>ODAK010004311.1_pt1 | contig 14584 bp, 11 predicted proteins | sample 1539591 | NCBI WGS metagenome assembly ODAK01 (sample SAMEA3539303, study PRJEB22396) | soil metagenome | biome: tundra; feature: field; material: soil | place: USA | collected 2010-05 | depth 0.15 m | reverse complement strand
GGCGGGAGGTTTGGGCGGCGCGGCAGTGCCCGCCCTACCACAATTTGGCAGGGCTGACCTGCCGGTCAGCCCATTCTCCACCGTCAGCCTGCGCAGCGAGGCTGAACGGAATCAGGCTGCCGCAAAACAAAAAAAATCCCGATGCCCACCCTGCTCTGTTTAGAAATCCAGTTTTCGCCCCGCGCTCCCGTTTCCGTTTCACTCAACGCAGCAAGCCGCTTCGGCGCGCGGCGTCTGCCTGCCACCGGCGCGGCAAGTCGCGGAAAACATTGCGGCGTCGGACTTGCCGCCATTATCCGCCGATAAGATGAAGAAAATTCGCGCGCTTTACGACCGTCAGATCCGTCCGCTGATGCATCATTATTGGTGAACGAAAATTCTTAATCCTAATCTTAATCGTAATCTCTTTCATCTGCCGATTAGGATTACGATGATGATTAAGAACCGCCAAACGACCTGCCCCGGACGTTTCGCGCCGGGAATCGCGCAAGTGACGGCGGGAAATTCCAGAATCCACCGCAACGCCATTGGCGCGAACGACGCGCCCTCGTGGCCTTTTCTTTTGACGTGTCATGGCAAACAAGCTAGACAATGAGTTTGCACATTTCGCGTGAATGGCCTTGTTCGCGCCGCAACTTAAAATCGAATGCGGAGTTTAATCAGGCGACGCAGAAGAAAAATTATTGAGCGGGTAATGTTTTGTTCACTGGATGGGCGCACGAATGAAATGGCTGGCACGAAGCTGCTTTTTTCCGGGATTGCTATTGGCAGTCGCGGCGACGGGCTGCACAGCCAATCATTATCGGAGGTCTGCGGACAAGGCGGCTTATGGCGTCATCGGGCAGAAGGCGCCATTGGTGAAAAACATGGACACGTCTTTCACCATTGAGCAGACGAATGCCATCGCGCTCGGTTCTCTGCCGGTGGTCACCAATGTGGTGGATTTTCTGGGACCGGACGGCGAAGGCGAGCGCGGTGCGCGCATCTTGCGGCTCGAAGACGCGCTGAACATTGCCATTCATTACAGTCGCAGCTATCAATCGCGCAAGGAACAGCTTTACCTTTCCGCACTGTCACTCACGCTTGCCCGCCATCAATTCACGCCGATTTTTTCCGCCAGCGGCAACGCGGCTTACAACGTCACGGCCACGGAAAGCGCGACGTTGAGCGACCATTTTGTCGAGGACCGCAGTGTCAGCGCCAACGGTTCGGTGGGCGAAAGCTGGTTGATCCGCGACGTGGGGCGGATCACGACGGCGTTCACGGCGGATTTTTTGCGCTTTGTCACCGGCGATCCGCGTCTGGCCACTTCGTCGAAGTTGAGCGCCACGTTCGTCCGTCCGCTGTGGCGCGACGCCGGGTTCAAGCAAGAAATGGAGAATTTGACGCAGGCCGAACGCGATTTGCTCTATGGCCTGCGGGACTTCACCCAGTTCCGCAAAGATTTCAGCGTCGGGATCGCTTCCGCCTACTACAACGTGCTGGGCAATCGCGACGCCGTGCGCAACAGCTATCTCAACCTGCAAAGTTCGCACCAGAACGCGGATCGCACCCGCGCCCTCGCGCAAGAAGGCCGGGTGACCGGCACGGATCTCGGCCGCCAGGAACAGCAGGAGTTGACCGCCGAAAGCTCGTGGATCAACGCCGTGCGCAGTTACAAGCAGGCGCTCGACAATTTCAAAATTCAACTCGGCTTCAAGGTGGACGCCAACCTCGTGCTGGATGATGGCGAATTGGAGGCGTTGCAAATCCATCATCCCGACATCAGCGTGAACGATTCCATCCAACTGGCGCTGGCTTCGCGGCTGAATTACATGACCATCAAGGATCAGGTTGAAGATGCGGAACGTAAAGTGAAGGTCGCGCAAAATTTTCTCAAGCCGCAGGTGGACTTGTTTGCCAACGCGAGTCTGGTCAGCGATCCGGCCAAGAATTATTCGCTGCCCGATCCGCAGCGCTATGCCTGGAATGCCGGGCTGAACGTTGACCCCGGCCTGGACCGAACGTCCGAGCGCAATTCCTATCGCGCCGCGCTCATCGCCCGCAACCTCGCCGCGCGCACGCTGGAAGAACAGGAAGACCAGATTAAATTGCAAGTGCGCGATAGCTGGCGCACGCTGGATCAAGCCAAGCGCAATTACGAAATCAGCGAAGTCGGTGTGCATATCGCCGAGCGGCGCGTCGAGGAACAGGGGCTGTTGGCGGAATGGGGGCGCTCCAAGGCGCAGGACCAGGTGGACGCGCAGAACGCCTTGATTGACTCGAAGAACCAGCGGACGCAGGCGCTCGTCACCCATACGATTGCCCGGCTGCAATTCTGGAACAACATGGGAATTCTCTACATCAAAGACAACGGCCAATGGGAGGAAGTGCAAAATGCGAAAACTAAATGAGCTTGTGATATTCATCCGGCGGCAGCCGCGCTGGCGGCAAATTGTTGCCGTCGCCATCATCGTGCTGGTTGGCTGGTGGTGGTGGCGCAGCGGTGGCGGGCCGGCGGCGAAGACCGCGACCTTCACGGCGCGACGCGGGCCGTTGGAGATCAATGTCCTCGAAGGCGGCAGTTTGCAGGCGCTCGAATCGCAGGAGGTCAAATGCGAGGTGCGCGTGGGTTATCAAGGCACGAAAATTTTACGGATTGTGGAGGAAGGTTATTTCGTCAGCGAAGACGATGTGAAAAGCGGCAAGGTGCTGGTGGAACTGGATTCATCCGATTTGGAAAAGCAAATCGCGCAGCAGGAAATTCAGTATCAGCAGACGGTCGCCAGCCTGATTGACGCGCAACAAAACTATGAAATCCAGTTGAACCAGAATCAAAGCGACATCAAAACCGCCGAACAAAAGGCCCGCTTTGCGCGGATGGATTTCGACAAATTTTTGGGTGATACCGTCACCGTGCACATCATCAAGGATTATGGCCTCGATAAAATCCTGGCGGATGCCAGCACCGGCAATGTTGAACAGACCAGTCATGCGCAAGAAGCCGGCCTGGCAACGGTGGTGGCCCCGCCATCGGTGACCGAACCTCTGCCCGTCCGATCTCCCGCCGGAAACGCCGGAACAAACTTGATTGTATCAGCCAACACCAATGCGCTTCTGGCAGTGTCAACCGGCGCGACGGCGAGCGCGCTCAAGTCCTCTGGAGCGAATAGCAATGCTCTTCCGCCAATCTCCGCATTGCCCCGCCCCGCAGTTTCAACTTCCGTTTCCGATACGAATATGGAGGTTGCTGATTCCGGGTCAGTCGTTTTCCCGACCGGCCTCATTGATTTCACGAAATACGCCAACATTGATGTTTTGGGGGACGGCGAAGCCAAACAAAAGCTGCGCAAGTTTGAAGACGATTTGCAGGTGGCCCAGAAGGAACTCGGCCAGGCCAAGGCCACGTTTGAGGGCACGCAGCGGTTGTTCGCCAAACAGTTTGTCGCGAAGATGGAATTGGAGCGCGATCAATTGATCCAGGACAGCGCGGAGTTGAAGGTGCAAACGGCGGAAACTGACCGGGCGCTGTTCCTGAAATACGATTTTTCAAAAACCGCCGAGCTATCGCTTTCCACCTACACCGAGGCCGTGCGTGAACTGGACAAGTCCCGGCGCGTGGCCATCTCGAAACTGGCGCAAGCCCAGGCCAAGTTGAAGTCGGCCCAGGGTCAATATGAAGTGCAGACCCGCCAACGCAAGGATCTCAACGAGCAACTCGAAAAATGCACGATTCACGCGCAGAAGAGCGGGCTGGTCGTTTATGGCGGATCGGGAGACAACTATTACGGCAACCAGGAACCCATCCGCGAAGGCGCCACCGTCCGCGAACGTCAGGCCATTATCACCATCCCGGACATGACCCGCATGTCGGTGAACGTCAAAATCCACGAGAGTTACATCAAGAAGATCAAGAAAGGTCAGAAGGCGCGCATCACCGTGGACGCGTTTGCCGACACGGTGCTCTCCGGCGAAGTCACCAAGATGGGCGTTTTGCCCGATTCACAAAATCGGTATATGAACCCGGACCTGAAGGTTTACAACACGACCATCACCATCAACGGCACCTATGATTGGGTCAAACCGGGCATGAGCGCCAAGGTGGAAATCCTCGTGAACAAACTGGACGATGTGGTTTATGTCCCGTTTCAGGCAGTGTCGCCAAGCGACGGAAAACAGGTTTGCTACATCGCGGGGAGCTTCAAGCCGGAACGGCGTGAAGTGGAGATTGGCGATTTCAACGACGAGTTCATTGAAATCAAACACGGGTTGAAGGAAGGCGAGCGCGTTTTGTTGCGGCTGCCGGACGGCATTGAAACGGGCGGTTCGGAAAACAGCAGCCCGCCCAAGGAGGAAAAGCCGGGCGGCTCAGACAACCCCACCACTCCCGCCGCACCTGCGAATGCGGCTTCGCCGGCGGGCAAGGTTTAAAACATACCAGTCATGCCATCGCCCATCGTCCAGTTTGAAAACGTCCGCAAGACCTACCAGATGGGTCCGAACACGGTTGAGGCGTTGCGCGGTGTGTCCTTTGACATCGCCGCCGGTGATTACGTCAGCATCATGGGTCCGTCCGGCTGCGGCAAATCCACCATGCTCAATCTCCTCGGCTGTCTTGACCGGCCCACGGCCGGCCACTATCTGCTCGGCGGTCAGGATGTGTCGGGCATGGATGACGACGCCCTCTCCGCTGTTCGCGGAACGCGGCTTGGTTTCATTTTCCAATCTTACAATCTCATCCAGCAGCTTACGGTGGTGGAGAACATCGAAATCCCGCTCTACTACCAGGATCGTCCCGAAAACGAATGCCGGGAACGCGCCTGCAAACTTGCCGCGCGCGTCGGACTCACGGATCGGCTCGATCACAAACCCTTTGAACTTTCCGGCGGCCAGCAACAACGCGTGGCCATTGCCCGCGCGCTGGTCAACGATCCGCTCGTCATTCTGGCCGATGAACCCACCGGCAATCTCGATTCCGCCTCCGGCGTGGAGATTATGAAAGTTTTCGATGAACTGAATGCCCAAGGCAAAACCCTGATTCTCGTCACCCATGATTCCAGTGTGGGAAAACGCGCCCGCCGCACCATCCGTTTGAGTGACGGCCATATTGAAAGCGATGTCCGACACTAAAACCAATGCCAGCCTGGTAAACGCCTTGTGCGGCCTCACGCTGGCGCGGCTTCAGCGTGCGATGCGAGTGGGCATCCGCAGCCTCTGGTTGCATCGCCTGCGCTCGCTGCTCACCATGCTGGGCATTGTGTTTGGCGTGTGCTCGGTGATCGCCATGCTCGCCATCGGCGAAGGCGCCAGTTACGAAGCGCAGGAACAGATCAAAAGTCTTGGCAGCCAGAACATCATCATTCGCAGCGTCAAACCGCCCGACGAACAAAAAGTTTCCAATCAGGGCAGCCAGAGTTATGTGCTGCAATACGGTGTCACCTACGCCGATGCGAAACGCATCACCGCCACCATTCCCGGGGTCACGGTCATCCTGCCCGCGCGCAACATCCGCGACTATGTCTGGAACATCAGCCGCCGCGTGGATTGTGAAATCGTCGGCACGGTTCCGTGGTATCCCACCATGCGCAACCAACCCGTCGCCCGTGGTCGCTTCTTCACTGAAAATGACATGGACGCCCGGACCAGCGTCTGCGTGCTCGGGGCGGAGATGGTGCCGTTGTTGTTCCCGCTGGAATCTCCGCTGGGCAAACACGTCCGCGTTGGCGGCGACTATTACCAAGTCATTGGCATCATGGAGGCGCGCGGGCACGACGCCAAGACCGACGACGCCACGGAGCAGAAGGACAAATCCGCCGCCTACCGCATGTTCGTTCCATTGGAGACGGTCAAAATGCGTTACGGCGAAGTATTGATGCGCCGGCGCAGCGGCAGCTTTGAAGCCGAGCGCGTGGAACTCCACGAACTCACGGTGAAAGTGGCTTCACTCGAAGAAGTGACCGGCGTCGCTGAAGCCATCAAGACGGTCATGGAGCGCAACCACAAAAAGAAAGATTATCAGATTGATGTGCCCTTGGAAATGCTCCGGCGCGCGGAACGCACGAAACAAATTTTTAACATCGTGCTTGGCTCCATTGCCGCCATCTCCCTCCTCGTCGGCGGCATCGGCATCATGAACATCATGCTTGCCAGCGTCACCGAACGAACGCGCGAGATTGGCATTCGCCGCGCCCTCGGTGCCCGGCGGCGCGACATCATCGTCCAGTTTCTCGTTGAAACCGTGATGCTCTCCGGCATTGGCGGCATCCTGGGCGTGTTGCTCGGCGTCACCATTCCCTTCATCGTCTCGCACACCGCCGGCATGAGGACCATCATCACCCTCTGGTCGCCGTTGCTGGCGTTCAGCATCTCGGCTTTGGTGGGAGTCGTCTTTGGCATCTACCCCGCCATCCGCGCCGCCAACATGGACCCCGTGGAAGCGTTGCGGCATGAATGACCGGATCGCCGCCAAAGCAATTCGAGGTTGGGCGTTGGCTGCCTGCTCGCGATTTATTTTATAGCCGCGAACGGCCAAGAGTTGCCAAGCTGTTTATCAATCCGATTGTCAACCGCGTGTCACGCCGATAGGTTGGTGGCGTGCTTTCCACGCAACAGATGGCCACGTTGAACGCCGCGAACTGCGAAGTCGCGTTCGACAACCGCACGTGCCAGCTCTACGCCACGGACGCCTCGCCTTATCAAATCGTTCCGGCGGCGGTGGCGTTTCCAAAAACCTCGAAAGAAGCGGCGCAGATCATCCAAGCCGCACTGGTCGCGGGTGTATCTGTGACGCCGCGCGGCGCGGGAACGGGCTTGAGCGGCGGCGCGATCGGCGAAGGACTCATCGTGGATTTCGCGCGGCACAACCGGCAGATCTGGGATTTTGACAAAGACCTGCGCACCGTCCGCGTCGGCGCGGGCGTGGTGCTGGATCAATTAAATTCTTTTCTCCAGCCGGCGGGATTTTGTTTCGGGCCGGACGTGGCGACGAGTTCGCGCGCCACGCTCGGCGGGATGATTGCGAATGATTCTTCCGGCGCGCACACGCCGGTCTACGGCACGACCGGCCAGCACGTCCGCGAAATCGAAATCATCATGGCGGACGGCAAGGCCACCCGCATCGGCGCGCATCTGGAATCGCTCCACTCGCAACGGCATCTCGTCGAAGATCTGGTCTCGCTCAACTCGCTGCAAATCGCCGAGCAGTTTCCCGCCGGACTGTTGAAACGCTGGCCGGGTTACGGCCTCGCCCGCGCGCTGGAACAACCGGGAAATCTCATTCCAATTTTGTGCGGCAGCGAAGGCACGCTCGCCGGAATTTTTTCGGCGGAACTAAACATCGTTCCGCTGCCCGAAGAACGCGGCGTCGGCCTGATTTTTTTCGCGTCCGTCGCCGAGGCGATGCAGGCCACGGCGGAATTGCTCGACCTGAAACCGGCGGCGATCGAACACGTTGACCGTCCGCTGTTCGACCAGACGCGCGGCCAGCGCGAATTTGCCGCCGTGCGCGCCTTGCTCGACCTCGACGCGCAACCGTGCGCAGCCATTTTGATCGTGGAATTTTTTGCGGGCGCCAAAGACAAGCTCGCGCAATTGCAAAAACGCCGGCTCGGCCGGCGCCAGTTGATTCTAAAAAACGAAAGCGAACGCAATCTCGTCTGGGCGATGCGTAAAGCCGGTTTGTCGCTGCTCACCAGTTGCAAGGGCAACGCCAAGCCCGCGTGCTTCATCGAGGACGCGGCGGTGCGTCCGCAGGATTTGCCCGCGTATGTCGAATGTCTGCAAGAATTGATGGCGCGCGTCGGCGTGGAGGCGTCGTTTTACGGCCACGCGGCGGCGGGACTGTTGCATGTCCGCCCCGTGCTCGATTTGCATCTGGCGAACGACCTGAAAAAATTCCGCCAGATCGCCGATGAAGTCGCGGCACTCGTCGCGCAGTTCAAAGGTTCGCTCGCCGCCGAACATGGCGTGGGCATGGCGCGAACGGAATTTCTCAAGGCGCAGGTCGGTGCGGAACTTTATCGCGTGATGCGCGAGATTAAAAATTCGTTCGACCCGAACAATCTTTTCAATCCCGGCAAGATCATCGGCGATGGCCGCTATAAAATTGACGAAAATCTGCGGCAGGGCGCGGACCGGAATCTGGTTTTGCCCTTCGAGCCGAAGCTCGCCTTCGCGGCGCGCGATGAATCATTCACCGCCAATCTCGAGCAATGCAACGGCTGCGGTGGTTGCATCAAACTGACGCCGACGATGTGTCCGACTTACATCGCGACCGGCGAGGAAGGCATGTCCACGCGCGGTCGCGCCAACCTGATCCGCGCCGCGCTGGAACACCGCGAAATCGCCGACCCGCTGCGCGCGGAGGAACTGGAATACGCGTTGAGCAACTGCCTTTCCTGCCGCGCCTGCACGAATGAATGTCCGTCCAACGTGAACCTGCCGCTGCTCAAAGCCGAGCTGTTGCACGCGCGCACGAAACGCGACGGCCTGACTGTGCAGCAACGGCTGATCAGCTCCGTGGATTTTCTGGGCCGAGTCGGCACGACGATGCCGTGGCTGACGAACCGGCTTTTTGATTCGCGCTCCGTCCGACACATTTTCGGAAAAATGTTCGGTCTCACCGGCGAACGTCCCACGCCGGCATTTGCCCGCGAACGCTTCGACCGTTGGTTTACCAGACGCGCACACGACACCACCGGCCACCGTGGCCGCATCATTCTTTGGGACGATACTTTTGTGCGCTACCACGAGCCGCACATCGGCATGGCCGCCGTGGCCGTCCTTGAAGCGGCGGGCTTTTACGTCACGCTGCCGACAGAACGGAAATGCTGCGGACGCCCCGCGTTCAACGTCGGCCATCTCGACAAAGCCGAAAAACTGGGCCGCCACAATCTCGCCCTGCTCGCGAACGACGATGCGCCCATTATCTTTCTTGAACCATCCTGCTACTCGATGTTCGCCGAGGATTATCGCGAATTGAAACTGCTGGACGCCGAGGCGATTGCCGCGCGCAGTTTTCTCTTTGAAGATTTCATCGGGCAACTGCTCGAGCGCGAACCGAAAGCGTTGAAGTTTAAACTGCACAACGAAAACCTCGTCATCCATGCGCATTGCCACGCCAAGGCGCTGATGAATCCGGGCTTCATGCAACGCCTCGCCGCGCGCCTGCCGGGACGCAAAGCCACGCTGCTGGACACCGGCTGCTGCGGCATGGCCGGTTCGTTTGGAATGCTCGAAGCGAAATACGAACTCTCGCTGAAGATTGCCGGGCCGCTGATGGAACAGCTTAAACACCAGCCTTACGGAACCACGGCGATTGTTTCCGGCACAAGCTGCCGGCATCAGGTGCAACACCTCGCGCCCATCCGCGCGCGTCACATGGCCGAAGTCATCGCCGACGCGCTGAAATAATTTTTAGCCCGAACTCCGAAGCCGAAACGGCCTCGGATAGTGGGACAGGCTTCCGGCCTGTCGGCGGCGGTAAACGACTCCGGAAAACATCTCCCGCGACTGCGACCCAAGCGCTGGACAGACAGGATGCCTGTCCCACTACCTCCAGCCGCCGACCAGCTTCGGAGTTCGGGTTTAGCGCGGATAAAAATTTTCCAGCGCCGCACGCAGGTTGGAAAATTGAAATTCAAATCCCGTCGCCAAAAAATTCTTCGGCGCGCAACGCTGGCTCACCAGCGCCAGCGAAGCTTCGCTGCCCATCAGGCGCGAACCAATCTTCACCGCGAACACCGGCGCGGGCGGACTCCACGGACGATGCAACGCGCGGCGCAGTTCCCGCATGAATTCTGCGTTTGTGACCGCGTTAAGCGCGACGGCGTTGAAAGTTCCCGCCAGATTTTCGTTCTCGATGCTCGCAACAAACATCTGAACCAAATCTGCCAAGTGAATCCAACTGATGAATTGCCGACCGTTGCCAACCGCGCCGCCGAGAAATAATTTCGTCAGCTTGCTCAAGACCGGCAGCGCGCCGCCGTCGCGACCGAGCACAAACCCGATCCGTAACGTCACGCGCCGCGTTTTGGGCGCAACGGCGGAATTGAAAGTGTCTTCCCACCGCTGACAGATGTCGGCGAGCGTGTCGTTACCGACGGGAGAATTTTCCTCGCACAAATTATTTTTCGTGTCGCCGTAAAAACCAACCGCGCTCGCCTGCACCCAGACGCGCGGCGGAGTTTTCACCTGACTAATTGCGGCGGCAATGGCGTTCACCGAATTCACGCGCGACGCGATGATCTCGCGCAGATTTTCCGGCGAGTGCGGGCAGTTGATGCTGCGGCCCGTGAGATTCACCACCGCCTCCGCGCCGTCGAGAAAGGGAATCCAGTCGCCGGGATGCTCGCCATCCCAGACCACTTCGCGCACGCCATCGCGGCGCACGCGTGACCGGCGTGTCAACACGATGACTTCATAACCGCGTCCGGCAAATTCCTTCGCCAGCGCCGTGCCGATGAAACCGCTGCCGCCCGCGATGACGATTCGTTTTGCGCTCATGGCGAAATCATTTTTGCAGTTCCAGTTGCGGGACAATTGCAGCGGTCAATGGATTGACCGTGAAATCACTTTGTTCCAACCGTTGCAACCAGTCCGCAATCAAAGCCTGCACCGCCGTCAAATCCAACCGCTCGTGGCGGAGCGGGTATTTTTCCAGATTGGTGCGGGCGAGCTTGAACAGCGCGGCGGACGGGCGCAGCCGGTTTTTTTGCAGATGCACAAACGCGCCTGCAAGCTGGATCAATCCCTTGTAAAAATTTCCGTTCGCGCCGTGCCGGCCGGGCAGCCACAGATTTTCGAGGACATCGTGCGCCTCGTAAAATTTCTGCCGGTTGAAGAGCGTAAAGTAACCGGCGTAGCGCGGGTCAACGCCGTCGCCGGCAAATTGCGCGGCCAGTTCCGTGATGCGGTCGTGCTTTTTGCTCACGGGTTCAGGTTAAAGTTTAATTTCTGAAAACACAAATAGCTTGAAAATAATCCGATCTAGGCGCATTGTGCTGACAAAAGCATCATCTTATGAAAACAAAATTATTGACCATCTTGTGCGCGGGCTTGATTGGTTTTGGCGGCGTCAGCAACAGTCGCGCGGCCGAGGATAATTCGCTTCAAATCGTGGGCGATCTGGCGCTGGCCAGACCGGGCTGCTTAGCGGCCACAATCATCGGGACGGCAGTGTTCATCGTTGCCCTGCCGTTTGCCGCAGCCTCGGGTAGCGTGAGAGAAACGGCTGACACGCTCGTCGTGCATCCCGCCCAAGCGACGTTCACGCGTCCGCTCGGTGATTTTTCAACCCTGCACTGAATTCCAACGCGCCTCGCGTTGACAACTTCCCTGCCCTGCGACAATCTCGTTGCATGGCAAAACCTGCATTGGGACGTGGCCTCGGCGCACTGATGAGCGGCAATCCGCCGCTCTCGCAAACGGCATCCGCCCCGACCATTCCATCGCCCGTGGCCGCCGCGCCCGACAACCGTGAGCGCGTCCAGCGCGTGGCGTTGAACCGCATCCGTCCGTCGGCGCTGCAACCGCGCAAGGATTTTCCCGACGAATCATTGCGCGAACTGGCCGATTCCATCCGCGAGCAAGGCATCGTGCAGCCGCTCATCGTGCGCGAGCGCGGCGGATTTTTTGAACTGATCGCGGGCGAACGTCGCTGGCGCGCGGCGCAGCTCATCAACCTGCCGGAGATTCCCGTCATCGTCCGCGAGGCCGACGACCGGGCAGTGCTGGAACTCGCGCTCATCGAAAATTTGCAGCGCGAAAACCTGAACGCGATTGAAGAAGCGCTCGGTTATTCGCAACTCGCGGAACAATTTCAACTCACGCAGGAAGAGATCGCGGTGAAGGTCGGCAAGAGCCGCGCGGCGGTGGCGAACGCAACGCGGCTGCTGAAATTGCCCGTGTCGGTCCAGGCGTTTGTCCGGAACGGTCAGATTTCCGTCGGTCACGCCAAGGTGATTCTTGGTCTGCCAGACGAAAAAATCCAGAAGCTCGCCGCCGAACGCGTGGTGAAGGAAGGCTTGAACGTGCGCCAGACGGAAGGTTTGGTCGCGAAGCTGCAAGCGCGCGGCACAAAAATTTCCGGCGGCAAAACGGTGGCCGTGATACCGATTGATTCCAACATCTCGCGGCTGGAAGACAAGTTGCGCGAGAAGTTCGGGACGAAAGTTCATTTGAAATACGCGCAGGGCAAAGGCGCGGTGGAGATTTCATTCTTCAGCGACGACGAACTGCAACGGGTTCTCGAAATCCTTGGTGTCAATGCCGATTGACGGATGACAAGTGACACACACTCCATGATTCTGGAAATTGTTAAATATGGCAGCCCGGTGCTCCGGCAAAAGGGCGCGAAGATTGAAAGCATCACGCCGGAAATAAAAAAACTCATCGCCGACATGTTCGAGACGATGGCGGACAGGCACGGCGTCGGCCTCGCGGCGCAGCAGGTTGGCGTGGCGAAACAACTCACGGTGATTGATGTGCGGGCGATCACCGACCGGCCGTCCACACTGGAACTCAAGGGCAAACCGGTGGACGTGGCCGAAATCATGCCGCTGGTGTTGATCAATCCGGTGGTGACGCCGGTGGGCGAACCGGTGAAAAGCGGCGAAGGCTGCTTGAGTTTCCCGGAAATTTTCGCGGAGATTTCGCGTCCAGAATCCGTGGACGTGAAGGCGTTGGACGCGAAGGCCAAGCCGGTTGAATTTCGTTGCGGCGGCCTGCTGGCGCGCGCGGTGCAGCATGAGGCGGATCATTTGAACGGCCTGCTGTTCATTGACCGCATGGACAAAAAGACCAAGGCGGAACTTCAGCCGGAACTGGACGAGTTGCAGGCGATCACGAAGGCGAAGTTGCAGAAGAAATAAAAAACGTTTCTTGACGCCCGCCGTCATTTTTAGAAAAGTCATTTCGCAAGCCATGAGGGAACAGGTGAAATTCAGAAGTCTCCCCGAAAGCGCAACTGCGCCCGCAATTATTATATCCAAGACCGTCCTGCTTCCGCCACTGCCGGATTCTTTGCGACGATTGCCCCAAGCATTGAACAATTCTTCCGCGCTTCTGCGTTTATCCCAATTTTCCCTTTCACGCGGCGGCTGAAACTTTCCGTGCGGCTGACGGCGCGTTGGTGCCGGCCGCGCATGGTCTTGGGGCCGGTTGGCGGCCTTGTTGGGTCAGGTGTTGGGCGGGTTCACCTGGCTCCGTCGGCTTTGGGTGGATGGCGGCTGCACGGGCGAATCGTTCGCCCAATGGGTCAAGGGCCTCCGCCCCAAACTGGTGGTCGAGGTCGGCAAACGCTCCGACGCCACCGTGGTCAAAGGGTTGCCACGCCGGTGGGTCGGCAAGCGCACCTTCGACTGGCTCATGCGTCACCGGCGGTTGGTCCGCGACTCCGAAAACACCGAAACCAGTGCCGCCGCCTGGATTTTTATCGCGAGGATACGCAGCCAGCTCCGCCGACTGGCCGAATTCCTCAGCAAGAATGAATTTTCAGACTTACTCTTAGAAACTCTCCAACTCAAATGAAAAAGATGTGGGTAATGACAAGGGTGACAACCGTGGGCTACTATCGGCCGCTGCTCCGCAGCTAGAAATGGATTTTGAAAACACGCCGCAGAATGACGACTAAAATTATGGCCTGCAATGAGCGAACAAGTTCTTTCAACTTTTCATCGCCCCCGGCAATGCTATCCTGACCGCCTGAAATCATGCCCAGTGTTTTCATCAAAACTTACGGATGCCAGATGAACGAGCGCGACAGCGAGGCCGTCGCCGCGCAGCTCGTCACCAAGGGCTATTCGCTGGCGAAGTCCGAGTCCGCCGCCGACGTGGTTTTGCTGAACACTTGCAGCGTGCGCGACCTTGCCGAGCAGAAGGCCATCAACAAAATGAAAAATCTTGTCGGCACCGCGAAAAAAGACCGGCCCAATCAGATTCTCGGTTACCTGGGCTGCATGGCGCAAAGTCGCGGCAAGGAACTTATCGAGAAACTGCCCGACGTTGACCTCGTTCTCGGCACGCAAAAATTTCATCGCGCGGCGGAATACCTCGACGAACTGCTCGCCGGCAAACGCGAAAAAATCGTGGACGTCGAGGCCGAGGCCAAAAGCGAGGCGACCATCCGCGAACATCTGCTCAACGGCAGCGCCAAGACTTCCGTGTCCGCGTTCGTCAGCATCATGCAAGGCTGCAATCAATACTGCACCTTTTGCATCGTGCCTTACACGCGCGGCGAGGAACGCAGCCGCACCATTGACGACATCGTTGCCGAATGTCGCGAACTCGTGGCGCGCGGCGTGAGGGAAATTACCTTGCTCGGCCAGATTGTCACGAGCTACGGCAAGCGGCTACCCCTCACCCCGTCCCTCTCCCCATCGGATGGGGAGAGGATGGCGAAGCCGGGTGAGGGGCAAATCAAGAAAATGCCTTTCGTCCAACTGCTCGATGCCGTTCACGAGATTGACGGACTCGAACGCATCCGTTTCACCTCGCCGCATCCGAAAGGTTACGGCGATGATCTCGTCGAGGCTTACGCGCGGCTGCCGAAACTGTGCGAGAGCGCGCACCTTCCGCTGCAAAGCGGCAGCGACCGCATTTTGAAAGC
>ODAK010004309.1_pt1 | contig 14588 bp, 12 predicted proteins | sample 1539591 | NCBI WGS metagenome assembly ODAK01 (sample SAMEA3539303, study PRJEB22396) | soil metagenome | biome: tundra; feature: field; material: soil | place: USA | collected 2010-05 | depth 0.15 m | reverse complement strand
GCGCATGCGCCGTAAAGGGGCTTCTGCTCCCAAGCATATGCTGTCGCTGGATGACTTAATGCCGGACGATGCGGAGTTGGGACGACTGTTGCAGGATGCTGCCGAGAGTCCTGAGGGCAATCTGCTCCACGCCGAGCAACACCATCTATTGCATCAGGCGGTCCTGCAGATCCCCGTCCAATTGCGCATTGTTCTTGTGCTCCACGACATGGAGGAACTGAAGACCGAACAAGTCGCGCAGATTCTCGACCTACAGCCTGGGACGGTCAGGGTTCGCCTCCATCGGGCACGCTTGTGCGTACGCAAAGAGATGAGCAAGATACTGGATGTCACACCGAAAAAGCCGCATGCCAGTCCGCCAGCCAGCAAGAAGTCTAAGGGCGCACCGGCCAAAGGCGGACAACGCCCCGCCGAATGCCGCGAACTGTTTTCGAACCTCTCGGAGTATTTGGACGGTCGAGTCGAGCCCCGCACCTGCGAAGAGATGCGAGGTCATATCGAGGCGTGCCCAGCTTGCGTCGCTTTCCTCCGCGACCTGCGAGTTGCCGTCGATCGCTGCCGCTCGCTGCAGATTCCGTGTGATCCCGCCGTCGCGCCCCGCTTGCGTTCTATCCTCACCCAGGAATATCTGCGCCTGCTCGGCATGCCAGGCACAGAACTAGTCTCCACCGTGATGTGACGAATCGCTGCGAGATATCCGCGTATGTCATTGATTTGTTTGGTGGCGGTGGACAGAATCGAATCGTCTTCGAAACAGCTACACCGTTCGATACGCCGCGACTCGTGAAAGAAGCCGTCGACTGGCACGGGAAACTCTGGAGACCAGGCAACTCCATCCCCTGCTGGTAACGGCCATCTTCATCGTCGTCTTCCTCGAGATCCATCCGTTTCAAGACGGCAACGGCCGGCTGAGCCGCATCTTGACCACGCTTCTGTTATTGCGTGCCGGGTACGCTTACGCTCCCTACAACTCACTGGAAAGTGTGATTGAACAGAGCAAGGAAGGCTACTACTTGGCCCTACGGCAAACCCAGGGAACCATAAGAACCGATGCGCCCGACTGGCAGCCCTGGGTCTTGTTCTTCCTCCGCGCGCTTCAGCAGCAGATGCACCGGTTGGCCAGGAAAGTCGAGCGGGAGAAAATCGTTCTGTCCGCTATGCCGGAGCTTTCCGTACGAATCGTCGAGCATGCACGCGAACATGGCCGAGTCACCATCGGCGACATGGCTACGCTGACCGGCACGAACCGGAATACGCTAAAGGTGCACTTTCGCCAACTGTTGGGGAAGGGGCACCTCGTCATGCATGGCCGTGGCCGCGGTGCCTGGTATGCGCTGCCATAAAGCCAGCGATCTCAAAAGGTGTAGTAAAGAAACAGACCACATGCCGTCGACTGCCCTCATGTTCCTTCAATAAGCAGAAGCGGCGGATACAAAACAGGAGGGTTGGCTTGTCGTCAACCTCCGGCGCACATGCGTCGCGCTACTCGCCATGTCCCCATCGTCATGACCTTCCCTCAATCATGTCCACAGGGACAAACAAGACGCTTACCATAATTCTTGTATGCGCCTCTTTGTTGGGATACCATTGGCGGCTGCAGTTGTCGACGAGCTCTCGGCGACCTCGGTGCGGCTTCAATCCGACGGGAACGAGCTCCGCTGGTCGGCGCCCGAATCGTGGCACATCAGTCTGCAATTTCTGGGCAATACCGGCCGGGAACAATACGAATGCACTGTCGCACGATTACATGAGATTCATTTGCCGCCCGTTCCTATATTGCTTGAGAGGCTAGGCTTTTTCGATCATGCCGGGATTGTCTTCGCCGGTGTTAGGCTCACGCCCGAACTGCTCTTGCTCCACGTACGTGTCACAGTGGCGACGGAGCTTTGCGGGTTCGTCCGCGATACTCGTCCCTACCAACCTCATATCACTCTTGCGCGCGGCAAAGGCAAAGGCCAACGGCAAGCACTCCGTGAACTCAAAACCAAAGTGCGCCCTCAGCCATACTTCACCAGGTTTGTCGCAGAGGAATTCCTTCTCTACGAAAGCTTCCTCGGTCCCGCCGGCTCTCGCTACGAAATCCGCGAGCGCTTTCCGCTCGATGGTTGTTAGATGCTCCTGGCAACGCCGCCATCAATCAGCCGGTGGGCGATTAGGCAGCAGCCAGGCGCCTCGAGGCGGCCAATTTCGGTTTGACCGTGACTCGGGAGGTATCCAGCGATTGGTACGGAATCTTTCTTCCTAGACCTTCCGTTCGCTGGCTATTCCGCTACGGTTTCTCTACATTCGATAGCTCAAGGGGCAAGAATAGGGAGAAGGCAGTACCACTCCTGCCGGGGCGTGTCGTGCTCGACACCCGCAGATTGCCTTGCAGGCGTTCAACAAGTTGAGCAGACACCCACATCCCGAGCCCAGTGCCGGTCTCGTTCTTGGTCGTAAAGAACGGCTCGTAAATTCTGCGGAGCGTCTCGGTATCCATTCCTGTGCCGGAGTCGGCAATTGTAGTACGTATGCCGGATCGTTCTCGATTACGCCAGTCGAACGATGGGCTCACTCGCATGGTGAGCGAGCCTCCGGACTTCATCGCATCAACCGCGTTCGCGATGATGTTCGCAAAGATCTGCCGAAGATCTCCCGTCAAGCACAGGATCGGCGGTCCTTCTCTATATTGGCGATGGACTGAGATGTTATTGGCCAGGATCTTTCCGTGGTAGAGCACTAGTAGAGAGTCCAGTATCTCAGAGATCTGCACTGATGATGGACTTGTAGATTGCCGATAAAACTTGAGTGTCTGCTGCGTGATCTGCGACACGCGGCCTACCTCCTCGAGCGCCTGGGCTGTAAATGCTCTTGCGGCAGCTGCATCATCGTCGGTCGAGGCGAGATAAAGAAGATTTGTGACCGCCTCCAGAGGGTTATTGATCTCATGTGCGATGGACGCGGCCAAACGGCTCGCAATGGCCAGCTTCTCCGCCTGGATGAGCGCAGCTTCGATCTTCTTGCGTTTGGTCATATCAGTGAGTGACAAGAGAATCAGAGGTGCCGCATCTGGCTCCTGCACCATATAGCGCCCACTGAGCATGAAAGATTTCCAGCCGATGCCGGGGAAATCGTACACAACTTCATGGTTTAAAAAATCTCTGTCCTGCGGCAGGACCTCCTCCAGCAGACTTCGCAGGTCGGGCTTATTCCATTGTCCTTCTCCCAAGTTATATACAAGTTGATTCAGAGTTGCCTCTGGCTCAACCTCAAAGGCTTGGTAGAACGCATGATTTGCCATCAGGATACGCAAATCGGCGCTCAATACCAGCACAGGTTCCGGCATGGTTTCGATGATGGACTTGGTAAACTCGCCCGCAAGCACCAGTTCCTGATTGCGCTTCTTGATGACATCGATGTCCATGAGGACTAAGACTGCGCCATCGAGGCGGTTATCGAGTGTCTTGTAGGGTCTTATCTGCAGGCGATACCAGTGGCCTTGCTGATCCTGCACCTCTCGTTCGAGGTTCACAACATCCCGAAGAACGGTTGTAAGCAGGGGCTTCAAATCGACGTTGAGATCCGGTCTGATATCGGTGATGGATCGCCCAATATCGGATGGAAGCACTCTAAAGACGGTCTCCGCCGTAGGCGTCATGCGGCGTATACACAGGCCGCTATCCACCATCACAATGGGGATCACTGTGCTTTCGAGCAGGTTTTTCAGGTCATTCCCCAGCAGGCGCAAGGTTGAGTTGTTGCTATTCAACTCATCGTTGATAGTGGTGAGTTCTTCATTCGTGGCTTGCAATTCCTCTTTCGAGGTTTCCAACTCCTCGTTGGTGCTTTGCAGTTCTTCGTTCGCGGAGAGCAATTCTTCATTTACAGACTCAAAATCTTCGCGGAGCGCTTCCTGTCTTGCAAGATGTTCCTTGAGTAGGGCGCGAGCGGCGTGCAACTCACGCTTTTGCTCGAGAAGCTCTCTCCGGACGAGATCGCTTTCCTTCAACGGTACCCGCGGGTTCCTTTTGTCATGCATCTCGACCGGAGGCGTTGCGTCCTCGAAGAGGATGAGATAGCACCGCCCTGTTCCGGAGGTCGGTTCATCCAATGGAGTCACGGACAGATGCACCATACGCCTTTTGCCGCTATGTACAAAAACGACATTCTTCTTTTTGACCGGAACTACCCGTTTCCTGGCCGAAGCAATGGCGGTTCGCAGGGCAATGGCCAGATCTTCACGGATCATATTCAGTATGTTGAGATTGGCACGTCCGGACGCAGGCTCCAGATAAAGACCTGTCCGTCCGCGAAACTGAAGAATTTCGAGAGTATCGTTGACGATCGCACCTGGCGGGGCACACTCCTTCAGGACAATGCGATCTGCGAGCTGCTGCAGTTCCTCTCCACTCTGGCTAGTGTGGCTGATGGGCTGCGCTTTCGCTAGCGGCGATGCGCTCGTCTGAATGGAGGGACGACTTGTGTTGAACGTACGCTGCTGGCGGTGATTGCCAACCCTTTTGGAATAGATCTTGCTCTCCTTGTTCAGAGGCGTGAACATCTGCGGGTATGAGGCTGCGCTCTCAGCGTTTCCCAACAGCAGAAAGCCCGATGGATTCAAGGCATAGTGCAAGGTCGAGATAACCTTTTCCTGCAACTCCGGTTGAAGGTAAATCAGGAAATTCCGGCAGGAGATCAGATCCAGGCTTGAAAAGGGGGGGTCCTTGGTTACATCCTGACGCGCAAAAACACATAGATCGCGGATCACCCTGTTGACCCGATATCCGCCTGCTATTTTCGTGAAGAACTTTGCGACGCGGTCCGCTGACACATTCTTCATGGCGCTGTCGGAGAAGATGCCGGAGCGAGCCTTCGCAATCCCAACCTCATTGATGTCCGTGCCAAAGATTTGAATGCGGATACCATCGGCTCTTTTCCCCAGAAACTCCAGCAAGGTAATCGCCAGCGAATATACCTCTTCTCCGCTGGAGCAAGCGACGACCCATATGCGAAGAGTTCCTTCTGCTCTTTCTCCTACAATTGCCGGGTAAACCGCATTTGCGAGATTCTCAAAGACCTCCGGATTGCGAAAGAATTCCGTTACGGGAATCAGAATATGACTGGAGAGCTTTGCAACTTCCTCCGGATGCTCTCCGAGATAGGTCAAGTACGCAGCAAGCGAAGCTATCCCGAGGACTGCCATGCGCTGCTGCGTTCGTCGACGAATCGTGTTGGGCTTGTACCTTCTGAAGTTGGTGCCTTGCAAAGTACTCACCAGGTTCAGAATTGAATCGAAAATGTGGTCATCGTCTTTCGGCTCTACACGCGAATCCGTCGACTTCCTCCGGAGGTTGGGATGACTGCTCATCCAGGACAATTCCGCCGCGATCTTCTCCGGGGATAAAACGAAATCGATGCAGCCGGATTCAATCGCGCTCTGGGGCATACCGCCGAACTTAGCTGTCTCGGGGTCCTGGGCAAAAGTCACTCCACCTGCGGCGCGAATCGCTTCAACTCCCGCCGTGCCGTCCGATGCAGTGCCTGAGAGGATGACACCTATGGCCTGGCTCTTGCGTACATCCGCCAGAGAACGCATAAAGATGTCGATGGGCAGATGCTGCTTGTGGTCTTCAACCCGTGGCATGAGCCTAAAGTGGCCATCCGTAATGAAAATATCTACGTTGCTCGGCATCACATAGACGCGATTCGACTCGACTCTCATCCCATCGATCGCTTCCAGTACCGGTATTTTGGTCTCCCTCGAAAGCAGTTCTGGCAAAATGCTCCGACGTTTGGGGTCGAGGTGCTGAATCAGAACGAATGCCAGAGCTATATCAGTGGGAAGAGCACGGAGAATTGCCGTAAGAGCTTCCAGGCCGCCTGCCGATGCCCCGATCGCCACGACTGGAATTTCCGGCAATGCATTTTGGGGCGACGGTCTCTGTACTTTGGAGGAGCGCATTCAACACCGGGGTTCCACCGGGCACATCATGCGTCGGCACGGTTTGACTTGATCTAATAGTCGATCAACGACCGCCCCAAGTGTACGCCCTCCTTGAAATTAACACCGATGTCTCAGCGGCGGACGGTTTTACGAGTGGACGGCTCAGTCCTTTGGTAAGCACCGGTGGTCTGTTTCATAATCCACACCTTCTGGAACAGCGCCGCAGATCAATCTCGACCGCCTATTCTCAGCAGATTGCAGGACCGCCAGCGGCCGGCTTTTTGAAACAATCTTGAGCGGGGTCTGGAGGTCCACCCGAAGCCGGGGTGTCAATTTGGAGAGAATAGGGCTTTTCACGCACTGGCCCCATTATTTCCCGAGAACCGGCATACTGAAGTTGGGAAATGATCCCAGCCATTGGCTGCGATAGGTCCTGGGGATGACCAACTTTCGAGAATTTCTTGATGCTCCGCCGAATGAAGTACCCGTTCGAGGCTTCCTGCACCAACCTACCAGTGCGAATGGGGATTGCCTCATCCTGACGCACGGCGCGGGAGCAAACTGCGATTCTCCGCTTCTCGTGGCTCTGGCGGGTGCGTTCTGTGCCTCGGGATTGACCGTCCTCCGTTGCGATCTGCCCTTTCGCCAGTTGCGACCACATGGGCCACCACAACGTGGCAGTGCAGAACGCGACCAACAGGGACTCAATGCGGCAATTGCGTCGATGCGGCGACAAACTCCGGGCCGTGTGTTTCTGGGCGGCCATTCGTATGGAGGGAGACAAGCGTCAATACTCGGCGCGGCTGAACCCGGTCTCGTCGATTGCCTCCTGCTGCTTTCATACCCGCTCCACCCGCCGCAACGACCCGGGGAGTTACGGACGGGGCACTTCCCGCGCCTCCAAACCCCTGCGATGTTCGTTCACGGCACGCGGGATGGGTTCGGCTCCATCGACGAGATGATTGCGACGTTGAGGCATATCCCGGCGCGAACCGAACTGCTTCCCATCACTGGTGCGGGGCACGAACTCATAATGAAGCGGAATCGTGACGAGCTGCCAAAGATGCTGGTCGAGGCGTTCCGGCTATTCGCTTACGACGTGGGGGCGTGATTGGATCTTCGGCGGGCTCCATGTCGGCCACCGAGTCTGGACGCGCGGTACGAGTGCTGTTCTGGAAACGCTCCCAAGATGGCACCCGCCATCCGCGACATCGCAATTTCCGCCTGACGCACCGTGACCATGTCCTTCCCGTTAGTGACGAGCCGTACAATAGAAGGTGCTGGCGTTACCGCGCGGGCAGGAGAGTCTCAAATGGCATCAGGAACAGTAAAGTGGTTTAACGACGCAAAGGGTTTTGGCTTCATCACACCGGACGACGGCAGCGAAGACCTCTTCGCCCACTACTCCGCAATCGCATCAAGCGGCTTCAAATCACTTCAGGAGGGTCAGAAAGTGACCTTCGAAGTGACCAAGGGACCCAAGGGCAAGCAGGCTTCGAACATCCAGGCCGCGTAACCTTTCCAACTAACGATGGCTGTAACGCCTGTGATTCACGGCGTTACAGCCATTTTCCATTCCGCCGCACCTATCAAGATGGCCACTGAAGACCCGCCAGCCGTGCGAAGTTGACTGAAGCCGCATCGCCGGTCAATTTTGACTCCAAACCTGTGAGCGCCTCGGCGTCGCACTCTTGACTGCCCACCAATAGCGCGGCCGATTGTGATTCGGGTCACAGACTGCAATAAGAGCAAGCCACATGCTAAGAGAAGAAGTTTACGGAACTGGATGAGACGAGGTAAGGGAACAGTCTATTCCGAAGTCTGGCCCGGGTGATGCAACGCATCGAATGTCACAGTATGGCCACCTTCTTTCCGGGAGGTTTCCGCCATGAAGAGCTTATCTCCGCGCCAGTCGCGTCTCTGGTTGAGTGGAGCCACTGCAGTTCAGCGCGGCAAGAGGGTTGGTCCCAGCCCTTCGCGATGTAATCAGGCAGCCCGTTGGTTTATGGGGGCGTGTCTGTTCATCCTCCTGGCCTACAGCCGGACACTGCCTTCCCAGGTGACCGCGCCGAAGGGGCCGGAAGACACGGCGGACAGCGCCTTTTATGCTCCCTATGCTGTTGCGGTGGATTGCAGCGGCAACATCTACGTTGCCGACACCTACAACAACCGTATGCTGAAGGAGACGCTGTCGGGGGGCAGCTACACGCAGAGCGTAATAGTGGGCAGCGGCTTGTCTTATTCCTCTGGCGTGGCAGTGGATGGCAGCGGCATCGTCTACATCGCCGACAGCGGTAACAACCATGTGCTGAAGGAGACGCTGTCGGGCGGCAGCTACACCGAGAGTACGGTAGGCAGCGGCTTGTCCTTTCCCTATGGCATAGCGGTGGATGGTAGCGGCAATGTCTACATCGCCGATACCGGCAATGGACGTGTGGTAAAGGAGACGCTGTCAGGGGGCAGCTACACGCAGAGCGTCATCCTGGGTAGCGGCTTGTCTTATCCCACTGGCGTGGCGGTAGACGGCAGCGGGAGCGTCTACGTCGTCGACAGCAACCATCAACGTGTGTTGAAGGAGACGCTGTCCGGGGGGAGCTACACGCTGAGCGTCATCGTGGACAGCGACTTGAGTGAACCACGTGGCGTGGCGGTGGACGGCAGCGGCAACATCTACGTTGCCGACACCAAGAATCAACGTGTACTGAAGGAGACACTGTCGGGCGGCAGCTACACCCAGAGCACCGTGGGCACTGGCTTGCGCTATCCCGGGGGCGCGGCCCAGGATTAGCGGCAGCGTCTCCATCGCCGGTTCCAAGAACCAACGTGTGCGGAAGGAGATGTTGTCGGTTGCCGAAGATTTGCAAAGGGCAGGCCTATCGCTTTGGGCAAGCGTGATCGCCGGGTTGATGTGACGATCTTTGCCACCAAACAACATTGCGGTGAAAAGGGGAACGGATCGGTGTGGTCCTTAATCTTTCTTCGGTTCCGGTAGATCGCTGGGCGCAAACTTCTCCAGCGCGTATTGTGCCGCGAGTTCCTTGAATCCTGCGACTTGGTCCTCTTCCCAGGTCCGGTCTCTGCCCAACTCGCGAGAAAGCAATCTCGCCACCTCTGGGGCCATCGCAATCGCCGCACGCGCGTTCAAGAACAGGGCTCGGGTTCGTCTTGCCAGGACATCTTCGACGCTACGTGCCATCTCTTGCCGTGCAGCCCAAACGACCTCTGCGGCATTGTAGGGCAGCGCGGGATGAAGCCGTCTGCCCATCTCCTCGGACTCGCTTGCAATCGCCTTGACCGCCTCCGCGTCCGCACCATAGACCCAGAGGTCTTCGTGCGGATCGACGTCTTGCAGGTAGCCGTGGATGTGGAGATCTTTGGTGACGCAAGGACGATCGGCCAATTTGCCAAGGGTAATCGCATGGTTCATGGTGTCCTCAGCCATGTGGCGGTAGGTCGTCCACTTGCCTCCGACGATCGTCAGGAGCCCCGAGGCATCGATGTGAATGGTATGGTCGCGCGACAACGCGGATGTCCTTTCCGCATCTGCTCCGACGGCTTTCACGAGAGGTCTTATGCCGACGTACACGCTGAGGATGTCTTCCCGTCGCGGAGGCCTGCTGAGGTATCTTCCTGCGGTCTCAAGCACGAAATCGATCTCCTGCTCGAAGGGGAGTGGCTCGTAGCAAGGCTGGTCGATCGGCGTGTCGGTTGTGCCGAGGACTGTGTGTCCATGCCACGGAATGGCAAACAGCACCCTGGCGTCACTGGTGTGCGGAACCATCACGGCCGTATCCCCGGGCAGAAATGAGCGATGGAGAACGAGGTGAATCCCCTGGCTGGGCGCGACCATGGTTCTCGCGCCGGCATCGTCCAGCCGCCTGATCTCGTCGGTAAAGATTCCAGTGGCATTCACCACCACCCGCGCCTGCAACGCAAAGCGTTCGGACGTTTCACTGTCGACCGCCTCCACCCCTTCGATGAACCCGCCTGCGTCCTTGCGCAATGCCACCACCGGCGCGTAGTTCAGCACCGTAGCGCCGTGGTCGACGGCCGTTTGCAGCAGATGAATCAGCAGGCGCGAGTCGTCGAACTGTCCGTCATGATAGATGACGCCGCCTATCAGACCATCCTGTTGCAAGGTGGGCAGATGTTCAAGCGTCTCCTCGCGCGAAAGTATCTTCGATTGGCCAAATCCATACTTACCTGCAAGCAGGTCATAGAGCTTAAGCCCGATGCCGTAAAAAGGACTTTCCCACCAGGAATAGTTTGGAACAACGAAGGGGACATCGTGAACCAGGTGAGGTGCGTTTTGACGCAGTATCCCACGTTCCTTGAGAGCCTCAATCACCAGGGCCACATTGCCCCGCTCCAGGTAGCGCACGCCGCCATGCACCAGCTTGGTACTGCGGCTGGACGTTCCTTTCGCAAAGTCCTCGCGCTCCAATAACAGCACGGAAAATCCGCGACTCGCTGCGTCCACCGCTACGCCCGCACCGGTGGCCCCGCCACCAATCACGATTACATCCCAGGGCTCTCGTCTTTCTTGGCGGTCGCGGACATGGGCGACCATGTCGTCGCGCTTCACGTCCGATCCTTGTTCCAGCCGACGATGTCGCCATCATGGCCAAACAGGAGGGCGCGTGAGCTTGCCGTGCCTTGATCGAGAGCAAGAACGTATCTCATGGCTGACCAGGAGTTCCGCAGGGCGTGGAATCACCCGAGGGATGACCTTTCTGCATTCAAGCACATCACAGACCCGACTGCTGGAATCTCCGTAGCAGCGTACCACCATTACATCGCTATCCTTGTCGCGGTAAGTTAAACGAGAGGGAATCTATGTCGCAGACCGAACCAGCAACCCGCCAGCACGCATCCACCGGACCAGCATTGCCGCAACTACCTGAGCCAACCCACGCTGAACGTGTCCGGACTCTCATGTCGCTCGTCCCGGTTGCCACGCTTTCGACGCTATCGCGCAAGCATCCGGGATTCCCCTTCGGTTCCCTGATGCCCTTCGCCCTTGATGCCGCAGGTCGGCCCATCTTCCTCATCAGCAATATGGCCATGCATACGCAGAATCTGAAGACCGATCCGCGATGCAGCCTGTTCGTCGCGCAGGTGACTGCCGATGGTGACCCGCTCGGAGCCGCGCGAGCAACCCTCGTCGGACACGCAGAACCCGTAGCAGATGAAGATATTGCTTCCGTTCGGGAGACGTACCTCGCCCGGCACGAGAATAGCCGCTACTGGGTTGACTTCGCAGACTTCAGCTTCTTCCGGCTCCAGCCCATCGATCTCTACTACGTCGGTGGCTTTGGCGCGATGGGCTGGGTGGAGGCCAGGGACTACGAACAGGCCACCCCAGACCCGTTGGCCGGGGCGGCGGCCGGCATCCTCGCGCACATAAACGCCGATCATGTCGATGCGATGATCCTGCTGGCCAGATCGCATGCAGGAATCGAAGCAACCGAGGCAACATGACCTCGGTCGATCGTCTGGGATTTTCGCTCAGATTGAAGACGAATGATGGGGTCAAGGGTGCTCGCATCAACTTCCCCCGCGAGGTCGCTACCCCGCAGGACACCCGTGCGGTCCTCGTCGAGATGGTGCGACAGGCGCGGTAGGTGCCTTCAGCTTCTGCATCGGACGAGACATGCCATTCGCACCAGGAGAAACGAGAGGAAGCACTACGCCCCCCGCGTATGCTAATTTCTCCCCATGCCTCGAATCTGGACCTCTGTCGTACCTATCGCTTTGTCTGTGTTCATGCTGTCGCTCCCGGCGCAGGTCACGCCGACGCAGGCAGCTCATAGCTACACGACGACCCACCAAGCTGACCTTCTGCAGCAGTTCGAGGAGTTTGTGGCGATTCCAGATGTTGCGGCAGACCCTACCGGACTGCGTCGAAACGCCGATTACCTCATTGGCCTGTTGCGGCAGCGCGGGGTAAAGGCGCAGTTGCTCTCCGCGCCGGGCCTACCGGACTCGGTGCCGCCGGTGGTCTACGGGGAGCTGAAGACGCCCAACGCCAGGCGCACCATCGTCTTTTACGCTCATTACGACGGTCAGCCGGTGACCCCCTCCGAGTGGGATAACGGAGCGCCCTTCACCCCGGTGGTCAAGCAGGTTGACGGTGAGCCCAGGATCTACGCACGAGCGGCAGCCGACGATAAGGCGGCCATCTTCGCGCAACTTACGGCATTGAGCGCATTGCAGGCGGCGCAGATTTCGCTCAAGGCTAATATCCGGCTTGTGTGGGAGGGGGAAGAAGAAGCGGGTTCGACGCACCTGGGGCAGATCCTGGCGGCGCATCGCGAGCTGATCGGCGGTAATGTGTGGCTGGTCTGCGATGGTCCGGTGGAACAGACCCGGCGGCAGCTTTTGATCTTTGGGGCGCGGGGAGACGCTCACATGCAAATCACGGTCTACGGTCCTGACCACGCGTTGCACAGCGGCCACTACGGAAATTGGGCTCCAAACCCCGCGATGATGCTGGCCCAGCTTCTGGAAGGGATGAAGGATTCAGAAGGACGGGTGCGGATTCCGCACTTCTACGATGGGATCGTGCCGCTGGGCGCAATCGAGACGCAGGCGCTGGCGGCGGCTCCAGTCAACGACGACATGTTGCGGCAGGAGTTCGCGGTGGGGCAGACAAGTGGCGGCGGCAAGCGGCTACTGATGCTCGACAACGTGCCGACACTCGAAGTCACCGGCATCTCCTCGGGCCAGACCGGAGCCCAAGCGACCAACTCGATACCTCCCACAGCCACCGCGAATCTCGACTTGCGGCTGGTTGTGGGGATCGACGCGAAGATGCAGCAGAAGCGGGTGGTCGACTATGTGGCTTCGCAGGGCTACTTTGTCACCAGCGAAGAGCCCACGCGGGAGGAGCGGTTGGGCCACGCCAAGGTTGCGAGGATTCAGATCGACGCCGGAGAGAACGCGTCGCGTACGCCGATGGACCTGCCTATTGCTGCTGACGTCATCCGGGCGGTTGAGAGTGCTCGCGGCAAAATTATTCTGCTGCCGACGTCGGGTGCGACAATGCCGCTCGATGCGATGGAGCGTGCGTCGGGCTCGCCAAGTGTCGTGGTACCGATCGTCAACCATGATGACAATCAGCACGCAGCAAATGAGAACCTGCGGCTGCAGAATCTATGGGACGGAGTTGAGACGATGGCGGCGTTGATGGCGATGCCATGAGCTTCAAGACTGTGGTGATCTGCATGTGTCCTTGACTGGCGTCGAGGTGTCCGGTCTCTGTGCAGACCTCACGAATCGCGCGAGTAAAATGGGCGTATCAAGGACGGACAGGAAAGAGCAGGCAGCCGTGACTGACGAACCAATCGAAATCTCGCAGCGGACGCGCTTCCAGGTGGCGATGATCCTTGCAATCGTTGCCGATGCGCTCCAACTCGTCTTCCTGCCCTTATTCGTTGAGGGCGCTGAATCGCCTGCCGATGACATCCTCGATCTTGGTGTTGGAGCCGCGCTACTTAGCCTGCTTGGCTGGCACTGGGAGTTCTTGCCATCGTTCCTCGCCAAGCTGGTTCCCGGAGTCGATTTGGTTCCGTTCTGGACGTTGGCGGTTGCAAGCGTCTATCGGAAATCGAAGCAGATCGCGGTCAGCGCAGAAGAAAGCCGTGAGGATCCCTGAGGCTGAGAGGCCCCCGGTGCCCCGGCTCTCTCGCCAGAAATCCAGTGGTGGCATACCTGCCACAGCTCAGCCTCGAAGACTCGCGGGCGCTGGAACTATCTCGGAAAGCATAGTGAACACTGAATCCGGCAGCTTCAACCCCGCTGCTGCAACATTCTCCTGCAAATGAGCGACTGACGATGTTCCCGGAATCGGCAGGACAACAGGAGACCGCCGCAACAACCACGCCAGCGCCACCTGAAGAGGAGTCACGCCCAATTCCCGAGCGGCAGCTTCCAACGCGCCATTGGCCTCCCGATTCTGGCCGAGGGGAGCCCACGGCATGAATACAATCCCATGTGTCTCGCAATGATTCAATAGATAGTCCCACTCCCGGTCGGCGAAGCTGTAGCGATTCTGCACCGAGACAATGGGCACCACCTTCCGTGCCCGCTCCACATGCTCCAGCGTCACGTTGGACAAGCCCACATGCCGGATCTTTTCCTGCTCGCGCAACCGGGCCAGCGTCTCGATAGACGCGTCAAACGAAACCGCAGGATCCGGTACGTGGAGCTGATAAACATCGATCCGGTCCAACCTCAATCTCTTCAGGCTGCCCTCCACAGCCGCCTGCAAGTGCTTCGGGGAGGCGTTGTGAGTCCACTGTCCAGGGCCGACGCGCTCCCACCCACCCTTGGTAGCAATCACCAGGCCCTGCGGATAGGGTGTCAGCGCCTCCGCAATCAACTCTTCCGAGACATTCGGCCCATAGGAATCAGCCGTGTCGATCAGATTCACGCCAAGCTCAACTGCTCGGCGCAGCGTCTCCAGTGCAGCGGCGCGGTTCTCTGGCGGTCCCCACACGCCTTTGCCGGTAATCCTCATCGCACCATATCCCATGCGGTTGACGGTGAGATCCCCGAGCTGGATGGTTCCGGCCGCCGACGCAGAAACTGATTGCTGTGTATCGCTCATGTGACGGATTCTACCTCGACAGGATGGCAGGCAAGTGTGAAACGACGCGATGTC
>ODAK010004307.1_pt1 | contig 14590 bp, 18 predicted proteins | sample 1539591 | NCBI WGS metagenome assembly ODAK01 (sample SAMEA3539303, study PRJEB22396) | soil metagenome | biome: tundra; feature: field; material: soil | place: USA | collected 2010-05 | depth 0.15 m | reverse complement strand
TTTCCAGCCTGGAGTTCAGAAATTGCCTGCATGCCGGTTAAGGCCGGATTCGACCCCTTATGCCGCTCGCGAACGGCAGGTATCAGGCATTCAAAAATGCGAATTTGCGCTATATACAACGCTTGGCGGCGATAAGGACCGTCATGTGAGCCAAGCTCCCGTCGGCCAGCGCCGCCGCTTGGACTACCCAAAGGCCCATAGCCTTTGCGTGCCATCAGGCTCATAATCCGGCGCTGAAATGGATTCCGTTTTCGTTCCGTCTTGAGATTGCACGGGCGAGTCATCCGAAATGGCACCGCACGTCCGTACTGGTGATCCAGACCCCCCGATGCCGCTGATAGCAGATCGATCCCGTCGAAAATGATTTGCCCGCATGGGCGCAGCTTTTGCCAAATCGCTAGGAGATAAGAAACGATGAAGGCCCGCCATGTTTTTCGTTTAGCGGCATCGATAGTTATCGTCATTTCGTGTGTAGGACTTGCCGCTGCTCAGCAGATCACGGGGGTGCCCGGTTCGCCGAGTTCTACGACCACGCTTCAGGGGTCACAGCTCCCGGCGCCGCCACCCGCATTCGGCGGGGTGATCAAGGAAAGCGCCAAGGATTCCACACCCTGGTGGCCGCCGCGTATCGTGCCGCCTAAAGGCGCACCCAACATTCTGCTGATCATGACTGACGATCAGGGCTATGGGGTCTCCAGCACCTTTGGTGGCGTCGTGCCCACGCCATCGCTCGATCGTATCGCGAAGGAAGGCCTGCGGTATACGCAATTTCACTCGACCGCCCTTTGCTCGCCGACTCGGGCTGCACTCATTACCGGTCGCAATCATCATTCGGTTGGAGCCGGCGTGATCGGAGAACTGTCGACGGGATATCCTGGCTACGATTCGATCATCGGGCCGCAAAATGCCACCATCGGTACCATTCTGAGGGACAATGGTTTTGCTACGTCTTGGTTCGGCAAGAATCACAACACGCCGGTCTACACCTATAGTGCTGCCGGTCCATTCGATCAATGGCCCTCCGGTTTGGGGTTCCAATATTTCTACGGTTTCATGGGCGGTGAGACCGATCAGTGGACGCCTTATCTGTTTCGCGATCACACGCAGATATTCCCGTTTGTGGGCAAGCCTGGTTACAACCTGACGACCGATCTTGCGGACGAGGCGATCAAACATCTTCGCGACTTAAATGCCGCTGCGCCCGAGCAACCGTTCTTCCTTTATTACGTTCCGGGCGGCACTCACTCGCCGCATCAGCCGAAGCAGGAATGGGTCGACAAATTCAAAGGCAAGTTCGATATGGGCTATGAGAAGCTGCGCGAAGTGATCTTCGCCAATCAGAAGCGTCTCGGCGTGATCCCAGCGAATACCCAATTGACACCGTGGCCCGACAGCATACCGAGGTGGGACTCGCTATCGGTGGTCCAGAAAAAGTTATATGCGCGGCAAGCAGAAGTTTTCGCAGGATATGCGGCCTACACCGATTATGAGATCGGACGCGTCATTCAAGAAGTCCGTGATCAGGGCAAGATCGACAATACGCTCGTCCTGTACCTCGTCGGCGATAACGGTACGAGCCCGGAAGGTACCTTGTCTGGCGCTTATAATCAGCTTACCGCGTACAACGGCATCCTGAAAGCGCCGGAAGCCCTACAGCTGTTGCACTACGACGAATGGGGCACGGATAAGACGTATCCGCATATGTCGGTAGGCTGGGCGTGGGCATTTGATACGCCGTTCAAGTGGACCAAGCAGGTGGCGTCGCATTTTGGTGGAACTCGCCAGGGCATGGCGATTTCATGGCCCGGCCACATCAAAGACGTCGGCGGTATCCGTTCGCAGTTCCATCACGTGATTGATATCGTGCCGACCATTCTAGAGGCCACTGGGATCAAAGCGCCTGACACGGTGGATGGAATCAAGCAGCGCCCCATCGAAGGGGTCAGCATGGTTTACACCTTTACTCAGCCCAATGCCCCTTCAACGCGCACGACGCAGTATTTTGAGATGGCTGCGAACCGCGGGATATACCACGACGGGTGGATGGCGAACACCACACCCTTCGCGCCCCCCTGGGATCTCGCTACCGGCAAGCTGCCCGATGTCGTCGATGGCTACAAGTGGGAGCTTTACCACATCACCGATGACTTCTCGCAATACAATGACCTTGCGGCAAAGATGCCCGATAAGCTCAAAGAGATGCAGGCGTTGTTCTTGACCGAGGCGGCGAAATACAATGTGCTGCCGCTGGATAACACGGCATTTGTGCGTTTGCAGACACCTCGTCCGAGCGCGGTAGCCGGGAAAACGCTTTTCACTTACACCAGTGAAGTCTCCGGTATTCCGGTCGGCAGCGCTCCCGATATTTTAGATAAGGATTTCACCATCACGGCCGATGTGACCGTTCCTAAAGAGGGTGCGGAAGGCATGATCGTGACCATGGGCGGTCGCTTCGGCGGCTATGGCTTCTATCTGCAGAAAGGAAAGCCGGTTTTTGTGTACAACTTCCTCGATATGGAGCGATTCCGTTGGGAAGGTGGTATCGGTGGTCGAATCGGTGAGGATATCGGCGGTCGTGCATTGGAGCCCGGCAAGCACACTCTCGTCTTTGACTTCAAATACGACGGTCCCGGCCCCGCCAAGGGCGGCGTTGGCGTGTTGACGGTTGACGGTAAGGAAATCGCTCGCAAGACGGTCGCGCACACGATTCCGCTGTTGATGACCATCGATGAAACCCTCGACATTGGCAGCGATACCCGCACCGGAGTGGACGATAGTTACCAGTTGCCGTTCCGCTTCACCGGGACCATCAACAAGGTCACTTTCAAGCTTGGGCCGTCGCAATTATCAGCCGAGGATCAGCGAGCTGCTGCAGAAGCGCTCGCCAGAGCACACGACTGACGATACAAGCAGCTTACCGGCCTTGATCGTGCGCGCCAATGAGTCGGCACACATGCGGCTGGGTCCCTCGACCCAGCCGCTTTGTTTGAAACGCGCTATCGGCGGCGATGCGTGGCCAAGCGCGGCAATTGACACAAGGGTGTACTGCCGTGGCGCTGGGAGAAATTGCCGGTGAGCGTCGGCTTTAGAGCAGCCAGATTAGGTACCGGAATGTCGGGTTGTGGCCGGTCGCGTCGCGGAACGGCAGGTACCTGGAGGCCAGAGCTGCCGGTCAAATTGGGGTATTTAACACTTCGAAATTTGGCGGTCCCGGACAACCGCGGGACTTGACCCGTTTCTGCCGGCCACGAAGGTCGGCTATTAGGCACGTCGAATCGGCCTTGTATGTGCGTTTTAGCCGACTAGAGCCGATCAGCAGTGCACACAATCAATGCGTGCCAGTCGGCACCGTCACGCTAATTTTGGCGCTAACCGAACCGTACTGCACATCGATATTAGTTTGACCAACGCCCACTGCGGACAGTATGTTGTTCTGAACGACGGCAACGCTTGTGTTCTCAGAATTGAATATCAATTTAGTTGAGTGAGTGAGATAGACTTTTGGCCCACCTGGAAATATCCCGCGAATGTTCAATGGCAGCGTATCGCCTACAAACCGCATTGTCACCGATGGCGGATCGAGTAATAAGGCGGTGGGGAAATCCGCTCTTTCGACATCGATAGTGACGGGCTCAGACGAGACCAAAACCCCGGTAGAGTCCGCACTCGCTGCCGTAATCTCGTAGGGGCCCGGAGCCGTGCGTGCGGGTACTGTTAGAGTGAACGACACCGTCGATCCAACAACCGGACTGGGTCCCGCGGAGCCGAGAGGATCCTGCCCAAGAATTCCCACGCCATACGGATACGTGCCGGAAGCAACCTGCACGGATATTGCCACTGCCTGTCCCAGCTGAATCGTGCGACCGGCGCTGGGCGAAACAATAGTCAGAGCCGCAGGGGATTTCGCCGCTGACAGGGTGACCAAAGCAATAGTTCCAAGCAGCGATAGATTCGTGAGTAAGCTAACGTGGTGCCTCATTTGCGGTCCCCTGAGTTTCATTGGTTTCACCTCAAATGCTGCTGTGTTTGAAGGTGGTCGCGTACCACGCGGGGGTCGAATTCGTGCAGTCTAACGCGTGCCGCGAACGCCAGCTAAGTGGCAGTCAATTTCGAGATGCCAATGACGGCTCGTGGCTGCGGTTTCTGCGTGTCGCCGGTCTCCTGGCCCATTTGAAAATCTTAGGGTATACCGCGCTCGATTAGGTATGCACTCGATTATCGTCCTAACACCCGCGTCCTAGAAAAATCCCAACTGATATTTGATCCAACTGCGATGCCGCGTAGCTCTCGCCCGAGGTGCTCCGCCATTACCGGCCGCCACGGGACGAGGCTAAATCCGACTCCATCGTCGAGCATGGCGAAGCGCCCACTCGCAAGGTCAAGCGAACGCCGATACACGCCGCGGACCGACTCGCCGTCCCGCATTTTGCGATAGGCCAGGTGAGTGTCGGCCGCGATCGATTTGCCCACCGCAGCAAGTTCGCGATCGCGCAAGGTCGAGAGCAGGTTGGGCTTAAGAGTCACCTGATTTTCTTGCCGTTCGGCCAGACCTTGTTCGAGCAAGAAGGCGAGCCGCTGACGCATCGCCTTTCGCACCTCCGCGCCAAACGCATGTCCAACACTGTCCGGACCCTCCCCCATCAGGTGCTGATCGAGCCAGGTGGCGCCGATCGCACGGACCTGCCGATCGATGGGAAGTGTTGAGAGGATATTGAGATCAACGCTCCCCTGCCGCCGGATGTCGTGCGCGAGGCCGCGTTGCGCCAAGTCGGCGGGTACCCGCCACACACCCGCTTCGACGCGCTCGACGATGCCAGCGCGACGCAAAGCCTCTAAGCGCCGCTCGTGCGCCTCGACCACGACCTCAGGGCGGAGGCCGGAGGTTGGGCGACGATAAGCCACCTCCAGGTGTTTCGCCGTGCGATAAACGCCGTTGTCCGCGAGCTTCGAGATGGTTTGATCGGCGGGCCGCAGTCGATCGTTGGCACGCACTTCAACAATTGCGCCGATCGGTAATTCCACCTCGTCCGTCTGACCCGGCAGGACGATGTAATAAGCCCGGCTGTCGATACCGTCGATGATCAGGTAACGCCGGTCCTGGAGCTCGTCGGCGAGCCCTTTGGCGGCGATGCGTCCGACGATCGGGGCGCCGGGCCTCGCCGGGTCGACGATATTGAAATCCCGACGCTCATTGGAGAATGCTCGTTGCATCGTGCGGATGATGTCGCCCCGCTCACCCATCGCCCGGAGCACCGGCTCTGCCTGCGGGTTGACGCTCCAGACGCTGGTGGACGACTCCTCGGCGAGCCCCATGCGCTCAAGATGCTGCAGTCGGCCCACCATGTGGTTCCGTTCGACCTGGGTCGCGGGGCTCCCTTGACGTTGGCGCAGGTCAATGATCCCATCGATCAGCTTCACCTGAATTGCCCGGTCGATACGGGTCCAGCGCTCCTGATCGATCTCCCGGTTTAGACTTTCCTGGATCTCCCGCTCCGTGCGTGGCCCAAGCCAGCTGTCAGCGACTTCCGTTGCACGCGCCCGCATGCCATGGGTGATGTACTCCCGGTCGATGACCAGATCCTTCTTGCCGGAATCCTTACCCCGGAGCACGACATGGGTATGCGGGTTATCGGTATCCCAATGATCAACCGCTACCCACTCGAGCTTGGTCCCGAGGTCCCGCTCTATATGCGTCATGAGCTCGCGGGTGAAGTCCTTCAAGTCCGCGATCTCGACGCCGTCCTCGGGCGATACGATGAACCTAAACTGGTGCCGGTCCTCGCGGCAACGCGATGCGAACTCACGGGTATCCACCGCATCGAGATCCGCGCCGTAGGCGCTCGCAGGCGTCCCATCCGCCGTCACCCCGTCGCGCTCGATGTAGCGCAGGTGCGTGGCGATCGAGCGAGGGCCCGCGCGCTTTAAGCTGACGATCCGGGTCTTTACCATCACGCGTCGGGACCTGGGACCGGGCGTGCGCACGCTGAGCTTCATCGCGGCCTTCCCGCGATGAAAGTCGGTGACATTGCGCCGCGAGATCGCACGCGGCATCGGGCTGACGCGCCGCACCTTGACACCGCGGGCGAGGAGCTGCGACACCAACCTCCGGGACGATGGATCGCTCCCCGACTTTGACTTGCCGAGCTTCGGTCGAATCTCATCATTCTTGTTTCCGGTCATGACCAATTCCTCGGTGTAGCTGAGCGCAGAGGAGCGTAGTGGTGCCGCGCGAATGTTGAACAGATCAAGTAGATATCGAATTGCCTTTGGCGCCGATCTCGGCGCCGTGCTTTAAAAACCCATGTGCAGACAATGATCGAAGCGGGCGACGGCCAAGCGCCTTCAATCTTGCCCTGCCCTCTTCGCTCACTTTTTGCTTTCCGTGCTTTCCGTCTCCCGCCCTTGATGACCGCTCTCGTCGGGGTCAAGGCGCAAGGTCTGCACAATCTTTCGCCGCACCAAATCTTGCAAAGATTAAGCGCCGGCGGGCCCCTCGATCGTCGCTCGCGAAACGCCATTCGACCCTCACCGCATGAGTCGCCATATGCGCGCCGATGACGCAATCTTGGTCAATGAAGTGTTGGCCCTAGGCACCATCGGGCTTCCACTTCTCGCGCCAATCCGCGAGCAACCTGGGCGCGATCTCAGAGACCGGAACGGGTCCTTTTGACGCAGTACGGATGTCGGTCGAGGGTTGCCCACTGTGCACGGGACTTCGGGATTTCGAAGAGGATTTCCGGTCAACGGAAAGCGAGTAATTCGGTGAAAACTCACCGCGCTTGGCCCTTTCAACCAAAGATCTCAGCAAGCCTAGGGGACTATGCACCTTGCCCCGCGCGTGCATTGCACCGATCTCATCCGAGACCGCTTGCCGCTGCTCGGGTGGGCACGCTTCGATCAGTTTGCGTGCAGATTCAAGATACTCGCCCTGCAGGATCTGCGGGTATCTGACTTCCATCACCGGCACTACTACCACCGCCTTTTCCGGAGCTGCGGCCTGCGTAGTAGTAGGTATTAATTTATCAAGTATTGAATGATTCAGAGTATTAAGTAGATCGACGCCTGAGCCGTCGACGGCTGAACCGTCGGTGGCTGAACCGTCGACGGCTGAGCCGTCCATGGTGGGACTACGATGCGAGGGCATTGGAGCATCACTGAGCTCGACTCGCCACGCCCATCGACCATCAGCTTTTTTGGAGCGCGCTCGAGTGAGATATCCGGCATTCTCGAGTTCGCGCAGCATCCGCCGCACCCGATCCCGGCCCATTCGCTCCCCCGGTCCCGCCCGCTGCTGCAACAAGTACGGGAGCGCAACGAGCCGAATCTGCCAGCCATCGGGCTTTGCGATCAGCCAATTCGCGACCGCGCGAGTGTCGAATTGCAGCCGCGCATCATCGATCAATGCACGCGGGATCGGGACCCAACCACGCTTACGTTGCTTGATTCGTAGTACAGCGAGCTCAGGCGTAGTTTCAGTCTCAAGGTGTCCAGAGGGGGGTACTACGCAGTTCCGATCAGGCCGCTTCGCCACCGCACTCTGCCATCGACACGTAGAACGAGTCGCGCCCAGTAGCGGCGCTTTCCAAAATCGGTTCAGGGCCGGGGTGTGCTAGTAGGGTAGCGGCCTGGACTCGATCGCCGCTCCTACGATCAACGCAAGGGTGTGCACGTACGGATTTTGAGGTAATCCACCACCCTGTCGAGCTCAGGATCATTCCCGCCCGTCGCATTTCGGGGATGGTCCGGCAACGTCTGCCGGGATGTTTGCCTATTCGGTGCTTATCGAACGCTGCGGTGGAGTTGAACTCCAGATGGCAAGCAGAGCAGCGGCAGTGGTGACCTCTGAGCGCTCTCATGCTGCCTTCGCGGCGCTCTGGCGTTCCAGCAATGCAGCGCATTCGGTAATCTCCCCCGTCTCTTACGCGACTTGTGGTGCGCTGTTCAATGACTGGAGTTCGCATAGCGCTGCAGCTCGGTTGCAGTCACAAATGTGCGCCGGCCATCCTTCAGTATTTCGATTAAACCCGCACCGATCCGCAGATAGAGCGTTGCGCGACTGATGCGCAAGATTCTTGCGGCTTCAGCAATTTCAAAACGGAGCTGAGGAAGCGGCTCGATCGATGACATGGAAGTCTCCATACACTAACGGGTACAGGTGTGAACGCCTGGGCGTGCGTCATCAAAATAGGCAGCGAAACGTTTCAGTGCAAATCCAAAAATCAATTCTGCAATCGGCCTACGCTGGACTTCGCTGGAGTACGCTGCGGTACGACACCAACGTGGGCCTGAGCGAATGCGATGCCGGAGTTGCGCAAAAAAATCGCATTGCGGCCCGCTTCATGGCGACGTTGCACGCGACCGCGGTCAGGCGGCGCTGGGTTGCATGGAGGATGAACGCCCCGTTCGAGCGATCAATCAATCGGCGCCGGCATGCGGCTCAGATCAGGGGCTGCCGCAAGTTTCCGGCACATCTCGAGCACCGCGGAGCACCCGCAGTACGAGTGCGGTGTCGTCAACGGGCTCGAAAACAATCAGGTAGTTTCCGTGTGCGCATATCCGTATCGCATCGCCCAAGTCAGGACGCGCTACGTAGCGATGCGGCCCGTCGGCAATCTGCCTGCCGCAGAAACCGCAGCCGCGCCACGATACGGTGATTGAGGTCGATCAGCTCCGACTCCGTTAACTCGTCGATATCAATCGGCATCACCACTCTCCCTATTTGAGCGACTCCAGCATCTTGCGCCGCAGGATGGCGTTGATGCGGGACTGGTAACCCTTACCCTGCGCCCGGAGCCAGGCCAGAACATCGGAATCGATCCGCACAGTAGTCGACGTCTTGATGGGCTTGTAGTACTTGCCTCGAACCGCGTTCTTCCAGAACCCTTCAGTCAAAGGAGGAATGTCGCTAAAGTCGATCTCGCTGTCCGGCCGAACAGCCAAGGCCGCGAGTGCCACCTTCTGTTTCTTGGTCAGAGAAGGCGGATTAGTAAGATCGATCGTGCGCTTAACGAGTTTCTTGCTCATAGCGTTGCCTTTCCTTCCGGTCAGCCCCGTCGGGCCGAGATGATGCGGATGACTTCGATCGGCTGGCCGTCCTCGTCGTCATCCCGGTCCGTATGGGCTACCAGGACGAGCAGGTACCCCTCGACGATGCCGAGCGTTTGCCAGCGTTGTTCGCCGTTCTCGACGCCCACCTGCTCGGTGAGCGCGAAAGGGTCAGCGAATACTCGCACGGCGATATCAAAACTGATCGCGTGCTTGCGCAGATTGATGGCTGCCTTGGCAGGATCTCATTCAGACCGCATAGACATATCATAATGTTACTACATATTAGTATGTACGGCCACTTGCGGCGGCGAATCGTCGCGCGAGGCGCTATCGATTAGAAGCTTCCCGAGAAGGGAACATGGGGAAGTTGAAAGGCTCGAAAACAATCAGAAATATTGCCTAAAGTCGACTCAATTTGAGCCATAACGCGCAAAGGGTCGAGACCGCTGTGAGTGTCGGCAATTGGGGCGGCTAAAGCCGGCGTGAATTGATGAGAATTGGCCAAAACGCCCCGAAATCGCCATTGACGCTAGGTGCGACCGGGGTATAGTTTTGTTGTTGAAGATTTCAACAATAGAGGCCGGCAATGGCAACCGTCAATTTCAGCGTACCCGATGAAGTGAAGGCGGAGTTCGACAAAGCCTTCGGTGATCAGAACAAGAGTTCGATCATCGCTGAGCTGATGCGGCGGGCCGTGCGCGAGCGGCAGCTCCAAATTAGACGGAAACGGCTGTTCCGCCAATTGAGCAGCGCGCGCGTAAGCCGGCCGTCCTTCACCAGCGAGGAGGTACGCCGGACACGCGCGGCCGAACGACCGTGATCGTCGTGCTCGATGCGAGCGTGGTTCTCAAATGGCTGCTTGAGGATCCCGCTCGCCAACCTGATACCGAGAAGGCATTGGCCATCATCGAGTCCGTAGTACATGGTGGACTGGAGATTCTGCAGCCGGTGCATTGGTTGGCCGAAGTGGCGGCGGTGGCTGCCCGCCTCACCCCGCAAACGGCGGTCCGCGATGTGGAAATGCTCGCCGCGCTGGAGTTTCCAACGACCGATGACCCGAACGTGATGCGACGGGCAACTAACCTTGCGGTCGAGACCAATCATCATCTGTTTGACACGCTATATCACGCCGTCGCGCTTGAGAACGAGGACGCATTGCTGGTGACGGCAGACGACCGCTACTACATGAAAGCCGGACGCTACGGGATGATTGCCGCGCTACGCGACTGGGGATCTGTACCTTAATCGTCGCCAATTGACCCGCCGACGATCAACGCCGGTTGCTTCACCCTGTGAACAAGCACCTGCGTTGGACGCCCACCGGCGCCACAACGCATTGAATCACAACGGCGGCAGCGTCCAAAAAGTGATCAATATTGCGCGCCGGTTTACAGAGTGACCCTGCAAATCCGCACGCGGCCCACAGTATTCCTGTCGTCATTGATAAGGAATATTGGTGTCGATAAAATGGAATCATGAAGACCACCGTTAATATTCCCGATAGCGACCTTGCAGACGCTATTCGATTCACTAAGGCAAAGACGAAGCGCGAAGCAATCGTCACAGCCATCCAGGAATTTAACCGCCGTAAGCGCATGGCCGAACTCACCAAGCACGCGGGAACCTGCAAGGATCTGGTGAGCGTCGCGGAACTCTTGCAGCAACGTCGCAAAAGCTAAGTTGCCGTGATCCTGGTCGACTCCTCCTCCTGGATTCACATGCTTCGACCGAATGGAGACGCGGCTGTCAGAGATCGGGTGACGCGCGCACTCGATGCCGGTGAGGCCTGTTGGTGCCCCATCACCCGGTTGGAGTTATGGAATGGCGCAGGTGGCGATCGTGATAAGAAGGTACTTAGGGATTTCGAACGGCTGCTGCCGGAACTCGCCATCGACTGCAGTTTGGAGTGCCGCCTTTGATCTCGCACGACGCGCGCGTTCCGCCGGTATCTCGGTCCCCGCTACACACATCTTGATCGCCGCATGCGCGCGGCACCACCAAGTCGAGCTTGAACATGCCGACTCAGACTTTTCGCACCTCGAAAAGCTTTAGGACTGCCTGCGCAGAGACAAAAATCGCCGCGTAATAACCCGTTGGCGGAAAGGCTGTGAACAGGCGCAAGCGTTGGACGCCGACCGGCGCCGCGACGCATTGAATCACAACGGCGGCAGCTTCCAAAAAGTGATCAATATTGCGCGCTGGTTTACACATTGCCAGTATTGCGCGACACCTCGCCGTCAGCGGCGATACAACTACGCAGCGCTGACTTTGCTGACAGTCCCTTTCATTGCGGTCGGAAGAGCAGCGATAATCGACGGAACCAACGCTACGAGATCGGCGAGCCGATTAGATGGCGCGACGATCAGGAGCACGGCGACCGAAAATTTGGGCAGATGCTGCTGAAACGCCAAATTGCGATCGACGGTAATCAAGACGTCGAACTCGGCCTGAGCCAACGCGAGCAATTGGCCGTTCTTAATCCCCGACCAGCCCATCTCGGCCACTGTTCGAACCGATAATCCCGTCAGATGTTTCGCCAGTCGGCGATCAACACACTCGTCGAGCAATAGTTTCAAGCGGCTTCGATAACGGCCAACGTTGCACCGCGCTCAAGAAAGGCGATGACTTGCTCACGCGAAACGGAGGGAAACCCTTCGAGAAATTCGTCGATGGTATCGCCGGCTTCAATGTAGTCCAGCAGAGTCTGCACGGGCACGCGCGTGCCGGCAAACACCGGAGTTCCGCCCATGATGTCGGGAGCTGCTGAAACGATCGAATTGGCCATATGGTTTACCTTACCCCGAACCCAAAGCCTGTCAACCGATCCGATTTGCAACCGCAAATTGCGACCAGATTACAAATTCTGCGATTGGCCGTATCCATACGGCCACGCGCATTGCACGCTAGCTCCCGATCGTCGTCCTCGCGCACGAGCGCAACACGAAGGATATGAGCCGCATCGCGCCGCGCAACTTTTCGTACGGTTTTCGTACGAGCTAGAACGTGATGCCATAACTCATTGATTTAATGGCGTCCCCACGGGGATTCGAACCCCGGTCGCATCCGTGAAAGGGATGTGTCCTAGGCCTCTAGACGATGGGGACGCAGGCCTTGAAATCGATCGAACGGAAACCTTAAAACTGGTGGAGCCAGGCGGGATCGAACCGCCGACCTCTTGCATGCCATGCAAGCGCTCTCCCAGCTGAGCTATGGCCCCACATGGAGGCGCGGCACGTTACCTGACGGGGTCCAATTCGTCAAGAAAATGAATGGGCTACGCGCTCCAACGTGCTCTTGCCGTGGCCAAACGAGCTAAAGCCTCGGTTTTCCCCAAAATGGCCAGGGTGGCGTCTATGGGAGGCGACACCGTCCCGCCGCATACCGCGAGGCGGATCGGTTGCGCCAGTTTGCCGAGCGAGAGCCCCCCGGCGGCCGCGAGGCCGCTGATGACGCCGTGAATCGCCGGCGCGGACCAGTTCGCCAGTTGGCCAAGTTCGCTCGAAGCCTCGCCCAACAGCACCAGTACTTCGGCCGTCACATGCTTGCGCACCGCCTTGTCGTCGTAGGCCGCGGGAGCCCGGAAAAAAAACACGCTATTGAGCGTCATTTCGCGCACCGTCTTGGCACGCTCGCGTTGCGAGAGCACGATTTGCTCGAGTTGCGCGTCATCGCTCACCTCAATACCTTCGCGATTCAAATGCCAGCGCAGCACCGGCACGATGCGGGCGGCGGGAGCGCGCATCATGTGCTGTTGATTGAGCCAGGACAATTTTTCCACATCGAAAGCCGAGGCCGATTTGTTGACGTCGGCGATATCGAACAGCTGGATCATCTCCTCGATGCTGAAGAATTCCTGGTCGCCATGCGACCACCCCAAGCGAACCAGATAATTGAGGACGGCCTCCGGCAAGAAGCCCTCATCCCGATACTCGAGCACGCTGACCGCTCCGTGACGCTTCGAGAGTTTGGTGCCGTCGGAACCCAAAATCATCGGGAGGTGCGCATAGACCGGCGGCCGATGCCCCAACGCAAGCAGCATATTCATTTGTCGCGGCGTGTTGTTCAAATGATCGTCACCCCGAATGACATGCGTAATTCGCATGTCCATGTCATCGACCACCACGCAAAAGTTGTAGGTGGGGGAGCCATCGGAGCGCGCGATGATCAGATCGTCGAGTTCGGCATTCTGAAAGACGACCGGGCCATGCACCACATCGTGAACCACCACGTCTCCGGCGAGCGGATTCTTGAAGCGCACCACGGGCGCAACCCCGGGGCGCGAATCCGTGCGATCGCGCCAGCGGCCGTCGTAGCGCGGCTTTTCCCCGCGGGCCATCTGCTCGGCACGAAGCTGCGCGAGTTCCTCCTTGCTGCAGTAGCACCGGTACGCGTTACCGCTCGCCAGCAGCTCTTCGATGACCTCCTTATAGCGGTCGAAGCGTTTAGTTTGATAAAAGGGACCTTCATCGTGTTCGAGGCCCGCCCACTCCATGCCATCCAGAATCTGCTGGATGGCCGCGCCGGTCGAACGCTCCAAATCGGTATCCTCGATCCGCAGCACGAACTGCCCCGCATGCCGGCGCGCGTACAGCCAACAAAAGAGCGCGGTCCGAAGTCCACCGATATGCAAAAAGCCGGTGGGACTGGGGGCGAATCGTGTACGGACAGTCATGGACCTGGTCCGGAGATAATTGAGGGGCGCAAAGTTTAGCAGAGCCCCCGAAAGGCGCGCAGAAGCAGGCACGCGACCGCCATGCCGTTTGTTTTAGCGAAAGGTCGATGTCATACTTCGCGCGCCATTTCCGGGCGGTTAGCTCAGCGGTAGAGCACTGCTTTCACACGGCAGGGGTCACAGGTTCAATCCCTGTACCGCCCACCATATAAATCAAATACTTATCTAATCCTTGCCGCACCAAATGTTCCACGTACGGACGCCAGTACGGATTTCCGGAACAAATTTCTGTTTAAGGGAATCAGAGAAACGTGTCGGACTTTCCTGTGCGGTGCTACCACTTTTGACCGAAGCTAATCGTGGGGGTTAAGTCCGTGAATCGAGTGCTCTTAATTGCGCTGTCGGGATTGCCGCTGTTCGCGGTCGGTTGCGGACTGGCCCGGGCCGAGCAGCAGTTCATGCCACGCAAGCCCAATGGCCTCGCGCTGACGCCGCCGATGGGTTGGAACAGCTGGAACAAATATCGCTGCGACATCAATGAGACGACGGTCCGCCAACAGGCGGATGCGATGGTCTCCTCCGGTATGAAGGCGGCCGGCTACCGCTACGTGGTGGTGGATGACTGCTGGCAGCGCCAGCGAGATGCGGCCGGCAATATCGAGTCCGATCCAGTGCGCTTTCCCTCGGGCATCAAAGCCTTGGCCGAATACGTACACGCTCAGGGCCTGAAGTTTGGAATCTACTCCGACGCGGGTGATAAAACTTGCGAGAACAAACCCGGTAGTCGCGGGCACGAATTTCAGGACGCCCTGCAGTATGCCGCCTGGGGTGTCGACTACTTGAAGTACGACTGGTGCAACAGCGAGTCGC
>ODAK010004306.1_pt1 | contig 14591 bp, 15 predicted proteins | sample 1539591 | NCBI WGS metagenome assembly ODAK01 (sample SAMEA3539303, study PRJEB22396) | soil metagenome | biome: tundra; feature: field; material: soil | place: USA | collected 2010-05 | depth 0.15 m | reverse complement strand
GCTTCGAGCACATGGCCCCGCCAAACCATGACGCCGGGATCCATGCCGATGAATCCATCGGTGCCCGCCTCGGCCGCGCCCCACGTAAAGTCGAAAGGTTCGTTGACGTTCTCTTGCGCCCACGTCGAGGGGGGTGGCAACGGCGGCCGGCCGATTCGCAGTAGACAGTCCGAGCGCGTATCGAGGACCTCGAGCCTGACCTGATCATCGTAGTTCGACACGAAGACGATAAACCGGCCATCCTCGCTAGCCGAGGCCGCGAAGGCGCACCAGCTTCCCTTGTGGTCGCTCCATTCGGGTACAGCCCTGCTCGGCTTGAGTGTCCCGCTGCGTTCGCTCAGGTAGAAGATATCGCCCAAAGGGCGCCAGGCCGCCATCGCTCCGACCACGCCCAGGACGTACGAGTGTCGCGAGCTCGAATACGCGAGACACCCCACCGAGCCTCCGAGGTCGTGGGTGAATTCTTGCCCGTCTCTGGTGCGGAGCCTGATCGTCGTCCTGGTGGTGTCATCTTCATGCGACATCGCTTCGCCGCTTGATTCGAAATCGAGCATCGATGTCGGGCTCGTGCAAGTACCCCAGGGATTCCGACCGTCGTCCGAGGCTGGATCTTCCGTGTCGTCTACTATCGCTTCAGCACTCCCCAGTTCAGAGTCAGGTGCCGTCGTGTCGCGCCCGAGATCCGCAATGCTATCAGCTCTGCCATTCGACGCTTTCGAACAGGCCGCGAGACCGCAGAAAAGAAGACCAAGTCCCAGGGCAATCTCAGAGACACGCACGAACGCACTCTACGCCACCGGAGATGATCGGCCAAGCCGGTCACGGCATCCCACCTCGGGATCGAGGACACCCAGAGGCTCTGCCGCCCCAGCCGAGGGTATCTTAAGAGCCAGGTGATAGTCCCTGCGCATAGAAGAACTATGTCCGGTCAAGTCGGTCGGGTCACCCGAGCTTGCGCGCTACAACCATCATGCCGTAGTCACGGTACGCAAGCCCGTCCCCGCCACTCTTCGCTTCCAGAGCCTGCCGCAAATCCGTGCGAAGCGTGTCGTGCAAGTCGGACGGGATCGCCGAGAGGAAATTGCCGAACGAGCTTGCCTCGATGAAGTCGAGCATTTCGGCCGCAGACACCTTGGTGCGAATGCGCTGGCCGAACTGGAACTGGATTTCGCCAAGGCGGTCATAGTCCCGATCCAGCTTCGCGTTGTCGTGCAAGTACGATGTCATCGGCTCCCTTTGCATGAAGCATAGACCATCTGTCATACGTTCCTCGGTGACTGGGGCCGCGAAAACGGACGGGGCTCTCGGACAAGAATTACCCCATTCGATAGACCTGCGATCAGGATCACCCGAAGTGCCAGAAGAGGTCGAGCAAACTACGAACCGCGCGGTCGCGCGCATGAGATGATTGCCACGACGATTCACCTCGTGTCGATGGAGGTAACAATGAAGCGAAAGCTACTTGATCCAAGATTGTTGATCGGCGCAGCCTTCAGCGTCGCGACCTGTTTGTCGCTGGACACTGGCTGTGGGGGTAACGTCGACAAAACCGCAACGTCGACGGCCGACGCCGCAGCGACGACTGACGCGGCCACCGCGCGATGTCGCTCCAGCTCCGACTGCACGTCGCAGCCCAACAGCCTTTCAACGGTTTGCGTGGGGCCCGATGAATTCTACGCCTGCGGTCCCATCGAGCCATTGGGCTCGGATTGCTATGAGGACTTGGAGTGTAGTCGAGGAAGCGTCTGCCGTGAGACTTCCGCGATGGACGCGGGGCCCAGCTCAAGCGGAAAGGTGTGCACCAATGCCTCGTGCACCGACGATTCCCAGTGCAGTGCTGGGCAGGTCTGTCGCAAGGACCGGAACATCCGGATCGGGGATCTCGACCCCGATGGCATCGTATGCGCCCCGCCCTGCGCAACTGACCGTGTTTGTGCAGCGACAGACAAATGCGAAAGTTCGGGACACTGTCAGGCGCGCACCTGCGCCGAGTGTCCTTCGTACTTCTCCTGCGCGAGCGGAACCTGTGTCATCCCAAGCTGCTCGACGGATACCGACTGCCCAGGCGGCTATTGTGTCAACAAAAGCTGCGCCGGCTCGCTCGGCGACTGCCGACTGTTCTGCTTGTAGTCCGCGATGGAACGAGCGGGCTGAGAAACAACTCCGAAATGCGATCCGCTCAGCTGTCGCGGCATCGAAAACAGTCGTTCTAGGCGTAGATGACCTTCACCCGCCCCACCAGGCCCGAGACCAACCGCACCTTGATGCCGCGCGGGTGTTCTTCGCTGCTCGTCAACAAGTCGCGGACGACGCCCGTGGTGAGCTCGCCACTCGGCTGGTCTTCCTTCATCACGACCGCTACCCGCATCCCCGGGCGGACGTTCCGGCGGTAGGTGCCCGAGGCGTTGGTGGCGACCAGCGCCGGCGGCTCGGGTGGCGCGGGCCGGGCCGGGCCGGCCACCGGCGCGGGCTTGTCCTCGGCTAGCCTGCGCACATCGCCGACATTCTGCAGCCATTCGGACGCGCGTTCCTTCAAGCTGCCCGCGAGGATCACGTCCTGCGCATCAAGCGTGGCCACGCAGCCCAGGGCTTTTCCCAGCTTCGCCACGACTGTGTCTCGCGCCTCGACGGGCACGCCCGAGATGCGGGTGACGACCTTGCCACTTCGCCCAACAGCCTCGTGGCGCACAACCAAGCGAGGTGCGAGCGAAGTCTGCGGACGGGGCCGAGAGGCTGCGACCGGCGCGGGCGCCACACTGGCCGGCTTGGCCGTCGCCACAGCATCTCGAACCAGCTTGGCGAAGGGATTGTTGGCGAAGGCGGTCTGCTCGCGCGGGAGCACGTCTGTCGGATGTTTCTTGGGGGCACTCATCGGAGATCTCCTTCGTGCATTCTGGCCGCTACGGGCGCAAATGTCTTGTTGTAGCAGAGGTCGTCCGATTGGCGCCTTCGCAGATCTCACCCACTCCGGCGGTATTTTGGGCGGACGGCTGAGATCATTGGAACGGAAGAACAATGTCCGGACGAGAGGACTGAGGGTCAACGCCACTCGGTCAGCGACCTGCACGCAGCAATACTGGCGGCGGTTGTTCGCCAGGGCAGAGTTGGAGCACCCGGACCTCTTTTGCTGCGCCCGCGGTAACAGCGTCACAGCTCGTCCCGACAAGCACGACGCTTTGTCCACCGGCTCCGATGGTCCAGCCGTTGGGATCGTCCTTGGTCACCAGTCTTCCATCCAGGTATGCGACAGTGCTGTTCGGATCGAAAAGTGCTTGCTCGAGCAGGAACGTGCAAGCAGCTACGCCTTGGCTAATCGACCCGAAGGCGCTGGCGAGGTCCTGCGAGGAGGTGGCGGCATAGTAACGGGTGTTTCCCCCTGCGATGGCAAAACTGTCCAAGTTCCCCACGCTAGGTCCGATGCCGATCACGTAGACGCGGAAGCCCACGTTCTTGGCCGAGATGATGGCGGCAACCGTTGCCGCGACGTTGTTGTTTGTCGTGCCTGACTCGCCACAGTTGGGTTCTCCGTCGGTGGCAAGAAGAATGGACTTGGTGTTGTGGTCCGTGACAGTTTGAAGATAGGCGGTTGCAGCCGTGATGGCCTGCGCTGTCGGCGTATCGCCGCCAGGTGAGACATCGGCAATCTGGGCAGTGATGACCAGCCCTGAGCTCGCGCCGACAGGAACCTCGACGCCGCTGTTGACGCCGCAGATAGCGTTTCCGGGCGACGAGAACAGCTTGAGGCCCCAGTTGATAGGAACCGCTGTGTCGGTCAAGGTGGCCTTCACCGCCGAGGTCAAGGCTGACCACCTGGTGGTGCATCCGGCTACGCCGCTGCAGTTTGAATCCGAAGAGACGCTGTAATTTGCTAAAGATCGTCCACCGGCCTCTTGCTGATGAAGCTCAGAACCAGTACCCAGAAACAGAGCACGAGATTGAAAAGCGGAATCTGTAGCGGCGGTGGCAGACAGTAGATGATGGCCACGGCTGGAATCCAAACCGCCCACGTGGACATGAGCGTTACCGGAATCGAGAAGGTGAAAAAGTCAAAATCTAACTTCGCCTTCATCGCTGTCCACGAGAAGGCGCTTTCCTTCCACAGAAAGGCCAGCGCTGCCACCGGGGCCGCCCAGAGGGTGTTGTATACGAACTGATCCAGCAGCACTTTGCGCGCGATGGTTCCGAGGTCCGCTTGATTTCCAAACCAGTGCGACTGCAGGCGATAGAGCAGATCGATTTCGATGCCCTTGTAGGCCCAGAAAAGCAGGTAGAAGGCGAGCTCATGCGCCAGCCGAGCACGACGCATCCTTCCGCTGGCGAGGAGAAAGAGAAACGGCACGGCCCCGCCGAAAAACGCCGTGGTGGTGGCCGAGAAGACAAGACCGTAGCGGATCTTCCACATGCCGATGCTCTGGAAGATTCCATGCGCGGCGGGAAGGATCCGATCCGCGAGAACAAGGAGGAGCGCGAGAATCCACAGCGCGAGCCCAGGCAGGGCGTTTTGCTTCATCCCTGCCAATCCCGAGGCAAGGACTCTTCTTTCTTCGCGTTTCATGCAGCGTCCGCGGAAGAATAGAGGGTTCCAAGGTGAAGATCCATGCGCGAGGCTTTTTCGGGTGGCACCGCGGGGCGCGGCCCACCAGACTAGCAGGCATTCCATGAATGGAGGCCCCATGCTCACGAAAGGTTATGCAGCCCTATCGGCTGATGCTCCCCTGGTCCCGTTTCAATTCGAACGCCGCGCGCCGGGACGGCGGGATGTTCAAATCGCCATCGAGTTCTGCGGTATCTGCCACTCGGACATTCACTTCGCTCGCAACGAATGGGGGATGACGATCTTTCCCTGCCTACCCGGCCACGAGATCATCGGCCGCGTGGTCAAGGTCGGCGACGACGTCAAGAAGGTCAAGGTTGGAGAGCGTGTGGCGGTGGGCTGCTTCGTCAACTCGTGTGGGACTTGCCCAAGTTGCAAGGACGGGCACGAGAACTACTGCGAGACCGGCATGACGATGACCTACGGAAGCCCGGACACAGACGCGGGTGGAAAAACGCAAACCTTGGGTGGCTACTCAAACCAGATCGTCGTCACGGAACGCTTCGTCTTGACTGTCCCGGCGAACCTCGATCCGGCGGGCACGGCTCCGTTGCTTTGCGCCGGCATCACGACCTACTCGCCGCTTCGGCACGTTGGCGTGACCAAAGGGTCGCGCGTCGCCGTGATGGGACTCGGCGGCCTCGGCCACATGGCGGTCAAGCTCGCCGCTTCCTTCGGCGCCGAAGTGACGATGCTAAGCCGCTCGCCGGGGAAGAAAGCCGACGCGCAGAAGCTTGGCGCGCACGACTTCGTCCTCACCAGCAACGACAACGCCCTGGCGCCGCTGGCGAATCGCTTCGACGCCATCGTCGACACGATCTCGGCGAAGCACGACATCAACGGACCGCTCGGCTGCTTGAAGCGCGATGGAACGCTCATCCTAGTCGGCGCGTCTCCCCAGACGCTCGATCTCAGCCCATTCCCTCTCATCTTTGGGCGCCGCAAGATTATGGGCTCGCTAGTGGGCGGGATCCCCGAGACCCAGGAAATGCTGAATCACTGCGGAAAGCACGGCATTACCAGCGACATCGAGCACACCACCCCGGACAAGATCAACGAGGCCTACGATCGCACGCTGAAGGGCGACGTGAAGTACCGCTTCGTCATCGACTGCACGAAGTTCTAGATCCACAGGGTAGGAATGAGGTAGCTCGCGATGGCGCGGTCGTGGGTGACGAAAGTCGCGCCTTCGACGATGACTTGCGCGATGAGCAGCCGGTCGAAAGGATCGCTATGGTGAGAAGGCAAACTACGGACGGCCTCGGCGTGCTCGAACTGCATGTCGAGGCGCTCGAAGCCACAGGCTTCCACCGCATCGGCAATGCCGCCATCAAAGCGCAACTTACCGAGAGACATCTTGATGGTCATCTCCCAGGCCGACACCGCGCTGACCAGCACGGTATCCGCGCCACCAATCGTGGAGCGGATCTTGGCGCCAAGCTTCCGGTCGCCGGCCCACCACCACAAGAACGCATGGGTATCGAGAAGCAGTCGCAAGGCTAGCGGCCCTCGAATGCGGCAAGCAGATCCGCCGGCAAAGGCGCGTCGAAGTCATCCGCCACCCACACCTTGCCCTTGCCACCGCCCGGCCGCCGGCGAATTGGCCGAACTGCCAGAGGTACCAAGCGCGCGCGTGGCTTTCCCGACTTGGCAATGACAAATTCCTCACCGGCAGCTGCCCGGCTCACCATGTCCGACAGGTGGCTCTTGGCTTGGTAGATATTCACAGCCTTGCGCATGTTCCCTGGACTTTCACACCTATCGTGACATCCCGGCCATGGTTGGTCAAGTTGGTCAAGTTAGCGGGCTTGCAGGGGGCCACGCCGTGGCTCGCCGCTTTTCATTTCGGGGTCGCCGCATACTCCGTCAGGGGCGCCAAGCCTTTCGTCAGCACCCCAGAGTGTGCCGGCGCGATGGCTTTGATCTCGCCGGACATGGGCAGAAGACGCGTCGCGAGTTGGCGAAGGGAAGCACGGTTCTGTTCCGGGCTTTCGCTGGTGAGGCGCTTACCAGGCGCGAGCTTTCCCTCCTTGGTCGCCTCCGCACTGTCTCCCATGAACAGAACGCCTCGTGCGAGGAACGCGGCGCTGCCCTTGGTGTGGCCCGGTACAGCGAAAACTCGAACGGGAAGGTCTCCTACGGTCACGGTCTCGCCGTCGCGCAGGACTCGGGTGATTTTCATGCCGGTCGGATGCGTCCCCGCAATCTTGAAGATGCCACGCGCCTCGCGTCCCTCGGCCAAGCCCACGTCCGGCTCCAGGACCATGACCTGCGCTTGCGGAAACGCGAGTGCTCCGGCCGTGTGGTCGCGATCGCCGTGCGTGAGAAAAATAGCTTTGACGGCACCAGGACCAAGGTTGCGGCGAGCGAGCGCAAGAACGATGGCCTTGGCTTGGCGGTCATTGCTGGCGTCGACCAGGGCCACACTGTTGTCGCCCGCGTCGACGATGAACGCCGAGACGATCCCGTCCTTCACCACCTCGACACCGTCGATGCGTTCGCCGTCTTTGATGGGCAAGTTGCCCGAGAACGACAGATAGAGCAGCACCGCGACCGTAGCCACGAGAAGAACGAGAGCTGCGACGATAATCTTGAAGATCTTGAACACGAAGCGCATAGCGCCTGTTTCTACACCCGAGATCGTCCAGTGTCCCGGAATGTGGAATTGGAGTTACGTGCACAATTCGTGGCCGCTCCACTCGCGGCGGGCGTGATCCTTGCATTGGTTGCCGCCACAGACTGAGTAAGGGGACACAACCATGCCAACACGAACTGCGAAAAAACAAGCTGACGAAGCGAAGCGCGAAGGGAAACGACCGACCACCCAAGCAGGCGCTTTCGTCAAAGAAGAAATGCATCAGATGAAACGCGGCAGAGGCGCCGCTCGTTCGAGAAAACAGGCCATCGCCATCGGCCTTTCCGAAGCACGCCGTTCGGGTATCGGACTTGGAGCAGCGAAGGGCTCGGCAGAGACACGACGGAAAGCCAAACGCGATACGGAAATCGGACAGGGCAAGCGCAAAACGTCACCCGCACGCGTCCGTGCCGGCAAGAAGGCAGCGCAGACGCGGATGAGAAAACAGCAAGAGCAGCAGCCATAGGGGCGCGCCCTTTGGCGGCGATCCCGCCTATCCGCCGCGCACGAGATTCAATAGGGCGGCCAGCTCGGGCTCGCCATTGTAGAAGTGCGGCGAGACACGGACCCGCGCCCGGCGCGCCGACAGTACAACGCCGACCTTGGCGGCGCGCTGGACAAACTCGTCGGCGCTGCCGGACGGTGGCCGGAAAGTCAGGATGCCTTTGCGCATGGAAGGCGGCGGACCAGGATCGAGGTCACGCGCCGCAAGCTCGCTCGCCGCTTCGCCAAGCCACGATCGGATTTGCGAGGCGATGCGCTCGATGCCGACCTCCTCGAGAAGCGCGAGCCCCGCGCCCATGCCCAGAATCGTGGCAAAGCTCTGCGTTCCTTCTTCGAGCCTGGCGGCATCGTCGCGCAGGTCAAAGTGCAGATGATCGAAATCCAAGGGATTCTTCACGCTCTTCCAGCCGACCACGGCCGGGCGAAGACTGGGCGCGATTTCTCGACGGACGTAGGCGATGCCAATACCAGGCAAGCCGAGCTGCCACTTGTGACTGTCGTCTGCCAGAAAATCGATTTGGGCGCGCTTCACATTGATGGGAAAGGCACCCACGCTTTGGATGCCGTCCACGCAGAACAGAACACCGCGCTTGAGGCAGAGAGCGCCGATGGCCTCGAGATCGGTCGCCACGCCGGTCGCGAACTCGACGGAGCTGACCGACACCACGCGAGTTCTTGGCCCGAGCGCTTTGGCAACCGCTTCGGGCACCACGCCGCCTTCGGTCGCGTCGATCGGACGCACGACCACACCACGACTTTGAAGGTGCATCCACGGATACACGTTCGCCGGGTATTCCAGCGCCGTGCACACCGCCACCTCGTCGCCCGGTTTCCAGTCGATGCCTTCTGCAAACGTTGAAAGGCCGTGCGATGTGCTGCGGATGAAAGCGACTTCGTCGACGGAGGCGCCAAGGATACGCGCTGCCGAGGCCCGCGTGTCACGCTCATGGCGGATCCAATCGACGATGTTCGCCATGCCGTGATGAACGAGATCGGAAAGCCAGTCCTGGACCGCGTCCCGCACACGCGTCGACGTGGGCGACACCGCTGCATGGTTGAGATAATGGCTTTCGCGTGTGATGGGAAACAGAGTGCGATAGCTGGTGAGTTCCTCGGCCATGAAGCCGATCCTAGCGCGATTAGACACGATGCGCTCCTTCGAGCTTGGCCAGCTCGCGATCGAATGTACCGAGCGGGAGGTGGCCCGCCTTCCTTGCGATCTCCAGGCTCAGGCAATCGGCGAAGCCCACCTTTGGCCGGCCACGATAAAGCGCAAGAGCGGCGGTGACGACATCGCTATCTTGAATCGTGAGATGCGTGTGATGAAGAAGCATGGCGGGTGACGCCGCTACGGTATGCTTGCAACGATTTCTCGAAGTGTGTTTCGCACGGGACCGACGCTGCGCTCGCCGCTCGCGATGCGGTCCAGCTCGGACTGCACGGTCGCGATTTCGGCGGCAGAGAACAGCGTGGCGGCCTGTGCGTCGCGGCTCCACGTGCGGATGTTCATCGCGTGCAAGCGCGCCATGACCGCCGCCGGCTGATCGATCGTGCGGCAGGTGCTGGACCGGTTGCTCCACCCCGTGCCGTCGAGACAGCGATCGAGCTTCTGCCCGATATGCAGTGCCTGACCGTACGCCGCCTGCAGGCGTCCGACCATGTTGTAGTAGCGTCTGATGACAGCGTCGTCCGATTCGAGCTGAGCCGTTTCCTGAATGAGCAAGAGCGCGCCTGGCTGCGCCGCTGTCGCCCAGGCCTGCAATGCGCCGGCAGCATCGTGCAGGTGGGTGACCAAAAACCTGCAGAAGAAGAAGTCCGCAGGTGCACAGGGAAACGGCCCCGTAGTGACGTCGTGGCAAATCCAGTCGATGGACAACTGCGCCGGGAGTCGCCGAGCGGCCTGACCGAGCAGCTTTTCCGAGGCGTCAAGCCCGGTCATCCGTCGAGGCTGCACCACGGAGTGCACGAGCTCGGTGGTGTAACCGAGTCCGCAGCCGAGATCGATCGCGTGCTCGACGACCGCCCGTCGCCATTCCGAAAGGAAGGCGCGCGACGGAGTTTCGTAGGCCTTTGCGAGCAAGCCCAAGCGCTCTGCCGCAAGATCGCTCGTACCGAAGGTGTAGTGGTTATTGGTTTGTCCCATGGTATGCGCCGCCGCAGAAGATCCCAGGCAGACGCGTGGCCCATCCCGGTATCTGCCGGGCGGCCTCTCCTTTCTTCTGCGTCTTCTGCTTTTACAGTTGCGCTTGCAGTTGGATGAAGGCGACGCCCGAATCAGCGCCAGCGCCAGCACGCGCTCTCGACGAAAAGAACGACTCGGAAAGCGCTGTGCATGACTACCATCCTAACCGAAGAGCGCGAACCATGTCCAGCGTAGTCACTTGAGTCTTAGGTCAGTGAAAATGCCCTGCTCGACGGACTTGAACGGGAACGGTAGATAGAACCCGTGGCGACAACACCAGCCCTCGAAGAGGCTTTCGCTCCGCACACCCACGAGCGCGCGGCCGCGGCTATTCTCGCCGACGCGTTTGCTCAGGCGACGACGCTGCACTTGCCGGGCAGGCGCGACGACTATCGAGGCAAGCTCGCACGCGCCATCGAGCTCGCGCAAGGCGCCCTCGCCGCCGACGCGCCTGAGACGCTCGTGGGCGCACGTTCCACGTTGGTGAAGGCACACGCCGCCCGCGCCCAAGATGCGCGCCACGGAGCAGGCCAGCTCTCGCTCGGCGCCCAGCGGGCACCGACGTGCGAAGACTGTGACGACGGCTGGCAGCGGGTCGAGGAGATCGTCACGGTTGCCGAGGCGTCCGCAGTCGAAGCGAAACACATCGCTGCCGAGCTCGACACCAAGTCCGCCTGGAAGGCGGCGCAAACGGCAGAAGCTGCGGCACGCGACGCACGCCGGATTATCAACGAGCGAAACCACGCCTATACGTTCCATGCCGACCCGGGCTTCTCCTTCGGTGAAGGGTGGTATCTCGGGGCGGCGGCCGTCCTTGCCGACGTCGCGATTCAGCTTGAGCCAGGCAAGCCGCAGACGTCCCAGGCAGAGCGATTCCTGCGCGATGCCGGCCTTGGTTCTCGACTTACGCCGTATCGCTCTCGCCCGCGCGCGAACAAGCACCTGCCCGAGATCGTCGCGCGCGCCTTCCGGACCGACCCGCGCTGCGCGCAGCGAAAGCTCCGCGCTGCCTTCCTCGGCGACGAGCCGACCCCGCAGGCGATCAGCGACTGGGCCGACCGTCGTCTTACTTGCAGATCAGCGGCAAAGCAGGTCTTGCTCTGGATCCGTTGCGGCAAGCACCATCCCGCCCGAAACACGACCGGTCCCGAGCTCATCGAGATTGCGCGGCGAGCGCTCGCCGCTAACCTCGTACCCATCCTGGTCGGCGATGGCATGCGAAACATTGAGGTTCCGCCGGGCGCTGTCGACATGACACTCTTTTGGAAGGACCCGATCTTTCAGGGGCCCGACATGCGACGCGCGCAACTGCAGCTCTTCGAACATTTGAAGCAAGCGCGCGGCCTCGTCGGTCAGCTCGGCGTCACCACCGCAGGCATGGATGGCCCTGCGCTGATGGGCCTGCCGACGATGTACCTGACGGACGCACCGAACGTCCGTCTAGGGACCTGGGTTGGAGCAGTTCCCGGTTATCAAGAAGTCGTGCGCGACGACGGCTATCTCGAGCGTGTCAGCCACAGATTGAGCCGCTGGACGGACGCGAGGTAGATTTGGGCAAGCTACATCGTCGCATCCACGTGCGTAACTCGCATGCCGGCCTGAGCGCAGGCCTTTTCCGAAGCGGATGGCACAAGCCGAGGTGGTCGGAGAGCCGACAGACGACGCCACGCCAAGAGAGACACCGGCAGAACGACGACGGCGGTGCCAAGACAGAAGATCTCGCCAAGAATCGCCATGGCGCCAAAGCCGCGCAAGGCCCGGCTGTGCGCTGCTAGCAAGGAGCCATAGCCCACGATGGTCGTCCATGAACAAAGGACGACCGCCGCGCCGGTAGTGGCCACCGCGGTAAAGACATGCTTCTCCTTTTACCTATGCACTCGGCCTCCCGCACTCGGCTTCCATCTCGATCGCTGGGGAGCGCCGCCGCCGCTGGTCATCTCAGCTGAGATCGACCCGTGGTCTAGCCGTTACGGTTCGGAAACCCAACGTCTAGCGGGAGACGACGAGATCTGGCTGACCTTCGCGCAACACTTGACGGGACGCAAGCCGCGTCAAGCGGGTTGCGTCCAACGTACTATATGTTTACTACTTACGGAGCGATTTGCTCAGCCATACGAACCCGCTGCTTCTCTTCACGGCCTGCGACGAACGGTAGTAAAATGAAAAGTTTATCAATGAGCGATTGTTCCGAAGCCCCGCGCGCTACGAAATCCGCCAAGGCGGTCAGCTACTCGCTCGATTACAGGCCCGATATCGATGGATTGCGCGCTATCGCAGTTCTCTTGGTCGTGGCCTTCCATCTCCACCTGCCAGTGCGCGGAGGTTTCATCGGCGTCGATGTGTTCTTCGTCATATCTGGATATCTAATCGGCTCGATCATTCTGAAGCAGACGAGCTCGGGCGTATTCACCTTTTCGTCTTTCTACGAGCGTCGGATTCGCCGAATCATTCCCGCGCTTCTGGTTGCCCTCGCGGGGGCAAATATACTCGCGTACCGATTCCTGCTTCCCAACGAGTTGCTGGATTTTGGCCGGTCGCTGCTCAGTGCGAATTTCTCAGTCTCCAACTTCTACTTCTGGCGCCATGCCGGCTACTTCGATTCGCCTGCGACGTCCAAGCCTCTCCTTCACACGTGGTCCCTCGCAGTTGAAGAACAGTTCTACATTGCGTTGCCGATCATTCTCGTCCTCCTGAGGAAGTTCGCCCCCAAGCGTATCGGTGTAGGCATCGTCGTGCTGACTTTGACATCGATGCTTATCAGCATTGTTGGCGCCTACCGCTATCCCAATGCTTCCTTCTACTTGGTTCCAGCTCGTGCATGGGAGCTTCTTCTCGGCACGATGATGTGCATGGATGCGTTTCCTCGCATTCGGGCAAGGATTGCCAGAGACATCGCCAGTCTGAGTGGCGTTCTCCTCATCCTAGCGGCCAGCCTCCTTTACAAGTCGACTACGCCTTTCCCGGGCCTTGCCGCAATTCCGCCGTGCCTGGGCGCGGCTTTGGTCATTGCAGCAGGGCGTGACGGCACCAGTCTCGTGGGTCGGATGCTCTCCATTTCCCCATCGGTCTTCGTGGGGAAGATCTCGTATTCTCTGTATCTGTGGCACTGGCCCATTGTCGTATTTTCCAGTTTCGGCATGACGCTGATCCGGGGCCTTTCACGTCATCAGTGGCAGGTCGTCACATTCGTCGAGTGCTTGATTGTCGCCACGCTCTCCTGGCGCTTTGTCGAGACGCCGTTTCGTTGGCGACGCAATGGCGGTCTCTCGTCGCGATTTGTCGTTCAATCTGCCGCCGTCGGCTTCGTGGCTATTGCCGTCCTAGCATCTGCCGACTTGATTTCTCGCGGATTTCCAACGAGGTTTTCAGCCGAGGCTCGCCAAGTCGCGAGTTATCTAGATTCTGATTCTGCGGACGATCAAAATCGACGCGGCAAGTGCTTCATCACAGACATGGACTGGCCCCTTGCTACATTCGCGTTTGACGAATGCCTTCACTCCGACGCCAACAAGCCAAGCTTTCTTGTCCTTGGGGACAGTCATGCGGCTCACATGTGGTGGGGATTGCACGCAGAATATCCGAACGCGAACCTCTTGCAGGCCACGGCTGTAGGATGCAAACCCGTTCTGGAACAACGTCCGCGACAATTTGCCGGCTGCACGCGCCTTATGGACTATGTCCTAAAAGACTATCTTCCTCGAACGCATGTTGACGCCGTTCTTCTTGAGGCACACTGGGACGAGGGCGATATACCAAGCCTAGCAGCAACCATTGAGTGGCTTCGAGAGAAGAAGATACACGTGGTTCTCTTTGGCCCGATGCTGCAGTACGACTCTCCCCTCCCGCGCCTGCTGGCGATGGCGATTAGAGACAATGATCCGGAGCTTCCAAGAGCCCACCAGATGAAGTCTCTTTCCCAATTCGACGAAGCCATGGCAGAGCTGGCGCAATCGACATGGCACATTCCCTACGTCTCGCTGATTCATCTTCTCTGCACTGAAAAAGGGTGTACAAACTATGTGGCGCCCGGGATTCCGCTGCTGATGGACTATGGGCATCTGACGAAGGAAGGATCGCTGCTGCTTGCAGATCGAATCCGGAGGGGAACACTGATTCCGTGAAACACAGGCCCCGCGCAGCCACTCCAGCGCATCCCACTTTGTTTCAGTCGTTGCGTGACAAGCCTGAAATACGCCAACTCCATCGCTCGCAGTTTGACAAGCGACTTTGGTTCGTAGAGCGTACCGTACCTAGCCTGACGCAACGGCCCGCGCCCGCCGTGATCTTTCTTGGGTGCGCGTAACGGTTCCGAGCGAAACTGACGACTAACGAGCAGAGGAGTTTTGATGTACACGCTTCGTCCAGCTGGCAGTGCTCGCGTCGTAGGATGTGCTTTCGTGGCGCTCGCGTCGGTCTTGGGATGTGCAGGCCCGACTCATGGGGATGCGGGAGCAAATGGTAGTGGCGGCACGGGGAGGGGCGGAAGCTCCGCTTCAGGCGGGACGACGACCGTCGTCGAGACGGGGGGGCAAGTAAGTTCCGGCGGTGTTTCGGCCGGCGGCAACGGCTTCGGTGGAATCGTGAGCCGTGGCGGTGGCGGTGGCGGTACCAGCCTCGCGAGCGGTGGCAGCACAAGTCGCGGCGGAGCAGCGGGAAGTGGCTTGGGCACGGGAGGC
>ODAK010004304.1_pt1 | contig 14597 bp, 14 predicted proteins | sample 1539591 | NCBI WGS metagenome assembly ODAK01 (sample SAMEA3539303, study PRJEB22396) | soil metagenome | biome: tundra; feature: field; material: soil | place: USA | collected 2010-05 | depth 0.15 m | reverse complement strand
GATCGTCCTGTACCTGTCCCGGGTCATGGGGAGTGCCAGCGAATGACCGCCACGACCATGGCCGGACGTCCCAGGCGACGCGGCATTCGGCGAGGGCGCGTGGCTCTCCATGCCTTCCTGATCACGATGTCGCTGATCTGGATCTTCCCCCTGGCCTGGACCTTCTTCACGGCGCTGCGGCCGCTCAGCGACACGATCGTGCACGGCTACTGGTCGTGGCCGACCAGCCTGAGCTTCCAGAACTTCATCGACGGCTGGACGAATGCGAACCTGGGCTACTACTACCTCAACACCCTGATCGTGGCGGTGCCGGCGGTGATCATCACCTTGATTCTGGCGTCGCTCGTGGGCTTCGCCCTCACCCGTGTTCGCTCGAGGGTCAACCTGTTCCTGCTGATGATGTTCACGGCCGGGAACCTGCTGCCGCCACAAGTGATCATCGTCCCGCTCTACCATCTCTACCTGGCGATCCCGATCCCGAAGCCGCTCAGCAGCAACGGGCTCCTCTACGATCAGTACATCGGGATCATCCTGATCCACATCGTCTTCCAGGTCGGGTTCTGTATCTTCGTCCTGAGCAACTACATGCGCACGTTGCCAAAGGAGCTCAACGAGGCGGCCCTGGTCGATGGCGCATCGATCTTCCGGACGTACCGGAGCGTGATCCTGCCGCTGTGCACACCAGCCCTGGCCGCTCTCGGCACGCTCGAGTTCACGTTCATCTACAACGACTTCTTCTGGGCCCTGCTGTTGATCACGACCGGCTCGAAACGACCGATCACCTCGGCCCTCAACAACCTCCAGGGCCAGTTCTTCACGAACTACAACATCCTGGCGGCGGCCGCCCTCATGGTCGCGATCCCCACGATCATCGTATACATCGTCCTCCAGCGGCAGTTCCTCCGGGGCCTCACCCTGGGCTCGACCAAGGGCTAGCTGAGGGCTCAGGCGTCCGACAGGTTGATCGCCGAGGCTGCCCGCTGGGCGTCGCTCACGGCGAAGAAGTCGCGCGAGCTCCAGCCGAAGAGGCCCGCCAGGAGGACAGCCGGAACCTGGCGGATCCGGGTGTTGTAGCGGGCCACCGAGTCGTTGTACAGCTCGCGCCGGTCGGCGATCACGCCCTCCAGCCGCTGGATCTCGGCCTGCAGCGCGAGCACGTTGGTTGCCGACTTCAGGTTCGGGTAGTTCTCGACCGTCGCGAACAGCTGGCGAACCGCCCGGCTGGTCGCCTCGGAGGTGGCCGCCTGCTCCGGGACGGGAACGTCGCCCGAGTAGGCGTTGCGCAGGCGGGTCACCTCGGTCAGGACGTGCTGCTCGAAGCCCATCACCCCGCGGACGGCGCTGACCAGGTTGGGCAGCTCGTCGAAGCGCTGCTTGAGCGTCACGTCCACGTTCGCCCAGGCCTTGTCGATCCGCTGGGTCAGGGCGACGATCTCGTTATACGTGGCGAAGACGAGGAAGCCGAACAGGACCAGCACGACGAGCGCGGCGAAGGCGGCTGCGACGACGTAGGGCATCAGGCGCCCAGGCCGCCGCTGACCAACCAGGCCAGCGCCAGCCCACAGCCGATCGCGAGGGCGGCCCCCAGCAGCCCAGCGAAGAACCGGGCCTCGGCGCGCTGGGCGGCGACCGCCGCCGTCCCGGACGTGACCAGCAGGCGCATCTCGGGTCCGCAGGCGAGGATCAGGCTGTTCGGGGCGATGTCGAACGTGCGCTGGGCCTGGGCGGCCTCGGCCGCGCTGGCAAGCTGGCTCGGCCGGGCCGCTGGGTCGAGGCTCGGAGCCCTGACCGGCCGGCCGATCCCGAAGCCCGGAATCGCCGCATTGCCCCAGGCCTGCCCGGAACTGGCCGCCAGGCTCCCGGTCGCCCGGGCGGCCGCCAGGTCAGCGGCAATCTCCGGGTCGGTGCCGGCCGCGTCGAGGCTGCCGTCCATGCCGTCCGAGCCGTCCGGGTCGGCCAGCTGATCGAAGGGCAGGATCATGCCCACGATCGTGACCGCGTCGCCGACGGCGAGGCGTGCCTCACGATAATGGCGGCGGCCGCCGGTCAAGCCCAGGCCCGTGCTGCCCAGGAAGCCACCCGGCGCCCGGAGTGCCGGTGAGCCGTCCGAGCCATCGAGCGCCGAGCCCGCCGGGTGGACGGTGAGCAGCTCGGCGATCTGCGTCGCGCGGTCCTTGGCGGCCACCTCGGTCGCCGGTCCGCTGCGCAAGCGCAGGCCGACGGGCTCCTCGCCCAGGATCCCGCTCCGGCTATTGAACAGGTCCGGGACATCGAATGCCGCGCCGCGTGGGAAGACCCGGATCGAGCCGCTCGCGTCCCGAACCCGGAAACCTACGGCCCGCTCGTCATGGAAGACCCGCGACTCCGAGCGGTCGCCCTCGTCCATCACGCTGGAGCGGTAGTAGACGCATGGCTCCGACTGCAGTGGGGAGGTGAGGGTCAGCTCGGCTGCCTCGATCGTCCCGCTTACCCGGTTCTCGCCGAGCGCGATCGCGCTGATCGTCGCGCCGGCGATATCCGAGATCAGGTTTGCCCGGCGGTAGCCAGCCATGCCCCGGCCGAGCAGGACGAGGCCGGCGCCGATCCCGAGGATCGCCAGGGCGGCCGGTCCGGTCGGACCGATGACGGCGAGCGCGATCAGGCTGGGCACCCGGCCATCCTAGCCGGGCGAAATCGCGCCTCGCGAGCCGCCGAAGGTCAGGGGGTGGTGCCGCCGGGGGTCCGGCGGATCGAGAGGGCGAGGAGGACGACGCCCAGGACGAGCAGGCCGGCCGGCCAGTACGGGTCGAGATCGAACCTGGGAGCGACGGTCCGGATCAGGAAGTACAGGCCGAGTCCGACCAGGATCAGGCCGCCGACGATGGCGCCGACGCCCGGGTGGTCCGAGCCGAAGCCGCGCTCGGCCCGTCGCGCCGCGCGTCGGGCGTCCCGCGCCGCACGCCGGCTCGGCCAGCCCGAATCGTTCGATCCGCCAGGCCCGGGTGGGATCCAGCCGGCGACGACCGGCGCTGCGACGACCGGCGCTGCGAAACCCGGCGCGGCTGTCGGACCCGTTCCCGGCTCGATCGGGCCAGCAGATCCAGTCGCAGGGGCCGACGGTGCCATGAAGGGGTCCGTGCTTCCGGTCGACGGGGTCTCTCCCACGGGCGGTGCTGCTGGCTCGGGCAGCGGGCTGCTCGGCACCGACCAGTTCGTCGACCAGCCGGCCGAGCCTGCCGCGGACCAGCCGCCAGCGGAGCCCCCTACAGGCTCTTCGGGCACGACAATCGCCATCACGATGTAGATGAGCAGGAAGATCCCACCGGACAGGATGGTCAGGATCGCCCAGGCAATCCGGACGAACGAGGGATCAAGGTCGAACCGATCGGCCACGCCGCCGGCAACCCCGGCCAGCATCCGTTCGGAACGGGACCGGTACAAGCGGTCGTTCATTGACAGCCTCCACCCGGGTTCAGCTCAACGCTTCCCGCGTTTGCCGATGTCTGGAGGTCGATCACGACCCCGCTGGTCGCGAGCCCCGGGCTGGTCCAGGTATTGCCATCCTGGATGAGCCCCTGCTCACCGAAGTTGTTGCCCGAGAGCGCCCCGCCTGTCTGGATCCGAAGACCCACCCCGGGCGGCGCACAGAACCCGAAGTGGCCCGCGTTCACGGTTACAGAGCCGCTCATCGAGGTCGAGGGCAGGGCCACGAGCACGTCGCCGGCATTGATCGTTGCGCTGAACGAGCCGACCGAGGTGGTCTCGGACAGGTCAATCCGGACCGAGCCCGCGTTGCCGGTCAGCGACAGGTCGGTGAGCCGGGCGCCGCCCAGATCCAGGCGGGCCGTTCCCGCGTTCATCGTGAGTGACAGGTCCAGGTTCGGATTGGTCGGCAGCTGGAGATGCCAGTCGGACCGCGCAGCGCCGAAGTGGAACAGGTCACCGCCACGGTCATTCGCGATCGAGAGGCTGTCCGCGCTTGACCTGACCGCCGGCCGCCAATCGGCCGCCCCACTGCCCGAGAATGTCCAGCCGGCGCCGGCGGCCGTGGTCAGGCTGGCCGTCCCACAATTGATCGTCAGGTCGACCGACGCCGACGCTCCGAAGTTGCCCGTACTGCCTGGGAAATCGGTCCCCGTGTTGGCGCCGTCGGCACAGCCGATTGCGCTGATCCCGCCGGCCAGGGCGCCCCCGATGATCAGGCCGAAGGTGACCGCGGTCAGCAGCCTGCCCACGAAATGGAGTGGGCTGCGGGCGAGGATGATCCCCAGACCGGCGGCGATCAGGAAGACGGGCCAGAGGCGCCACGCATCGCCAACCACCGCCCGATCCAGCCAGCCCAGCTGGACTGCCAGCGGGATCGCGCCGAGCGCGATGAAGAAGGTTCCCCACTCAAAGAATCGACGCTCGATGCGCATCCAAACCCTCCCCGCCGGCGCCAGGCCCGCGACTCATCCCCCGTGATTTTGCGCTCTCCCGGGTGATCCCGCCCGTGGTAGCCTCGGCCCGGGCCGGTCACCGACCGGCCCCGCGAGCCGGCGACAGGGACGGGCCACGGATGGGGCAGGGGAGGTCCACGGATGCGTCTGAGCGGGTGGCGGACGAAGGCTCCGGGCCGCGCCGGGATCAACCCGAAGATCCTTGACACGGTCGGATCGATTCTCATGGCGCTGGGCGCCGAGGCGGACCCGCATTGCTGGGTGACCTGGGGCGACGAGACCGCCAGTCGCTGGGCAGTCATGGCTCCCTGTCCGGCCGGTCTGGCCGTGGTCAATGTCCGCGCGGGCGGTCCCCAGGAAGGATCACGCGCCGGCGGCCGGCTCGTCCGCTGGAGCAAGGTCCAGGTCCGGGAGCTCGCTGCCGAGGCGGAGCGCGGCCACCGCGTGGTGATGTTCCAGCTCGAGGGTCAGCCGATTCGGGGCGCCGACGAGGAGGCCGACGACGTCGCCGCGTTCGCCGGGCTGACCCTGGCCGGGGTCGAGGGCCGGCCGTTGCCCGATCTCGACCCGGGCCTGAAGCACCGACCGGCGGCTCCAACGAGGTCGACGGGCAAGCCGGCAGGCAAGCCGGCGACCGTGCCGACGGCCCGCCGTTCGGCCGCCGGCTGAGCCGCGTGCCGAGCCATCCGCCGAGGAGGCCGGCAGCCGTCATCTTCGACCTCGATGGCGTCCTCGTCGACGCCGAGGTGTGGTGGGACGAGGTGCGCCGGGCGTGGGCCGCCGAGCATGGCCGAGCCTGGTCCCGGGCTGACCAGGCAGCGGTGATGGGCGCCAATTCGCTGGGCTGGGCACGGATCATCCGCGACCGACTGGACCTTGACCTGCCCGAGCAGGAGATCGTCGACGAGATCGTGGGGCTGATGATCGCGCGCTACCGCAGCCGGGGGGCGCCCCGGATCAGCGCTGCCGTCGACGCCGTTCGCCGGCTGGCTGCTACGGGCCTGCCCGTTGCGGTCGCCTCGTCTTCGCATCGGACGGTGATCGACGCCGCCCTTGATTCCCTTGGGATCGCGAACCTCTTCCGGGTGGTCGTCGCGTCCGACGAGGTGGCCGATGGCAAGCCGGCCCCGGATGTCTACCTTCTCGCCGCCCGGCGCCTGGCCATCGATCCGGCGGACTGCCTCGTCATCGAGGACTCGCTCAACGGCGTGCTCGCTGCCCGGGCAGCGGGGATGATGGTCGCGCTCGTCCCGAACGGCTCGGTCCCCCCGGCGGCCGGTGCCCGAGAGGCTGCTTCGATGACCCTCGGCAGCCTGGCCGAGCTGGATCCGCTGCCGACACTGCCCGCCGCCTAGCCGTTCCTGCAATACTCGCCCAGACAACGATCCTCGAGGAGATTCGGTGGGCGCAACGGGACTCGCCGCCAACCCGACGGAATACCGGGAGCGGCTCCAGGAGCAGGAAGATGCCCAGCTCGACGCGTGGGCGGCCGAGCTGATGCGGGATATCGCGCGTCGGCGCGGGGTCCTCCGGGTGCTGGCCGATTTCAAGAAGGCAGCGCACGTCGACGACCGGGCGCTCGAGCGGATCTACGCCGCGGGCGGCGGCGCACCGGCCACCTTCGGGCACGACTCGAAGGGCGACTCGATCGTTCCGGCGGTGATGCTCTGGGCACTCGTCCCGGGCATCCGTCGGGTGGCAGCCGACGGCCGGGATCGGATCGTCGAGTACCTCGTCGAGAACTTCGAGGACCTGGTTTACGTCTGACCGGCCGGGCAACTCCGCCGGGGTTGGCTGGCAGGCTGCCGGGCAAGTCCTCGGGATCGTCAGGCTGGTTCACCCGTTCCCGTCGCTCCTGGATGCCGCCGTCACCGCTGGCCTCGTCCGGCTGGCCGGCTCCGGCTGGGACCGGGCCGCCCTCCTCGGCCTGGCGATGTTCGGGCTGCAGGCCTCGATCGGGACGCTCAACGACCTCGTCGACATCGGGCGCGATCGTGGCCACAAGCCGGGCAAGCCGCTACCGCGTGGGCTCGTCCCGATCCCTGCGGCCAGGGCGATCGCGGCCGGCGGCCTCCTGCTCGGGCTGGCCCTTTCCTTCGCTGTCCGACCGATCCTCGTGGTCATTGCCGTGGCGGGAGTCGCGACGGGCTACGTCTACGACTTCCGACTGAAGGCCAGCCGCTGGTCCTGGTTGCCCTTCACGATCGGGATCCCACTCCTGCCGGTGTATGCCTGGCTCGGGGCAACCGGCCGGCTCCCGGCTGCCTTTCTCGTCCTCGTCCCGCTGGCCGTCATGGGCGGCGCCGCTCTCGCCCTGGCCAACGAGCTGGCTGACGATGAGCGCGATCGCGGGGCCGGCGTCGAGACGTCAGTGGGTGCCCTGGGACGAGCGCGTGCCTGGCGGCTGGGAGCCGGGCTGCAGGCGCTGGTTGCGGTCGTCGCCGCAGGCTCGCTGATCGTGGGTGGCGCACCGCTGCTCGCCCTGGGCGCCGCGGACGGCGCGATCGCCGTCACGATGATCGGCCTGGCCCTTGGCCGGAGCCGCCTGCCGGGCAGCCGGGAACGGGGCTGGGAGATCCAGGCGATCGGGCTCGCCGCCCTGGCGGTCGCGTGGCTGGCCGGGATCGCGAGCAGGGGCCTCGTCTAGGCTCCCTCCGCTGGCGGGGTCGTGCCGCCGGGCGGCGCCGGGGCCCGGCGCAGAGCGCGGAATCCGTCGCGCCAGGCCGGTCTAGCCGGTGTCGCCGCTGCGGATCAGGGCGATCGCATTCTCGAGCCGGAGCTTCGCGATCATCAGGTACTTGGCCAGGTTCGAGCGATCGACATCACCGATCGACTCGAGAACGTCCTTCTGGCGCAGGACCCCGAAGAGCTCCTCGAGAGCGTCGGCCAGGCCCTGTTTCGCCACCAGGAGCGAGTCCTCCCGGAGCGGACCAACCGGCCGGACACCCGACCAGGCAGAGCCGGCGGCGTCGGCCAGGTCATCGCCCCTCGCGGCCGCGCCCGTGGGGGCCTTGGTGGCGGCCTTGCCGAGCCGAGCCCCAGAGGTGGACAGGTCGGCGCCATCGTTTCCTTCGTCGTCGGCCTCGACGACGCGTCCGCGGCGGCCCTCGATCTTCTGCTTCAGCTTGACCAGGGACAGCTCACCGCTGGCCACCTGGGCCGCCAGCCGGCGACGCTTCCTCGGGTCCTCGACCTTCATCAATTCGTAGGCATGCGACAAGGTGTCCTTGCGCAAAGACACGAGCTGGCGGATCTCTTCAGGGGCATCGGCCAGGCGCAGTCGATTCTCGAGATAGCCCTTGTCCTTGCCCAGCTTCTGGGCCAGCCGGCGGATGCTGTAGCCATGTTCCTTGACCATCCGGTCGTACATCGTCGCTTCCTCGAGCGGCGACAGGTCCTCGCGCTGGAGGTTCTCGATGATCCCGATCTCGAGGGCGGTGTCGTCGTCGATCTCCTCGATCATCGCCGGAATCGAATCGAGGCCGGCCGCCTTGGCTCCTCGCCAGCGGCGCTCGCCCGCGATCAGCTGGTAGCGACCCGGGGGACCGAAGGGTCGAAGCAGGACCGGCTGGAGGATGCCGTGCTCCCGGATCGAAGCCGTCAATTCGTCGAGCGCGCCCTGCTCGAAGGTCATCCGGGGCTGATCCGGGTTCGCCTCGATGCGGCTGACCGGAACGTGCCGAACTCCGAGGTTGCGCATCGCGCCCTCGGGGGAGAGGAGGCTGATGACCGCGGGACCAAGCTCGCGTTCCTCGGACAGGCGGCGAGCGGCCGTTGCCCGGAAATCTGTTCTAGCCAAGTTCGATCACCTCCCGTGCCAGCTCACGATAGGTCCGAGCCGCGTCGGAGCTCGTGGCATACGACGTAATCGGCCGGCCGGTGAGCGGCGCTTCACCGAGCTTCACCGTGTTCCGGACGATCGTGTTGAAGACGTGATGGTCGCCCAGTTCGCGCAGCTCGTCGAGCATTTCCCGGCCAAGGATTGTCCGGCCGTCGTAGAACGTCGGCAGCAGGCCGAGCACGCGCAGGTCGCGGTTGAGCTTGGCCCGGATCGTGTTGATCACCTTGACCAGGGCGGTCAGGCCCTTGAGCGCGTAATACTGGGTCTGGACCGGGATGATCACGCTGCGCGCGGCGACAAGCGCGTTGATCGTCAGCAGGCCGAGTGTCGGCGGGCAATCGATCAGGGCAAAGTCGTAGTGCTGGTCAACCCAGCCGTCGAGGGCTTCACGCAAGGCGTGCTCCCGGCCAATTGCGCTGAACAGCTCCACCTCTGTCGACGCGAGTTCGAGTGTGGCCGGCGCGACATCAATCCCGGTTGTCTGGGTGGGGATGACGATCTCGGGCATCGTCGCGCGCGAATCCGCCAACACATCGGCAACGGACCGCTCAACCGTACCCAGGTTGATGCCGAGCCCGACGGTCAGGTTGGCCTGGGGGTCCATGTCGATGCACAGGACGCGATAACCCTGTTCGGCCAGGGCGCCCCCAAGGTTGATTGCGGTCGTCGTCTTGCCGACGCCGCCCTTCTGATTCGCAATCGCGATCACATTCGCCACGGGCGCATCACCTCGATGTTGCTGGTCGGAACGTCGCGCACTGCGGAATCCGTCCCGGAATGGTACTCCACCATCCAAGCCAGTGGTTGATCCACTTATCCACAGATCCCGCCAGTTGTTCACCAATTTTGTGGAAAGCCTGGTGAGATTGGTTGCCGAGGACGACGCGGTCGATATCATGGCCCACAACGAGACAGCCGGGAACTGTCCGTACGCAAAGACAGCCGAGAGGGTGTGCCCCGTGTCAACGAACGCTGAGCGTTACGGCCGCCTTCGGCAGATGCGTGAGGCATCACTTGCCGGCGGCGGCGTCGAGCGGATCGAACGCCAACACGCCGCCGGCAAGCTGACTGCGCGCGAACGACTCGAACTCCTGCTCGACGACGGCTCATTCGTTGAGCTCGATGCGTTCGTCACGAGCCGGTCCGCGGACTCCACAGGCGAAGGCGAGTCGTACCTGGGCGACGGCGTTGTCACCGGCCATGGCCTCATCGACGGCCGCCTGATTTTCGTATTCTCCCAGGACTTCACGGTCCTGGGTGGATCGTTGTCTGCAGCCTGCGCCGGCAAGATCTGCAAGGTGATGGACCTCGCCATGGACGTTGGGGCACCGATCGTCGGACTGAACGATTCGGGCGGCGCCCGAATCCAGGATGGGGTCGCCTCCCTCGGCGGATACGCGGATATCTTCCTGCGCAATGTCCGGGCGTCGGGGGTGGTTCCCCAGCTGTCGTTGATTCTCGGCCCATGCGCCGGCGGCGCAGTGTATTCGCCGGCGATCACCGATTTCACCGTGATGGTCGAGGGCACGAGCTACATGTTCGTGACCGGACCCGGCGTCGTGAAGACGGTGACTCATGAAGATGTTGATGCCGAGCGGCTGGGTGGCGCGATCACGCACACGACCCGCAGCGGTGTCGCTCACCTGGCGGCCATCGATGAGGCGGGAGCCCTGGAACTTGGGCGGAGGATCCTGGGCTACCTGCCTCAGAACAATTTGGGCGAGCCGCCCCATGTTCGGACGGCGGATCCTGCGGCGCGCGCGGACGACGAATTGGATTCGCTCCTGCCCAACGATCCGGCAAAATCGTACGACATGCACGAGGTCCTCCGCCGTGTCGTCGATGACGCCACGTTCCTGGAGCTCCAGCCGGATTGGGCGGCGAACATCCTGGTTGGATTCGCCCATCTGAACGGTCGCAGTGTTGGACTGGTCGCGCAGCAACCGGCCGTCCTGGCGGGTGCGCTGGATATCAATTCGTCGATCAAGGCCGCTCGCTTCGTTCGAACCTGTGATTCGTTCAACATCCCAATCATCAGCTTCGTCGATGTACCAGGATTTCTGCCCGGCGTCGGTCAGGAGGATGGCGGGATCATCCGTCACGGCGCGAAGCTGCTCTACGCCTACTGCGAAGCGACGGTACCGAAGCTGACGGTGATCACCCGGAAAGCCTACGGCGGAGCCTATGACGTGATGAGCAGCAAGCACGTGGGCGGCGATATGAACTTCGCCTGGCCGACCGCGGAAATCGCGGTAATGGGTGCCGACGGCGCGGTGGGGGTCATCTATCGCGAGCGCATCGCCGCGGCCGCGGATCCGGTGGGGGAGCAGGCGAGGCTCGTCGCCGAATACGAGGCGGAGTTCAACAACCCATACATCGCCGCATCGCGGGGCTACATCGACGCAGTGATCCAGCCCTCCCAAACGCGCCCGCGCTTGATCGCGGCACTGGAGATGTTGGCCGACAAGCGGGCCGACAACCCAAGGAAGAAGCATGGCAACATCCCGCTCTGACCTCGCCGTCTTTGCGCAAAGACGGCCCTGCTGCCAGGTATGGGCACCGCGTTGACTGACGTTGGTCGACCCTTCAGCCGTGTCCTGGTGGCCAACCGCGGCGAGATCGCCGTACGGATCATGCGCACCTGTCGCGAGATGGGCATCGAGACCGTGGCCGTGTACAGCGACGCGGATCGCCATGCTGGCCACGTCCGGGCAGCGGACATTGCGGTTCGATTGGGACCGGCGCCGGCCTCGGAGAGCTACCTTGCGGCGGACGCGATTGTGGCGGCGGCGCTGGCGACGGGCGCCCAGGCGATTCATCCCGGCTGCGGTTTCCTGGCCGAGCGTGCCTCGTTTGCCGCCGCCGTCGAGTCGGCCGGACTCACCTTCGTCGGCCCGGACAGTCGGACGATCGCCGCGCTCGGCGACAAGCTGGCTGCTCGACGGATCGCCCGCTCGGTCGATGTGCCGGTCGTGCCGGGAACCCTGGAACCCGCCTCGACGGCCAGCCCGGAGGCGGTCGCCGGGATCGTCGAGGCAGCTCGGGAGATTGGCTATCCGCTCCTGGTCAAGGCTGCGGCCGGCGGCGGCGGCCGGGGCATGCGCCGGGTCACCCGACCTGAAGATCTGCCCGCAGCGTTGCTGGCCGGGTCGGACGAAGCGGAGGCAACGTTTGGCGACGGTGCCGTCTACCTCGAGCGCGAGATCCGGCCGACACGGCACATCGAGGTCCAGCTCCTCGGCGATGCTGCCGGCCGGGTGGTCGCCGTGGGGGAGCGTGACTGCTCGATCCAGCGGCGGCACCAGAAGCTCGTCGAAGAGGCGCCGGCGGTGGGTCTGTCGGCGGCGCAGCGCCAGCATCTTCACGCCCTGGCGATCCGGATTGCGTCCGAGGTCGGCCTCGGCAATGCCGCGACGGCAGAGTTCCTGTGTGATCGTGACGGGAACTTCTGGTTCCTCGAGGTCAACACTCGACTCCAGGTGGAGCATGGGGTCACTGAGCTCGTCAGCGGCCTGGACCTGGTTCGCGAGCAATTCTGGCTGGCTGCCGGCGCGCCACTGTCGGCCGGAGCGCTGGCCGCCGGGGACCGTGCGGCCGTGCCCAACGGACATGCGATCGAGGTCCGCATCTCGCTCGAGGACCCGGCGCGGGCGTTCGCCCCGATCGCCGGCCGGGTCGGCCGGTTCAGGCTGGCGGCCGGTCCCGGTGTGCGGGTGGATACGGCGCTCGAGCCCGGCGAGCGAGTGCCGTCGGACTACGACCCACTCGTGGCCAAGCTGATGGTCCACGCGGCCGACCGTCCGATGGCGATTGAGCGGCTCCGCCGGGCGCTCGACGAGACCGAGGTCGACGGGGTCCAGACCACCCTGCCGTTCCATCGGTTCGTCGCTGGCAGCGCGGCCTTCCGAGCCGGCAGCGTGTCGACTGACTTTGTCGAAGCCTTCTGGGACGGACCCGCGGCCCGCCTGGCTGCCATCCATCGGGCACTCCTGGCAGCCGGCCTGGCCTTCTTCGAGCCGGGCCCGACAGCCCCTCCTGTTGGCCTGGCCGGTTCGACGGCCGACCCGGCGGCCGGCCCCGCCTGGCTGGCCGCCGCCCGGGCCGAAGGCGTCGATCGGTGGCCCGGGTGAACAACCGGGACGAGGCAGTTCGGGTCACCACGGCCGGGACAAGCCATGCCTCCGGCGATCCGACCCTGACCGTTCGCCAAGGCAGCGCCACGACACCTGACGAAGGCCAGGCCGCCCCGACCGGCGCCCGGATCGAGTGGCTCGACCCGGAGCATGCGATCCTTGCCGAAGAACCGTCCGCGGGCGCCGGGCCGGATCCCATCCGGACGCGACTGGTGCTTGGGCCGGCGCACCGCCGCGCGGGCGACGGGATCCTGATCCGGGAGGTCGTGGTCGATGGCTGGCGGGTGGAGGTGGAGCTCGAGCCGGAGCGTCGGGCGAGCCTGCGCGAACACGCCCGGCGCCACGCGACCAGCGTCGGCCCACCTCGGCCGATTGACATCGTGGCGGAGCTGCCGGGCCGGATTGCCGCGATCTCGGTCGCCCCGGGCGACGTCGTGGTCGCCGGCCAGCAGCTCCTCGTGATCGAGGCAATGAAGATGCACAACGAGCTCCGGGCCCCGCGCGCCGGGACCGTCGACCGGGTGGTCGTGGCAGCCGGCAGCGGGGTCGAGCTGGGCGACCTCCTCGTCGTCCTTCGATGAGCACGACCGAGCGGCCCGACCCGGGTCGTGACCGCTGGCGGGCGACGACCCGGGCGGCCGCCAGCAAGGGCACCCCCGAGCGCCGCGAGACGTTCGTCACGAGCTCCGGGACGGAGATCCGCGACCTGTATACGCCGGCCGACATCGCCGGCCTGGATGAAGATCGCGACCTCGGCCGGCCGGGTGAGTTCCCGTTCACGCGAGGCGTCCAGCCGACCATGTACCGGGGCCGCTTCTGGACGATGCGCCAGTACGCGGGCTTTGCCACGGCGGCCGAGACGAACGAGCGCTTCCGCTATCTCCTCGAGCAGGGCCAGACCGGGCTGTCCGTGGCGTTCGACCTGCCAACCCAGATGGGCTACGACTCGGACGCCCCGGAAGCAGTCGGCGAGGTCGGCCGGGTCGGCGTCCCGATCAGCAGCCTGGCCGACATGGAGATCCTGTTCCAGGGGATCCCGCTCGACCGGGTGAGCACCTCGATGACGATCAACTCGACCGCGGCGATCCTCCTCGCCCTGTACGTCGCCGCCGCCGAGCGCCAGGGCGCAGCCCGCTCGACGCTGAGGGGTACGACCCAGAACGACATCCTGAAGGAGTACATCGCCCGGGGCACCTGGATCTACCCGCCCCGACCGTCGATGCGCCTGGTGACCGACATCTTCGAGTTCAGCTCGCGCGAGCTGCCTCGCTGGAACACGATCAGCATCTCCGGCTATCACATGCGTGAGGCCGGCGCGACGGCGGCCCAGGAGCTGGCCTTCACCCTGGCCGATGCGATCGCGTATGTCGAGGCGGCGATCGAGCGAGGCCTCGACGTCGACGACTTCGCCGGGCGGCTGAGCTTCTTCTTCGCGGCCTGGAGCGAGCTCTTCGAGGAAGTGGCCAAGTTCCGGGCGGCGCGCCGAATGTGGGCCCGGATCGTCCGGGACCGCTTCGGGAGCCACAACCCACGCTCCCAGATGTGCCGCTTCCACGTCCAGACGGCGGGCAGCAGCCTGACCGCCCAGTCGATCGACAACAACGTCGTCCGGACGACCGTGCAGGCCCTTGCGGCGGTCCTCGGTGGAGCCCAGAGCCTGCACACGAACGCGCGCGACGAGGCACTCGCCTTGCCAACAGCCGAGGCCGCGCGGCTGGCCCTGCGGACCCAGCAGATCCTGGCCAACGAGGCCGGCGTGACGGACACGCCCGACCCGCTCGGCGGGAGCTATTACGTCGAGGCACTGACCGATGCCCTCGAGCGGGCGGCCCTCGACTACCTGGCCGAGATCGAGGCCCTCGGCGGCACGCTCGCCGCTCTCGAAGGCGGCTTCCAGCAACGCCAGATCCAGGAGTCTGCCTACCAGGTCCAGGCCGCGATCGAGCGTGGCGACCAGGTCGTGGTTGGGGTCAACAAGTTCCGCGACGAGGTGGGGCTCACTCCACCCACCCAGAAGATCGACCCGGAGGGCGAGCGCCGCCAGGTCGAGGGCCTCCGGCGGGTCCGGGCCGAGCGCGATCCCGCCGCCTGGGCAGCTGCCCTCGGCCGGCTCGAAGCTGCCGCACGCGGCGCGGACAACCTGCTGCCGCCGATGATCGAGGCGGTCAAGGCGTATGCCACCGTCGGCGAGATCAGCGACTGCCT
>ODAK010004303.1_pt1 | contig 14599 bp, 15 predicted proteins | sample 1539591 | NCBI WGS metagenome assembly ODAK01 (sample SAMEA3539303, study PRJEB22396) | soil metagenome | biome: tundra; feature: field; material: soil | place: USA | collected 2010-05 | depth 0.15 m | reverse complement strand
CGCCGACAGCTTTGGTGCGCCCAATCTCCTGCAGAGCTTCACGCCGCCGACCGCGGCGACCACGACCTCAGGGGCCCCCTATTTCAACTGGACGCTGAGCCATCCATGACGAGCTCAATGTCGTGCGCCTGCCGGTCGACGAGGATTCATGGCTTGGTAAGTCCGTCACAGGCATGGCAGGCAACGTGATCACTCTGAACGGCCCGGCCTATCAGGCCGAAGTCGCTGCCACCGTCAAGGCCGCCAATGCCGCCGGACTGTATGTGATCCTGCATCTTCATTGGAGCGCACCGGCCGGTTTCGCTGCGAACGTGCAGAACCCCATGGCCGATGCCGACAACTCGGTGGCCCTCTGGACCTCGGTGGCCAATGCCTTCATGAACAACCCCGCGGTCATCTTTGAACTCTTCAACGAACCCTATTTCGATCCGGTCTCGCAGGCCGATGGGGCCTTCAATAACGTGACCGGTGGCTTCCCCAATACCACTGCCAATGAGATGATTCGCAACGGCGGCACCGCCAGCTACTACTTCGGGTTGAGCAGCGGCACCTGGGGCGGCTCAGAGCAGAAAGTCTCGTATACCTGGTCCGTCGCCGGCTATCAGACCCTCATCAACGCCGTGCGCTCCACCGGGGCCACCAATGTGATCCTGTGCGGTGGCGATCGCTACAGCGACGATTTGACCTGGTGGGGCCAGGACCCGCCGAGCGATCCGGTCGGTCAGCTCCTCCACTGCCGCCACCTACACGCAGAAGATGACTGCCTGGCTCGATGAGCACGGCTACTCGGTGACCGCCTGGACCTGGAACCCCTGGAACCAGAGCAGCAATGTGCTGATCCAGAACGCGAGCTCCTACACCCCGACCGTTGGCTTCGGACAGACCTACCACGACTGGGCGGTCAATCATCAGTAGTGGCGGCGGGCACTACAGCGCTCGAGATCTGATTTTGTGATCGGATCGTGGGGCGGTCTGTTGACTGGCCAAATTACTTCGCGGCAATATCTGGCTCTGCTCGGCGCCCGTTAGATAACGGTCCGGGGAGCAGGGCTTGTGTCTGGGTAGCGTGCCGCGAGCGGTAAAACCGCATTCCTGCTGCAGAGCTGCCGGCGCTGTTGTCGTCGTGGCCGTTGCGGCTGTTACGGCGTCGTTTACCTCAAGGTCTCGGGGTGGGCGCCGCTTCAGGAGTGATCAGATGACAGTCCGCGGATTGACGTCGCGACAGACGGCGCTGCTCGTCGCAATCTCGCTCGCCGGCATTGCGCTGCGGTTTGTTGCCATCGACCGCAGCTATTGGTTCGATGAGTTGGCGACGCTCAACACCATCGACGTGCCCAACTGGACGACGGTAGTGCAGATCACCGCAAGGGACAACCAGCCGCCGCTTTACAACAGCGCGGCATTCGCCTGGATTCATTTGTTCGGAGTCTCTGAGATCGCACTGCGTTCGCTGTCCATTGTGTTTGGGCTGATGGCGCTGTTCACGCCCTGGCTGGCGCGCACTTCCCTGAGCCGCACCGAGAAGCTGCTGTGCTTCACCATTCTGTGTCTGATGCCACTGCCGATCAGGCACGCGCAGGAGGCTCGTAACTACAGCTTGCTGTTCCTGCTGTCCTCGACTTGCCTTTTCTGCTATTACGAGATGATCAAGGCCAAGAGCCGGCGGCTGCAGATCCAGTTCCACGCCAGCCTGATACTGCTCGCTTTCTCCCATCTGTTCGGCCTGCTCCTGGCGGTGTCCTTCCTGGCAGTCATGTTCTGGCGCGAGCGGCGTATCGCTCCACGGTTGGGTCTGATCCTCTATGGCATTGCCCTGTCCGCGCTGATCCTTGTGCCCCTGCTGCACGGAGGATCCGGCGAACACGCAGCTGGGAATTTCTGGATCACCTTTAGCGCCGCAACCTTTAGCAAACAATTGCTCATGGTCTTCACGCCGGTTGGCATGGCACTGATTGTCTACGCACTGGTGCTCTGGCGCCGCAGTTCCGAGCGGGCACCGTTGGATCCGGCGCTGCTAGCGGCTCTGATGCCATTCATCCTGATGCTTGCCGGCTCGATAGCGATCTCCTTCAACACTCCGATCCTGACCGACCGCAACCTGATCGGACTCATTCCTGCCTACGCGCTTCTGACCGCCTGGCTTCTGCAGCATGTCATCACGCGCAACGCAGCACCCCTGACCCTCGCCCTGCTCTGCCTGTTGATGCTGCAGACCGTGGCGCTGACCTACTCCCCGATCTTGTTCATCCAGGAAGACTTCCGCTCCATCGCAAAATATTCCATCGCCACCAACAGCAGGGTCTGCTACGTGCTGCCAGCGACGATGAAGACCCCGCCGCCCCACATTTTTTCATTTTACGTCTCCAGGCTATATGGCCGCCCCGACCTGGATCCCGAGCAAATGTCGCTAGCGGCCGTGCCGAAGGATATTGCGAGTTCAGACTGCCGCCTATGGGCTGAGGCCACCCTGCAGAAGCGCGGCATTACCGTGCTCGGAACCCTACCGCAGCTCAGCCAATGCGCCGACGTTCCTCTAAGCCAGCCGCGCGCGCGCGCTGCCAGCGAATTGTGGGATTGCCGGCACTAGGCCACGGCAACCGTGCGCCGCGAGCTACTTATGGTTGAGCGTCCAATCGTGATAGGTCTGTCCCAATCCCGGCGTTGGCGTTAGGCGGACTGCGTCTCGGATCAGCGTGTTAGCACCGCCCCATGGATTCCACGTCCACGCCACAACGGAGTATCCATGCAAATCCGCCCACGATAGAACCTTGGTCGCGAATGGTGCTGGATTCATCGCGACCTCGTCACCCATTTCCGTAATAACGAGCGGATGGACCGACACGATAGGCGCCAGCATCGCGTCTACTGATTCCGTTTTTATCGTCGGATTAAAGTATCCATTTGGATAAATATGAAGTGCGGCGCCCAGTTGGTTCGTCCGGTCAATCGGCGGGCTCTGTCCCCACCAGCTCAAATCGTTGCTGTATTGGTTGCCACCACAGAGAATGACGTTCTTTGCACCGCTCGCCCGGACGGCATCGATCAGAGTCTGGTAGCCTGCGGTATTCCAGCTATAGCTGACCCGCACCTTTGAGCCACCGTACGTTCCGGTGTTCAGGCCGAAGTAGTAGCTTGCAACTCCCCCGTTTCGAATAATCAGATTGGCCGCGCTTCCTGGGCCGCCCCCCCGAGGGCTCGAGAACGCTCCATCGGAGTCTTCGACCGAATGGATATAGGGCTCGTTGAAGAGCTCAAAGATTACCGCCGGGTTACCTTTGAAGGCATTGGCTACCGAGGTCCAGAAGTTCACCGAGTTGTCGGCATCGGCCATGGGGTTCTGCACGTTCGCAGCGAAACCGGCCGGTGCGCTCCAATGAAGATCCAGGATCACATACAGTCCGGCGGCATTGGCGGCCTTGACGCTGCCAGCGACTTCAGCCCGATAGGCCGGGCCGTTCAGAGTGATCACGTTGCCTGCCATGCCTTTGACAGAAACTCCAAGCCAGGAGTCTTCATTGAGCGGAAATCGCACCGCATTCATCTTCCAGTCTGCCAGCCTTGCAAAGTCCGGACGGCCTGAGAAGCCCGCCGAAGACCAGAACGAATTGACTCCACCGAATATGACGCCGGACTCCAGGCCGGCGATGCTCGCCCCGCGCAACTGCAGCGTGTTATCATTTGCATCGACAAGCCGATTGCCCTGCACACTGACAGACAGCGCAGCAGCGCCATTCGCCACGGAGCTATTGCCGACAATGCCGAATGCGCCTATCGCGGCAAACACCAGCGATTTCGAAATTCGCGGGAGTCGGCGCGGCATGACGATTCTGAGTACCGAGTCAGGGTTCAAGGAGGTTCACATTAGGTAAAGATGACGGGCGTCACACGGTAATTATTACTCAACCGAGCTGATATTATCGAGCACAGCCTCGCAGCTGCCCGAACTTGAACTCATCGGCGCTGGCTCGGATACTTAATTTATCCAAGGGATTCGAAGATGTACCGCGGCCGTCAGCCGGATGGTGATGCTGCGGGCGTGGTTGCGATTTGCCGCCATCGACCGCAGCTATTGCTGCGATGAATTGGCGACGATGAAGACCCCGCCGCGCCACATTTTTGCATTTTACGCCACCAGGCTATATGGCCGCCCCGACCTAAATCCCGACGAGATGCCGCTATCGGCAGTGCCGCAGGATATTGCGACCCTAGACTGCCCCCTATGGGCTGATGCCACTGTGCAGAAGCGTGGCATTACCGTTCTCGGAACCTTACCGCACGTCAGCCACGGCGCCGACATTCCTCTAGGTCAGCCGCGCGCGCTGCCAGCGAATTGATGGACCGCCGGCACCAGCCCCTGGCGTTTCCGAACCTGAATCGTCCTATGGTGCAGCGCGGCGCTCGATGGTTTGCCACCCCGCTTTTGGAGCTATTGCTGCCCGTCACAGTAACGAGCGCCGGACTCTCCTATCATGGACGTAGCATTGCCGACATAAGGTCGCCTTTGTCAGAGCGGGAGCCGCGGCATCTCGGCGCCCGCTGACCGCCGGATAAGTTGAGCCACCAATGGAACTGTCTTACAACCATCGCATAGGCCCGTATGCTTGCAGAATATCGAGAAGCACGAATGGCTCCTGACAACGCCGGCGTCGCTCCCCTACTGAGCGCACCTGCCGGCCCAACCACGGTAGGCCCGCCGGATGAGACAGCGGGCGCACGCGTTCACCTTTCGTTGGTGTTGCCGACCTACAATGAATCCAAAAACATCCGGGAGATGATAAGTCGATTGACGCGAATCCTCGACGGGGCCTTCGCGGGCGCGTACGAGATCATAGTGGTCGATGACGATAGTCCTGATCGAACCTGGGAGTTGGCTCAATCGCTCACGGCAGAATACCCGCAATTGCGGGTCATGCGCCGGCAGCAGGAGCGCGGCCTGTCTACCGCCGTCATTCGCGGCTGGCAGGCCTCACGTGGCGAGGTGTTGGGCGTAATTGATGCCGATCTTCAACATCCACCGGAGATAAGCCTCAAGCTTTGCAGCGAAATAGCTCGCGGCGCCGATCTCGCGGTTGCCAGCCGGCATGTCGAAGGCGGAGGCGTTAGCGACTGGAGCGTCACTCGCCGGATCCTGTCGCGCGCGGCCCAGATCATCGGCCTCGTGATTCTGCCTGGGGTCGTGGGCAGGGTAAGTGATCCGATGAGCGGGTTTTTCATGTTTCGGCGCGCGGCGATCCAAGGCGTCCCGCTCAATCCGCTCGGCTACAAGATCTTGATCGAGGTATTGGGAAGGGGCCGCTTTCGCTGGATCGGAGAAGTGCCGTACGTCTTCAAGGAGCGCGTCCAAGGCGAGAGCAAGGTCGGCCGGCAAGTATACATAGACTACCTGCGCCATCTGCTCCGGTTGCGCATTTCGACGCTTCCAATCAGCCGCTTTGTCCGCTTCGGTGTGGTCGGCTTGAGTGGCGTGGTCGTCGATATGGGGCTACTGTTCCTGCTCAGCGACCCGACGATGCTCGGATGGGGCCTTACGCGAAGCAAGCTGGTCTCGGCGGAATTCGCCATCATAAACAACTTCATGTGGAATGACGCCTGGACTTTCAGCGACCTTGCATCGCATCAGCGTGGCGCCAGACACCGCCTGCAGCGGTTTGCGAAGTTTCAGCTTATCTGTCTGGGCGGCCTGGTGCTCAATACCGTGCTGCTCAATCTGCAATTCAATGTTCTTGGGATGAATCGCTACCTGGCCAATGCCGTGGCTATCGCTCTAGTCACCGGATGGAATTTCTGGCTGAACTTCAAGCTGAGCTGGCGCGTCGCCGAAGCCAATGGCGTGGACGCATAGCAGTTTCGTGGTCAAAACTCTCATGACACGGGCCGGCCAATGCAGGCCGCATGCTCGTGCTGTATGCTGCCGATGATGAGGAAACTCTCACAGCCCGTTGTCCGCGCCATTGCGTCGCAGCGGCCCCTCGCTCCTGCGCCCGCGTGGATCCACGACACGCAAAAGGCTACCCTAAATACATTCGTTGCGTGTGCCTTGCTGCTCTATTTGATTCTGCCGCCGAACCTGGACTACGGAAATCTGATCGCCACAGCAAATTCAACACCAACCGAACAAACAGCGAGTCTCACCAGCAGGATAATCCTGATTCTCCTGCTGCTGCTCAGCTGCACGCTGATCCTGCGGCGGCCGGCATTGTGGATGGCGCTCCTCAGAACCGTCAACCCGTTCTACACCCTGTTCATCCTGCTCGCGGCGGCAAGCGTGGCCTGGTCTATCGATACGGCGGTCACCTTGCCTCACGTGTTCAGACTCGTGGTTTACTTTCTTTGCTTTTCTGCTTTCACCTTAAACGGCTGGCGCGCGAATCGCTTTCAGAGTGTAGTGCGTTCGCTGTTGGGTGTCGTAGTGGTCGGTTCGCTCATTTTCGCGCTGGTGCTGCCGCAATACGGCGTCCAGAAGTTTCTGGACTTTGCGCCCGTGATGCACAACGCCTTTTCCCACAGCATGACCATCGCCCCGGATGAGAAGCCGGTTCTGCGCGGACTGACCTTTGGCAAGAACCAGATGGGTCAGCTGGCCAGCCTGGCACTGGTGTTCTGGTTTCATAGCTGGCTTGGAAAGGAAACAAAGACCTGGCTGGCTGCCGGTGTCAGCGCCGCCGCGCTGATCTGCCTGTATTGGTCGCACAGCTCCACTTCTGTGCTCGCCGCGGCTTTTGCACTGCCATTCATGCTGATGCTCCGGCACTGGCCGTATTGGCTGCGTCGATACATGCCGTATATCCTGACCCTTTTTACGATATTGATCCTCTGCTACTCCCTCGTGGTTCTGAGGCTCTTCCCGCAGCTCGATTTTTTGCTGTGGCCCATAACGGCCGTAACCGGCAAGGACTTGACCTTTACCAACCGTACCGACGTCTGGCACGTCGTCAATGCCCATATCATTCAGCACCCAATTCTTGGCACCGGCTACTCAGCCTACTGGACCGAGAAGCTCACCTCACCGTCCCACGAGACGGTCAGGCTGCTATTCTTCTACCCCGGGCAAGCGCACAACGGCTATCTTGACGTGATAAACGATCTCGGGATCGTTGGTGGCATCGTCCTGATCGCTTTTTTATTCGTCTTCCTGCGCCAGTCCCTTAAAATGATGACATTCGACCGGCATGAGGCATCCCTGTATCTGGCGCTACTGTTTCACCAATTCTGGTCCAGCCTCTCCGAATCCCATTGGTTCAGCTGGTCATCGCAGGCGTTTACGATTATCACTCTGGCCGTCTTCACGTCGGCCAGAACGCTGCTGCAACATCGTATCGACGTCGCCGCAGCGAATACGGCGCCGATGTCGACGGGAGCCGAAGACACCGCCAGTCTCGCTACGCTGGCGACCGACCTGCGTCGAGCCCCGAGTCCGCGGGCGCGGCCTCGCGGCGAATCGTACAGCCGCTGATCGTTGGCGGTCCGGCATCGGCCGCACGATCACCGTCGAATTCCTCGTCGTGTATCAATTAGTATCACCGACTCCCCAGAATTTACAGTTGACCGACACCGCTCAATCGCTACCGTCCCGCACGAGGCGCCGGGCGCTGATCTTCCTGGCGCTCGTGGCTACCGTCGTCTACGTGGGCGCCGCCGTTGTGACCGATGCATCCAAGACACGCGGCGCGCTGGTGCAGCTCGGCTGGGTCGGTTGCTTATCGGTGCTGGCGCTCTCGGCTCTAAATTACCTCCTGCGATTTTACCGTTGGCAGAATTATCTGGCCCGGCTCGGCCGCGTACTGCCGACATCCCTCCATTTGTTGTACTACCTGAGCGGCTTTGCCTTCACCGTGAGTCCGGCAAAGGCGGGTGAGGCATTCCGATCGGTCCATCTACGCGAACATGGCGTGACTTACTCGGAGAGCATTGCCGCACTGTTCGCCGAGCGATTGCTCGATCTGACGGCCATGTGTTTACTGGCCAGCTTCATCGCCTTCGACCATGAGGCCTTCAGGCCGCTGATTGCTGGTGTGCTGGTAGCCGCCTGCGCCCTGCTAGCCGCGGTGCGCCACGGCTTTCTACCTCATCAGCTCCAGTCATTCAGTGCGGCCAGCAAGCACCGACGCGTGGCCATAGCTTTGGCAACGTTGGCGAATCTGCTGCGCGCTTCGCATCGCTTACTGCAGCCCCGGCCTCTGGCTTTAGGTCTGTCGATCGGCCTCGTATCGTGGGGCGCGGAAGGTGTGGGCTTCTATCTGATTTGCCAGGGTTTACAGCTAAATGTCGCGACGAGCACCGCAATCGGGATCTATGCGATTGCCTCACTCGCGGGGAGTGCGGCATTCTTCCTGCCGGCAGGCATCGGCGGGATGGAAATTGTCATGACTTCGCTGTTGATCGCCCAAAACGCGTCGTTACAGACGGCGCTGATCGCGACCCTACTGTGCAGGATCGCGACTCTTTGGTTTGCGGTGCTGCTCGGAATTGCCACTTCAGCGATCATTGAATTCACGTCCGCCCCCCGACCGATTCGCTCCGCCTCATGAACTACTCGCAAATTCCACTATGCCTGGCGCTTGACGAATCTTTGATCCTTGTTCGAATAGCGGATGAGCGTCTTTTGGCTCGCGCCAGACAGGCACCCGGCGCCTTCGTGCAAATCGTGGGGAGGCTCATTTACGGCACGACACCCCAGTCCCAGAACGCCGCGCCGCCGCCACCCGTCGACCTGAATACCTTGCCGCTACGGCTGGAGCTGGTCGACTGGCTGCGGCATCAGCGCAGCGTCGGGCGCCGCCTGATACTGCTCGTGGATGGAGATATTGCTGCCGCGGAGCAGATCGCCGCGCGGCTCGACCTGTTCGATGAATTGGTCCCCACCGACCGTTACCAGGGCACGCCGGCCCAGCGCCGACGCAGCGCGCTGGTAGAGCGCTTCGGAGATCATGGTTTCGACTACCTTGGCAGCCAGGCGTGCGACAGGATCGTCTGGCAAGCGTCGCGCCGAGCGCTGGTGGTTGGGGATGCCAGCATCAAGAAGTGTATCGGCCGCGACTCCGAGTTCGTCGAGACGTCGCCCAGAGCGCAGACGTGGCCGCTCACGTGGATCAACGCGATGCGGTTGTATCAATGGACGAAGAACGGCTTGATATTTGTGCCGCCATTACTCGCCCACGAGATTATCCAGCCCCACGTGCTCGTGAATTCCGTACTGGCCTTTGTGGCCTTCGGCTTGTGCGCCTCAAGCGTTTATCTTGTCAACGACCTTATCGATTTGACGGCGGACCGTCAGCATTCGCGCAAACGCCTACGGCCGTTTGCCGCGGGCACGCTTTCAGCACGCAGCGGTCTCGCGGTTGCCGCGCTGCTGATCACCGGTGCCGTTGTCTTTGCCGCGACGGTCGGAGCGCGGTTTATGGGCGTGCTCGCCGGATACTACGTACTTACGTGGGCGTATTCGCTGTATCTGAAGCGGGTACCGCTCCTCGACGTGATGTTGCTCGCCGCTCTATACACCCTGCGCATCATCGCCGGCGCCGCTGCCGCGCAAGTTCCGGTCTCCTTCTGGCTGCTGGCTTTTTCTGTGTTCATCTTTCTGAGTCTGGGTTTCGTCAAGCGATACGCCGAACTTGCCGATGCGCGCAAGGCAGACCGGCCGATTGGCCACGCTCGAGGTTATAGAGACGCCGACTTGCCGCTTATCATGAGTCTGGGCACCGCTTCAGGCTACAGCGCGATCGTCGTCATGGCCTTATATGTCAACAGTGCCGAATCGCAGTCACTGTACCAGCACCACAAGCCGCTCTGGCTCATCTGCCCACTGATGTTGTTCTGGATCAGCCGCATATGGATTGTCACCACCCGCGGTGCCATGCATGATGATCCAGTCATCTTCGCGGTGCGCGATCGAGTGAGTCTTCTGATCGTCGGTGCGCTTGGTGTGATAGTCCTGGTTTCAATCTGAGTATCATCAGTGCCAGTCGGAACATCATGGGGCCGATGGCCGCGTCACCAACAGCGGCTGATTACACTAGCGAGCCGCTTTAACTCGCTGCCAGATGTCGCGTCGATGCTGCCGTATGGCAATGGCCGCAGTTATGGCGACGTGTGTCTGAACGGCGGGGGATCGCTGCTGTTGACGCGCGGCCTGGATCGCTTCGTCAGCCTAGACCTCGTCTCCGGGATTGTCGAATGCGAGGCCGGCGCCCTGCTGAGCGAGATCATCGGTCTGACGCTGCCTCATGGTTGGTTTCCGGCCGTTACCCCCGGCACGGCCCTGGTGACGGTCGGCGGGGCTATCGCCAATGATGTACACGGCAAAAATCACCATCGGACCGGCAGCTTTGGACACCATGTCATCGAGTTCGAATTGCAACGTTCCGACGGCCAGATTTTGCGGTGCGCCCAGGATCACAATCAGGAGTGGTTTTGCGCAACTATCGGTGGTCTGGGACTGACCGGCCTCATCCGCAAGGCCCGGCTGCAACTACGTCGCGTTCCCGGACCCTGGATGGCGGGAAACAGCCAAAGATTCGGCGGCGTCGCTGAATTCCTCGCTCTGGCCCCGCAATCGGACCGCGACCACGAATACACGGTGGCATGGCTGGATTGTGCGACTGTTGGGCCAAAACTAGGACGCGGCGTGCTCATGCGCGCCAACCACGTTGCGCACACGGCTGCCGCACCTCGCAGAAAGTCGCCGCGACGTCTACCGTTTACTCCGCCGGTATCGCTGGTCAACGGCCTTTCGGTCCGCTTATTCAACGAGCTATATTTCCATCGCCCTGCGGCGCAGGCGCCGCATGCGCTCTGGCATTACCAGTCCTTTCTTTATCCCTTGGACGGCGTGCTTCAGTGGAATCGCATTTACGGCCCGCATGGCTTTTTTCAGTATCAATGCGTGTTGCCGGGTACAGCGGCCGAGGAAGCCGCTGCGCTACAGGAGATGTTGCAGCGAATCGCAAGATCCGGCCTGGGTTCGTTTCTGGCGGTACTCAAGAAGTTCGGCGATATGCCGTCGCTGGGTCTGCTATCTTTTCCGCGCTCGGGCGTAACCTTGGCATTGGATTTTCCAAACGCCGGCACAGCGACGCTCCGGCTGCTGGAAGATCTCGATGCGATCACGCGCGCAGTCGGTGGCGCGGTATATCCTGCCAAGGATGCGCGCATGTCGGCAGAATCGTTCCAGCGATACTTCCCTGGCTGGCAGCAGTTGCACCGCTTCATTGACCCCAAGTTCTCCTCCTCTTTCTGGCGACGCGTCACCGGAAGCACAACTTGAAACGTATCCTGATCATGGGGGCTACTTCGGCGATTGCCGAGGCCACGGCACGCAAGTTTGCGAGCCGCGGCGACTCGTTGTTTCTCGTTGCTCGAGACGAGCAGCGTCTGCGGGCGGTTGCCGATGATCTGACGGTACGCGGTGCGTTAGCGACCCACACCTACCTGCTCGATGCAAAAGACGTGAATCGCTTCCCGGCACTGCTGGACGCCGCCGCGCAGCACATGGGAGGCATTGATGCAGCGTTGATCGCCCACGGCACGCTGTCCGATCAAGTTGCCTGTCAGAACTCAATCGAGCTGATGCTGCAGGAATTCACCACCAATGCCTTGTCGTTTATGGCCTTGAGCACTCATCTGGCGAATCGTTTCGAAGCCCAGCACCACGGTGTCATCGCAATCATCTCTTCCGTAGCCGGCGATCGAGGACGCCAGTCGAATTATGTCTATGGGTCCGCAAAGGCCGCCGTGACAGCCTTCGCGAGCGGATTGCGACAGCGCCTGTATTCGAAAGGCGTGGGCGTAGTCACGATCAAGCCAGGTTTTGTCAGTACGCCCATGACAGCCGCATTCAGGAAAAGCGCATTGTGGGCCTCACCGGAGGCTGTTGCGGCCTCGATCGTACGCGCCATGGATCTCGGCACGCCGGTCATCTACACCCCCTGGTTCTGGCGGCCGATCATGTGGCTCATCAACTCTGTTCCGGAGTTCGCTTTTCGCCGCCTGAAAATCTAGCACAGAGTTCGACGTGGATTCCTGCCTAGCCCAAAAACTCTGCCTACGGTCGAGCCAGAGTCAGTGGCACGGGCTGACCCAATCGCGCCTCAAGTTCGATACCGTACGTGTTGCCGTTGAAGGTATAGACGGAGTCACTAGATTGCCGCTTCTGATACTGCAGATAGGGTCGCAAAGACAGCCAGTCGAGTGCTTGATATTTGATCGATAGCGATGGCGTCTGCAGGCGATCGACGCGGGCGGGAGCTATGACGGCAATGATATCCGTTGCCGCGATGCTGCTGTGCAGATACTGATAACCCGCCATGACCCCAATTTTCTTGGATGCGTGCCATACGGCGTCGATTTCCGCGGTCGTATCGATCTCCGAGGCGGCTGCGGTCACGTAATCGTTGATCGCGCGACCGACCTTCACACTGACGGATGTCTTGCCAGTCAAATCACGCTCGTAAGAAATAAGGCCCGTGAGGCCTGCAATGTTGCCGGCCTGTTCCTGGACACGATTCGTGTAGCCGATCGCGCCATGAAAAACCGACAGGCCAGACAACGTGTAATCTGCCGCGAAGTCCACGCTCGTCTGATGATACTTTGGTGTGACGATGAACTCGCCGCTGGTAAAGTGCCCGTCGAGATACTCGGCTACCAGCCCGGCTGATAGATTGGCGAACCCCCCGTATTTGAAGCCCTCATCGATCGAGTTTTCACGCAGGCTCAGATTGGGATATCCGGGCCGGGGAGAATCCAGGTTGCTCACCTTGCCTTGACTCTCCAGGCGCCACTCCGGCGCGACCTGAATATTGATGCTCGCGGTGCCCGTGTCCTGCAGCTGCAAGTACACCTGCGTGTACGATAGTTGTGTCGCGTTGAACTGCAGGTATGAGACCTGACTGCGCTCGCGCTGATAGTCGAGCACGCCGTCCAGCACACTGGCGAGCTTCCATTTCAGGCCCCCATGCAGCAGATACTCGTCGTGATCCAATGTCGTGAAATGTGAGTATTCAAAGCGCCGCCCTTCGGCGTCCGCGAAGAGCTCCTGCAGACTCCAGTCGTATGCCGCCTCGAAACCGGCCTTATACTTCTCGAAGCTATCTGATCGCGTCGGACCACCGCTCCCCACCGGCTCGGGTACGTTGTTGGCCAAGGCGAAGAAATTAGTGTCGTACTCGTATGCAGCATCCGCGTAGGGGGTGAAATGCGTCTGCGCCAATACCACCCCTGGACAACCGGCCGTCAGGATCAGGATGCAGCTCCAGGATCGCGCCAATGGGGGTGCCCGAACGAACAGAGTCGCAGCGTCGCGCAAGCGTCGTCGGTCCACAGCGGTACCCCTCTTTCCATGACGCGCCGCAGAAATGGCGCCTGGAGATTCTAGTATACGAAGACGATTATTGCGCAGAGTGCCGTATGACTTGATTACCTGCCAAGACGCTCAGGTGTAAGGCGCTGAATTCCGCGGCGAGGGGCTCCGACCGCATACGCGCGCCGCCGAACGCCGCTAGCGGAATTGCGAACTAGCTCACATGACTGGCGGCTGACAAGTGAGATACTACACTAGTATGGGTTGATATTGCGCCTGTCCGAAGTCGATAACAGAAAAACTCGCATCGCGACTTGCGGCCCGCTCACATGGATACAGTCCCGGTATTTGACATTGCTCCGGGCATTTCGCGTGCGCGGCCTTGGCATGCACGATTGTGATGCTCGTTCGCACACGTGCCAGATGGTTTCGTTAAATTCCCACGCAGCAACTTAACTCGACGCATCCCGCAAGGGATCAGGTAAAGGCTCTCGTGCGATTGATCTGGCTGCGCTACACCGTGGGTTACTCGCTGGTCTCGATGCTGCGCTGTCACCGCAACCTGGGCGCATTGCTGCTGTCAGTGATGATCGCGGCCTGCGGCGGCGGCGGAAGCAGCAGCAGCGTTGCACCCCCTGCCGTGGCGGTGTCGGTCGTGCCGACGTCCGCGAGCGTGGCGATCGGGTCGAGCAAGGCGTTCTCGGCCACGGTCGCGAACTCAGGCAACACTAGCGTTACCTGGCAGGTGAACGGTGCCACGGGCGGCAACACGACCGTCGGCACGATATCCGCGAGCGGCGTTTATGCGGCACCCGCAACATTGCCTTCCGCGGCGACCGTGAACGTCATGGCAGTTTCAGAAGCCGATACGACCAGGACGGCCGCGGCAACCGTCACGATTACGCCGGCCCTCGCTCCAACCGCACCGACCGGCTTGACGATATTGAACATCACAACAGGCAGCCTCATGCTGAGCTGGATCGGCTCGACGGGCGTCGATGTGACGGGCTATATCGTCGAGCACTGCTCGGGGGCGAGTTGCACCAGTTTTGAGCAGATCGGCACGGCCGCGACGACGACCTACACGGACACCGGAGTTGCGGCCTCGACCGCTTACAGCTACCGCGTCCGCGCGATCGACGCGGCCGGCGACCTCAGCGCGTATTCCAGCATCGCCAGTGTCACGACAAGCAGTGGCTCTGGCCAAACAAATAGCTCCAGCGGCAGTTCCGGCTCCGGCGGCAGTTCCAGCTCCGGCGGCAGTTCCAGCTCCGGCGGCAGTTCCAGCTCCGGCGGCAGTTCCAG
>ODAK010004302.1_pt1 | contig 14601 bp, 20 predicted proteins | sample 1539591 | NCBI WGS metagenome assembly ODAK01 (sample SAMEA3539303, study PRJEB22396) | soil metagenome | biome: tundra; feature: field; material: soil | place: USA | collected 2010-05 | depth 0.15 m | reverse complement strand
GCACGCCGAGCACCCCAGTTAGCACGCCGAGCACCCCAGTTAGCACGCCGAGCACGCCGGGCAACTCCGGTAACGCACCCGGCCAGTCGGGAAACACACCCGGCCAATCCGGTAACACGCACGGCAACTCCGGTAACGCGCCCTGACCTTCGAGTCTGTTTCGTTGCCCATTCCGGGGTTGATAGTCAGGCTGCCCGACTTGCCTGTTGGGCCAGCGCATGATCGCAACGCCGACAGGACCTGTAAGTTCATCTCCCTACAGCAACGAAGAAGTCGAAGACGCGACGTGACAGATGTGCAAACCTTCACTCGCGACTTGGGCCATGATGGCGTATATCTGCCTGTCGTTGCCAAGACTTACAAGTCACAAAGGATTACCGATGTCGTTCGCCCACCGTCAACGACCCAAAACGTTCGTGGTCGCGGCCGTCACCTGCGCACTGCTCTCGATCTCCCCGTTCACCGCACCACCGGCCAACGCAACGTCGAAGCACGCCACCTTGCCACCGACGTGTCGACCGACGCAACTACGGCCTTCGATGACTCCGCCGCAGGGAACGTATTCAGCGTCCGCGGGCTTCAAGGCGACGCTCTGGTTCGAGAACACCGGAGCGACGTGCACGTTGGGTGTCGACAACGTCCCTGTCAAAGGAGTGAGCGGTCCGTCGCACACACCAGTCGGCGTTGGCTCGCTGAGCGGGGCCGTCTATTACCAACCGATCGTTCTCGCCAACGGTGACCGGGCCTACGCCAGCGTGTCCATCGGTTCGATCTCCACAGCCGCATTCAAGAAGATGGTGCGCGAACATGGCAGTTCGTGCGCTCCGAAGAACGCCGACGGGCTTGAAGTGAAATCGAACCCAGCGGTACGCAATGACTCGTGGCCATCGCACTACTTCGCACTGCCTGAGCAAGTGCCAATCTGTACCAAGGACTACTTCAACGTCGCGGCCGGCGTCATCCAGAAGCTGCTGACTCCCGCGCAGGCTCGCCAAGCTGCGTACAAAGTCGCAGCGAATGAGTTGCAGGACTACTTCAACTACTGGCACCTGGTCGGCCCCGTGACCGCGTCAAAGCGGTTCTTGGTACCGAGCCAGCGAGGCGGCGCCGTGAAACTTGCGAGCGGCAAGGTGTCGAGCTACCACGCCTCCACCTGGAAATCACAGAACGACTTCACTCTCCTGATGAGCCTCAATCTCCACTTCGAAGGTCGGCACGGTGCATGGAATGAAGGCAAGAACGACCGCTTCGTCACGTTCACGAGAGCCCCGCACGGTCAGCCATTCCTGATGGAACTGAATACGGGACCGTAGATCCCAGGGCCCGACGTGACCCGTCTGGCACCTCGCGCCGGCGCCTCGAAGTGGTCTCGATCCGAGAGGTGACGAAGTACTTTGATCGAGATGGATGCGTCATCCGAAGACACGCTTCCAATTGGCCCCGCCATCAGTCGTTTCGTAGAGGATCTGTCGGCCCAGAGTGCCGACGGGCGAACTCAGCGCCAATCCTTGATACTGGCTCGTGAAACTTAATGTGCTGAGTTGAGGGTGAGGGGGCTTTCCCACGATGACCGATTTACTGGCTCCGTCGATCAATTCACAAAAATCGCTCGCGTGCACTCAATTTACAAAGTACGCGACGTTGTCCGACACCGGGTCGAACGTGCCAAAGAAGAACTCCCCCAGGGTTACGTTCGCGAGATTGCGCCAGTGGACACCACCATCGTTCGAGTATTCGATGTCGCCAGCCATATTCCCATCGTCGCACTGCGCCCAAATCGTCGAGGAGGACGTTGCCGAGATTCCACAACCCGCGACACTCGGCAGGTTCGGCACCGAGCGCAACCTGAACGTTCGTCCACTATTAGTTGACGTAGCCAATGGAGTTAAGTATGGCTTCGACTGCTCTTGTGTTGTGACCTAGACTTGGTCGCCAAAAGCCGCGATTGCGGGATATATCGAATCGTGTCCGAAGTCATAGGGACGCGAGTCTTTCGTCCAACGGCTCTCCGCTACGGGAGACGAACACAGCTGCCAACGAAGACAAAGTTGATTCGTTGTCGAACACTTGACTCCACCAATGATGTAAAACGTCGACGGCGTCGATGTGATCCTCTCGACGGTTTCGCCCGCAATGAAATCTTCGTGATGCCAGCTGCGACCTCCGTCGAACGTGGCGTACAGCTGCGTCTTCTTTTGGTAGCCAGGATCCAACAACTCATAGCCATCAAGGGGATTTGCGAAATCCAACTGTTCAAGTCCACCCATTGCGATTCTCGGAACATTGGACAGTGGAGGCACCGTGACGAAGGATGAAGTGTCGTCGGCAATATTGATTCGCTCGAGGCGGAAGCATTCTGACGATCCGCATGATTTCGACCAGAGGACGTAGTTGACGTTGGACGTCCCGGCTTGTTCCACCATCTGGGGATTCAATTGTTGATTTGTCGGACTGGATGCGGCGTACGATTTCCCCGGTGGAACGGAAATTGAACCGCACAAAGTCAAAACTGCGAGACACGCGACAAACCAAACATTCCCTGCATTTCGGCGAACAAGTTTGCCAATGATTCGAGTCACACGCCAAACGTTACAGATGTTTCAGTAATTGGAGATGGGTCGGGGATTGTTGGTGTCGGCGGACCGACGTCCACAATCCAATGGTGTTCGTCATCGTCTTTTGAGAAGGTGACACCGTGCCGCTGGACGGTGAGCACCATCACAATCTGAACTCCAAGCTCTAGTCGAAGAACGTGCCCCGATCAGTTGGTGACACTTCATCAATTTGGGCCTACGGTAAGCCAACTGCTGGGGCGCCGAGACAAAATCGTGTCTTACGTCGGATCAAGTTGGCGGCTTAATATTTGGCCGAATACCATTCCTGCCGGAATTGTTTTGAATTGAGTTCGAGGAATCGGTGAATATCACAAAGAAGGTGCAAACTGGTGTCGAACGTTTCTTGAGGAGGATTCTTGTATGGCAGAGACAGGCAGAGGGAAGAAGTTTGTAAAGGTGGCGGCGTATGTGAAGGCAGATGGAACACACGTACCGGCTCACGACCGTTCGACACCGTATACATCGAAAGGCGCTAAAGCGAATCCGTCTAAGAAGCGCTAATACAACGAGACAGTCCGCGAAGTTCTGCGCATGAGAATTCTCCATTCCTCAGAATGACAATCCTTAAGAATCAGAAGTAAGCGCTAAAGAGGCAACTGAAGTTACCGAAAGATCCACTCCCTGAAGAGTCAGTTCGTCAAAGAGTCGAACAAGTCGGATGCGGCTAAACGAAAACAATGCTTCATGTCCATTCAAATTGCGATTGCCCATTGCTAGTGCCACCTACGTGAACCTTTCTTGGGCAGCTGACCTGGGGTGAAGCCGTACGAACGTCCTAGCTGGGCAAGAGTTCGAGCCGCGAGCCGCGAGCCGCGAGCCGCTCGTCCAACGGTCCTCGTTTAGAGTTATGGGACCGTGATCGATCCCCGTCCGGAGTCGCCCCGCTCCCAGCGTTCGGCGAGGGTATCGAGCCCACGACCCACTGCTTGTATTGAGCATCGGACAGAACGTCGGAGGGCCGCGAATAATCGCTACGGCTGTTGCTCCCCTCCGGCCTAGAGTGAGCACGGAGGAACCATGGCCCCTTCGCAACATGACAGCACCGGCCCGCTCACCAGTCGTCTGGGTGGATGGCTTCCCGTCGATCCACGCCACTTGAACAAGTGGCTGGAGAGCAACATCGCCGAAGCCGAGAAGAGGAACGCCCCTCTCCATCCGGTGGTCCGGGAGTTCCGGGACATGATCGAGAACGATCCGGTCATGAACATGTACTTCACGTTGATGTTCGAGCAGCAACCCCGTTCTGCGCCGAAGCCGGGTTCAGGTGACGTCAAACTCGAAAACTACGGGCAGATGCTGGTCGTAATGAACCACATCTTGACGATCGCACCGACCTTCGACACGACGGGCATGGTGGGCTGTCCGATCAACGCCATCCTGGACTATGCGATGATCACTCCGGCCGGCCTGGCCGCGTTCGCCGACACGCGGGTCAATGCGATGTTGAGGAGGCTGCTCTCGGCCTGGTCGGAGTTCCTCGACAGCGAAGCCTCGCGCTACGTGCTGAACGACTCGCCTTCTGGCTGGCTGAGCCCGGTCGCCCGTGAGTCAATTCAACTGCACGAATTCCAGATCGATCCCAACGCCGAGTTCTGCGGTTTCAAGAGCTGGAACGACTTCTTCATCCGCCGCTTCAAGCCCGAGAGTCGGCCCGTCGCGCGACTCGGCGATCAGAAGGCCATCGTGAACGCCTGCGAGTCCCAGCCCTATCGCATACAAACGAAGGTGAAGGAACACGACACTTTCTGGATGAAGTCGCAGCCCTATTCCCTGCGGCACATGCTCAATGGGAACTTCGTCGAACAGTTCGTCGATGGCACCGTGTACCAGGCGTTCCTCAGCGCCAAGAACTATCACCGTTGGCACAGCCCGGTCACGGGCACCATAAGGAAGCTTCAGAAGGTACCAGGAACGTACTACGCCGAAGCAGCCTCGGAGCAATTCGACTCCGCCGGTCCCACCAACTCGCAGGGCTTTATCGCCCACGTGGCGACCAGAGCGCTCGTCTTCATCGAAGCCGACTACAGCGGTATCGGCCTGATGTGTTTCATTGCCGTGGGCATGGTGGAGGTCTCGTCCTGCGTGCTGGTCGACCGGGAGGGGAAGCCTCTTGAGGAGGGCCAGAAGGTCGAGAAAGGCGACCAGCTCGGATACTTCCAGTTCGGAGGATCGACTCATTGCTTGGTCTTCCGACCCGATGTCATCTCAGAGTTCGCGACAGAGGCCATACCTCAAGGTGAACACGGCCAAGCGTCCCCCATTGTGAAGGTCAACAGTTTGCTGGCGATCGCTTCGTAGGGTTGGACCGCCTTAGGAGATCCGACGCTAAACCCTGACGGACCTCCTCTCGGCGCCCTAGGTTGACGACAGCAGAGTGCTGAGTTGGCCCGCCAGGACGTCGTCGTTGCCCTCAATGGCGATCAGTTTCGTTCGAGAACGTGCACCTCGTACGCACTGCACGGCACCGGGGCGAACGCCGAAGGCGTCGGCGAGTACGGCGCACACTTCGTTCGTGGCTGCGTCATCGATAGCCCGGGCCCGCACGCGCACCTGGAGAGCGCCGTCGTAGGTGCCACCAACGCTGCTCGTGGGCGACCCCGGATGAACCCGAACCGTAAATCGGATCATGCCGGGAGAGTCCCTGGCTCGAGACGTGTTGGGCGCAACCACATTGAACTGTTCTAGCAATGAAAAGTGACTTAGTCGGCAAGTGGCTCTTTATCGCTCCATATGAAAACTCTCCAGTTTTCATATGATTACCTCGTTCGGCAACTTTGGTCCTAGTCCCGGTCACGGTTTGGACTCGCTAATCACTTCACCAGCGAGGAGTCGGCGCACCACCGATGCTCGTCACCCTTCAAGAGGTCGGGTTGAACCAGGGTTGCAAACCTGGAGTGTCGGAGGCTGGACGCAGCACATTTGCAACCACCCAATGGCGACTGCCTGACTCACGGGGTTCGTTTCGGACGCCCGACATCAACAAGTCTGCAACCGAGCACCGTCGACTCGTAAGACCGCACCCCACGTCGCGGTACGCGGCCTCTTGTTGCTCGCATAAGAGTGGTCCGTGCGTGCTTCGACGCTGCCAAAACACACTCGCATTCCACCGTGAGCAATGGCATGGAAAATAGGTGTATTCTCCCGCCACACACCAATTGCAAAGGGAGAACCAATGACCGTACTCGTCAGAATTTCCGCCACCGGAATGGATCAAGCGACGTACGACCAGATGGCCCCCGTCCTTCATCCACTTCTGAAGAAGCAACCCGGCTTCATCATGCACGTCGCGTATCCGATTCCCGGCGGATTCGCCGTCGGCGAGGTCTGGGAGAGCAAAGCCCAACAAGAAACCTGGTACAACGAATTCGTGACGCCCAACCTGCCGGATCCGGATGCCATGTCCTCTGAATACTTCGAGCTTCACGCGATTGTGCAGCCTTAGGACAACTACAGAGAGAATCGCAAAGAGTCATCGCCTCTCGCGTCGTGTCCGACTAGTTACCTAGTGTCGGGGGCCCGACGCGACCGGAATGCAACCTCACCTTGGCGACTAGAGCTCAGGTCATCCGTCGTATTTTGGCGGAACAAGTCGGTCCTGCACCCATGAGGAGCCAAGCATGGTGCAAGATGACGTGATGAAGTCCGTTCGGGCGAAAATTGTGAGCGTTGTCTGCCTCGGTGCGATTGGGCTAATTGGCGCTGGATTTAATTCAGGTGCAACAGCGAGCGGAACTGCGACTTCGATCACAATCGTCATCGCGCCTGTCAGCAACGCCTTTTGTTATCCGGCAATTAAATTGGTCGGTTTGTATTCGGTCAACGTGGAGCGGGCGATGGGAATGAATGACAATCGCCCGTTGCCGAACCACATGACCCCTGGGATCAGAACAGCCGTGAAAGCACTGGCCGCCAGTGCGCTCGCCCTTTCCAGAAAGGCGCCAACTGCACACATGGTGTCGGAACTTCGTCTCTTGTCCGTGAAGCTGAGGGAGAGTCCGCGGCCAATCGATGTTGTTCGAGCCGAGGCCGCGTTTGGGGCAACTGGCTACCGGCAGATGGGTCTCATGTGCCACTCAGCGACGATGCTGATGACGCCAACCAATCCGCTCGGTGGTTTTCAATCCGGAATGACGCGTGTCAACACAGGATGATCAAGCTACGTGAATGAACCACGGGCCCGACGCAACAGGAGTGCAACTTGTCACTGGCGATTGAACTGAATCGGCAGTCGAGTTTGATGGTCGAAAGCTAAGGCTCTCCGTCAACTGATTACGTCGTGTGGAATGTGCTCGATTTTCCTCGGGCGGCGTATGTGGTTCGAGTCATGGCAACGAAAGACAAATCAAGCAACCAGGTCGCAATGGATACTCGCAAGGCCAACAATGGCTTGGCGCATTCCGATCCAGGCTGACACGTAGCGCCATGCTCGCCCGTTTCATTTCAAGCCATTGAGCAGCCAAAGCTGCGCAATAATTTGTGGCCGCGCATTCAAAGTGCGAAAGTCTGAACCGAGTGTGTCGAACTGCGGATCCTTTGAATCACGCAAACTCGTGAATTAGCGGAACTATTATGTCGCATGGCGTTCGTGGCAATGATTATCGGCGGACTGGTGTTCGGTGCCGGGGATCAATATCTCGGTACTGTCCACGCCGCTAACGCGATGGGCTGGTGGACAATATCGGTGAGTGTGCTTTCTGCTCCTTGGCTGATACTTCCCTTCATAGTCGGCTCGACGCAAAGACGACCGCACCGAGCGGCGGTGGCCGGCTTGGTCGTCACACTGTCCGCCCTGGCTGGCTACTTCGCCATGACCCTGAGTCCGATGGAGGGTGTGCATTTCTCCCTCATGGAGCTGCGGGCGTTGTTGGGCACTAACCAACTGAACGAGATCGGCGGCCTCGTCGGCGGACCGTTATTCGGGTGGCTCGGGTACCGGTGGCACGCTCTTCGGTCGTGGCTTGCGGCCGTCCTCGTGACTGGTGCACTATGCCTGGAGCCGCTTGCGGTGACAGTGGCAGGTCGCAACGTAGGTCGTAGCGGAATCGTGTGGGCGTTTGAGGTTGTCGTTGGAGTGGCCGTAGGCACATTGTTTTTTGTGAATACGCGAAGTCACGACGAATTGTCGCGCCCCACTTCCAATGGACCAGTCTGATGAGCCAATTAATTCCGTAGACAGCACTGACGAGCCCTGCAGTGGCCCGACGTGACGGGAATGCAACCTTTCATTGGCGAATCATTTGACTTCGACGTCAAATGAGCCCGTCGACTCGTCGCTCCCTGTTCGCTACGTTAAACAAGTGCGATTGGAGTCATTGTTTGGCCGGTAGCGAGACGCGACGATTCTCTGGCCTAGCGCTGGTTGTAGCGAATCTGGCACGCTTCACCGTCAGCCAGGACGATGGTAAAGGTGAAGACGCCGTTTCGAGAGCGTGAGCGCACGGTGACGCGCACGACCAACGCCTGTCCGGTGTCGCGGGTCACCACTGCAGTGGTTCCCAGATGACTCGTGACGCGAGGATCTCCGTAGAAGCCGGTGCCGTGAATCGTGAGGGTCCTCGTTCTCCCGGCGACGGCGTAGCCGATGATCGACGTCACGGTCGGTACTATCGGCGGCGTTGCGACGCTGAGCGCGAAGGTGAACGTACCCACGTCACCCGTCGCGTCGCTGACCGTGCCGGCGGCGCGGTACGTGCCCTTGGGCAACGCTCCGCTCGTCGTGATGAGACCGCTCGTGCTCACGATCACTGCGGGAAGACCCCTCGTTTGGACGTAGGTCACCGCGCCCAAGTTGGCCCCCACCGCGAGTTGGTTACTGAACGACGTTGAGTTCGTCGTGAGTACCGTCGCCTTCAAGGGATCGCGTTGAACGAGCGCGCCGACTTTCACGGTGAGCGTGAAGGTCCCCTTGTCACCAACGGGATCACTCGTCGTGCCTTTCGCGACGTAAGAACCGGCCGTTAACGCCCCGCTGGTTGAGACGAGGCCGCTCGCGCCCACGATCAATGCAGGCGTACCGCTCGTCTGAACGTAGGTCACCGCGCCGTCGCTGCCCGTGACGTTGAGCTGGTCGTGGTAGGACTGCGATCCACTCACCTTGACGGCGGCGGTCGTAGGCACACTCTGGATCAGCACGCCGACCTCGAGCGTCAGAGAGAACGTTCCAGCGTCGTCGTTCGGGTCGCTCGTCGTGCCCGTCGCGACGTACGTTCCGGGCGCCAACGTGCCACTCGCAGTAACGAGCCCACTGCCGCTCACCAACAACTCTGAGCTCCCACTCGTCTGGACGTAGGTCACCGCACCGTCGTTGTTGGTCGAGACGATCTGGTCGGTGAAGGTCGCCGAACCGGCGACTGAGACCGAGGTCGTTATTGGAGTGTTCAAGAGTCCGCAGGCGTAGTCGCCGTCGTAACCGAGTGACCCGTACTGGATCAGCGCCACGCGCCCGCCGGTGAATGACACCGAACCACAACCCACCTCCGCCGTCGCCAGCGAGCCGAAGCCCGGGATCCACACCGGCACCGAAGGGAACGTTGACTCGGTGCGAACGGTGATGACATTCCACTGCTGAGAAGTCGAGTAGACCCCGACTGACGCGATGCCGATGTTCTGGAAGGAGGCGATCATGCCTTCGATCGACGATTCGTCGTAGGTGCCCGTCGCGGAGCTTCGTCCGTACTCGAGGGTCTCCCACTTGTTTCCGGTCTCCACGTCGAGCCACCACGGCGCCGCAATGGCCGAGGCCGTTGGTGACGACGCTCCGTCGGCTCTCTCGGCGTTGACGGCGTTCGCGAAAGCCAGTCGCGCCGCGTTCCAGCCGTAGTCGTAGGAGCACGCGACGGAGTTGGCGCCGGAACATTCGCGCGGGGTCTGTTGGTTCGTCGGCCAGTTCGTGGCGTTCGCCGGACCGGGATTTTCGGTGTTGGCGTAGAAGGCGGGTGTCGCGTTGGCCGCACCATTGGCCCAGGCCAGCTCTCGGGCGAGACATTGATTAGCACTGAAGGTCGTACCCCCGTTCACGCCCACGACGCCAAAGCCAGGCGACGGAGGCAACGGCTCGGTGCACTGGGGAAAACTGATGTCGAAACCCGTCGCCGTGGGAGGGAGGGAGGTATCGGCCATGGCGGGGCCCGTAGTGGCCAAAAGAATGACCGCAGCCATGACGACAACGAACGAGGACTTCGTCAATAGAGAATGCACGCGACCTCAGCCTAGAAGTGTCGAGAACGTCAGCTGAGAGAAACGACTTAGAGTTTGATGAGAGTAGGCGACCTCGAAGGGAACTCGCGCTGCGGGGATCGATTCAGGCCCATGGGTTGGTGTCGGAGGCCCGACGCAACAGGTACGCAACCAAACATTGGAGGTTGGTCGGCCGTCCGGATCTTGAAGTTGGTCGCGCCCAGCACGCCTCCAACTTCCAGACGTTCCTTTAGGTGAGGGTAGACACATTTCGCATGCGGCTCACCCCGTTCATCAGCCTTGAGGTTCGGAACGACTTCGCAGATCACTGCTTAGAGTTGGAAGAAGTCTTCGGAGAGGTCGAGGTTCCAGACGGTTGGCATCGTTCTAACTCTCGAGTGGTTTCGTTCCACGAACTTTCCGGAACATCGTGACTTATCAAAGGAGTACACGCATGGCGAAGATTGGACCAGTACCGGAGCATTTGCACACTGTGACACCGAGGCTCATCGTGGGCAATGGAGCAGACGCCATCAGTTCTATGTTGCCGCCTTCGAAGCGCAGGAGATCGGAGAGCGAGTCATCGGACCTCTCGGCGAAGTGATTCACGCCGAAGTAAGTATTGGTGATTCAGTGGTCATGATCACCGAAGATGTTGACGTCGCGGAGACCCCGGCGGGTTCGACGCTGTCGCGCGGGGACTCTGTCACCGCAATCATGGCCACCTACTGGAGAAACGTCGACGAAGTCTGGGACCGCGCAGTTACCGCCGGCGCTCAAGTCATCTTCCCTTTGGCTGACCACTTCTAGGGAGAACGGGGCGGCCGCTTGCGTGACCCGTTCGGACAACAATGGATGTTGAGCCAGCGAATTTCGACGTCAAAGGGATCGGGCTAATCGCTGACCAAGTGTCGGTGGACCGACGTCCACAATGTCCGACTGGAGACTGGCGCCGTGGAGAATGTTGTCCAGACGTCAAGCGCTGAAAGACTTTCTCTGATTTCGTTCCCATTAACGAGACACAGTCTTCGCAAATAGAGAGCACCTCTCCCAGCACCGCCGACGTTGCCTTACGCCGGGATTACCGCGATCAGAGATTCACGTCCACGACGGTTTCAACGATTCGGGCCCGTGGATCCACCATGAAGGCCTTGCCGGGTCCAGCCCACACCTGCTCCATGAACTCAAGCAGTTTCAGGGCGTCCGCCATGCTGTTGAAGTCGAGGTCGATCGTGACAAAATTCGGATCGTCAATCCCTTGAGAAATTCGGTAATGGCTGACTCCCGACCCTTTGCGGTCGGCCGGGTCTTTGTCAAATGCCTGCTTCCACATCTCGAAACTCGGCACAGCGTGCTCAATTCGAAGCGTTGGCATCTTGTCAAGTCTCCCCTAATAGGCGTTGCGGCACATGCTACTCAGCGCGTGCATGAGATTCTTTTGTGTTGACCCGTTTCGATGACCGACGTGCACAATCTCCGACTGGCGAATCGCGAAATGGGACGTTGACTAATGCGCGATTGTCCGAAGATGTGTCCCCTTCGCCGATGCAAAGGTGAACTGGGGGATTTGCTTCGGTACAGGTGTCTTCTACAAGGTTCCAGGAGCGTCGATCGATTCGAACACTGAGATTACAGGTGCTCCAGTCATTCCGATGGAACCCATTACCTCCGCGACCTTGGGGTTCCCGTCGAAGAAACCTTGGAATTGCTCCGCGGTCTCCCATTCGTCAATGACCACGAGCTCACCGTCTCCAGAAACGAATCGGTGGTGGATTACGCCCGCGTCCTTCGTGGACGCCGTAATCTCCTCTAAGAATTCGGCGTTGTCGTGAAGACCCTCGATGGCCTTAGCAACGTCCGAAACTGGAAAGTGAATGGTTACAACAACACTCATAACGGCGTCCCTTCAGTCAAACATCCACCTCGCCCGAGGCGTCCTGGGCAGGCTACAGCAAACAGTCGTTAGTTTCTTCGGGTGCTCCATATCAAGAAGTAACAGACCAGTACCAAAAATGTACGAAGGCAGTCTCAAAACTCAACGTCATCTCGTGCAGTCCGGAGAATTCTTTCAGCGTTTAAGTAGAGGGTCCTATGTTCTGTTTCTGACCGTTGGCCACTAGTTCATAGATTCAAATCGGTGTCGATGGGCCGACGTCCACAATCTCCGACTAGAGAATCAGTTCGTGGAAAGGGCCTCGAAAATTCTGAAATTGGTCGCTCCGTCGCAACGGAAAACCAAGTGGCGTTTCCGTATGTCTCCGGGGCTAGGGGTTGGTCAGGACCGAATGCACGTCGAGGTTGCGGAAGCGAGGCGCCCCAGACATTATCTTGGCCAAGTTCGCCGAGAATTCTGCGGTCGCGGGATTGCTCTGTTGTTCCATTGCCTTTTCATAAGAAGGGAACTCAACTATCGATATGTAAGTTCCGGGGCGATCGCGGTCTTGCGTGATCGTTGAAGCCGAAGCTGTCAATACTCCCGGGTGCTCAACTTGAAATCGTTTCAGTTCCGTCGCAAGCGCATCAATGTCGGTCGCCTCAAACTCGACGAACTGAATAAACCCTGCCATGTCCCGCCTCCTCGTTGCATTAGTTACCGGCTGTCATCGTACGCCCTCGGAAAAATCCCCGCTCAGCGTTCTCGAGCATCCGGGCCAGTGAGTCGGTTCCTGGAAGGTACGCGAACCGACGTCAACATTCTCCGACTGGCGGCTGACGACGTGGGCTCCGCTTTGAAGGCACATCGAGCCCGTTCGGATAACTGTCGCGAGTCATTGCGCGTACCCACGATCGCCGGGCATAGGTTGCACCTTGACTCCAGCGGCAGTTAGGAACTGGCGGATCTGGGAGGCATGTTCAGTGACGTGTAGCGGAATACTACCGACCAAGACTCCGAACAGCATGCCGTGGTCGCGATGGGCTTCGGGAAGCGGCCGGGCCGACTTCTCCTCGGAGAGTTCGTCAAGCGTTCGGCGAGCCCGCTCGCGGCAGTAGCCGATGTATCCGAGGAGCTCGGCCCTAGTGAAAACGCGATTGGGAAAGCCGTACGTGTTTTCGTCGAAGGGCCGCGGCGGTTTCCACGGCTCTAACTCGGCGGCGAGATCGTAGTCAAGGGTTAGCAGCGCGTGATATGCCAGGAACCAAGGAGCCGAGCCGTGTAATCCCCCGTGCGATGTCGGACCCGTGGGCGCCTCGTCCGGCCACAGATCTCTCTCCCAGAGGATGTCAGGACAATTCGCCAGCGCAGCCTCTATGAGCCGAAGCGCTTGTTCGAAGTTACAGGCCATGCTCTGCACAAGTGGGTTCTCCACTCCATGAGTACTACCAGGTGTCGGGGAGCGGGAATCGACAGCTGTTCCAAAACGTACGCCGATCACGTGGATGGTGGATGTCACGAGTTGCGGCGTAGAAGGCGGGCCGACGTCAACAATCTCCGACTGGCGAATTCGAACCTGGAATAAAGGGAACGCGCCCTGAGAACGAGACGGGTCGACGCTCGAGTCGTCTGGATCGCCTTCATCATGAGCATGCCCGCCATTCCAAAGTGAAAGAATGAACCCGTGAACGGACGCTCGCGAACACAGTGGTGGGGGGTGTGTCTCGATGCCCGAGACCCAGGTCGCCTCGCCGTATTTTATTCGGGGGTCCTCGGTTGGCCGGTGTCCCAAACGGATGAGAATGGCGCAGCGATCGCCGTACCTGGAACAACGTCATTCATTAGTTTCCAAAGGGACGACAACTTTCGAGCTCCGATTTGGCCGGGGAAAGAAGATGAGCAGCAGATGATGCTTCATTTGGACGTTGCTGTCGATGATCTCGAAGTCGCCTTGTCAGCGTCGGTCGCACTTGGAGCGACGGTTGCTGAATACCAGCCCCAAGACTCTGTACGAGTACTTTTCGATCCCGAAGGACACCCTTTTTGTTTGTACTTGGATGCTGCGACCACCGATGCCGGCGGGGAGCGGGAGAATGCCGAGCGAGAAGACGGGATTTCGTAACGAGCGTTGTACCGGCATTGGAGGACCGACTTACACATTCTCCGACTGGCGCATACAAGACTGGAGAGATGTGTGATCCTTCGGAGGCAATTCTTAGGACCCTGCTGCTCCGGTATTCCAAGGGCAAAATAGTAATACAGAGCTTCCTATGACTATGTCATCGAAGCGGCTTTGCGCGGTTGCGATGGTTGTCCTCGTCTGCTTCGCCACTTGGATTGTTGTCCGTTCAGCACACTCCATCGCACACGGGAGTCAAATCTTCTCCAAAGTCGTAGCGATTCGAAATGCAGTACCTTCGAATGCCACTGAACTCCAAGTGCAATCCTCTGCGGCGTCATGGGTTGCAGGTTGTGCTGAAATTCCAGGCTCACATTCCGGCTGGACGACTGATCAGGTGTCGGTCATGTTCATCGACACCGGTCCTCGGACAACCGTCATTAAGAAAATTGATGACGCCCTCAAACGACAAGGCTGGCAACGTCACGATTCCAAGCCGAGTCCCTCGGCTGGTCGTCTTCCGCACTGGACACTCAACGTGATGAGCGCGCACGTTGTGCAGGCTTGGGCTTTTCCTGTAGGACACGGAACGCATCACTGGTATTTCAGTGCCAGTTGGGATCCTCCGGGTCCCAAAGGACAAGGTTGCCCTTAAGAATCTTTTCAGTTTCCTGTTATCAGAGGGCCGACTCGCATATTTTCCAAGTGAAGACTCGGCGGTTGGTCGGCAAATCGAAGTGCGATATAGCGTGACGGTATGAATTTTCCACGACTGCACCTTGTCTTGCTTGACTGTCCCAACCCCTTCGAGCTCGCAA
>ODAK010004300.1_pt1 | contig 14603 bp, 15 predicted proteins | sample 1539591 | NCBI WGS metagenome assembly ODAK01 (sample SAMEA3539303, study PRJEB22396) | soil metagenome | biome: tundra; feature: field; material: soil | place: USA | collected 2010-05 | depth 0.15 m | reverse complement strand
GTTATAGGCGACCGACACGAAGAAACTGGCGGGCAGCCGGTTGGCCGCCGCGATCTTACAGCCGATCAAAGAGGCCTTGCCGCCGAAGCCCATGGGGCCGACACCGAGCGAATTCGCCTCGGTCATGATGCGGGCTTCTAGATCGGCGAGCGCGGGGTCGGGATTGGTGTCGTCGAGGGTGCGGAAGAGTTGTTCCTTGGCAACGTCGTAGCCGTGGGCGCGGTCGCTGCCGATGCAGACGCCGAGGGCGCCGGGCGCGCAGCCCTGTCCCTGGGCCTGCCAGACGGCGTGGAGAATGCACTTGCGGACGCCTTCGAAAGTGCGGTCGGCGCGGCCGAGTTTATCGAGCGTGGCGGGCAGGGAATACTGGATGTTCTTGTTCTCGCAGCCGCCGCCTTTGAGCATGAGCTTGATTTCCACTTCGTCCTGTTCCCACTGCTCGAAGTGGATGACGGGGGTGCCGGGGCCGAGGTTGTCGCCGCTGTTCTTGCCGGTGAGCGAGTCGACGGAATTGGGGCGGAGCTTGCCGAGTTTGGTGGCTTCGGCGATGGCGGCGCGGATGGCCTTCCTGATGACGATCTGGTTGGCGCCGACCGGGGTGTGGACGTAGAAGGTGGGCATGCCGGTGTCCTGGCAGATGGGGCCGGCATCGTCGGCGGCCTGGTCGATGTTAGTAAAGATGATGCCGAGGGCCTGGGAGGCCTGGGAATCGGGAGCCTCGGCGGGACCGATGAGGGACATGGCGGCGCGGACGTCCGGCGGCAGGTTGGTGGACGTCTGGGTGATCAGTTCGACGAGGCTGGATTGGAGGAATTGCATGGGAAACCATATTGTACTGCCGGGTGCTATGCGATTCTGCACGTTCGAAGCCAATATTGGGCGAGAAGCAAAAACGAAGCCATCGTTCAGTAAGTTCGGAACAACGCCCGAAATAAGACGGGCCCGAATTAACGGGAATCTGCGGGAAGGGAAAGCAATTTTGCACGGTCGAAGCCAATTTCGGTAAGAGCATAAACGAAGACAACGGGCCGAGCGGGGCCAAAAGCAAAAACGAACCCAAAGAGGTTCGCGCAAAGGCGCAGAGACGCAAAGGAGATTCAGGAAATCGGGAGGGACAAAAGACACTACGGCTGCGCGAGCGGGGAGGTGCGGTGGCGGAGTCGCGGGCTACTTGCGCAACGCCTGGGCCGCCAAACCCATTGCTGCGCGTTCACCCGATCCTCGGTTAAAGATGTCAAATATCCGGTTGATACAAGTTCCGGAACCTGTCCGCTGACGTTTGTTAGGCGCCGGCGGCCGGTTCCACCGTAAGTGGACTCTTTTCGGCCGAAAAGGAATGCTGTGTCGGGAGGCGAGACGGTGAGGCTTGCTTCCTGGCTGGAGCATAACATGCGAAACATGGGAACAGCGGCCAGTTAGCCTGTAAGTTATTGAGCGCGCGAGTAAACTATTTCGCGAACTTGTGAACTGGCCCTGAAACACAGCGAAAAAGCGTATTATTCACAGCCGCAGCCGAAATGAATTGCGCCCGGCGGAAGACCCGCGATCAGACGCCATGCCTCCTGCCATGCGGGCACAGCCTCCGGAGCGTTCGGCTGCTCGCGGATGAACTGCGCGAAGTCGGCAATGGCAGAGTTGCGCTCCTGCCGGGATTGAACGGCGTCGAGAGGGTGAATCTCGCCGCTTTCAGGTTCGCCCGGAGGGAGGCTGAACAGCAGTTTAACGTCATGTACGCGCGCCAAGGCGAGGTACACCCAGGGCGACCACGGACCCGGCGCAAATTGTCGAAGAATCTTCTGTCCCAGCACTAACTCCGGCCAAGGTCCCGAGCCTTTCAAAGAGCAGGGAGACTGCAGCCTCGCGAGCGCCGCCAGGGCGCCGGCCGGGCCTTTGGGATCGAGGGCTTCCGCCTGATCCCGAAAATTATTGGCGTAAACAGGCGCGCCGCAACCGGGCCCGAACTTCACGCCGAGCGCCGCAAAAGGCCTTATTTTGTCCGGTTCCGGCTGAACGCACGACACATACGAATCGGCTACGAGCAAAGATGCAGCACGCCGTTCCGCGGGAAGACTTCTTGAAGCGTCGAGCCATCGCGTCAAACGCTGGACAGCAAGTCCGGGATCCAGTAATTGGTCACAGTCTGTTATGGGCCTGCCTTCGGTGGTCAATGCCGGACTAAGACCGCTGATCCTGACCCCGTTAGTCAGTGCCGGACCAAGAGCGGCGATCCGGGCTGCTGCGGCCGCTGTGTCGAGCCGCAGGGTCGAGAGATCGAGGTCGGCTGGCCGGTCGCGTGCAATCAGGACAATAGTTCGCGATGTAACGCCATTGCCTTTGTCCCAGTTTGTCCATGCAACCCGGATTGAGGTGTTGCCACGCCGCCACGTCGAGAGATCTTTCCAAAAACCTGAACCCCCGATGGACGGGCTCTCATCGCGGAGAGTATTCTGCTGCGGCGCGCCCCAGTCGGCAGTCAGCTGCCTGGTTATTTCTGCGACTAAGTTTGGCCCATGCGCCTCGTACCAAACGGCGCCGAGCCGGCAGGACTCTAAGAGCGTGGAATCCTGTCTCGGCGGAAGCGGTGGCAGCGCGCCTCGTGCAACTTCGGGCACATAAAATGTGGCGGCACGAGTTACGCCCGCTGAAACTTCTGCGACCGAAGTAATGCACCATTGGTTCTGGCGGGCGAAATCGATTTCGTAAGCGTCCCTGGTGGTGTCGATATGAGCAAGGTCGGTCCGTTCGCGAGGGTGAGCAGACTTCCATGCGGAAAGTGCCGGCTGTGATGAAACCGCGGCAACCGCGGATCTCATATCGGCAACGAGATTCGCTTCCGCCGTGGTCTGCGCGGGAAGTAGCGAACATGCGGCTACTAAGACCGCCATGGAGGCTACTCGCGACAGAAAATACATCTATTCGATCTTAGTTGATAACCCGGCCGGTAATTCGGGCTTGTGAAACTCGCTGTTCCCGCTATGACGCGGGAAGATCGTTTACGCTGTAGACAGGAAGAAGGATCCATGTCCTTGCAACTCACGCCCGAACAGGAGCAGCGAATCCGGACCGTGGTCAATGCCGGCGCGTACGGATCCGCCGAAGAGGCGCTTGATGCCGCTGTGGCCGCGGTCGAGATCGCTGCAGCGCACAACTTTGAAGGGAGCCAGGCGGAACTGGAAGAGCTTCTTATGGCTGGTCTGAATTCCGGTGAGCCTGTGCCCGCGGATGAAGCCTACTGGAATCGCCTCAGAGCGGAAACCGACACTATGGAACACATGGCGCGTAAACGCCGTTCGTGACTATCGAGATCCGCACTCTTGCCGAAGCGGACATCTTCCGGCAGTTCCGCTACTATCTCGATCAGGACGTGCCCGCTGCGGCGCTGCGTTTCCGTAAGGCCGGTGATTGAGAGCATCGAGCAACTGAAGCATCACCCGCGAATGGGCACACTCTTTCGGAGTTCGATTTCCGGTCTCCGTTCCTGGCCGGTTGAGGGCTTCGAGTCGACCCGCATCTACTATCTGGAAGGTCCAGGCCGGCTGGTTGTGGTCAGAGTCCTCCACGGACGGCGGGACGTGCGGAGGATTTTGCATCACGAAGTAGAGTAGCGGAGCGCCGTCTCCGTAACATCTCAATCGCCATGTCGCCGTCGATCAGTTCGCCGCGCTCGGCCTGTGTGAAACCGATCTCGATGTGGGCAGCGATCACCTCGGCCACGCGCTGTTGTTCGGGTTTCAACTCGATTGTCACTGAATGTCCTATCGCTTCAAAGTAACCTATTAACCCGGCGTTTCTTCCGGCAGAATCCCCATCCTGCGATAAATCGGCCGCACCGCATCCCGCATCGCCTTGAGCTTCCTTGTGAACCACAAGCTCGCGATCAGGCAGCCGACGCCGCTGACGACCACAGTCTTGGGCGCGCCGATGTGGGCGGCGAGGTTACCTGCGAAGAGGCTGCCGAAGGGGCCCATGCCCTGGAAGGCCATCGAGTAGAAGGCCATCACGCGGCCGCGTTTTTCATCGTCCACCAGCGTTTGCAGCACGGTGTTGCTGGGCGCCATCTGCTGCATCATGCCGAAGCCGAGGATGGCCATCAGGAGGAGCGAAGCCCAGAGAGAGGTCGACAGACCGAAGGCGATCAGAGCCACGCCGCAGAGGGTGGTGGCGATGGCGATGACGCGGAGGAGGCCGACGACGCTGGTCCGCATGGCGAGGGTGACGGTGCCCACCAGTGCGCCGACGCCCGACGCCGCGCTGAGGAAACCGAGGGTATTGGCGTTACCGTGCAGCACGTCTTTGGCGAAGATGGGCAGCAACACGGAATAAGGCGTGGCGAAAAGGCTGACGAGACCGAGATTGGTAAGCAGCGAACGGATGGGGAGCGAGCCGGTGACATAGCGCCAGCCTTCCGTAAGTTCGTGCATGACGTGACGGCGGGGTTTTTGCAGTTGGACGTGTGTGAGGCGCATCATGAGCAGGCCGACGATGACGCCGATGTAGCTGATGCCGTCTATCAGGAAGCAGTAGCCTTCGCCCACGCCGGCGACGAGGATGCCGGCGATGGCAGGTCCGATGAGGCGCGCGGCGTTGACCATGGAGGCGTTAATGGCGATGGCGTTGCCGAGGTCTTCGCGCTTTTCCACCATCTGCAGCACGAAGGACTGACGTGCGGGCAGTTCGAACGCGTTGACCACGCCCTGCACGAGCGAGAGCACAATGATTTCCCACACGGTGATGATGCCGGAAAGGGCCAGGCCTGCCAGGGCGAACGACTGCAGCATGGAAATGGTCTGCAGGATGACGATGGCGCGGTGCCGGTTCCAGCGGTCGATCCACACGCCGGCGATGGGGCCGAGGATGAAGGCGGGAATCTGGCTGGCGAAGCCGGTAATGCCGAGCAGGACCGCTGAGCCGGTGAGGCGGTAGACGAGCCAGCTCATGGCGAGGCGCGTCATCCACGTGCCGATGAGCGAGATGCCCTGGCCGCTGAAGAACAGCCGGTAGTTGCGGGACTGGAAGGCGCGAAGAGTGGTCGCGAGGTTCGCCATCGGGGCGATTTAGTGGCGGACGACGGGGAGCAGGACTACCAGGCCATCATCCACCCCGATCACCTTTGGCGATTCGTGGCGCTGCTCCCAGCGGTCGGGACGCAGGACGCGCACGACGGCGATTTCGTCGCAGCACTGGAACTTGGGACAGCGCAGACAATCCTTCCAGGCTTTGAGCGGGAGTTCGCCGCGCTCCACGATCTCGAACTGGAGTTTGCCGAAAAACTTCGCCACGTAGGTGAAGGCGAAGATGGCGTCGAGGCCGTAATGTTTGGCCTCGCTGACGAGGGCGTCGATGAGGAGCCGGCCGATGCCGTGCGTCTTGTGGCTGGCGGCGACGGCGAGGGAACGAATTTCGCCCATGGTCGGGGAATAGAAATGGAGGGCGCCGCAGCCGACGATGTGGTCGCCGTCGAGGGCCACCATGAAGTCGCGCATGGCTTCGGACATTTCGAATTCGGTGCGCTGCAGCATGATGCCTTTGGCGGCATAGCCGTTGATGAGGTCGAGAAGTGCGGGGATATCCTGCATGCCGGCCTTGCGGACGACGATGTGGCGGCGAGGGCCCTGGCGGACGGAATCGGGGACGACGTCGGGAGTGAGTGCGCTGATCATCAGAGTTACTGGTTACGATTCGCTATTACGGTGGTTCCGGCAGCTTCATTGCTAAAGACACGCGTGACGATTTGGGGATCGGAGCCGCGTACGATGCGCACCTCGGCGACACCGTTCCGCACGGCATCAGTTGCGGCATTGAGCTTGGCCTGCATGCCGCCGGTGGCGATGCCGGAAGCGATCAGGTCCAGACAACCCTGCACGGTCAGGACCGCGATGAGGCGCTTTTCGGCATCGAGAACGCCGGGGACGTCGGTAAGAAAAACCAGGCGGTCCACCTTCAGGCCGGAGGCGACGGCGACGGCCATAGAGTCGCCGTTCACGTTAAAAACCTCACCGTTCGCGCCTCCCGCCACGCAGGCTACAACAGGGACGTAGCCGGCAATGGAGAGGGTTTCGAGAAGGCGCGGATCGGAGGAAACCACGCGGCCGACGAAGCCGAGTTCGGGATGGAGCTGCTCGGCGATGGCGACGGCCGCGTCGATGCCGGTGAGGCCGACGGCACGTGCGCCGGCGCTGCCAATGGCGGCGACGAGTTGCGTATTCACCGAACCTGCCAGCACTTTCAGTACGGCGTCGATGGTTTCGTCGTTGGTGACGCGGAGGCCGCGCACAAACGTACTTTTCACGCCGCGTTCTTCGAGGAAGCGCGTCATCTGCTTGCCGCCGCCATGTACGACGGTCACATGCACGCCGGATGCCGCAACCGAGGCGATCTGGGCGGCGATGTCGGCGCGCGAGGCGGGATCGTCCAGCAGACTGCCGCCGACTTTGATCAGGGCGCGCACGTTACAGCAGCCCCGCCGTTTCTTCGAATCCCAGCGCGAGGTTCAGGTTCTGAATGGCTTGGCCGGCTGCACCCTTCACCAGGTTGTCGATGGCGCTGACCACCACCACGCGGCCCGTAGCGGGGTCGGCAATTACACCGATATCGCAGAAGTTGGTGCGGGCCACTCCGCGGAGGTCCGGCACGTTACCGGCCTCGTAGAGACGGATGAACGGCTCATGGGCGTACTGCTTTTCGTAGACGGCGAGAATTTCAGCGGCCGACATGGGTTTGACCGGGCGGAAATAAATCGTTTCCAGAATGCCGCGATCGAGGGGCAGCAACTGGGCGGTGAAACTGAATTCCGCCTCCTCGAGGCCGCTGGTGAGCAGCACTTCCGGCACGTGGCGGTGGTTGAGCACCGAGTACGCCGAAAAATTTTCCGTCGCTTCGCAAAAACTTGTCTTGAGGGATGGCTTGCGGCCCGCGCCGCTAACGCCGCTCTTGGCATCGCAGATGATGCCGCATTTGCGGTCGACAATGCCCGCTTCCAACAAAGGCCGGATGGCGAGATTCGCCGCCGTTGGGTAGCAGCCGGGGTTGGCGATCAACCGTGCGCCCCGCACCCGGTCGCGATAAAACTCCGGCAAGCCGTAGACCGCCTCGGCCAGTAATCCGCACGCGGTGTGCTCCTCTTTGTACCAGAGTTTGTAGCGCTCGGCAGTCTGGAGACGGAAGGCGCCGCTGAGGTCCACCACGACGGCGCCAGCGTCCAGAAATTTCTGGGCGAGGTCCATGGAAACGTCCGGCGGGGTGGCGAAGAGGACGGCTTTCAAGCCTTCCGCGGCGACGGATTCGGCGGCTGCGGGAGCGCGGCGGAGGGCTGATTTGCGTAACAGGCGGGCATCGTCGCCAGCGACTTCTCTATCTGCTCCGTGACGATGTTCCAGGAGGACAGGGACACAACTCGGGTGCCGGCCGAGAATACGAACCGCCTCGGCGCCACTATAACCTCTGAAACCAACAACTCCGACCGGAAGCCTCATGATTATTTATTCACCGATATGAATAAATATACCACAGGTCCGATCGGAGCTCAACTTCTCTGTTTCTATATGGTTAGGCCCGCTGACCTACCAGCGGGGCTCGCGGGAACGGCCACCGCCGCCACCACCGCCACCCTGTCTGCCGCCGCCACCGCCGCCACCACCGTACCGGTTGCCGCCGCCACCACCGCCGCCGCCGAAGCCACCGCCACCAGTGCGAGCTTCACGCGGACGGGCTTCATTAACCGTCAGCGTGCGTCCACCCAGATCAGCGCCGTTCAAACCGGCAATCGCCTTGTCCGCTTCCGCGTCCCCCGGCATCTCAACAAATGCAAAGCCGCGCGACTGCCCGGTCTCGCGGTCTTTCACAATCTGCACTCTCTCTACTTGTCCATACGCGGCGAACAATGCCTCGATGTCCTGTTCGGTTGTCCGGAACGAAACGTTCCCGACATAAATATTCTTCAAGGGGTACTCCTTCTCGCTGCCCCCAAGGGCAGGCTGATTCATTCAAACGCTAATCTCGGCCGGGTAATTGAGCAAGGCGGGCAAGGTAGCAGTCAGTGGGCCTCATACAGCCACACGTTTATGATACCCGAATTTTGCGGATGTGATGCGGCTACTATTCGGCGGCCGATCTTTGCGCCAGCTCACCTATGATGGGCAGTACATATGGCTGGTCATGGGCGGCCTTGACCATCATAAAAATGGAGACGCCGAGGATCAGGCCTTCGAGGATGTGATCGATCCGGATGAAGTGATCGGACAGGGTGGATGCCAGCGGGCGAATGATCCAGTTCACAGCCAGCCAGCACGCGAAAAGATAGAGACCCTGAAAAGCGTGGAAGCGGACGATGTGGTCGCTTTTGAACTTCTTTGCGGCGAGGACGATGACGGCCGGGATCCAGCCGATGGTCGGGATGTAGCAGAGGATCGCGGCCGTTCTGGGGGAAACACCGGCCAGCGGATCTGCCATGGCGGGGGCGGGCGCGGGTCGAAAGCCTGAGCCTGCGGGGTGGCCGGGCTGGGCGGCGCCACAGTTTCGGCAAAAGGCGTCCTCGGGCCGGGCGGCTTGTCCGCATTGAGTACAGAAAGGCATGTCTGAAACAGAGTACGCTACTGAACCCGCGTTTGTTCCCGCAGGGGCCTGTGAGCCCCGCTGCCGGCCCGTGATAGCATGCGGTGCATGAAGATGTTCGCCGCCTCCGCCGTGGTTATTTCTCTGGCATTATTCGCCCCGCCGATGAGCGCCGCGTCCAGCGATCTGACGATGTATTTTGTCGACGTGGAAGGCGGGCAGGCGACCCTCTTTATCACACCTTCGGGGCAGAGCGTTCTCATCGACACCGGGTGGGCGGGGGCGACAACAAAGGATCGCGACGCTAACCGCATCGCCGCAACGGCTAAGGAAGCGGGCGTGACGCAGATCGATTATCTGATCATCACGCATTATCATGCCGACCATGTGGGCGGTGTGCCGGCGTTGGCCGCGAAGATTCCGATCAAAACCTTTGTGGACCATGGCGAGAGCGTGGAAAAAACCGAGGCCGCGCAGAAGCTTTATGCCGATTACCTGAAGGAAGTCGCGAAGGGCACTCACATGGTGGTGAAGCCGGGCGACAAGTTGCCGATCAAAGGGCTGGACTGGGAAATCGTATCGGCGGCTGGGAGAGTATTAGACAAGCCGATGTCCGGGGCAGGGAAGCCGAATCCAATTTGTGCCTCGGTGAAGCCGAAGGAGACCGACCCGACGGAGAACGCGCAGTCGACTGGCAGCTTCATATCTTACGGTAAGTTCCGCATGGCTGACTTAGGCGATCTTACCTGGAATAAAGAGATGGATCTGATGTGTCCCAACGCGAAGATCGGGCAGGTGGATGTGTATGTGGTGAACCACCACGGCATGGCGATCAGTAACTCGCCGTCATTGGTGCACGCGCTGCACGCGAAGGTGGCGATTATGGACAATGGCGAGAATAAGGGCGGCATTCCCGAGGCATGGGACGTGGTGCACACTTCGCCGGGACTGATGGACCTGTGGCAGTCGCACTACATTGCGGCGGGCGGCAGGGAACACAACGTGGATAGTAAGTTGATTGCCAACGTGAAGGGCGGCGACGATCAGGGCAATTACCTGAAACTGGTGGCGCATAAGGACGGACATTTTGAGGTTACAAATCCGGGGTCGCAGCTGACGAAGAAGTATTAAGCGGCTGCAAGCCTGCAATCTTTCGCGGAACTTATTAAATGTTCGTAGCGCCCCTTGCCCGATTTACGACATCTTCCGCCTCCTTATAGACGTTCGTAAGGTATTGTACGAACTCTTCTCCGCGCTCCTTCCCCAGATGCTTTAGGAAATACTTGCTGTATAGATCCTGACGCGAAAGATATAACCCAAGTCGCCACTCGCATCGACTTCGTCCCACATATAACTCAGTCGGATTACGAATGAGTCCATGCAGCTCAAGGTATAACTGTTTAAAAGCCACGTGTTCTGGTAGCTCCGAAAAGATCTCCTGATGGCTACTAGCTTTCCCCCCACCCGAACTCCAATCGAGACTTTATCTCTTCAAACTGGCTCCGAGACAGTTCCGGTTCGAGCGCTGGCTCAATCATTCAAGCCCTTTTAACTCGCGCCGTGGAGAATTTACAAGCCAATAACAACCAAACGGCGAGTACGCTGCTGCCGCCGTCACGCCTCATCATCCTCAGCCCTTTCTCCGAGGGCCAATCGCGCCGAATGACGCGCGCATAAAACCCAAACGGTGTGAGCAGTCTTGTCGACGCGAAAGATGATTCGGTGTGACTGAAACACCAGTTGCCGAAGGTCAGCATCGAAGTAGCTTTCCTCAAGGGCACGGGCACAGCGTTCGGGAAAACGTTCCAGGGTATCGATCTTCGCATAAAGGTTCCGCAGCCAGCGCGCGGCATTCAATGGTGACGCCTTCAGTATGTACTCGAAGGCCTGGTTGATCGCGGTCTCCGCCTCGGGAGTCACGATCACCCGGTAGTTCACTTCAGCGAAACCCCGTGCTTCAGCGCCAGTTCTTCTACAAACTCTCGAATCGGGGGGCCCTCGCCGCGCGCCGCCTGATCGAGTCCCCTGGTGATGCTTCGGATACTCTGCAGCGTTTCGTGGTCGTCCAGCAGTTTCTGATATGCTGCTGAACTTTGCACGACGATCTCCGCCTGCCCGTTCACGGTAAGCACGACGGGCTTACCCGATTTCTTCAGCTTCCGGATATGTGTGCGTGTATTCCTCTGGAAATCGCTGAGTGATTGAATGTTCGCAAGTTCGATCGCCATGTATCTAATTTACAGGAAATTTCATGTCGGAGCGGCGTCTGCGTGCGCCGGTTCACTGGCGCCGTCAGTATGAGGTCCCGCACGCCACTGGTCTCAGACATGCCAGAATCGAACTAAGCGCATGCTGACGGCTACCGCCTACGACACTCACGTGGAACAACTGTTCGACCGAATCCAGCAACTCCACTCGCTGCTGACCGCCGCCGGCATACCCTACCGGATCGTGGGCGGCATGGCGGTCTTCATCCACGTCTTTGAACGCGATCCTCTGCGCGCCCGTCTCACCTCGGATGTCGATGCGGCCATCGATCGCCGGAACCTGCCCGCTGTCATTGAGGTGGCCCGCCAGGCAGGCTGGGTTTTTCGGCATGTCGGGGGTGTGGACATGCTCACCGACGAAGCTCAGCCCCGGGCCCGCTCCGCCGTCCATCTTCTGTTTCTGAATGAGAAGGTTCGCCCTGAATATGCCGAAGCGGTCCCGGCATCCCCGCCTGGCCAGACTCGCGAAGGCATCGTGCTCGCCTCCGTCGCCGATCTGGTCCGCATGAAACTGACCAGCTACCGGCTCAAAGATCGCGTGCATATCCAGGACCTCGACGGCGTAGGGCTGATCACGCCGGAGATCGAAGCGCAGTTGCCGGAACTTCTGCGCAACCGCCTTGCCGAGACCCGGGCCAGCGAGTAAGCTGCCGTTTCAACGGTTCCGACAAAATCGTCACCTTCGATTCATTCACTTACGCCGATCCTGACTCGCAGCCCGGATTTCGCAGAGTATTATCCAGCCAGAAAGGACTCAAAGCAGGCATGGCAGAGGTGTCTTTATTCCGCGACAAACCGGGACGCGCGCACGTCCATTGGGTTCGAACGTGCAATTTCCGATGCCTCAGCATGTTGCGCCGAAAATGGCTTCGTTTATGCGAGGGCCGGGCGGGCTCGATTGGCTTCGACCGTGCAAAACCAATCCCTCTGGCGATACTGGGATCCAGTGACTCCCGCTCCCCTGATCGACCTCCGCCGCGTTTCCGTGATGCGCGGCTACAACCTTGCCCTGCACGACGTCAGCCTCACGATCGGCGCGGGCGAACATGTCGCCATCCTCGGACCCAACGGCTGCGGCAAATCCACGCTCATCAAGACCATTACGCGCGAATGCTATCCGCTGGCAAAGGAGGACTCTTCCATTTCGATTCTCGGCCAGGCGCGCTGGAATGTGGTCGAGCTGCGCGCTATGCTCGGCATCGTCTCCAACGACCTGATGACGCAGTGCACGCGCGACATCACGGGCTTCGATATCGTGCTGTCGGGATTCTTCTCCAGCATCGGCATCTGGCCGAATCATGAAGTCACGGCGGCCATGCGGGAAAAGACGGCCGAGGTACTGGCGCTGCTGGATGCCCCCCATCTGGCGCAGAAGCCGGTGGACGAAATGTCTTCCGGCGAAGCAAGGCGCATGCTGATCGGGCGCGCGCTGGTGCACAGCCCGCGCGCACTGCTGCTGGACGAGCCATCCACCAGTCTCGACCTTTTCGCGCAGCACGAACTGAGGGAAATGGTGCGCAAGCTGGCCCGGTCCGGCATTGGAATTTTGCTGGTGACGCACCAGCTTTCAGACATCATTCCGGAGATCGAGCGTGTGATTATGATGCGCGGCGGCCGGGTTGTGGGCGACGGCCCGAAGGAACAAATGCTCACGGCGCAGCGCCTGAGGGATTTGTTCGGGGTCGATGTGGAATTAGCGCAGCGCGGCGGCTATTACGCTCTTTGGTGAGCGTTTGCGCCTGGCCACAGGGGGCGGTGCGCACTTGCCGGCGGCGTCCTGCAGTTCTACCGCCACGCGCTGCACTACGGCTTTGTTGTCCACGTCCGGAGCGTCGAAGTACATCCACAGGTTGCTCGTATGGCCGGGCACCGACCAGTTTTCAGTGCCGGCCACAGAGCCATCCGCACGCAGGGTATGCGTAACGGAAGCCGTCGTGAGATGAAACAGATCGCCGTGGGCAAAAATCTTCAGATGGGCGAGGCCCGTCGACGTGTCGGCATAGATCTCCTCCGGCTTTAGTTCGTGAAGATCGAAGGTATACGTAACCGTTTTGTCTTCCGACAGGCCAAAGATGCCGTTGGGGTTAACCACTCCGTCGCGTGATTCGCGGTGCCAGGTCTGCTGCAGTTCGGCCTGGCAACCCTCCAGCTTCAGCACCTTCCATTTGGTATCGCTGCGCCGCGCCGGCGGGTCGAAATAATGCGTGACGGCGTGGCTGTCAATAGCCTGCTGGGCCCACTCGAGGCCGTCGCCGGTCTGCCCGAAGAGACTGGTTTGCCCAATCAAAACCGCGCCGCTCAGAAGGACGGCGAACAAGAAACGCTGTACACCCATGTTGGAAGTTTAGAGATTTTCGCCGCGGGCCGGAATTCTCTATTTAGTTGGTGAGGAAGTGCTAACTTTCGTCAGCCCCGCGAGCGGCTTTCCGCCGATGCGATCATGATTATGCTTATGGCGAAGCTACTGCGCGCCGAACAACGCGAAAGCAAGGTCGATATACGGGGACCGGAACCGCGCTGGCCCGCTGTGGCGGCCGCCCTCGCGGTGGGCATGCTCCACTACGCGATGCCCGCCGCGCTCACGTACGGCCCCGACTGGCTCACCCTCGTTCTGGTAGCCGTGCTCCTGATCCCGACCACGATTACCCACCGCCTGGGCTGGCGCCATATGAACGAGATATTTGCCTACGGATTTCTCAGCGTGATTACGCTCGCTTTGCTCTCTTCGGTGGTGCTGCTGGTTCTCTCGTTGCCCAGCCATGCCGTCAAACCGCTCGATCTGCTGCGTGCCGCCGCGGCTCTTTGGGGCAGTAACATTTTGGTGTTTGCGTCGTGGTACTGGCGGTTGGATGGCGGTGGACCCAACGAGCGCGACCTGCGCGGCGTCCACGCGGACGGGGCGTTTCTATTTCCACAGATGGTGCTGCCGCTGGACCAGCGCGTTCAGATGGGCGAAGACAAATGGTCGCCGGGCTTTGTGGATTATCTTTTTCTGGCTTTCAATACGAGCACGGCATTTTCACCTACCGACGTGCCGGTGCTTTCGCGCTGGGCTAAGGCGATGATGATTGTGCAGTCGATGATTTCACTGACGACGGTGGTGCTGCTGGCGGCGCGCGCCGTGAACGTGATTTAAGCGCTGCCGATCAGCACGCCGGTGGCGAAGACCAGGGCTCCGCCGAGTCCCACCTGAATGGCCGCAGAGAGCGGGGGCGTATCCATATAGTGATTGCGGATCCACGTGATGATCCCCAGTTCCACCAGCACCACGGCCACCGCCGCAGTCATGGCAACGCGAAAATTGGGGATGAGGAATGGCAGGGTATGGCCGATTCCGCCCAGCGCCGTCATCAGGCCGCAGACCAGGCCGCGCACCCAGGGGTGGCCGCGGCCGGTGAGACTGCCGTCATCCGACAGCGCTTCGGCGAAGCCCATGCTGATGCCCGCGCCGAGGGAGGCGGCCAGACCCACCACGAACGCGTCGTGGCTGGCTTTGGTGGCAAAAGCTGCGGCGAAGACGGGCGCCAAAGTTGAGACGGAACCGTCCATGAGTCCCGCAAGACCGGGCTGCACCACCTGCAGCACGAAGAGGCGGCGGCTCGCCTGGTCTTCCTCATGCCGGGCGTCATGACTGAGATTCTCTTCCTCGAGTGACTCGGCCTTGCTCTCGTGGGTGCGTTCTTCTTTGGCCAGGTCGTCCAGCAGTTGCCGCGTATTCGGATCCTGCGCGCGGGCGGACGCTTTCTCGTAAAACCGCCGGCTTTCTACTTCCATGGTGGCGGCCTG
>ODAK010004298.1_pt1 | contig 14604 bp, 17 predicted proteins | sample 1539591 | NCBI WGS metagenome assembly ODAK01 (sample SAMEA3539303, study PRJEB22396) | soil metagenome | biome: tundra; feature: field; material: soil | place: USA | collected 2010-05 | depth 0.15 m | reverse complement strand
AAGTCCACCTTGCCTACGGAGAGGTCCTGCACTGGGGTGCTCGTCATCTACCTCTCCTCGTCTTTCACGCTCTCCCGCCGCCGTTCGCGCCCCGACGCCGCCCCCGAAGCCGCCGGCTCGCCGGACGGGCTCTGCCCCAGCGACACCACCTCCTCAAGCGCCAGCCTAACCCGCTGGGTGGCGGCGCGGAAGCAGAGGCTGAAGATGGCCTCATCCGCCGAGTGGAGGGCGGTGCTGGCGACCTCGGCTCCCTCGAGGCGGAAGCGCCAGCCAGCGTTCTCCTTGTTGCCAGCGTAGAAAAGGGGTGCTCCCTGGGAGGGCAGGTAGGCCAGATTGGCGCTCCCGCCCAGCTGCTGGTGGACCTGCCGCAGCGCCCCTGAGGGCGCCTGGCCTCCCGCGACCAACGCCTCGAAGAGCCGGAATCCCACCTCGCTGTCGGCCTGGCCCTCCAGCTTTCCCGGGAAGCGCTGACGGATGCCGGGGGCGCCCTCCAGCCGCCCGTTGTGGGCGAAGGCGAAGGAGCCGTCCTCGGCCACAAAGGGCTGGCTGTCGGCCAGCGCGACCGTGGTGAGCTGGGAGGGGCGGCGCAGGTGGAGCAGGAAGTGGGTGGAGCGGATCTGTTTCAGCTGGGCCTGGCCCGCCTCGTCGTCGACCAGCCGCCCGGGATCGCGGTACCGGCGCACCCGTCCCCCCTCGCGCCAGGCCAGGCCCCAGCCGAAGCTGGCCACGCCTAGGCGCTCCAGCTCCAGCCCCCAGGGCAGCAACCGAGCGAAGGGCTGCGGCTCGGGCCAGACCGCGACCAAGATCTCACACAAGCGGGCCGACCTCAGCGGCGGTGCCCTTGCCCCCGGGGCGAGCCCGGTCGGGATCAATTTGATCCAGCAGCGACTGGGCCAGTTCCAGGTCGAACGACTTGGGCGGCAGTTCGCCCAGGCAGAGCAGGGTCTCAGTGCGCTGGATCCCGCTGATCTTCCAGACCCGCTCGAACAGCAACTCGCGCAGGTGGTGCTGGTCCCGGGCCCGCAGCCGCACCAAGAGGTCGGAGTCGCCGGTGACGACCTCCACCTGCTCCACCTCGGGCAGGTGCCGCAGCTCGGCGACGGTGTCGGACTGCTCGCTTCCCTGGACCCCGGTGACCCGGATGTAGACCAGCAGTCCGTAGCCTAGGCGGCCCCAGTCGATCTCGGCTCGGTAGCCGCGGACGACCCCGTGGCGCTCCAGCCGGGCGATCCGCTCCGCCACCGCTGGGGCCGACATGTGCACCTCGGCGGCGATCCCGCGCACGGAGCGGCGGGCGTCATGCAGCAGCAGCACCAGGATCTGGAGGTCGGTCTGATCGACGCCAACCGGCGGCCCCTGGAGCGCTGCGACGGCGCCAGGCTCTACCGCACCATGAGTAAGGTGATCGGTGGGTTTCACCACTACGCCGCTAGGAGTGATCACGCTACCCACCTTTTCATGATATCGGTAGAGGTGGCAATTCGGCTATCATTTGCGGCTTGGACCGGCGGCCAGGTTCAGCTCGGCTAGTGGGGACGGCGGCGACTGCAGGATTCGAGGTGCCGGCGGAGAGCGCCGGCTCAGCGGCATGGAGGGGAGAGCAGCTATGAGTCTCGCGGACCAGTACTTCGCCGAGCCGGGATCGGGCCGGGCACCGACCGCCAAAGGCCACTTCGTAGACCTTCCCAGGGAGGTTGAGCCGGTCATGTTCGTGCCTGGCCTAGAGTTCCGGCCCGCCCTCGGCGAGGCCACCATGCTCAACTCGGTTCGCTTTGCGCCCCATACCGAGGCGCCAGTGCACAGCCACGACGAGGAGCAGCTGACCCTGGTGGTCGAGGGCGAGCTGGAGTTCGACCTCGACGGTGAGGTGCGCCTGCTCACACCGGGGATGGTGGCGGTGGTCCCCGCCAACGTCCCCCATGGGGCCCGCACCCGCGACCTGCCTTGCCACGAGTACGACGTCTTCAACCCGCCCCGGCGGGCGCTGCTGGCCCTGCGGGGACAGAGCTTGCCCAAGGCGGCCGGCTAGGCTGGTGGACCTCCAGCTCCGCGGTCGGCGGGCCATCGTCACCGGCGGCTCCAAGGGTCTGGGCGCGGCCATCGCCAAAGAGCTGCTCGCGGAGGGAGCGGCGGTCGCTTTCTGTGCCCGGCACCGGGAGGAGGTGGAGGCCGCCGCTCAGGAGCTGTGCCAAGGCGGCGGCAAGGTGATGGCAGAGGTCGCCGACGTGACCAAGGCCGACCAGGTGGAGGGCTTCTTCGCCCACGCCGTGGCTGAGCTGGGCGGCCTCGACGTGCTGGTCAACAATGCCGGCCGGGCCCACCCCGGGACCTTCGCCACCCTCACCGACGCCGACTTTCAGGCGGATCTGGAGGTCAAACTCTTCTCCCAGATCCGCTGCAGTCGGGCCGCCCTGCCGCACCTGCGGGCCGCCGGGGGCGGATCCATCATCAACATCAACGCCATCTATGGGCGGCAGCCCGACCCCAGCTTCTTTGCCACTACGGTCGACCGAGCGGCCTGCCTGGCTTTCAACAAGGCCCTGGCGATGGAGGTGGCCCGGGAAGGGATCCTGGTCAACAGCGTCAACATCGGCTTCGTCCGCACCCCCCAGTGGAGCAACATCCACCAGCGGCGGGCACCCCAGCTGAGCGAGGAGGACTTCCTCGCTCAGACCGCGGCCGCCGAGGTCCCCCTGGGTCGGTTCGGCGAAGCCGAGGAAGTCTCCGGGCTGGTCGCGTTTCTGGCCAGTTCGCGGGCCAGTTACATCACCGGGGCTTCGATCGACGTCGGTGGTGGCATGGGGAGGTACGTATGACAGCGCCTGGGGAGATCGTCTACTTCGGTGGGGAGTTCGTGGACCAGGAGCAGGCCCGCGTTCCGGTCACCTCCCACGCCTTCAACTACGGTACCGGCTGCTTCGAGGGGATCCGCGCCTACTGGAGCGAGGAACGGGAACAACTCTTCGTGATCCGGCTCCGGGAGCATGCCACTCGGATCCTGCGCTCGGCTCGGATCCTGCACCTGGAGCCGGACCCAGCCCTCACCGAGGCCAAGTTCGAGGAGATCGTCCTGGAACTCCTGGCGCGCAACGACTACCAGCAGGACGCCTACATCCGCCCGATCATCTACAAGGGGGGCCACACCATCACGGTCACCTTGGCCGGAATTCCCACCGAGTTCTGCTGCTACACCCTGCCCATGGGCGACTACCTGGACATCCGCAAGGGGCTCCAGATGATGACCTCTAGCTGGCGCCGGATCGATGACAACGCCATTCCGGCGAGGGCCAAGCCCACCGGGGCCTACCTCAATGCCGCCCTGGCCGCGGACGAGGCCCGGTCGCGGGGCTTCGACGAGGCGCTGATGCTGACCCATGACGGCCACGTGGCCGAGGCCTCCTCGGCCAACATCTTCATGGTCCAGGACCGGGTGGTGATCACCCCGCCGGTCACCGACGACCTGCTGGTCGGGATTACCCGTGACTGTGTGATCTCGATGGTGCGGCAGAGAGGGTGGGAGCTGGAGGTGCGCCAGATCGACCGCAGCGAGCTGCTGGCCGCCGACGAGGCGTTCCTCTGCGGCACCGGGGTCCAGATCGCTCCGGTGACCAGCATCGATGGCCGCCAGCTCGGGGACGGCCGGCTGGGAGAGGTGACCAAGGAGCTCCAGGACTGGTACCTGCGGATCGTGCGGGGCCAGGTCGAGGACTTTGCCAGCTGGCGCACCGCAGTCGAGCCCAGGGCTCTGCCGGCGAGCCGCTGAGACCACGGGCTGACCAGGAGGCAAGGGATGGCGCTGGTGCGATTGGTGGAGGAGTCCGACGCCACCGGGGTGGTCGCGGAGGTTTGCCAGGACATCTTCACCAGCCGCAAGCTGGCGAAGGTGCCCAATTACTGGAAGGCCCTGGCCAACTAGCCGGCGGTGTTGGCCGTCACCTGGGAGAAGCTCAAGACGGTGATGGCCGAAGGTGCCCTGGATCGGCGCACCAAGGAAATCATCGCGGTGGCGGTCTCTGCCACCAACAACTGCGACTACTGCCTGCAGAGCCACACCGACGCGCTCCGGAGCCTCGGCCTGGGCGACGCCGAACTGGTGGAGCTACTGGCGGTGGTGGACTTTTTCAACGGGTCCAACGCCATGGCGTCGGGGCTGAAGGTCGAGTACGCGCCGCCGGTGTCGCGAGAGGAAGAGGGGCCGTCCGAGAGGGCATCAACAAGCGCGAGGGACGGGACCTAAATGGCGACCAGCATGTGGTCGCTGAAGACGCTCCCGAACGCCGGCTGGGGCGTGCCCTCTTGCGGGCGTCTTGAGGTGCTGGCCGGAGTGCTGCGGATGGACGCCACCTCGGCCGCGGTCGTCACGAGAAGAGTCCCTCGGCGGTGGTCAAGGGTCGCCACGGCGGCCTAGCTCGCTCGAAGGCCGCAATCTTCTCCTCCTGGCTCAGTGCCATGGCGATGGGATCGCGGCCGCTGAGCAGGCAGTCGCGCCAGAAGGGGTCGATGACAAAGTCGGCGATCGGACCGCCGTGGTCGCGCACCTCCTGGTTGCGGAGGTCGACCGCCAGCTGGTAGCCGTCGCGCCGCGTCGTCCGCTCGCGGAGGCGGGCCACCACGTCAGTGGGCAACTGGACGGGTAGGAGGCCGTTCTGCAGGGAATTGGCGGTGAAAATGTCGCCGAAAGATGGAGCGATGACCACCTTGAAGCCCATTCCTGAGAGCGCCCAGACCGCGTGCTCCCGGGAGGATCCGCAACCGAAGTTGCGCCCCGTGATGAGGATGCTGGCTCCCCCGTAGGCGGGGTCGTTGAGCTCGAAGTCGGGGCGCGGCTGGCCCCCATCGGCGTAGCGCCAGGAGAAGAAGCAGGCGTTGCCGTAATCGTCGCGATCGGTGCGCTTCAGGAACTGCTTGGGGATGATCTGGTCGGTGTCGACGTCGTCGCGGCTGAGCGCCGCGCAGAGCCCTTCTTGAACCGTGAAAGCATCCACCTCGTCCCCTATCCGACCGCGACCAGGGCGGCCGGTACCAGCTTCCGAACATCGACGAAATGCCCCTGGAGTGCGGCGGCGGCCGCCATCGACGGACTGACCAGGTGAGTGCGGCCACCCGCTCCTTGGCGGCCCTCGAAGTTGCGGTTCGAGGTTGACGCGCAGCGCTCCCCGGCGGCCAGCACATCAGGGTTCATCCCGAGGCACATCGAGCAGCCGGCCTCTCGCCACTCGAACCCCGCGTCCATGAAGATCTTGTCCAGCCCCTCCGCCTCGGCTGCCCGCTTCACCGACTGGGAACCGGGAACGACCATCGCCCGCACCCCGGAATGTACCCGCCCGCCGGCGGCGATGGCGGCCGCCGAGCGCAGGTCCTCCAGCCGGCTATTGGTGCAGGATCCGATGAAGACCCGGTCGATGGCGATCTCCTCGATCGCCGTCCCCTCGGTGAGCCCCATGTACTCCAGGGCCCGCGCGGCCTGCTGACGCTCCGCCTCGTTGGCGAGGTCCGCCAGAAACGGCACCCGCCCGGTCACCGCCGCCACCATGGCGGGGTTGGTGCCCCAGGTGACATGGGGTGCCAGCTCGGAGGCGTCGATCACCACCGACCTGTCGAACTCCGCCCCTTCGTCGGTGGCGAAGCCCAGCCAGTTCTCGGCGGCCCGGTCGAACGCCTCTCCGCGAGGGCAGGCCGGCCTGCCTGCCAGGTAGCGCACGGTGGTCTCGTCGGCAGAGACCAGCCCTGCCCTCGCGCCGGCCTCGATGGTCATGTTGCAGACCGTTAGTCGGCCTTCCATCGAAAGCGCCCGGATGGCGCTCCCCGTGTACTCAACCACGGTGCCCTGGGCCCCCGCCGCGCCAATCCGGCCGATGATCGCCAGGGCGATGTCCTTGGCGGTCACCCCCGTCGGAAGGTCGCCGTCCACCCGAACTTCCAGGGTCGGAGCCAGAGCCTGCCAGACGCACTGGGTGGTCAGCACCTGCTCCACTTCCGAAGTCCCGATCCCGAAAGCCAACGCTCCGAAGGCCCCGTGCGTCGAGGTGTGAGAGTCGCCGCAGACGATCGTCATCCCCGGTTGGGACAGGCCCAACTCAGGTCCGATCACGTGCACGATCCCCTGGCGCCGGTGCTGCCGGTCCAGGAGGGGAATCCCGGTGGCGGCGCAGTTGTCGGCGAGCTGACGGAGCTGCTCCGCGGCCACAGGGTCGGTGGTGGGCCGACTTCGCTCCCAGGTCGGCACGGTGTGGTCCATCACCGCCAGGGTCAGGTCGGGACGGCGGACCCTCCGCCCCAGGGCTCGTAGCTGGGAGAAAGCCTGGGGCGAGGTCACCTCGTGCACCAAGTGGAGGTCGACGTAGATCAGTGCCCTGGAGTCAGGGTCGCCGCTCACCGTATGCGCCTCCCAGATCTTGCGGTAGGCGGTGCGCGGGGCATTCGATGGCCGGTTCTGGGTCATCGAGATTGGATTGTCCTCGATCTTCATTTCCATCCTGTCGTGGTCGCCGTCATTTTCAAGCGGTCGGGGAAAGGCAGGCGAGCGAGGCGGCGTGACGGGCTGCCCACTCGTAACTGTCGACCAGCGCCAGCGCCGAGGCCTGGAGGATGTTGGCGGAGCAGCCCACCGTCGTCCAGACCCGTTCGCCGTCGCTGGAGTCGATCCCCACGCGCACGGTCGCCCCGGTCCCATGGTCGCCGTCGATGACCCGCACCCGATAGTCCACCAGTTGCACCGACGCTAGGCCGGGGAAGTGGGGGGCCAGGGCGCGGCGTAGAGCGGTGTCCAGGGCCTCCACTGGGCCCGCCGCCTCGGCGGCGGTATGGACCACCGTCCCCGCCACCAGGACCTTGACGCTGGCCTGGACATTCTGGGACGGTTCGGCCGCCCTCGGAGCCGAGGTCTCGTGCGCCACCACCAGCGACTCCTGGAGCGCGAACGGCGCCAGGTCGCCGGGGGTCCCCCGGGTCACCAGGAGTTCGAAGGAGGCGTCGGCGTCCTCGAAGGCCCAGCCGGCGGTCTCCAGCTGCTTCAGCCGCTCCACGATGGATCCCCTGGCGTCGCGATCCAGCCCCTCCAAGCCGAGCTCCCGAAGCTTGCTGGCGACGTTGCTCCGACCGCTCTGGTCGGAGACCACCGTCCGGGCCTCGTTCCCCACCAGGGCCGGGTCGATGTGCTGGTAGGCGCGCTCGTCCCGGGCGACCGCCTGGGCGTGGAGCCCTCCTTTGTGCACGAACGCCGCCGGCCCGACGTAAGGCCTCTGAGGGTCGGGTGTCCGGTTGAGCAGGGCGTCGAACAACCGGGAGACTCCGACCAGTTCCTGCAGCTGCTGGGGGCCCAGGACTGGGCGGCCTAACTTCAGCTGCAGGTTGGCGGCGATCACCAGGAGGTCGGCGTTGCCGCAGCGCTCGCCACTTCCGTTGAGGGTGCCCTGGACCATGGTGATGCCCGCCTCCACGGCCGCGAGTGAGTTGGCGACTGCGACCCCGGCGTCGTTGTGGCAGTGGACGCCGAGGGGAACTCCGATCCGCTCTCGCACCGACTCGGTGGCCCGGCCGACCGCCGAGGGGAGCTGGCCTCCGTTGGTGTCGCAGAGCACGACCCAGCTGGCGCCCGCCCTGGCCGCGGTCTCGGCCACCGCCAGGGTGTACCCCTCATCCTGGTCGCGGCCGTCGAAGAAGTGCTCGGCATCGAAGATCACCTCCCGACCCTGACTGGCGGCGTAGGCCACGGTGTCTTCCACCATCCGCAGGTTCTCCTCAGCGCTGATGCCCAGCACTGCCTCAACCTGCCAGCGCGAGGACTTGCCGACGACCGTGACCACCGGGGCGCCGGAGCCCAGGGTGAGGGCGAGTCCGGGATCGGCCTGAGCCTCGACTCCAGGGCGGCAAGTGGAGCCGAAGGCGGCCAGCTTGGCTTGGCGCAGGGGGGCCTTCGCCAGCCGCTGGAAGACCGCGGTGTCGCGGGGATTGGCCCCAGGCCAGCCGGCCTCGATGTAATCGAACCCCAGCTCGTCGAGGCGGCGCGCGACCTTGAGCTTCTGCTCGATGCTGAGCTGGAGGCCGAAACCCTGCATCCCATCGCGCAGGGTGGTGTCGTAGAGCTTGACTGTGGCCCGCTTCGGGCTCATGCGGCGGCCCCTACCGGCAGCCGCCGGATCACCGCCTCGGTGACCGATTCGGTGCTCTCGCTCCCGCCCAGGTCGGGAGTGAGCAGGCCCTCGGCAATCACTGCCGCCACCGCCTCCTCCACCGCCGCCGCCAACTCTTCGCGCTTCACGGTGAGCCGGAGGAGCAGTGCGACGGTGGCGATGGCGCCCAGCGGATTGGCGATCCCCTTGCCTGCGATGTCGGGTGCCGAGCCGTGCACCGGCTCATAGAGCCAGGGGCCATCGCCGCCACCGCTGGCGGAGGGGAGGCCCCCCAAGGAGCCGGTGAGCGCGCCCGCCTCGTCGGTGAGGATGTCGCCAAAGAGGTTCTCGGTCACCACCACATCGAAGGCCCCCGGCTGCTGCAGCAGGCGCAGCGCGAAACTGTCCACCAGGCAGTGTTCCAGGCTGACATCGGGGAACTCCTGGCCCACCTCGGTCACCACCTGGCGCCAGAGCTGAGAGGTGGCCAGCACGTTGGCCTTATCCACCGAGGTGACCTTGGAGCGGCGCTGCCGGGCCGCCCGGAACGCCACCTCGGCGGCCCGCCGGACCTCCATCTCGCTGTACTCACTGGTGTCCACCGAGTGGCGGTTGGGGGCCTCGCCGGCAACTCCCTTGGGCCGCCCGAAGTAGATCCCGCCAGTGAGTTCACGGATGAAGAGCAGGTCAGCGCCGCGGAGAACCTCCGGCCGCAGCGGGCTGTGCTTCTCCAGCCCCGGCCAGACCCTGACCGGGCGCAGGTTGGCGAAGGCCCCCAGCCCGGAGCGCAGCCGGAGGAGCCCCGCCTCGGGCCGCACCGGGGCTGAGTCCCAGGCCGGTCCGCCGACCGCCCCCAGGAACACGGCGTCGGCAGAGCACGCGGCGCTGAGGCTGGCCTCGGGGAGCGGGTCGCCGGTGGCGTCCAGGGCGGCGCCCCCGATCAGCTGTGGGCTACGAACTAGGTCGATTCCGGCCGACTGCAAAGCCGTCTCCAGGACGTGCAGCGCGGCCCCGGTCACCTCGGGGCCGATGCCGTCGCCGGCCAGCACCGTGAGGCGCAGCGCCTGCCGATCACCCGTCACGCGGGGCTCGACCTGGGAGCGCCCTGGAGGCCGGAGACCTCGCCGACGATCTGGCTCAGGGTCTCGTCCCCGACCTCCTTGGAGGTGTCGGCCACCTCCAGGAAGCGGGTCCAGACCGCCTGGAAGGAGTCCGCCGGCAGCTCCACCCCGATCCGGTCCAGCCGGTGCCTCAGGGCGTGGCGCCCAGAGCGGGCCGTCAGGACGATCTTGGACTCCCCGGCGCCGACGTCCTCGGCGGCGATGATCTCGTAGGTGCGGCGGTCGCGGAGCACCCCGTGCTGGTGGACCCCTGAGGCGTGGGCGAAGGCGTTGGCGCCCACCACCGGCTTGTTGGCGGGCACCATCATCCCGGTCAGCTCGGCCACCAACCGGCTGGTCGGCACCAGCTCGGTGGCGCAGAGGTTGTCAGCCAACCCCAGCACCGGCCGGCGCACCCGCAGCGCCATCAGGACCTCCTCAATGGCGGCGTTGCCGGCCCGCTCGCCGATCCCGTTGATGCAGCCCTCGACCCGTCGTGCCCCGGCGGCGATCCCGGCCAGGGAGTTGGCAGTGGCCAGCCCCAGGTCGTCGTGGCAGTGCACGCTGATCAGCACTTGGTCCATACCCCGCACCTCCCGGCGCACCGTCGCCACCAGGTTCTGGAACTCGTTGGGGAGGCAGTAGCCGGTCGTGTCGGGAAGGTTGATCACGTTGGCCCCGGCGTCGACTGCGGCTTGGACTACGGTGCAGAGGTAGTCGAGGTCCGCCCGGCCGGCATCCTCGGGGGAGAACTGGACGGTGTCACAGAGGGTCCTGGCGTAGGCGATCGCGGTCGCCGTCTGGGTGAGGACGGTGGCGCGGTCCAGTCCCAGCTTGTAGGTGATGTGGATGTCGGAGACGCTCATGAAGACGTGGATCAGATGCTGCTGCGCGTCGCGGACCGCCCGGTAGACGGCGTCGATGTCGCTCGGCTTGGTCCGGGCCAGCCCGGCCACCGCCGGACCCTCAACCTCGCGAGCGATCTGCTGGACTGCCTCGAAGTCTCCCGGCGAGGAGGCCGGGAACCCGGCCTCGATGACGTCCACGTTGAGGCGCCTCAGCTGATGGGCGATCACCAGCTTGTCGGCTGGGTGCAGGGTGGCCCCCGGGCACTGCTCGCCGTCGCGAAGGGTGGTGTCGAAGAACTGCACGACCTCAGGCCTTGAGCCCGAGACGGCCTCCCGGCTGACCTCGCCTACTGACCCCTCCTTGGAATTCATTGCCGCACCTTGGAGCCGCCGACCCCGGCGGGGGCGCTCTCGGCCGGTTCGGCCGGGCCCTCCTCAGCCGAAGTCGCCGGTTCGGTGGGGACGTTGGCGATGGGGCGGATCCAGGGCATGTGCGAGCGCAGCTGCTGGCCCACCTTCTCGATCGGCTGGTCCGCTTCGCTGGCGCGCTTGGCGAGGAACCCCGCCCTCCCGCTGCGGTTCTCGTCGATCCAGCTCTCGGCGAAGCTGCCGTCCTGGATCCGGCCCAGGATCTCCTTCATCCGCTGGCGCACATGGTCGTCGATTACCACCTTGCCGCTGGTGTAGTCGCCGTACTCGGCGGTGTCGCTGACGCTGTAGCGCATCAGGGAGAGGCCGCCCTGGTACATGAGGTCCACGATCAGCTTGAGCTCGTGCAGGCACTCGAAGTAGGCGAGCTCAGGCTGGTAGCCGGCCTCGGTCAGGGTCTCGAAGCCGGCCTTGACCAGCTCGGTGACACCGCCGCAGAGCACCGCCTGCTCCCCGAAGAGGTCGGTCTCGGTCTCCTCCCGGAAGGTGGTCTCCAACACCCCGGCTCGGGTTGCCCCCAGCCCTCTGGCATAGGCGAGGGTGCGGGCCTTGGCCGTCCCGGTTGGGTCCTGGTGGATCGCCAGCAAAGCCGGGCAGCCGATCCCCTCCTTGAAGGTGGAGCGGACCATGTGGCCGGGCGCCTTGGGCGCCACCATGGCGACGTCGCAGTGACGGGGGGGCTGGACCGTCCCGTAGTGGATCGAGAAGCCGTGGGCGAAGAGTAGGAGACTGCCCTCGCGCAGCGCCTCGGCGAGCCCCTCCGAGAAGAGCGCCGCCTGCTCGTGGTCGGGGATCAGGACCATGACCACGTCGGCGTCGCGCGCCGCCTCCACCGCCTCCTTGACCTCGAAGCCGTCGGCGATCGCCTGAACCCGGCTGCGACTGGTGGGGCGCAGGCCCACCGTCACCTGGTAGCCGCTGTCCCGCAGGTTCTGGGCGTGGGCATGGCCCTGGCTGCCGTAGCCGAGGACCGCGATCCGGGCCCCCTCGAGGGCGCTGGGGTCAGCGTCGTCGTCGTAGTACATCCTCATCTGGCTGAACTCCCTCTGGGATCCGGGGCTGAATCGGGGCCGGATCCCCCGGCGGAGCTGGTGGCCATGGCCAACGGTCCGCTGCAGATCCAAGTCGAGTTGGGTCGCTGCCGCAGCTCTGCGAGCGCCTCTTCCACCAGCCCCGGAGGGCCCCAGATCGCGACGACGGTGCTCGCCCCGGCCGGGCGCACCACCTGGCCGGTGACCCCATTGGGCAGCCGGGCGAAGGCGGAGTCCACCTCTTGAGAGCGGAGATCGACGAGCGCCGTGCTCCACTCCACCGTGGAGGAACTGGTGATGTCCTCGACGGTGACCACGTCAATCAGCTTGTTCAGCTGCTTGACGATCTGGTCATGGGGCTGGGTGCCGGCATCGATCCGCAGGCTGATCGCCACCACCCCGGGCTCAGCGCTGGGGCCCACGGCGCAGGTCTCGATGCCGAAGCCCCGCCGGCCCAAGAGGTTGGTGACCCGTTGCAGGACCCCGCGTCGGTCCTCCACCCGCACCGAGATGAGCCGGATCCTCCCGGGGTGGCGGGTGGTGGTGAGCCCGTCGTGGCCGGGCGCCAGTCGAGGTGCCGCGATGGCGGGGGGAGCCATCAGGACCTGGGGCACTCGACGAAGTCGGCGAGGCCCTTGCCGAGCGGGACGATCGGGTAGACGTTGGCCTCGGGGTCGATCATGAACTCGATCACTGCCGGACCGGGATGGGCGAAGGCCGCGTCCAAGGCCGGCCCGATCTCGCTGGACTCGCGGACCATCTCACCGAAGCAGCCGAAGGCCCTAGCCAGCATCGCGAAGTCGGGGGTGAGGACGTGGTCGACCTGGGAGCGCACCCCCCCGTAGAAGTGGTCCTGGAACTGGCGCACCATGCCCAGCTGGCGGTTGTTGAGGATCACCGCCTTGACCGGCAACTCGGACTCGACCGCGGTCGCCAGCTCCTGCAGGGTCATCACGAATCCACCCTCGCCGCTGACGGCGACCACTCTCCGGTCGGGGTGGGCGGCCTGGGCGCCGATGGCGGCCGGGAGGGCGAAGCCCATGGTCCCCTGGCCGCCGGAGTTGAGGAACTGACCGGGCCGGTCGCCGGTCCAGGCCAGCGCCGCCCAAATCTGGTTCTGCCCCACGTCGGCGACGCTGATGTCGTCGGGGCCGAGCCGGGCGTAACAGGCCGCCAGGACCTCCTGGGGCTGGAGCAGCCCGTTCTGGGGATACCGCAACGGGTGCTGGACCCGCCAGGCGTCCATCTGGGCGCGCCACCCGGGCCGGGGCTGCAGGGAGAGCTGCTCGGCCAATCCTTCCAGGACCGCCCGGGCGTCACCGACGATCTGGCAGTCGGCCTTGATGGTCTTGCCCAGCTCCGCCGGGTCAATGTTGATGTGAATGATGTGGGTCGCCCGGGGCGCGAACCCATCCACGCGGCAGGTGACCCGGTCGTCGGCGCGCATGCCCACCATCAGGAGGACATCGCAGTTGGTCACCCCCCGGTTGCAGTAGCCGGTACCCATGAAGCCGACCAGGCCCGTCGCCAGAGGATGGTTGCTGGGGAAGACCCCAGTTCCCAAGAGGGTCGTCCCCACCGGAGCGTCGCAGGCCTCGGCCACCTTCTGGAGAGCGGCCTGGGCACCGGCGATGGCGACCCCCCTACCGGCCAGGATCATCGGCCGCTCGGCAGCCGCCAGATAAGCCGCCGCCTCTGCCAGCCGGCTCTGGTCCGGCCGGTCCGGCGCCCGGTGGGGCCGCTGCCGCTCGATCGGATCCGCCACCTCGATCACCCGCTGCTGCTGAACGTCCTTGGGGACGTCGATGAGGACCGCCCCCGGCCGTCCGGTGCGGGCGATGTGGAAAGCCTCGGCGACCACCCCGGGGATGTCAGCAGCGTCGAGGACCTGGTAGCTGTGCTTGGTCACCGAGAGGCTGGAGCCGATCACGTCCGACTCCTGAAAGGCGTCGGTGCCGATGGTCGCGGCCGCCACCTGACCGGTGATCGCCACCACCGGAACCGAGTCGAAGTGGGCGGTGGCCAGCCCAGTGATCAGGTTGAGGGCCCCCGGCCCGGAGGTCGCGACGCACACCCCCACCTTGCCGCTGGCCCGAGCGTAACCATCGGCCATGTGGGCGGCACCCTGCTCATGGCGCACCAGGACGTGCCGGAGCGGGAAGTTGGGCAGGTGTTGGTAGATGGGCAGGTTGGCGCCGCCAGGGATGCCGAAGAGCGTCTCCACCCCCTCCTTGACCAGAGCGGCCAGCAGCAGCTCCGCGCCGGTCGTGCCCGGGGTGAGGCTGGCTGCCGGCGCCTGCCGGGTCGCCCGATCGATGGCGGTGGTGGTGGTCACGATGGTGGCGGTGGTAGTCACGAGATAACTCCCGTTCAGTCCGCGCCGTAGGCCTGGCCGATGGCAGCCGTCACTGCGGCGTCGGCGGCCAGGCTTCGCAGCGGTCGTTGGGGATCGGCCGCGCTCTGGCGGTTGACCCAGTTGCGACCGGCCTCGTCCAGCTTGATGTCGTCCGGAAACTGGTCCGGAGCGTCGGACTGGTCTGGTCCTTGCGGTTGGGTGGTCACGGGGCTTCTCCTAGTTGGGTATGGGCGGTTTGTCGGGTAGGGCGGGGTGACGAAGGGGGGCGGGATCTGCGCTCGGGGTAAAAAAAACCGGCCCCCCGGGGTTTCCGGGGGGCCGGTGATCTCGCCAGGTCGCGCAGACGCTAGCTGATCGGCCCTCCGGAAATTAGGAGTACTAGGACCTGTAGGTCCTCGGCGATTAGCAGGACGCACTGCACGTTTGGCAAAGTGAAGCCAATTATGCTGGCTGCCCGAGTTGGTGTCAAGTCACGGAACTGTTCCGGGTCGGGACGTAGTCACTAGGCTTTGCCGGATGCTGCGGATCATCCGGAACCACAACCGCCTGGCCGGCCCCAAGTTCAGCTTGGTCGAATTTCTGCTGATGACTGTGGTGCTGCTGGGGATCGCCGTTTCCCTGGGGCTGGCCGGCCGCTTCCCGGTCGCCGTGATCCCTCTCGGAATCGCGGCCAACTGCCTCGCGGTCGCCGCGGCCGCCAGCGCTGACCTCAGGGCGGGGATGCCTGAT
>ODAK010004297.1_pt1 | contig 14605 bp, 13 predicted proteins | sample 1539591 | NCBI WGS metagenome assembly ODAK01 (sample SAMEA3539303, study PRJEB22396) | soil metagenome | biome: tundra; feature: field; material: soil | place: USA | collected 2010-05 | depth 0.15 m | reverse complement strand
AATCTGATCGAAAGAATATCATAAAAACTTTTCAAAACATCGAGTCGTCGTTTCGGCAAGAATACGTTCGCGTATTGGTTGATGTCATATTTCAAGCCTTGCACCGGTAAGGGCTGCGTTTCAGGGCTTTTAAGGCGCAACTACGTGCTTTTGCCGCCACGCTTCTGAACGGGCTTCAAAAAGCAGCGGAATCGAAAAAAGAAACGACGAAAAAGGAGCTAAGCAGAGGGCGAAAGGAATACGCTAAGCGAAGACGAAGGCTCTTACGTTGTAGGCGCTCGCTCCGTTTCGCGGAGAAGGTCGGCCAGTTCGCCTTCAAGTGTGTATCAAAACGCTTGTACGAGGCGAGGTCTCGATATGGCACTGTCTGTAGTAATGGTCGAGTGAGATAACGCGTTTTTCTATTTGATTTTGGCTTTAAAGCAATCTTGACAACTTAGCCTTAACGTCAACTAAGATTCTCGACGAACAACTTATAACAGGTTGTTGTCAAGATCTCTCCGTTCTTCTGTGCTAAACCCAAGTGATACACAAACGGAAGTGAACACACACAAATGAACCGTAAAGGAGTTTCCTACGACGTCGGGCGTGTGATGGGAGGCAACTGGCGCCCTATATTTGACCTGAAAATAATCCACCGTGAACTTGAGATAATTAAAAATGACCTGCACTGCAATGCCGTGAGAATCTGCGGTCTTGATATCGATCGGCTGATGAAGGCAAGCGAAGTCGCACTCAAACAAGGCTTAGAAGTATGGCTTTCGCCGGAGATGTGGAATAAGAGTCGAGAAAAAACACTCAACTATATGGTGAAGGCCGCAGCGGCTGCTGAAAAGCTGCGCAGAGAGTGGCCGGAACAACTGGTTTTGAGCGTCGGTTCTGAACTCACACTTTTCATGCTAGGCCTCGTGCCGGGGAGTTCGCTCATGAAGCGGTTGCGCAATCCGTCACTCCGGGAGATTGTCAAGGCCGGCAAACACAACAAGCCGCTCAATGCGTTCTTAGCCAGCGTGAACAACTCAGTAAGGAAAATCTTTCGCGGGCAACTCACATATGCGTCACTGCCGTGGGAGACGGTTGACTGGGGCCTGTTCGACTTCGTGGGCGTCGATCATTACCGGGATGCGTGCATTGAAGACCGCTATGTCGACATGCTCAAGCCGCTTTTTGCTTATGGAAAGCCGGTCATCATCACGGAGTTCGGCCATAACACCTTTCAAGGTATCACGGGCTCTGGCGCCATCGGATCGCAGATGATGGGAAATGTAGACTATAAAACGCTGTTCCTGCATCGCATGCCATTATTGGGCCGATTTGTGCGGCCACGGCTAAACGGTGAATACGTGCGCGACGAAGCGTTGCAAGCGCGCAAGCTGAGGATGGGGAAAAGAAGCGCAGATATCAGCGTGCACTCTTTGAGATCGCAAGCAGGGATCCGCGGGTGCGTCAGGTCATTTCGGATGGAATCGACCTTGAGGTGGAAGCAAATAAGTTAGCAGAAAGCTATGCGCGCGAAGGCGAAAAGAAGTTAGCTGAAAGCTATGATACTTGCGAAGGCGATGAAGAAGGGTGGGAGCTCCTTTCTGAGGGAAAAGAATGATCGGCTCGCGATTTGAACAATTTTCTTTTCAAACGAAAGCTGCTTCCCTCGCAAAAAACGAAAACCAATGGGCTCGGCCGGATTCGAACCGGCGACCTCCGCCGTGTGAAGGCGGAGGATTTAGCGTTTTTTGAGGCATTTTCTGTGGGCGATATAACTGTGAGAAAGGCCAATGATCCATCGCATATGGTCTGATAGATTCGCATCGAGAGGCCAGCAAGTTTCGAAAACGTGTGCGGTAGCCTGATCGTCGGGTAGTCGTAACCTACTTTTGCACGGTGAAGTGAGATTTTGCTCCGATGGATCTCCAACAGCTCGTGTGTTGGCAGCGACGCACCGTCAGTCAAAGCGTTTGGGTAATGTTCGGCAGCTAGCATAGTGATGAATGAGGCCAGTGGTTGACACTTAATCGTTGTGATTGGCCGCACACGACTAAGCGCAAACTAGCACGCCAAGCTAATCAAGTCCTTCGAAGGGAAGGTACGACTAAACTGTAGACGAGATCTGAAGGCGACGGAATAGAAGTGAAAATCATAAACGATTCAGGGCAGACGGTTCGAGATATCGTAACGCCCCTTATGTTGAGCATGCTATAACTAGATTAAAGCTTTCGTGTGCCCTAAAAGGTTGGGCGTTTTTCACCGAGGTCTGCTTACGAAGAGCTAGAGCTCGCGGGAAGCCGTGCGAGAGTTCCACTAAACCATCAAGTGATAGGCTTTGAGGTCTCTCAAGACACAAAATTTACGGCAGGTTTTGCGCTTAAGTATCAAAAACGCCTTTGAAGAGGTTAAGCCGCGGCCTTCGCACGACCTTTTGTTTGTAGTGCCCCTTAATATTTTTGGCGAAGTATTGAAGGTCCGTTTTTTCAAGGTTCAAGCCTAAAGAATCAATAAGGCCCGCGTAGACCTCCTCAGGCACTTCTGAATACTGAAAGACACTCGAATCACAGAATTCTATTTCGAGCGTTGATGTGTCCTTGTCGTACCCGACCGCTCTAACGCTTACGGAGACGACGGTTTCACGATTCACGATCTTACTCTGATTTATAAGCTATTAAACTTTTTGCACTGTAAGAACGTCGGTAACAATGCAGTCACCGATTAAAGGTTTGTTAGGACTGCTGGAGTTTGTTACCGTGGTTTATCACTCAGCCGCTGGGATGAGCCCTACCACTTCACATCTTATCCCTTTTAGGCGGGCCGAGACATCCTTTAGCTCTGTATCAATTTTTTGCTGTTTTTTCCAGTCTGCAACGCCTTGTTCAACTTTTTTTAGATCCTCTACCGATATATATTGCCATTTTCCTCGGCATTTTGACGGCGCAAAATAACAGTACGGGCCGTGCAGTTGTCCTTTCCTGCACCTGCAGTTCTTTTTGCCGCACTTGATCATTCGCCGGCGAAGTGAGCCAGGGAGAGGCTGTAGCTGCGCTCTTTCGGCTTTAAGAGCCTTGATTCGGTCGACGATCTTGTTGCTTTCGTCCAGCAGCTTCTTTACCGTGTGTAATTTGTCGTCGGCGTCTTCAATTACATCTTCTATTTTCATTTAGCCGATCCTTGTCCCTTACTACAAGCACGCTGGCGACGCTTCTTCTCGCCTTTGAATTATTCTACATTATATTATTTCTTTTATGGATATATTACTTCTTAACCTGATAACTGTATTAAGGTACCTGATCGGGGTAAGACTTATATGGTCCGAGCGATACTCAGTTTGTGCGGAACAGGTTGCTCGCATTGAGGTCTTTCCCATTAGGCAAGCTAGGAATCTGACGTGTAATAATTTCAAGTGATTCGAAAAATAGTATGCTGTCCCGAGATGACTCCCTGTGCATAAGATTGCAGCCCCTCTTTTAAGCATTGTAGTCACAGGTTTGCTCATAAGCACACTCGCTGTTTCAGTTAACGGCGCCGCACTAAATGTTGGCTTGGGAGGTCAATACAAATCCATCACTGAAGCGGTCAACGCCGCCCAACCCGGCGACACGATCACCATTAGTGCTGGCACCTATACCGAGAATGTAATCGTGACGAAGTCAGTAACCATTAAGGCCGCCAGTCCTGGATCTACAGTAGTCACCGCGGCAGATCCGAGCAAAGATGTGTTTCTCGTGCAAGCGAAGAACGTTCGCGTAGAAGGATTGACAATCACAGGAGCGACTGGCGCTTCCGGTGTTCACGTCGATCACAGTTCAGCATGTGTCGTAACTGGCCTCAGCGCTCACGGAAACGATCGCGCCGTCTATCTCGATGGTGCTACTAATTGTGAGGTGAGCTCAAGCAACCTTGCTAATAACGGATATGGTGTGTACTGCGATAACGCGTCAAACAACACTATATCGAGTAGCATTGCAACGGGCGAGCAAGGTAATGGAAAGGCGCTCGGCGATGGCATCTATATGTACTACTCCGACGCCAACACGATCACTCACACCAACCTTAGCGCCAACCACGTCTTTGGCATCTCACTCTTTCACTCGTCCGGCAACACGATTGCCAACAACTCAATACTCAACAACCAAGACATCGGCGTCCGGCTCCGTGAGTCGAACAATAACACGCTCACCGTTAACACGGTCAGTGGGAACGTTAACCTGGGGATTCTCTCTATCACGGAGACAGGGGACCAGATTTACCTTAATAACTTCATAAACCAGCCAACCCCTATGAGCGGAGTGCCAGAGAATAGCTTGAATTCGCCGCAGCAGCTTTTTTACACCTTCGGCGGTGCGATACATCACGGATATATGGGCAACTACTTCTCAGATTACAAGGGTAGTGACGCCAATGGGACAGGGATTGGGGGCCCCGCTTCCGTGTATGGCGATAAGTACCCATTGGTTCAGCCTTTTGAGAAGTATACGAACATAGGAGTAACCAATGCTGCTACAACAACCACAGCATCTACAGCATCCACGCAGCCATCTAACCTAACGAGTGCAGCAGCACAAACTTCAACGCCTGGATTTGGCGTAGAAGGTGCATTCCTTGCGATCGCGTTGATAGCATCTGTCTTGGCGTACTCACGTGCTAGACGTCACTAGAACAGACATTTGCGTAAATCGCCAGGTGAGAAAAATCCTTCATTCTGGGATGATGGAGACAAGTAATCGTTTCTCTTATTCTTCTCACGTGGATGATGCGAGGATCATTGGGCGTGCTTTTCCCTTCTTATTCATATTGACTTAAGCAAAACCATATTTAGCTGCAAGCATAGCACTTGGAGGATCGGCGCTGTGCACTTAATGATTATAATTAACCCTTAGCGACTGATGAGTCGCGTGCACTAGCTAGCGTTCATTCCGCACGATTTTTGGTTACCGCACTACCAGATGGACTGAAGTTGCGCGTCGAAAACCACAGAGCCACGTTGACCAAGCTTATAAGAACGGGCACTTCAATCAGCGGCCCTATCACTGCAGTAAACGCTTGACCGGAATTTAAGCCAAAGACTGCCACGGCGACCGCTATCGCAAGCTCGAAATTGTTGCTCGCTGCAGTGAATGCCAAGGTGGCCGTCTTAGCATAGTTGATCCTGACCTGCCAGCAGACATAGAAAGTGAAGAAGAACATAACTAAGAAATAGACGAGCAATGGGATCGCAATGCGCACCACGTCGAGTGGCAGCGATATAATGAGGTGCCCCTTCAAAGAGAACATTATGATGATAGTGTATAACAGCGCTATGAGCGAAACAGGTCCGATCTTCGGGATGAAACGCGTTTCGTACCATTCCCGCCCTTTGAGTTTCAACCCTGCATATCGGGTAACCATCCCTGCGACGAACGGGATGCCGAGATAGATTGCCACAGTTTTCGCAATCTCGACGATGGATATGTTCACCACGGTCGCCTCTTGAAAGATGCCCAGCCACTGCGGCAGTATCGTGATGAGGAAGTAGGCGTAAGCAGAGTAGAAGAGTACCTGAAAGATGGAGTTGAGGGCGACAAGTGCCGCTGCATATTCGGAATCTCCGCCGGCTAGGCTGTTCCAGACGATGACCATAGCAATGCACGGCGCGATGCCTATGAGGATGAGCCCGACCATATATTCAGGATAGCTCCTCAGAAAGATGACGGCCAACGCGAACATAAAGAGCGGCGCGACCACCCAGTTCAGCACCAGCGCTAAGCCTTTGCCGCCCAGCTCATGGCAAAACGAGATGCCACAGCAGAGAGCCAGTTGCCACTCCGGTCAGCACGAAAGGAGATAATAGATCGCCCGACTTGGAAGCCGTATTTTCAGGAATTTAAGCAACGAGGGGCTCGGAGCGCCGAAGAGTACAAAAGGCTGCTCCGCGACGCCGGGTTTGTTCTGCGACGGTTCGAATTCGTCACCGAAGAGGTAACGCACCCTAGTGCCGACGCGCTTAAGGGATGCGCACGGTCGACGTGGCATCGATACACTGACCGAATTCCGGCAAAGAAGCGCGACGCATTTCTTGATGAGGTCGTACAGCGCTGTATCGAGCTGCACTCCCCTGACCGTGACGGCCGGATACGCGTACGTATGAGCATTCTCGAAGTCGAAGCAACTGTAGCAAGCAAATGACCGCTTCCATTCTTTTTAGCAGGCTTGGTGCTGCTGTCGTTCGGTGACAGTCGAGACCTCACCGCTGGCCACAATGCTCACGCCGAAAATTTACTCAAAAGCCAATACATAGTAAGCATCCGCTCATCACTTGTGCCGGTTGCCCAGCTACATCCATTATCGCCTGCTGCCGATTCGTAGCGCGTTAAGGATGACGGCGAGGCTTAGCCCCATGTCGCCGACCCCTACGGCAAGCCACAGGGTGATGATTCCCGGAAAGGCGAGCACCGCAAAAGACGCCTTAATGAGAATCGCTGCTGACACGTTCTCTCTCACCACAGACATGGTTTTTGTGCTAAGATCGATGAGATACGTAACTTTCGAGAGATCATCGTGCATCAACGCGATATCGGCGGTTTCAATCGCAACGTCTGAACCGGCAGCTCCAATTGCGATACCCACTTGTGCGCGGGCCATTGCAGGAGCGTCGTTGACGCCATCTCCGACCATTGCGACGTGTTGGTAGGCCTTTGTCAGATCCTCAACGTGCCGCACCTTATCTTCAGGCAGCAGCTCAGCGTAACACTCGCTCAGCGGCAGCTCATTAGCAATCGCGGCCGCCGCACGCTCGTTGTCCCCGGTCAACATGACGGTCCTGATGCCACGGGCGGTCAAAGCCCGTAATGTCTCTGCCGACGAGTCCCGAATTCGATCCTTGAGGCCGATGACGCCTAGTATGTGGGTGTCGGTGCCGACCAGCATGAGTGTCTTTCCCTCAGTCTCAAGTTGGTCGATAACGTCGTCAGGCAGGTGCGAGTTGACGTCACTGAGGAGGCTACGGCTACCAGCGTAGAAGTCCGCGTCATTGAATCTTCCCGTGAGGCCTTTTCCGGCAATTGATTTGAATTCAATGATTGGCACCAACGCCACGTGGTCATCGTTTGCTTTTTTTGCGATCGCTTGCGCCGCAGGATGGGTCGATTTCGCTCCCAATGATGCCGCCATCTGCACGACCTCGCGTTCCGTGGCGCCATTCAAACTGATTACGTCTGTCACGCTGAGTCGCCCTTCAGTGAGCGTTCCCGTTTTGTCAAAGATGACTACTTTGACATCCTTTAGCTCTTCGATCACATCCCCGCCCTTGATGAGGATTCCCTGTCGGGCCGCCGCGGTGAGCCCTGAAACCATAGAAACCGGCGTAGAGATCGCCATGGCACACGGGCACGAGATGACGAGCAGCACGAGACCTCGGTAAAACCACTCGCTAAAGGACAGGCCAAAGATGAGCACGGGAAGAACGACTACCAGAGCTGCAAGTGCTATGACGATGGGGGTGTAGTAGTAAGAGAACCGGTCGATAAACGCCTCGGTCGGGGTCTTCTTCCGCTGCGCCTCGTCAACCAGCTGCACGATTCGCGACAAGATCGTTTCATCAGACCGCTTCGTGACGCGCAGTTCGAGATACCCGTCCTCGTTGATGGTGCCGGCAAATGCCGTATCGCCGATCGTCTTGACCACAGGCACACTCTCTCCCGTGAGGGCCGCTTGATTAACCGACGAAATGCCGCTGATGATGACGCCGTCCAATGGTATTTTCTCTCCAGGCTTGACGACGACCGTCTCCCCGACGTTGACTTCGTGAGCGTGAACGACAACCTCACTACGGCCGCGCACGACGACAGCCGTCTCCGGTGCGAGCCTGAGCAGTGACCCTACTTCCTGCCGCGCCCTATCACCCGCGTAATCTTCGAGGAACTCTGCGATGAAGAATAAAAGCATGATCGCCGCGCCCTCCTCGCCCTGACCGATAGCGAACGCTCCTGCGGCGGCAATCGTCATCAGCAGGTTCATGTCGAGGCGATGCTTCCGAATCACCCCCAAGAACCCCTTTTTGATAATGGAGTATCCTGCAACGAGTGTCGCCGCGAGGAACGCGATTTGGGCGAGGTTGTGCTGATGGGCCCTTACGTCGAGATAAACGCCGATGAAAAAGATGGCTGCCGCTACAGTGATGACTATGACTTCTTTTTGCTTCCACAACGGCTCTTTTTCCTCAAGAATGTCCGTCGCACAAGCAGAGCAGCTCTGTTCACCGTGGCTGTGATTATCTGGCATGGTCGACTCCGACATCGATGAACTGCGTAACGTGTGCGTCAGCAAGTGCGTAGTACACAATCTTACCCACTTTGCGGTTATTCACGGGTGTTACAGCAGATGATGTACATGCGACGCAGAAAAGCTTGCGGTTTCTATGCTCGAAATCTACGAAGACGTGTATCACAAAGAACGAATTTCCGTAATGAGATCCATTGTTCGAACCTTTTGGTTCTGCCAATCTTACAGTTATGATGAACCGCAGCGTGCATCCGAGAGCTTTTTAAGGCATACCAACCTACTTTTGCCGCCACGCTTCTGAATGGGCTCTAAAAATCGAAGGAAATCAAAGAAAGAAACACGTGCTCGGTCTACAGAGCGTGAAATGATTACGCAAGTACGATAAAGTTACTGCAAATGAGGAAGCAAGCGTCCGTGTGGCCTCCGCGCTCAAAGTCGACTTCGGGGTCTGGTTAAAGGGCAACAGTAAAGCCTGGTACGATCTTTTTTTGCGTGTGTCGAATATCCTTGCTAGGCAAATCGTCTTACTCGTGAGCGTCTACGCAGGGCCGTGCTAGGCACGCTTGTTGGAGTCGTTTTCGGCTTAGCTTTGGTCGTTCTCTCAAAGGTGTTAGGCTGTAGCGTTGCCGTGACCGGCCAGTTTTCCTCGTGGTTTCTCATGCTTCCCTTGGCGCTGCTTGTCAGCAGTGCGATGACGAAATGTCTTGTCTCAGCTGACGAGGGGTACGGCACAGTTACTGATGTCGTGTCACGTAGGTGGGAAAATAGGAATTAGATCCCTATCTTGTCTCGGAATCCTTTGTATCTGCGTTTTTCTTCAGCAGTGTTAGCTGGATGGAATGAAACGCAGGTTTATAAGGTTGACGCCGAAGCTTGCTGCGCTCTCGTCTCCGTCGTCGAACCCGTGCCAGCACTTTTATGTTCTCGGCTTGAGTCCTGATAAGCCCCTCAGAGTCCAGCTCTGTTTCTCCTTCTTCTTTCTTTTGCCCAATGACCGGCGCAGTAATTGGCAGGCGCAGACCTCAACACGCGTGCTAACGAAGCGATTCTCTCTAAAAATACACATATAAGCGAGGACGCTCGTACGACTGGTAAGGATGGCTCGCGAAACAGACTTGAGTGCGCTTTCGGGCCTCTCACGCGAAGAGGCTGAGAAACGATTGCAGAAGGAGGGCTATAATGAGCTTCCGTCCGAGAAGCCGCGCAGCACCCTTGCTATCGTGTTGACCGTTATTCGCGAGCCGATGTTCCTCCTCCTCCTGGGCGGCGGCGGTATTTACCTTCTTGTCGGTGACAGCGAGGAGGGGCTCATTCTGTTGAGCTTCGTCTTCGTGATCATGGGAATCACCTTTTATCAGCAACGGCGGACCGAGCGTACCTTGGAGGCGCTCCGTGACCTTTCAAGTCCGCGTGCGCTAGTCATTCGCGACGGCGCGGAACAGCGAATTGCCGGTCGAGAGGTCGTGCGTGGGGATATGGTTGTGCTTTATGAGGGCGATCGGGTCCCCGCCGACGGCATCCTCTTGTCGAGCACCAGTCTTTCTATCGACGAGTCGCTGCTCACTGGCGAAGCTGTGCCCGTGCGCAAAGCAGCAGGAGGCGACGGAGCGGGGATAGGTCGGCCCGGTGGCGAGGGGACTCCCTTTGTCTACTCAGGCACGCTAATGGTTCGAGGGCAGGCCGTCGCTGAAATGCGTGCTGTAGGAGCCGACACCGAGATCGGTAAGATTGGCACGGCCGTCCGCACGCTCGATACCGAAAAGACGGCGCTTCAGGTTCAAACCGGACGATTAGTTCGCAACATCGCGCTCGTCGGGCTTGGCTTATTCATTGTTGTCGTGCTGGTCTACGGAGCAACGCGGGGCAACTGGCTCGAAGGATTATTGGCCGGCATCGCACTCGCTATGGCTATGCTGCCTGAAGAATTCCCTGTTGTTTTGACAGTATTTCTCGTGCTGGGGGCTTGGCGCATTTCGCAGCACGAAGTACTCACCCGCAACGCCCCTGCGGTCGAAACGCTTGGCGCTGCGACCGTGCTCTGCACTGACAAGACTGGTACGATCACGCTCAATCGCATGACGGTGCATTCGCTCTTCGTGGACGGTCAGCTCCATGATATCGATTATGATTCAGAAAGAGCGCTCCCAGAGTCGTTCCATCAAATCGTCGAATATAGCATCTTAGCGAGTCAGAAAGACCCCTTCGACCCGATGGAAAAAGCTTTTAAAGAGCTAGGCGAGCATTTTTTGGCCACGACAGAGCACCTTCACGGAGACTGGGTGCTCGAACGAGAGTACCCCCTCTCCGAAAGGCTACTCGCTCTCTCGCGGGTCTGGCGATCGCCTGACGAGAAAGACTACATCATCGCGGCAAAAGGGGCACCCGAGGCAATCGCTGACTTGTGCCACCTTACTGAAGCGGAGCAGCGCGATCTCGCTGAGCATATTTCTACGGTTGCCGGCAAAGGACTGCGCGTGCTGGGGGTAGCAAAGGCGCATTTCCGACCCCTGGAACTCCCTCCCGAGCAGCACGACTTTGTGTTTGATTTCCTCGGATTAATCGGACTTGTCGACCCCGTGCGATCGACCGTAGCAGACGCAGTGAAGGAGTGCTATAGCGCCGGAATACGGGTGATCATGATAACCGGTGACTATCCTGACACGGCACGAAGTATCGCAGAACGCATCGGTCTTGCACCGCGCGACGAGATCGTGACAGGGCCTGAGCTCGAGCGCATAGACGATCGGACCCTCCAACAGCGCATCAAAACGGTGTGCATTTTCGCCCGAACAATGCCTGAGCAGAAGCTGCGGCTCGTGCAAGCACTCAAAGCAAATGGCGAAGTCGTTGCTATGACAGGAGACGGCGTGAACGATGCGCCTGCGATGAAGGCCGCCGACATTGGCGTTGCGATGGGAAAACGCGGTACAGACGTTGCCCGCGAGGCATCGTCACTCGTGCTGCTCGATGATGATTTTTCTTCCATTGTGTGCGCCGTGCGTCTCGGGCGGCGGATTTACGACAACATAAAGAAGGCAATGGGATACATCATCGCCATCCACATCCCTATCGCAGGGGTGACCCTCCTTCCCGTGCTTTTCAATTGGCCGCTTATCCTCCTACCCATTCACATCGCATTCCTCGAGCTCATCATCGATCCTGCGTCGTCAGTCGTTTTTGAGGCTGAGCCTGCTGACCCGAACGTGATGAGCCGTCCACCTCGTGATTCGCACGAGCCGTTGTTCACGCGCGGGCAATTGAGCGTGAACCTGCTCCAAGGCGTCAGCATTCTCATTATTGTTATGCTCATCTACGTTGGAGCGACCTATTACGGTCAAACTGATAATCAAGCGCGCACCATGGCGTTTACCACGCTGGTTATTGCCAATCTCTGCCTTATTCTCAGCGGCCGATCGCGGGACATCTTGATCATTGCACCACCAACGTCGAACCGAGCCTTGTGGTACGTCGCGGGAGGGGCTATCATCTTTCTTGCCGGTGCGCTTTACATACCGGCCTTACGAAGCGTATTTCTCTTCGCACCACTATCCGCGGCAGCGATCATTACGAGCGCTGCTGCTGGCCTGAGCAGCCTTGTATTGTTCGAAGCACTGAAAATAATTTTAAGGCGGTCTCCGAAGAAAAAAGTGGTAAGAGCTTAAGCGGTGCGGTATCCGTATAAGATCTCTGAGATTTCTAAAGAGAGGACATGCTAAGCCTCAACATCCTCAACATAACTGAAACGCTCAGCAATTTCATCGTCAGCGCGATTGAGCAGTTCGGCTATGTAGGCGTCTTTCTCGCAATGGGACTGGAGAGCGCCGGCATTCCATTACCGAGCGAGATCATCATGCCCTTCTCGGGATACGTGGCCTGGAAAGGCGGGCTAACGCTTGTAGGCGTTACCCTCGCGGGCACGCTCGGCTGCCTCGTTGGTTCCCTTGTGCTCTACTACGTCGGGGTATTCGGCGGCAGACCGTTGCTCGTTCGTTATGGTAAGTACGTGTTCGTGCGCGGAAAGGAGCTTGACCGCGCGGATGCGTGGTTTGTGAGGTATGGTGACCGCGCAGTTTTCTTCAGCCGCATGCTCCCCGTCGTCCGCACGTTCCTCTCACTCCCGGTCGGCATCGTTCAGATGGACGTGAAGAAGTTCTCCCTCTACACGACGGCAGGGTCGCTGCCCTGGTGCTTTGGCCTCGCCTATATCGGCTTCCTCTTCGGCCCTCACTGGGTCGACCTTGAAAAGCTGTTTGTTTATCTCGACGTTGCGGTGATTGCCGGGATTATAGTGCTCGTGGGCTACGTTGTTTACCACAGAAAGCGGATCATACAGCGTGTGAGAAGGTAGCCTCAGCCGGAAATTCTGGTCCTATTAACACGCCGCGTGATATAGGCGAAGTTTCCAATGAATCACTTCGAACGCACATCTCAATGCATTGTGAGCGGGATCGATTGGAGGCACTGCGGTTTAGCCAGCCAATTGGGGACTCCTGTGAATTTCTTGACTTGAGGATATCTAGCGTCGAAGTGCGTTGACTATTCTAGCAAGCTTAAAGTCACTTCACGGCAAATGTGCCCCATCAGGCTGGCAAAAAGATTATGACTGAAACGCTAGAACGTGATAGTGAAGAGGTGACGTGGGATGTCGATGGGATCGCGGTCTATGGGACCCTGACGCGCCCCGCCGGAGCCGGCGGACGGGTGTAGCTACAGGGTGTTGCGCGGCCCGAACGAACTAAATACGCTCTCAATAGAGTTGCTGTCAAGGGCTACCTCTGACATCTCAATGCTTATGCCGGGAGCCGTTTTACCTATATTCAATCGGATTGGTGTTCTTGATATGGCGCCTGATGCCGCGCGCCGCGGTGTGCGCATGCGCGTCTTGACGGACATCTCGCAGGCCAACCTTGAATCAGTGCGCTATGCCCTTGAGCGCGGCGTGGAGTTGCGCCACGTTGAGCCGTCGGGGGGCATGCAGTTTGCCGTCCATGATGCGCAAAGGAATTTCGTATTCATCAGATTCGACCCCACACGCGGTGTGAAAGATACGTCTGTTGTGGCATTCTTATGCGAAAGCCCCACCTACGCGCGGCAGCTCATGTATCACTACGAGCTCGCATGGGAGCAAGCTGTTGATGGGGCAGAGCGCATTCGAGCGCTCGTGGAAAGCGGGCAGTGATGGCTGGATACCCGACCGCGCACGGCAGGAGGTGCGGCGAATCATAAAAAGGATACAAGTGCAAGTCCATTAGCGTCGCGAATACGGCTACGCGTATGAACAGTCGTGAGCGCAGTTATTATTCACCATGCCAGATTTCCCAAGCCGCACACGTCTTGCCGGGCTCCGTTGGCATTTGAAAACCAAGCTCGCACATGAAGCCGTCGTCGCCGGGCTTGAAGTGCGCACACGTCTTGCACTCTTTTGTCATTATTCTATCCCCTTGTAAGTAAAAACAAATACGTGAGACGGGGCCAATGAAGCTTAAGCGTTGTCGTTTGGCTGCGGTTAGTTTCCCACCGCACGGGTAGACCTCTTTACGCTGCCGTTCATGAAATGCACATATGATGAATTGTCAGCGGTGCAAGAAGTACGCCCATTGTAAGCTGCACGACGATAGAGAGGACATTCCGTATTGTGAGTATTATCGCCGCCCGCGCTACGTGCTATGGTGACGGCCCCTAGCGCTTACCAGTCTTTAGATATAAAGGTCTCAGAGCGCTGCGTCCTGCCTCTTGTCGGCAGTTTCAAATCGGAGCCTTTATGGTGTATTCTGACACGTTCTAGGCGTCAACGAGCCTCTTGTGAGGCCGACTTAGCGAGTTGTCTCAAGCTAGTGACGTAGAATCACGGCTGGGCAAAACGCTTGTTGAAACCGGAGCCATAGTATGAATAAAAAAGTGTTTTTTGGACTATTGGTCACAGTGATGATGCTCGCCGTAGCAACGGCAGGCTGTACTTCTAGCACTAATTCCTCGAGCGGAGGGTCAAGTCAACCTGCAGCCTCTACCGTTCCTGCAGCCACTTTCGTGCCTCAAAACAATCCTGGATACTTGAATTACACGAATGCGACGGCGGGCGTGCGCATTCAATACCCCTCAGGGTGGAATGTAACCGAGGGCAATGGGTTGATAGTGACGTTTTCGCCGCCAGGAGGAGTTGCCGCGAACGTTATCTTAAATTCTTCAAACATGTCTGGCATCAAGCCAAGCCTAGACGAAGTTAAAACCGTCCTGACAAACGATTTATTGAATAATTCGACGATTCCATACAGCGTCGTCAGCACTGAAAACACCACCCTCGCTGGCATGCCGGCATTTACCTTGACCCTTAACGGGACCTCGAGCGGTATCACGTTAAAGC
>ODAK010004296.1_pt1 | contig 14605 bp, 12 predicted proteins | sample 1539591 | NCBI WGS metagenome assembly ODAK01 (sample SAMEA3539303, study PRJEB22396) | soil metagenome | biome: tundra; feature: field; material: soil | place: USA | collected 2010-05 | depth 0.15 m | reverse complement strand
TTGCCGCGGCCGGCGGTGCCATGGCAGGCAGTGTGGCCGGCAATCTGGCGAAATCAGCCGTCGGGGCGAAGGGCCACGAGCAGACGAAGACGGAGCCCGCCGGAGAGGCGCGACCCCGAGCCCGCCTGGATCAAGCCCCGCTCACCAGTTCCGATCTTCATCGCTTCAAGGCCGAACTTGCCGGGCGACTCGGCGTGACGAAGGAACTGCACCCCCAGAACATCCGCGTCAGCAGCTACGAAATCAGCGTCTCCCGCGCCGAAGAGCCGCCGGGGCAGCAGACGTTCCTCAACAGCTACGTCGCCGACGACTTGGCGCTCATCAGCGCGGCGCTGGACCGCAGAGACGCTGGCACCGCGCTCGGCCAGTACCTGACCGCCAGCCCCGGCATCGCCCGTACCGACGTGCAGAAGGAACCGCTGTGCGTCCGCGCAGGCTGCGCTCCAGATCGTATTCCCCCGGGCAGGTGGGTCACGGACACCAATCGCCCGCTTGCTTTCAGCCAGCAGTTCGCGGTGAACCAGATCCTGCGGACGCTCAGCGACACCTCGGGCCTGTTCGCCGTCAACGGCCCGCCCGGCACCGGCAAGACGACCATGCTCCGCGACGTGATCGCCGCCGTCGTCGTGAGCCGCGCGATCGAACTGGCCTGCCTCGCCTCACCCAGCGAAGCATTTACGACCACCCGCGAAAAGTGGCAGCCGGTGCAGCACACGCGTACGATCACCACTCCCAATCCGAAGCTGACCGGCTTCGAGATCGTGGTGGCCTCGTCGAACAATGGCGCCGTGGAAAACGTCAGCAAGGAGATTCCCGGGCCGAAGGGCATCGGCGGCCAGTGGCGCGACGCCGCGGCCACGGTGGACTACTTCAGTCAGACCGCCGGCCAAGACGCCTGGGCGATGATCGCCGCCCGGCTCGGCAAGCGGGCCAACCGCGCTGCCTTCGTGCAGGACTTCTGGTGGAACCGCGACTCAGGCATGCAGAACGTGCTTAGGCAGACCGCCGCGCCCCGCCCGGACTGGCAGAGCGCCGTAACGAGCTTCCGCCGTGCGCTTTCCCGGGTAAATGACCTCACCACCGAACGATCTCTGGTTTCACACTCCATCACCCGGCTCCCGATCGCATCGCGGGACCGTGCGCAGGCGGACGCCGACCTCGAATCCGCCATAGCTCTGCGAGAGGAGCTGGAGACCGATCAGCAGGACGCCGATCGCCGACTGCGCACGGCGGATGATCGCTGGCAGATGGCCAGCTCGGCCGTTGCCGCGCACTGGCCTGGCAGGCCGGGGCTGTTCGCTTTGCTGTCCGGGCACGGACGTACCGCACGCCGGACCTGGGAGGCAGAAAACGCCGAGCTGAACGGCAGATTCGTGGCAGCTGACAGGGAACGGGACGCCGCATCGCGTGCCGCCCAGGATGTGACAGGCCGCTTGGTCGCGGCCCGCCACGAAGAGGGAAACGCTCGCGGCACACGCGATCGCCTGACGCACGAACTCGAGGAACTGAGGCGCCAGGTCCATGCTGCCCGCCTGCGCTGGGGCGACCATCTGCCAGACGGACCTGAGTACGCAGAGACAGCGGAGCCAGAGCGGATCCAGCGCCGGGAAAAGTCGGCACCGTGGGCAGACGCGGAGTTCACCGCGGCGCGGACCGAGCTGTTCCTCGCGGCGCTCACCTTGCACAAGGCGCTGATCCTGGCCGAGGCGCGCACATTCCGCCAGAACCTCTTCGCCCTAATGGACATCCTTGACGGCAAGGGGCGCCCCAGTGACGCGGCGACGCGGGCCGCCTGGCAGACCTTCTTCCTCGTGGTTCCGGTGGTGTCCACCACATTCGCCTCCCTCGATAAGCTGTTCGCTAGCCTCGGCCGTGAGTCACTGGGCTGGCTGTTCGTCGACGAGGCCGGGCAGGCGCCGCCGCAATACGCGGTTGGCGCGCTGTGGCGAGCCAGGCGTGCCGTGATCGTCGGCGACCCGCTCCAGCTCAAGCCCGTGGTGACGTTGCCGTGGGGAGGCCAGCGGGCGCTGCTGCGCGAGTTCGGGATCGGCGAGCAGTGGGCGCCGAGCCGCACATCCGTGCAGCAGGTCGCCGACCGGCTCGCCGAGCACGGCACGGCGCTGCCAGGCCCGGCTAGCGACGAGGCCGTGTGGGTCGGCACGCCGCTGCGAGTGCACCGGCGATGTGACCGGCCCATGTTCGACATCAGCAACCAGATCGCCTATGACGGCCTGATGGTCTTCGGCACCCCGGACCGGCCTGCATTCCGTGACCGGAATGTATGGTGCGACATCAGGTCAGCAACCTCGAACGGGCACTGGATTCCCGCCGAGGGTGCCGAACTGCGTTCAGTCCTTTCCCAGCTGCGCGATGCCGGGGTACCAGCCGCGCAGATTCGGGTCATCAGCCCGTTCCGCATGGTTGTCAGCCAGGCCATGAAGGTGCACGAGTCCGTCTTCCCCGAGGTAAGCGGGCCGGATCGGGAGAACTGGGTCGGCACCGTGCACGTCATGCAGGGCAAGGAAGCCGATGTCGTCGTCCTCGTACTCGGCGGCAATCCGGACCGACCCGGCGCGCGCGGGTTCGCGACCCGGGAGCCCAATCTGCTCAACGTGGCCGTCACCCGCGCCAAGCGGCGTCTGTATGTCATCGGCAACCGAGGAACTTGGGGCAACGACCCGTACTTCAATGTTCTGGCCGCCCGCATCCCCGCCGGGTACCCAGCACCCGATATCGGCCGATCTCCGCAGTAATCACCCTCCTGCCGGGCTGCGTGGCAGTACTAGGAGTCGCCAAGCATGACCATAGTCTCATCATGTGGGAGCAGATAATTATGGCGATCTCGCTCAGCGACGACGCGCTCCTACGCTGGTCTTCCTGTGAAGACCACAGCGCTCGCCTGTCGCTGCCTTCTAAGCAGCGGGTCGCGGGTTCGAATCCTGCCGGGCGCGCTGACCAGGTATAACACGTCATCTTGGAGCCTTACGACACCACCGGCACAGGCAGCGGTGCTGACCCTGAAAGACGCGATCATCCGCCGCTCCGGGCAGGACGAATGGCGGGCGCTGTGGAGCGAAGTCCAGAAGGATCGGGAGAAGACCCGGAAGATCCGCGAGGCGAGGCAGCGTTTCGTGACGGCGGTCCGTGCTGGCAGGTGAGCCCTCAACGTCCCGTCAAGGGAGACCCCCGTGACTTTCGGTGATAAGCGGCCGGGATTCTTGGGCGCCATCCGGCCGGGACCTCCAGGACTCCATCAGCGATCGGATGCCCAGGGGACTAGTCGCAGCTGGCCAGTCCAGCGTGGTTGTGCCTGCATACACAGGGGAGCCGCTCCGCAGGTCTGCGCGAAGCCTGACGAGCGGCTGCTCCAGGCCAGGGCTTACCGGACGATCGGGAAGCTGTCGCGCAACCGCTCGTTCCGGGAGCACGAGGAGAGGCGAGCGCAGGCGTTCCCCGGCCACGGTGAGCGCAAGGTCCTTGAGGCCGCAGCTGCGGCGTACGAGGACGAGACGGCCGCTGAGAAGAGGACGCGTCTCTCACCAGCGCCGACCCAACGCACGACATCTTGAGTTCCGGTCGTCGAGCCCATCCAGGCGCACTTAACCGCTAATCTCACCTGATGTGTCGAAGGTCCATGTCGCGGTCCTGATCATCGACCCCTCCATAGAGGCGAAGATCCGTAGCAAGCACGCGCCCCTGACCGGGAAACAGGTCCGCGAAGCGCTGCTGTACGGCCGTGACGTTGAGACCCGATGGGAAGATCACGAAGTACACGGGAGGCGTCTGGTTGCGCGGGCGACGACCTACGCCGGCGTCGAGTTCATTGCCTACCTGATGTCGGCCAATGAGGGCGATCCCGAGGAAGGCACGTTTGTCCTGAAGACCGCTATCCCAAAGCAGCAGACCTAAGTACCTAGCAAGGGGGAACTAAGTGTGGGCATCATAAGTGTTGTGGAGGATGTGGGCAAGCATGCGGACGACGAGCCCGAACCGACGTGGGACGAGGCGGTCGCTGCGTTCGAAGCTGCCACGCCTGTGGAACTAGTGCGGCCACCCCAGCAAATCACAGTGGTGTACCGCTATGCGGATGGCAGCTTCACGGCTACGTCACCAGACCTGACAGGCTTCGGGATATCTGGTCGGAGCTTGCACGAGACGAGAGGCCTGGTTAAGCAAGACCTTGCCGGCTTCCTGGATGCGGCTGTCAAGGTGATGGAGCGCTTCCCGGGCCCTGAACCCGAGATCGTAACGGCTGCCGCGAGTCGCAGTTGGTTGAAGGCTGGCTTGCTGCCCGGGATCATCGTGGTGAGCAGCCGCAGCGTAGGCCGTGCCTTCGTCTCATCTGCACGAGCCTCCGTGCGGCGGATACGAGCATGATGCGTGCGGCAATCGTTCTCGCGGACTTCGCCGAAACCGACAGCGGTACTGGCAAAGTTCACATCATCGGGGCCGGCTGGTCTGTGACAGGGCCTATGCCGGGTCCGCACGCAGTAGTGGCGTTCATCCAGGTTCCTGCGGATCGGGTCGGAGACCCGATCCCGGTCACGCTTCGCCTGGCGGACCCCACAGGCCAGTTGGTGGAAGTCCAAGGCCCCGCTGGCATGCAGCGTCTGGAGATCACTGGCCAGGTAGAAATGCGGACGCCGGAGGGATGGGACCGTTCCACCGAGCTGGAAGCCACCTTCGCCGCCAACCTCATGGGGCTACCGCTCCAGCCAGGTCAGTCCTACACCTGGTCGATTGAGGTTGACGGGAAAGACCTGGCGAGTACCGGATTTCAGGTCAGGTCCACTCCCGCCGCTTCTCAGCCTGCACAGGCGGAAGCCTAGGGTTCGTGGTCGCTCATCTCCGGCGCGCCGGATCGTTGCTCTCCTGCCACCGTGCCAGCGCCTCGGCGGACGGCCGCGCATACCTAGCCAGCGAAGCCACGCTCGTGTGACCGGACTTGGCCATCAGCATCGGCGTCGATGCCCCGGCCTCGGCATCATGCGTGAGCGCCGAGTGCCTGAGCTGGTGCAGGGTCGCACCACCGGACGCAGCCTTGAACAGGTCCTCGGCCTGCCGGTACGACAGCCGTGCCCGGCCGCTGGCCGGGTAGATGTCGCACGGCGGCAGCTGGACACGGGCCCTGCGGTCGGTCAGGAACACGGGTCCGGCCTTGCGGCCTTTCAGCAGGCGCGGCAGGAGCCGGGCCGTGCCGGTCTGCCAGACGATGACGTCGATCGCGCCGCCCTTGCGGCGGACCTTCGCTTTGCGGTTGGGCAGATCAAGGTCCTCGACGTCGAGGCGGAGCACCTCGGCGGAGCGCGCGGCGGTCTCGTACAGCAGACGCCACAGGGTGCGCTCGCGGATGCCGATGTCCTCGCGGGTGAGGAGCCGCTCGACGTCGGCGCGGGACAGGGCGCGGGAGCGGTCGGCGGCCCGCTGGCGCCGGCGCACTGCCGAGGTCAGGTCGGTGGCGTTCATCCAGCCCTGATCCTGCCAGTAGCGCTGCGCTGAGCGGATCGCGTCCAGGTTGCGGTTCCAGGTGGCGGGCGCGGCCTGCCCCCACTGCCGGGTGAACCACACGGCCACCTGGCGCGGCTCCAGGGCCGCCGTGTCCGTCGCGTCGCCGAACTCCGCCCGCAATGCCCGCAGCGTCGAAGCGTACACCCGGCGCGTGCCGCGGGACTCCGGATGGTCGAGGGTGACGAGGAAGGCTGTCACGGCCTCGCCGAGCGCTCCGTGCTCATGGCCGCGGAGTGCCTGCACGGTGCCCATGGCCGACTTACTCTCCCTATCGCAGAAAAGCAGGCGGAGTCGGCCCTGCGGGACCGGTGCGTCCGCCCTGGTCGCTGTGACCTTGAGAGCTTGGTGGCGTAGAAGTTCCAGCGCTATCTGTCGCTGGTCAGAGCGTGCCGATGACCAGTGATTCTTGCGCGGTCTCGACGGCTTCCCGGCTGATGACGCTCAGTCCGTTGATCTCCAGCACGCGGGTGATTTGCGCGAAGAGCCGCTGGACGAGCCGGAAGTTCCCGCTGGTGATGCGGTGGACGGCGGCGATGGCCTCGGTGTCGGTGAAGTCGTCTGCGGACAGCTTCAGGCCGGGTGCTGCCCAGTGGCGTTGCAGGACGAAGGCGAGTTCGCCGGCTGACAGTGGCCGGGCTGCTGGGTGGGGCGGTTGCTTAGCAGTCCGCGGCGATGCCGGTGAGGAGCCAGCCGAGCCCGGTCTCGAAGGTGAGCTCGTCGTAGTCGTTGTGCAGCAGGCCCGCGGCGCCGAAGGCGGCGAGGTTGGGGAAGTTGCCCGAGTCGCTGAGGCCCTGCAGGTATGCCTGGGCCGCGGCCCGCCAGCCGGGGTCGGGTGCGGTGCTGCCGTCGCTGTGATCCCGGCCGGGGCTGATGTGGGCGTGGCCCATGGTGTAGGTGTCCACGGCGCGCCAGATGGCTAGTCTTTTTCGCCGGGTCGAGGCCGAGCGCGGCGGTCGCCTGGAGCGACTGCTCGGCGTGGCGCATGACGTTTGGGGCCGATCAGGGCCTGCTGCCCGGCGGCGGTGACCATCCACGGGTGGGCCAGGCACACCGCGCGCAGGGCGCGGGCGATGGCGGTGAGCGCGTCGCGCCAGTGATGGGGGAGCTCGTCGAGCACTGCTCCGGCGATGACCTCGTCCACCATCAGGTCGATCAGCTCGTCCTTGCGGGCGAAGTAGCGGTAGAGGTCCATCGGCCGGGTCTGCAGCGCCGCGGCTATCCGGCGGATCGAGACGGCGTCGAGTCCGTGGGTGTCGGCCAGGCCGGTCGCGGCCGCGACGGTCGGCTCCCTGGTGGGGCGCTCGCGCTTTTCCCTCGGGGGCCGGGTCCAGATCAGCCCCTGGGCTGGGTCTGACGTGCCGGGATGCTGGCCAGGTGAAGTTGGTGTCATGACCTCTATGATACACCGTCCAGATATGATACGGTGTCTCTAAATCGAGGCGGCGTATCAGCCAGATCGGAGCGGTCATGAGCACTGAAGCGAGAAGCCCCCCCCCGAGGCGCCCACTACGGCAACAGGTGTGCGTTGGCGTGACACAACTGTCGGTCCAATGGTGTATCCATGACCTGAGGGGGCCACTGGAGACCTTCCCTCGTGAGGTGGTCGCCATGGGGCACAGGACGGTCCCGGCGCCCTCATGCCCGGAGTGGCACATCGACTCGCAGATACACGCTCGCGAGTCGAGGGAGACAAGCCAGGGAACGACACGCGTGTTTCGGTGCCGGTACGTCGACGCCGAGGACAGTGAGACGTACTACCACTACTTCACGGTGCTGACCGGGCCGAAGCGCCAGCCCCGGGAGCTCATCGACGCTTCCGTACCCGTACCGCCATGCCCGGACAAGAAGCACGGCGACCGAACGGTCTGGCCGTGCGGGACGTACTCGACTCTTGCCGGGGAACGACAGCGATACCAGTGCCTCGACCCGGACGACCAGGAGAACACCCGGCACACGTTCTCGGCCCTTCTCCCTCGTTCAGCGGTCGAGGAGGACACCTGTTGCGAGGACTGCCGGGTCCTCACCCCGAAGAACGCCGGCGCTGAGGCCCCCACGCGACGCACGAACTACCCGGCCTCGACCATCTACTCCGTTCTACGTGACCTGGCCGATGGGTCCGCGTACACGCACGCGTCGATGCGAGCCCTCAAGCAGATGGGACGCCCCGCCGGGCGAAGCCGCCGCGTCGGCGAGCAGTCGGCAGCGAACCTGACGAAGGCCGGCAACTTCAGCCCCGACCGGGAGCAGAAGGCGCACTGGCACATCGCAGCCGGCATCCTGGAACGGTACGGACCTACCATCACCGAACCGATGTTCGAGGCGATGACCGCCGAAGAGGACAAGGACCGCGAGGCGGGGCTGCCGGTCGTGTACTTCGCCGATGAGGTCCCGGTGAAGCGGGACTTCGCCCGGTCGAGCTCGCTGAACAGTTCCCCGGTCGTGTGGACCGCCCTCGTCGTGACCCGCACGCAGTGGGAGAAGGACCCCGAGACGAACAAGGTCGTCGGCCGGCCGAGCAAACTCGTGCGCGTGCGAGCCCTGCCGAACGCGACGACGGAAGCGTGGACGCTCGTCCTGTCCGAGCTGAAGGCGCCCGGCTTCCTCATCGCCGACGGCGCGGCCGCCATCGAGAAGGCCGCGAAGAACGTGTGGGGCAACGCGACGACCGTCGTGCCGTGCATGTACCACGCGCTGACGAACATCACGAAGAAGCTCACCCCGTCGAAGGGCCAGCTGCCGGAGAAGGTCCGCGACCACATGTACGGGCTGACGCGCGACGACATGAAGGCCTTCGGGCCCAAGGCCGTCACCGACTGGTTCGATCAGCTGGAAGTCCTCGCCGGGCACCAGGACATTCCCCTCGACGCGGTCGTCACGCAACGCCGGCAGTACGAGCCGCTCCTGTGCCGGACTGCGGGGGTGGCCAAGGCCGGCAACGACCCCGAGGTCCAGGTCAGCAACGCCGCCGTCGAGGCCCAGATCCTGCTCTGGGTGAAGAAGATGACCCGGCGACGCGGCGCGATGATGAGCAACCTCCCCAGGACGAACCTGCTCGGTGACTTGATGGTCGCCGGAGCGAACGGTGCGCTGCTCAGCCAGCACCAGGTCACGCAGGCCATCCGTGCGGCGTCCACCGCGACGAAGGGCTGGGCGCCGCCACCGCGCGCGCTGACCGAACCAGCCGGCGTCCTGGGGCTGCGCGACGCGTTCTCCATCACCGAACTCCTCGACCGGGGCACGCCATGAAGGGCCGCGTCGCCAAGGGCGCCGCCTGCCGGCAGCTCATCGCCGAACGCCAGTTCATCGCCCTGGACATCGAGACGACCGAGACGAAGGTGACCACGGCGGCCCCATCGGTCACCTACCCGGTGCCGGTCGGTGTGGTCCTGTTCATGAACGACAGCCGACGCGACCCGCAGCACTTCACGGGCAACCCCGGCGTCCCGATGGACAAGGCCAGCAGCGCCCGCAACGGCATCCGGACCGCAGACCTGCTCGCCCTTACCCAGGACGTGCCCGCGATGCTGGCCGAGCTCGACGCGTACCTCGCGAAGTACCCGGACGCGTACCTCGTGTGCCACAACGCGAACTTCGACATCCGGCACCTGTGCGCCGCCTGCGAGCGGGCCGGCATGACCCCGTTCAGCCGGAACGTCCTCGACACCGAGTTTCTCCCCAAGCGCCTCAAGCTCGACGGGGTGCCCACGTTCTCCAAGCTCGACAACATGCGGATCCGCTACAACATCAGCACGACCATCCCGGCGGCCACTGCCCGGCTGCGCAAGGGACTCAAGGACGCGCAGGACACCGCCGAGCTTCTCGGCTGGCTGATGGCCGAAGCAGCGGACAAGGGCATCATCACGTTCCCCGGCTTCATCACGGCCGCCAAGGTCCGCACGAGCGAGGACATCGCCTCCGCGTACACCCGGCGCCGCGTCCCGATGACCCGGCCCAGCATCTCAGCCACCCACATCCGAAACCTTCACCGGGGTGCGCTGCCCGCGAAGCCGTCGGACGACGACCTGGACCGCTGGGCCGCGAACGCTGCCACCTGCGTCCGGCTCCGCTGCCCGCACCTGGTCGAGAAGGTCACCCGCAACGACCTGCACGCCGCGCTCCTGCTGCCCCGGCTGACGGCGCTGCTGCCGTCGTGTACGAAGCCCGGCGACCTCGGAACGCTCCTGAACGCACTCGAACCACTGATGCTGTTCATGACGAGGGACGAGGCGCGGGCTTGGTACAAGGCCAGCGTCGCCCGCATCCGTACCGGGGCCGCGTGTGAGCCGGCAGCCGCATGCCCCGCGTGCGTCGCTGACCAGTCGTGCCCGAAGGACACGATCTGCCACCTCCTCACCCGGCGTTCCCTCGACTACGGGCAGACCTCCCGGCACAAGCCCGTCAGCTTGCTGTCCAAGCAGGCGAAGAAGGACCTGTGGGACGGGGAGAGTTTCCGCAAGACCGGCACGTGGCCCCGCCAGGGCATGGCCGACATGGCGGCCTACATGGTGTGGATGGTTCTACTCGAGGCACGGGCCAGGCGGGAGACGACCACGGAGACGAAGCTCCTCGACAAGGCCGTCGAACGGAACCTTCACCTCGAGGACCCGCGTCTCGCCCTGGAACTCGCCCGGCACTGGGCGAAGAGCTCCACGCACGGCGAGGACATCGAGGAGTTCGTCAGCACCGTCCTCGCGAAGGCCACGAGCGACCACGGGTTTGCCCAGCTCGAGATCTGGTTCCACGGGCCGTACCAGCGGACGGTCGCCGCGCGCGACGCGACCGACGCCCGGAAGGTTCGGGCCCGGAAGGTCGACCCCGAACGCAAGCCCGCCGACATCGAGCTCCGCCCGCCCGAGGCACAGCACGCGTACCGCTACCAGATCCGCCGGCGCCCGGCCGTGCCCGTGCCGGCCCAGGCCGAGCAGCCGGCATAGTCGGGTCAGCCGGTCGAGGCGGCCCGGCGAGTTTCGGTGGAGCCGAGCACCGGAAGGCCCGTCATCGAGTCAGTTAGTCCAGTAGCCCGGGCACAGCGGTCAGAGCATCGAGAAACGACTGGCTGCCGACAGTGGCGGATGCGGCTGCTTGTGCCCCGGCTGAGGCGTTGATCGCGACGCTGAACCCAACCGCATGGAACAACCGCAGGTCTGATCGCCCATCTCCGATGGCCACGACCTGATCGAGACCGACCCCGAGGCACTGACACTGCTCGGCGACGAAAGTGACCTTGTCCTCGGGCTCGCAGTGGCGACCGACGCGACCCGTGAACAGGCCGGTGGCGTCGTCGACCTCCAGATCGACGCCGTGCACCCCGGCGAAGCCCCGCAGATCCGCCAGCGCCTCTGCGCCGAAGGACCACCCCGCCGTGGCGATGACGGCCTCGATGCCACGGCAATTGAGCAGGCTCACACCGAGTGCGATGTCGTCGAGGCTGGGGATCTGCGCCATGGCGACGGTGGCGTCGGCGAGGGCGATGTCCCGGTAGAACGGTGCGTATCTTTCGGCCACCTGGGTGCTGGTGATCTCCCCGCTGGCGAAGCGCCGTTCGAGGTCCTGGATCACTGGCCCGTGTCCGATCCAGTCGTCCAGGTGAACAGCGGCGGTAGTCCCCGTGACCAGCGTGCCGTCCAGGTCGGCCACCACCAGGCGCCACGGGCCCCCGAGTGTGCTCACGCTGGTCATGCTGCCACAGGCTCGACGTCTTCGTTGCGCCCGTCGCGGGTAGCCCGTGCCGTCTTCGATGCCATCCTCGGCGACGCGCCCTGTGCTGCCGGTTGCTGGGCGACCTCCATCGAGATACTCCCTCTGAGCTGTTGTCATTTCGGACACGGCGCCCTCCCGTCGCCACAGGGCAACGACCTAGCTCGCGGAGAGGTCGACACGCCAACCACGGTGAATCCCCCTCACGGCCGGACCTCGGGTGCAGCATGGACAGGGTCGGGGGCCTGGCTATGGCCGGCACGTCAGCTCTGCCTGGTGGGTGCCGCCTCATCTCCGCGTTTCGGGCACCCCGAGTTGTGTCACTCCAACGCACACCTGTTGCCGTAGTGGCGAGGCGCCGCACCGGTCAGGGCGCATAGTGGTCGGCCGGCCGCACGAAGCAGGCCGTTCAGGTCATTAAGCGGCTCCGGTAGCCCGGATAGGAAAGGCCGGCCCGACGTGAGAGTCATGGCAAGATGGTGTTCGCGCCATCGCAGGATCGTGCTGGTCTTGTGGCTGGTAGCCCTGGCCGGGTCGTTCGGGGCCAGCCGGGCGGCCGGGACCAGCTTCTCCAACCAGTTCCAGCTGCCGGATACTCAGTCCGGCCGGGCACTGAGCCTGCTGCAGAAGGACTTCCCGGCGGCCTCGGGCAGCTCGGACCAGATCGTCCTGCACGCCACGACCGGCACGCTCCGCGACCCGGCCGTCAAGGCCAGGGCGCAGCGGATGCTCCAGCAGGTTGCCGCCCTGCCCCACGTGCGCGCGGTGGCCAGCCCGTTCAGCGCCGCCGGCGCGGGCCAGATCAGCAGGAACAGTACGGTGGCCTTCGCCACGGTCAGCTTCGACCAGCAATCCCAGACCCTGCCCAAGGCGGCGGCGCAGCATGTCATCACCACCGCCGAGGCGGCCGGCGGCGGCCAGCTCCAGGTGGCACTGGGCGGTCAGGACATCGAGAACGCCCAGTCGCAGAGCAGCCCGGCCAGCACCCTGGCCGGCATCGTGCTGGCGCTAGCCGTGCTCGGCGTGGCGTTCGGGGCGCTGTTCGCGGCGTTCCTGCCGCTGATCACCGCCCTTGTTGCCGTCGGCGTCGGCTACTCGGTCACCGGGCTGCTCAGCCACGTCTTCTCCGTGGCCAGCTTCGCCACCATCCTCGGTGTCCTCATCGGCCTCGGCGTCGGGATCGACTATGCCCTGCTGATCGTCACCCGCCACCGCAACGGCCTGAAGGCCGGGCACGACGTCCAGGACGCCACGGTGAACGCCGTCAACACCGCCGGGCGGGCGGTGTTCTTCGCCGGGATCACGGTGTGCATCGCCCTGCTCGGCCAGTTCGCCCTCGGCGTCTCGTTCCTCTATGGCATCGCCGTGTCCGCCGCGATCACCGTGGCACTGACCATGCTGGCGTCGCTGACGCTGCTGCCCGCCCTGCTCGGCTTCTTCGGCACCAAGGTCCTGTCCCGCCGGCAGCGAGCCCGGCTGCGGGCGACCGGACCCGCCGACGAGGACAGCACCGGATTCTGGCCTCGCTGGGCCACCGCCATCGAGCACCGGCCGGTCCTCCCGGCCGTTTTCGCGCTGGCCGCCGTCATCGTCATCGCGCTGCCCGTCTTCAGCCTCCGCCTCGGCCTGGATGACGCCGGCAGTGACCCGCCCGGCACCACCACCCACCAGGCCTACAACCTGCTGGCCGAGGGCTTCGGGCCCGGATTCAGCGGTCCGCTGCAACTGGTCGCGGAGCTGCCATCGCCCGCCGCCGAAGCCAGGTTCGCCGCCCTGACCCGCACCCTGGCCCGCCAGCCCGGCGTCGTCGCGGTCTCCCCGGCCGTGCTCAGCCCCGGCGGCACCATCGCCATCGCCGAGCTCTACCCCTCAACCAGCCCCCAGTCGGTCCAGACCACGTCCCTGCTCAGCCGGCTCCGCGGCGGCGTCATCCCCCGGGCCCAGGCCGGCACCGGCATCACCGTCCTGGTCGGCGGCCCCACCGCCACCCAGACCGATTTCGCCCGCGTCCTGTCCTCCAAGCTCATCTTGTTCATCGCCGTCGTCGTCCTGCTGGGCTTCGTGCTGCTGATGGCGGTATTCCGGAGCCTGCTCATCCCGCTGACCGCCTCGGTCATGAACCTGCTGGCCGTGGGCGCCGCCCTCGGCCTGATGAACGCGATCTTCGAATGGGGCTGGGGCCACTCGCTGTTCGGGATCTCCGCCACCGCCCCGGTCGAGGTCTTCGTCCCCGTGCTGCTGATCTCCATCTAGTTCGGGCTGTCCATGGACTACGAGGTATTCCTGGTCAGCCGGATGCGCGAGGAATGGGCCCGCACCGGCGACAACCGGCTGGCCGTGACCCGCGGCCAGGCGGCCACCGGCAAGGTGATCACCGCCGCGGCCGCCATCATGATCCTGGTCTTCGCGTCGTTCGCCCTGGGGCCGAGCATCGTCATCAAGCAGTTCGGCCTCGGCCTGGCCGGCGCCATCATCATCGACGCCTTCATCATCCGGACCGTGCTCGTCCCCGCCCTCATGCACCTGTCCGGCAACGTCAGCTGGTGGCTCCCGCGGTGGCTCGACCGCCTGATCCCGCACCTCAACATCGAAGGCGCACACCACCCCGCACCCGCACCCGCACCCGCCAGACCCCTCACGGCCGGCGCCGCCGTGCCGGGATCACGCGACTGACCGATTCGAGAGGTTCACCATGACAACGACCACCAATTCGCCGGGTCGCGCCGCCATGACCGGCGTGGAGGGCATCAGCAAGTCCTTCGGGGAGACCAGGGCGCTGGCCGGCGAAGGTTCCCGGGTCGCCCGCAATCTTGTCCGGGGCGGCGAACGGGTCGTCCTGGCGGCACGCGATCAATCGAACGCCGGCTCGCTGGCGGCCGGACTAGGTGAGCTGGCGAGTTCGGCGGCCGTTGCCGATGCCGTGGCGCAGGCGGACACGGTCGTCTTCGCCGTGTGGCCAGCCGCGGGGAAGGAGCTCATTTCCCGGCTGTCGCAGGCATTGGCCGGCAAGGTGGTCATCGACCCGTCCGATCCGGTCGGGCCTGATGGTCACGGTGGCCTGGCCAGAACGCTCCCGGAGGGCGGATCCGCAGCCTCGGTGGTCGCGAAGCTGCTCCCTGCTGGCGCCCGTTACGTGAAGGCGTCCGGCACGGCGGGGGCTGGCGAACCCGGTTCGGCGGCGCGCCCGGAGTCCGGCGGGCACGCGGAGAAGAAGGCCTGAGTGTCTCGATGAGCAAGAACGGATCCCCGCCGCCCGAAAATCACGTCATCGTGCTGTTCGGCGCCACCGGCGACCTGGCCAGGCGCAAGCTGCTGCCCGGGCTGTTCCACCTGCACGCGGCCGGGCTGCTGCCCCGCGACTATCGCGTCATCGGGACCTCGCCGGCCTCGTTCGCGCTGA
>ODAK010004293.1_pt1 | contig 14610 bp, 21 predicted proteins | sample 1539591 | NCBI WGS metagenome assembly ODAK01 (sample SAMEA3539303, study PRJEB22396) | soil metagenome | biome: tundra; feature: field; material: soil | place: USA | collected 2010-05 | depth 0.15 m | reverse complement strand
CGGTCGAGCTCGACGCGATCCGCGCCGACCTGCTCGACGCCGTCAACCGCGCCGTGCAACCCACCCACGCCTCGGTCTGGATCAGAGGAGCCCCGCCAGGTTGAGCGGCCGTCTCGAGCGCGCCGCCTGAGGGCGGCCGCGCGCGAGGTGCGCGGAACCACGAGGCAGCCGACGCCGCGTGCTACCGCGGCGATGCGACGCGAACGCCGGACGCGGCCACCCTCGAGTGGGTGTCGGTTCGCCGAGCGCCCGCCAATCTCGACTCCAGCTCCATGACGCGTCGTGTCAGGCGTCGGTTCTCGATCTCCAGCGCGATCGCGCGGCGGCGTGCCGTAGCGAGATCGGCGGCCATCAGCGGCACGACCGCGCGGAGTCGGGCGAGTCTGTCCACCACGTCAGCGTCGCTGGTCGTCACGGTTTGGTCGTTCACGCGGATTCCCTTGTGCCACGATGCCTTGCAGTTCGCAGCATTGAAGCGCCGCGAAGTGATGTGGGGCTAAGCGCCGACGAAAAGACGCGTAAAGATCGCGGCAACGGGTTGCCAGCTGACTCGCCGGCATCGAGGACTGCGGCTGCGAGGCGCGGAGGTGGCCGCTTCGATCGTGCGCCGCGAGCGCCACGCGTGTCGGTCTGGAGGAGCAGCCCAGGCGTAGGCGGCGGTCACGTTCTTGGGCCTTGCGGCTATGAACCGTGTGTGGGGTCGCTTTCGTATCGCTCGTCTGATGCCGAGCTGCTCGGATGCTGCGTCGGTAACCGGGAAGAGTTCACGGCGTTCTATCGCCGCTATGAGCGGCCCGTCTTGACCTATCTGGCGCGCCGGGTTGGTGACCCGCAGCTGGCGGCCGACCTTTGTGCTGAGACGTTCGCTGCGGCGCTCGTGGGTGCTGCGTCCTATCGTCCGGTGCACGAATCGGCTGCGCCGTGGCTATTCGGCATCGCACGCAATGTCGTGAGCGGAAGCTTTCGCGCCGGCCGGGTGGAGGCCGCCGCCCGGGCGCGCCTGGGGATGCGCGAGCCGCTCGTGCTGAGCGATCAGGATCTCGAGCGAGTCGAGGAGCTCGCGAGTTCAGACGCCTCGGTGCTGGCCCTGCTTGAGGATCTGCCCGCAGCGCAGCGCAAAGCGCTGGAGGCGAGGGTCCTCGACGAGCTCTCCTACCGGGATGTTGCGCGGCGGCTGGAGTGCTCCGAGCTCGTGGCGCGCAAGCGCGTCAGTCGCGGCCTTTCAACTCTTCGAGCACGCTTGGAGGAGGAACCATGACCGTCCTGCCCAACCTCGAACGGCTGCTCGGCGACGCTGCCGAACGCCTCGCGCCGGCGAGCATCCAGCCGGCCGCCACTACGGGGCCGATGGGCACGCGCAGCTCGCAGCGCCGGGTGCGCCGTCAACGTCTGCGTCGGTGGCGTCCGCTCGCCCTGGTCACCGTGCTTGTGCTGGGCGGCGCGACCGGGGCGCTGGCCGCCGCCGGCGTGTTTCAGACCGGGACGCCGATCGGGGCGCAACCGGGTTACGCACCGATTTCGAGCGTCGGCTTCGGTGCCCCGAAGCACGGCAGCATGAGAGTGCTCACGCTGCGGGTGGCCGATCCCGCCGGTGGACCGCCGTGGGGACTGGGCCTGTTCACGACGACACAGGGTCTCGCCTGCCCTGTGACCGGGCGCGTGATCGACGGGCGGCTCGGCGCGCTCGGCATCGACTACGTGTTCGGCGACGACGGGCGCTTCCATCTGCTGCTCGCGCCCGCCGGGATCGCCATCGACTGCTCACCTGCTGACGCGCACGGCCACGCGTACCTGACCGGCGGTTACGGCTGGATTCAGAACGCCAGCGGCGACACCGCACCCGCGGCCGCGGTCAATCAGCGTCCGCACTGCGATCTACCCGGCGAGCACGATTGGGGGGTGCGCTGCCCGCAAGCGGATCTCCGCGCCGTCTTCTACGGCTTCCTTGGGCCGGACGCGCGAACGGTCTTCTACAGCTTCAACGGCGTGCGACATCTCGAACGCGTCAGCGGCCCCGACGGCGGCTACCTCATCGTCCTGCCGGCACCTCCAGGATCGACGGTCGGCCGCGCAGCAAACCTCGGCGACGTCAAGGCGCCGGCCGCCGTCTACGTCACCTACACCAACGGACGCACCTGCACGCTCGCGAGCGCGGAGGTGCTCGAGCGCGCTCCGGGGCCGTGCACCGCCGTCGGCTACGTGCAGGGCCCGCTTGAGTTGCCGACCCGCGAAGCGGTCTGGACCCCCGCCCACGTGACCTACCACGCAGCCCTTCCGGTCGGGATCCTCGGCCCGCGTCCGGCGCTCGCCATCACGTTCACCGCGCGTGTCGCGATCACCACCACCCAGGAGCGCTACGCCGTCGAAGCCCGCAGGCCGAACACGCGCGGGTGCACGAGGGCGCTCGCCAGATCGGACGAGTTCATCCCGCTCGAGGACAACACCCAGCGGACGATTGCCGCCGGCCAGGCCGTCCGGCTCGTCCTGCCCCTCCAACCGCTCTGCGCGGGCCGCTACAGCGGCCGCGTCTACTACGACCGCGGACCACGATTCGGAGGGGTGCCCGGCCAGAACTTCCTCGGCCGCGACCAACGCGCGACCGTCACCGTCGCAGACTTCGCAATCAACGTCCCGTGAGCGCCGGCAAGCGTCCGACCCAGCCGCGCCCCTCCTGAGTTGGTTGGGGATCCGGGTCAGTGGTCGGGTGCCTGCGTAGGATGGCTGACGTGGCGGTGAAGGCGTGCCTGAACGGTGGACGCTCACGCGAGGAGCACGCGGCGGTGCCGCTGAGCGCCGCCGAGCTGGCGGCGGACGCGGTCGCTGTGCGGCGTGTCGGCGCGTTTGCCGTGCACCTGCATCCTCGCGACGCTACGGGCGCCGAGACCCTGGATGCGGCCGCTTGCGACAGCGCCGTCGCGGCGATTCGAGCCGCGGCGCGAGGTCTGGCCATCGGGCTTTCGACGGCCGCTGCGATTGATCCTGACCCGTTTGCACGCGCCGCCGCGCTAAGGGCGTGGCGGACGCCGCCGGACTTTGTCTCGGTGAACGTCAGCGAGCTGGGCTGGGCCGGGATCATGCGCGCCGCGGCGCACGCCGGTATCGGCGTCGAGGCCGGCCTTGCGAGTCCGCGCGATGCGGAAGAGTTCGCCAGCAGTGCCTTTGCGCACCGCGTCGTGCGGGCGCTGGTGGAGGTGGACGGTGGCGCCGATGAAGCGCACGCGGTCGCCGCACTCGTTCCCGCGGGAGTGCCACAGCTGTGGCACTCCTACGGTTGGCGCACGTGGCAGGTCCTCGCGGCAGGCGCGGCCGCCGGACATGACGTGCGCGTCGGTCTCGAGGACGTCTTGGTGCTGCCTGACGGTCGCGTCGCCGTCGGCAATGCCGAACTCGTTGCCACCGCGGCAGCGTTGAACGCTCGTCCGACATGAGCACCGGACGCGCGCGGCGCGACGCCGCATCCAGCGGAAGCCGGGGTTTGGTTGCCGCGGCGTCGGGTGTCAGCGCGCGGGCGCGACGCGGCGCTCGGCGCGAACCTCGAAGCCGGTCAGCGTTAGCGGTCCGAACGAGGTGACCAGGGCGACGTCGATGGCGTCCCGGCCACGCCCGACAACGACCCGCCCGATGCGCGGCCGGTTGTTTCGCGCGTCGAAGGTGTGCCAACGGCCGTCGAGGTAGGCCTCGAACCAGGCTGCGAAATCCATCGGCTCGGCCGGCGGCGAAACGCCGATGTTCGGGATGTAGCCGAAGACGTAGCGGGCCGGGATATTCAGGGCGCGACAGAGCGTGATGGCCAGATGGGCGAAGTCGCGACAGACGCCCTGGCCGGCGCGGTAGGCGTCGGCGGCGGTTGTCCACGGGTTCGACGCGCCCGGAACGAACTCCAGGTGGCCGTGCACGTAGTCGACGATCGTCTGCACTCGTGCCCAGCCCGGCGCCACGTCGCCAAACCGTTGCCAGGCCTCGTGGCCGAGCTCGTCGGGCAGGCAGAAGCGGCTGGGCATGACGAAGTTCAGGACCTCGTCGGGTAACAACTGAACCGGCACCTCAGGCGCGTCGGGCTCGATCACGTCAGCCGGCTGCGTGACGGTCAACTGCGCCTCGTAGGTGATCTGCGAGACGCCTGGCGTCAGCTCAAAGCGCTCGCAGCGATTCCCGTATTGGTCGAGGTAGCTGTGGTGGACGGCATTCGTATCCCACCGCTCAGCATTGATTGACACGCCGCGCCCAAGACGCGGAGCGACCTGCACTATCGCGGTGGCCCGTTGCACGGAGTCCAGCCCGAACTCGCACCCCACGCTGAGCGACAGCCCCTCCGGGCGCCCACAACCGTCACCGCCCGTAGATCCCGAGTCGATCATCGCGCTGCGCGCTTGTCAGGTCACGGCGGGCTGCTGGATGCCTGGCTGCGCTGACTCGCCGTCCTCGCCGCCCAGCGTGTGCATGGGCTGATCTGGGTGATCTGCCGACGTCAGCTTCCTCGCGTCCTTCTTGGCCTTCTTGTCCAACCGCCGCTCGCGAAGCCTGCTTTCACGAGTGAGCTTTGCCATCGTGGTCTTCTTCTTGCCGCCTGATGCCATGCCTGTCCGTCTCTCGTCGTGGAGTTTGGTGCGCGTCGATGACGCGCACGCCAGTGGGGTCAAGCCGAGGAGCAACCCGTGGGAAACAGCCGGGCCGGCCCCCGGCGGTTAGCGGGTGAGAGCGCCCGGCGGAAGCACGAATCGCAGCGGCGTCGGCTCCTTCGCACCTGCGCGCGCGTCGAGCTGCTGAGTATGCAGCCCGCCGCGAGCAGTGGAAACGATCGCCTCGGCGGTGGCGCCTCGAGCTGTGATCCAGGCCATCACCTCGGCGAAGTCCGCGCCATCGGCGAAGACCGCTGCCCGCTCTATGACCGCGCCACCGGACCGATGCGGGCGTGCCAGCCGGGTCACCAAAGCGCGGATCTCTTCGTCGTCCATACCAGCCAGGCTACTCCGTTGGCGAGCTGACCAACGGTCCTGACCCGTCCCCCCGAACGTTGGTGCACGCCGGGCGGCACCGTTCTTGGACGCAGCCGCGCGTCGGAGCGGCATTTCGGTGTCCGGCAAACGGCGCTACTTGCCGGTCGTGCGGTGCATCGACCCACGCGTGTGTCCAGCGCGCCGCCGTCCCACGCCCAGGCCGCCGCCGCCTGCGCCGCGAACGGGTGGCGGCGTCCGTCGGACGAGCAGACGCAGCACCGGGTCGTCAGGACCCTCGTCCGTGCGCTCGCTCAAGGCCGCCGGATGAACGGTGCGGAACACGGGCCCCCGGCCGGCGTCGACCACAGCCACCACGACCTTCGATCTGCTCGGCGTGTCGAACACGATGCCGTGGCTGACGGCCCCGCCGCCGGCGACGTTCACTCGTTCGCCAGGTTGCGCCGGCTCCATCGATACAGAGTACTCGGACCTACGCTGCGCTCGAGGCGCCGGCGCAAGAGTGCAAATCGATCAGCGGGGACGCCTCGCCGCTCGTGGGCGAGGATCCTCGCTACCGATGACCGCGGCCGCGACGCGGTGGTGGCGGTTCCGCGCCTGCTGCCGCTTCGCGCCGGGCCTGCGCTTCGGCGCGCAGCTGGGCCTGCAACTGGGCGTCGTGGGTGATGCCGTCCTGGCGCCGCTTCACTGATGCGGCGCCACGCGCCTGCTGCTTCACGACCTCAAACTTGGCGCTCGCCTCCGCCGCCAGGCGCTTGAGCTCGCCGCCGCGACCGGCTAGCGCTTCGTCAGCAGGGTCAGCGTCGCGGTGCGCGCGCTGATGCTCGTCGGAGAGCTGCCGCGCCTTTTGCGCCGCGTCGCGCGCGTTCTTGACTGCGGCTGGCGCGGGCTCGTCGGACATGGCAGGTGGCGCACCTCGCGCCTGCAACCAGGCTAGCACCCCGGCCACACGACCGGGACCAAATGTCAGAGGTTGAGGCTCACGGCACCTCAGCCGTGCGGTCTGCCCCCCTCGGAGAGCTCCGCATGCGCGGCGGCCCGCACGGGCAGCCCATGCTCCTCGCAGCGAGCGCCGCCGTCGCCGCCGCTATCACGAGCCCTCGCGAGCGGCCGAGCGCCCGAGCGGCGTACGGTACGCACGATGGATGTAGACACCGCGATCCGCACCCGCAGAACCCACAAGGCCTTCGCCCCTGAGCCGATCGACCGCGCAACGCTGTGCGAACTCTTTGAACTCGCGCGCTGGGCCCCCAACCACCAGCTCACGAACCCGTGGCGCTTTCGCGTCCTCGGTGAGCGAACCCGTGCGCAGCTTGCGCACGAAGCCGAACTCGCGTCCCCAGGCTCAGCGAAGAAGCTCGATCGCGCACCGACGCTCGTCGTCGCCAGCGCCAAGCTTCACGGCGATCGGACCGAACAGCAAGAGGACCTGCTCGCCGCGACGATCGCCGCCTACATCGTGCTGCTCGGCGCCCACGCACGGGGACTGGCCGGCTACTGGCGCACCCTTCGAGTGCTCGAGACAGCGGCCGCACGATCCGCGCTCGCGATCGCAGCGGACGAACAACCACTCGGGCTACTCCACCTCGGACACCCCCGCCAAACCCAGCGTGTCCCCGACCGCGCACCAGTTGAGGAGATCGCCAGCTTCCTCGACTGACCCACGCCAGCCACTCGCACCGACCCACGGGGCGGTTTCGGTCTGTTTGCAAGCGGCACCGCTGGCGCGCCCGTGGACGGTGGGCTTGGGTGGATGGGTCAGCCGGTCGGCGTCAGGACGAGTCAGCGGCGGCTCGCCACGCCAAACGGAGTTCCCTCCGAGTCTCGACAGATTGCCCATTGCTCGCCCGGATGAATCACGCTTCCGCCGAGCGCCTTTACCCGCTCGAGCGTCGCTGCGATGTCGCCCACCGCGAAGTACGGAAGCGAGAACGTGTCGCCCGGCCCGGCACCGCGCTGATGGATGCCGACCTCGGGGCCGCCCGAGTGGGTCTGCCAGCCCTGTCCCTCGCCGTCGCGGCGAGCCTCCAAATCGAGGCCGAGAAGTCCGACCCAGAAGCTCTGGGCGCGCTCCGGGTCGTCGGCCGGGAACTCGAGCAACGAGAGTGGCGAGGCGGTCATCTGCTGGACGATAACGCCGCACCGACCGCGGGCCCCGCCGTGCCCCCTCTGCGCGTCACCGATGTGCGGCGGGCCGAGCCCCGCGACGACGAACACGGGGTCGGCCAGCCGCCTGAGCATGAGCGCAGTCATGACTCCCGTAAGCACGGCCGACGAGCCGACGCTGCTCGCCAGAGCCGAGCCAGAGGCCATGAGTCGACGGCTGCTCGTCGCGCTGTCGGACGGCGTGGTTCGCGTCGAAGCGGGCGCTTTGCGCACCGGCCGTTGTATGCCCGGGCGTTGACTCTCAAACAGCGTGGCTAGTCGTCGAGAAGGCGTACGCTGCTCGCATGGCATCTACATCTCGGGCCGACGAGGTGGTGATCCCGGCGCTGCTGCGGGCGGCGCGTGGCAGCTACGGGCATGCGATACGGCAGCGTCTCGAGGCTGCAGGGTTTGACGACCTTCCGCGAAACGGCGCCTACATCGTGGGGGGAATCGTCAGTCACGGCGGATCGGCAGCGAGCCTGGTGGCGGAGCTGGGGATCAGCGAGCAAGCGGCCAGCCAGCTGATCGACACGCTCGTCGCCCGCGGCTACCTGGAGCGCGAAGTCAACGCCGAGGATCGCTGGCGAGTGACGATCGATGTCACCGACCGCGGACGCGCCGCCGCCGCCGCGGTTCGGGCCGGCGTCGCAGCGGTGAACGCCGAGCTCGCCGGACTGCTTTCACCGGCCGAGCTCGCCGGACTGCGGGCCGGCCTGACGGCGCTCTGCGACATCAGGGAACGCATGGAGGATCAGGCCAGGGCAGATGCGAGCACATCCGCCGAGCCGTGACACAAGGCCGCCCCGAAGCCGCGCGGCGTTAGGCTTCATCGCATGAGCGAGAAGGCGCACTTCACGGCCGAGCAAGCGGGCGCGGCGGGCGAGCGGATCGGCATTGAGTGGGCCACTTCGCGATTCGACGTCGAACAGCTGCGGATGGGGATGGAGGTCGAGCTCGAGCACGGTACGCAGGATCTCGAGACGAATGTCACCGACGACGACGTCACCGTGACCGCGAAGATCGCGCGGGCGCATCTCAACGAGTTCCCCGACTATTACTCCCGCTTGGCGGTGATGGAGGCCGAGGCCGACGCCTACTGGGCGGCGCAGGTCGAATAACCCTGCCGCGCCGTCCGAGCAGCCCGAGCGCTCGGCGCGCGGAGCGGCACTTGCGTGACGGCGGTCCGGCACCTGCGTGACGGCGGTCCGCTCGGCGTTCGAGAGGGCTGCGCCCGGCGCATCGACTGCGAGCTTGCCGCGCCCACGCGGTCACCGGGCGCTCATAGGGCGTCGCCTTCCAGCAGCGCCTTGAGGTTCTCCGCGGCGGTCTCGAACTGCTTCTTGGTCAGCCGGAGGACAACCGGCTCGGCGAGCTTGAAGAAGCCACGGCTCTCGCCTCGGTAGACGGATCTGACCCTGGTGCCGCCGTCGACTGCATCGAGCGTGTTCTCGACTTCGAGATGGAATGGTCCAGAGGTCGTCTTGGTGGCGAACTTCGTGTCGGCGAGGTACTCGGTGTACTGGACCGGCGACTGATAGCCGCGTCCGAGGAACCTGCCGACGTAGACGAGCGTGGCGCCGATGCCGAGCGGACCGTCGCTGGTCTGTCGCACCTCATCCAGTCCGGGATTCCACCGGGGAGCCTTGTCGTAGTCCTGGAGTGCGGCGAAGACGTCCCCGACAGGACGGTTGATGATGGTCACGATCTCAAACTCGTTCATTGTTGCCACCTCGATTTGGAGCGCAGGGCTGATTCACCGATCAGGACGCGAACGGTATGACCGCAGCGTTCCGAGATCGTTACGTCCGCTCACGGCGAGCCGCGATCAGGTCGGGGCGTGCGGCTCCAGCTCGTTTCAATATCGCGAGCACGCCGCAGCCCGCGCCAGCCCAAGCAGACCGCCCCCGAAAAGCAAGGAGGCCCGGCATCGCGCCGGGCCTCCCGAAACTCAGAGCAGCGAAGGAGCGCCCGGCAGAACCGGGCTCCCGCAGCTCCTTACATCATTCCGCTCATGTCCGGCATGCCACCGCCGCCGCCGCCGTCCTTCTCCGGCATCTCGGCGACGATCGCCTCGGTCGTGAGGATGTTCTTGGCGATCGAGGCGGCGTTCTGCAGCGCAGAGCGCGTGACCATCGCCGGGTCGATCACGCCGGCCGCGACGAGATCGACGATCTCGTTGGAGGCGGCGTTGAGGCCGTGGCCCTTCTTGGCCTTGCGCACCTCGTTGACGACGACCGAGCCCTCGAGCCCGGCGTTCTCGGCGATCTGACGCAGCGGCTCCTCGAGCGCGCGCAGCACGATCTTCGCGCCGGTCTTCTCGTCCTCGTCCTCGATCAGGTCGAGCTTGATGGCGGAACATGCCTCGAGCAGCGCGACACCGCCGCCCGGCACGATGCCCTCCTCGAGCGCGGCGCGGGTGGCCTGCAGCGCGTCCTCGACGCGGTGCTTCTTCTCCTTCATCTCGGTCTCGGTGGCCGCGCCGACCTTGACGACGGCGACACCGCCCGACAGCTTCGCGAGACGCTCCTGGAGCTTCTCGCGATCGAAGTCCGAGTCGGTGTTCTCGATCTCGGTCTTGATCTGGTTGATCCGGCCCTTGATCGCGGCCGCATCACCGGCGCCGTCGACGATCGTCGTGTTGTCCTTCGCCACGACGACGCGGCGGGCGCGCCCGAGCTGGGAGACCTGGGTGTTCTCGAGCTTCAGGCCCATCTCCTCGGTGATCACCTCGGCATTGGTCAGGATCGCGATGTCCTCGAGCATCCGCTTGCGGCGATCGCCGAAACCGGGAGCCTTGACCGCGACGCCGGTGAAGGTGCCGCGGAGCTTGTTGACGACGAGCGTCGCAAGGGACTCACCCTCGACGTCCTCGGCGATGATCAGCAGCGGCTTGCCCGACTGGATGACAGCCTCGAGCACCGGCAGAACGTCGCGAACGGCGCCGATCTTCTGGTTGGCGATGAGGATGTAGGGATCCTCCAGCACGGCCTCCATGCGGTCCTGGTCGGTGACCATGTAGGGCGAGATGTAGCCCTTGTCGAACTGCATGCCCTCGGTGAACTCGAGGTCCATGCCGAACGTCTGGCCCTCCTCGACGTTGACCACGCCGTCCTTGCCGACCCGCTCGATGGCATCGGCGATGACATCGCCGATCTCGTCGTCGCCGGCTGAGATCGTCGCGACACGCGCGATCTGGTCCTTGCCGGAGACCTCCTTGGACTGCGTGCCGATGTGCTCGACCACCTGGTTGACGGCGCGCTCGATGCCGCGCTTGAGCGCAAGCGGGTTCGCGCCGGCCGTGACGTTCTTCAGACCCTGGCGAACGATCGCCTGGGCCAGCACCGTCGCTGTCGTCGTGCCGTCTCCGGCGACGTCGTTGGTCGCCGTGGCGACCTCGCGGACGAGCTGCGCGCCCTGGTTCTCGAACGGGTCCTGGACCTCGATCTCACGCGCGATGGTGACACCATCGTTGGTGATCGTCGGGGCGCCGAACTTCTTGTCAAGGACGACGTAGCGGCCCTTGGGGCCGAGCGTCACCTTGACCGCGTTGGCAACGGCGTCGACGCCGGCCTCGAGGGCCTTGCGCGCGTCGCCGGCGTACTTCAGTTCCTTGTGAGCCATCTTTGTTCAGTCTCCTTAGGACTCGACGCGTGCGAGGACGTCGGACTCGCGCAGGACCAGCAGGTCCTCGCCGTCGACCTTGATCTCGGTCCCGCCGTATTTGCTGTACAGGACCTCGTCGCCCTCGGCGACATCAAGCGGAATGCGCTTGCCGTCGTCGTCGAGCTTGCCGTCGCCGACGGCCAGGACCTTGCCCTTCTGCGGCTTCTCTTTCGCGGTGTCGGGAAGCACGAGGCCACTCGCAGTGGTCTCCTCTTCCTCGATCGCCCGCACGATCAGCCGATCGCCCAGGGGCTTGAGCTTCATCTTGAAACCTCCGTTGAGTGTGTGCTTCCAGCGGCGAGCACTCCGTTTGGGAGTGCGCCGAACTCGCTTGGCACTCTCGTTACGAGAGTGCCAGCCACCCAGGAGAATACAGGTCCTACCGGCCGATTGTCAAGAAAATTGGCACTCTCGGTGGTCGAGTGCCAGAATTGTTACAAGCAGGCTCGGACGCACGAGCGGCGTGAACGCTCAGTTCTGCGCGCCGCCGAAGCCCTTGATCGCCTCGGTCATGCCGGCCGGCTTGTCGATGATCTGCGAAAAGCGGACGACCGTGACGGTGTCGTCGAGCGTGACCGGCCGCCCGTAGATCTGCTCGAGGAAGTTGACGAGATCCTCGTGGCGGCGAAACTCGGGGTTGTCGTGCTCGATGTCGCGCGGCGAGAGGTCGCGCAGCCGCGTCACCTCGACCTGGTCGATCACCGCGTCGAAGATCTTCTCGCGCGGGGAGTACTGGTAGCCGATCGTCACGAGCACAGCCTGGTTCTTGCGGTACTTGTGCGACTTGTCGCCGAGGCGGATCGTCGCGGTCTTGCGTCCGCGCTTGAGTTGGTCGGCGAAGATCGTCGAGTAGAAGTTCAGGACCTGCACGCCTGGGAGGCTATCGATCCAGACGGATTTTCGACAGCACGGCCTGCACCATCTCGCGCTCGCCGGGGTAGGTGAGCTGCTTGACCGCCTGCGTCATCGGCAGCCAGCGCGCCTCTTCGATCTCGTGGTCGTGGTCGGTCGGCGAGCCGGATCTGAACTCGAACAGGAAGAAACGCACCCGCTTGCTGATCAGCCGGCCGCGGCGGCGGTAGTGGTAGTGCACGTCGCCGAGCGACTCGACCAGCTCGGCCTCCACGCCGCCCTCCTCGCGAACCTCGCGCGAGGCCGCCTGCTCGTCGGTCTCCTCGCCGTCGAGGTGGCCCTTCGGCAGCGCGAGCACGCGCGCGCCGTTGGCGGCGCGCCGGGTCGGCACGACGACCAGCACCTCCTCGCCCTTGAGCACCACACCGCCGGCGGAGCGCTCCTCGAGCGCAGGCGCCACGCGAGCAGCGGGCTCGTCACCGACCGGCACGCCCCCCTGCGAACCGCGCCCGTCGCTCATCGTGACCGTCCGTGCGCAGCGACCGAAAGCCGCCTGCGTGAATCGCCTCCGTCCATGGACACATATTCCACTGCATCGCGCAGCGGCGCGTCGGGCGATGCCGGTGGCGGCGCTATCGTGGCGTCGGTGCGCACCCGCTCCCGCGCCGCCATCCTCGCGCTTGCCTGCGGACTGATCGTCACGCAAACGGTTGCGCTCGCCAAGACGCGGCTGCCGAAGCCGTCCTCGCCGCTGCTGTGGGCGACGGTCGACGTGTGCGACACGGCCGCGCATCCCGACACGATCGGAATCCGCGGGTCGATGCCGGGAACCGGCGACGGTCACCAGCAGATGTACATGAAGTTCGTCGTCGAGTACCGCAGCCCGAGCGGGCATTGGCTCTATCTCGGCGGCGCCGGCGTGTCGAAGTTCGTGGCGGTGGGCGCCGGCTCCTCGCCGGCGCGACAGGCCGGCCAGGATTTCGCCGTGGCGCGCAGCGCGACGATCACCCACACGCTGCGCGGCGTGATCGTCTTCGAGTGGCGCCTGGGCGGCCACACGATCGCGCAGCAGGTGCGGGCGACGAGATCGGGCCACACCGCCGCAGCCGGCGCCGATCCGCCCGGCTACAGCACGGCGACCTGCACGATCAACCGAACAGACGCGGGTCGTTTGTGATCACGCCGGTGACGCCGAGCGCCCGCAGCCGCGCGATCTCGCCGGCGTCGTCGACCGTCCAGGCGTAGAGCTCGCCGCCCGCGCCGCCGACGGCGTCGACCAGCCCACGCGTGACGAGGCTCCAATGCGGCACCAGCGCGTCGATCGCGCCGGCGCGGATCCGCGCAGCGACGCGCGCTGGCAGCATCGCGCGATAGACCCGCCCGATCGTCGGCGTGATCAGCGGCGTGCCGCTGACGCCCGGGATCTCCGGAACCGTCCAGCCGATCGCCAGCGCCGGAGCGAGTGAGCGCAGGCGCTCGAGCACGCTCCAGATCCCGGTGCTGATGAACGCACGCTCGGTGCTCGCGGAGCGCTCGAGCGCCGCCAGCACGCTCTGCTCGCAGCCGCGGCGCTTGATGTCGAGCTGCAGGCGGATGGCGGCGAACGGCGGCGTGCTCAGATGTTCGAGCGCGGCCGCGAGGGTCAGCGGGCGGCGCGGGTCGAGCGCAGCGTAGTCGTGGGCGACGTAGAGCTCGCTTCCGTCGCGTGACGCCAGCACATCGAACTCGATCATGTCCACGCCCGCCGCGATCGCGGCATCGAAGCTCGCGAGGGTGTTGCCCGGCGCGAGCGCATCCGCCCCCTTGTGGCCGACGCGGATCAGCTCTGGCACGCGGGACACCAGAAGGTCGTGCGATTGCCCTCGCCCTGCCCGGCCGCGGCGATCACCGCGCCGCAACGCGGGCACGGTTCGCCGCGGCGTCCGTAGACGGCGCGCGGGCGCGTCATATGGCCCTCACGGGCCGACTGCGCCATCTGCTCGCGGGCGAAGCGAACGGCGGCGAGCACACTCTCGTCGGTGGTCCGCGAGAGCGCCTTCCACGGGTCGGCCGCAGCGGCGAAGCAGGACTCCGACTTCCAGATGTTGCCGATCCCGGCGATCGTCCGCTGGTCGAGCAGCGCGTCGCCGAACGGGCGGGTCGGATCGTCCTCGCGAATCCGGCGGATCAGCAGCCCCTCGTCGAAGCGCTCGCCGATCACGTCCTGCCCGAGGCCGGCGAGCTGCGGGTCGCTGTGCGCGCGAGCCTCGGTGAGCAGCTCGAGCAGCGGGCCGTCGAACTGCACGACCTCCTGCGCACCGGCGCGCATCACGAGCCACGCGCGACGCGGCGCTCGCCGCCAGCGCTCACCGGCGGCGTGCACGGCCCAGGCGCCGGTCATCCGCAGATGCGAGTGCAACACGAGATCGCCCTCGAAATGAAGCAGCAGGTGCTTGCCGCGGGCCTCGACGCGCGCCACCCGGCGTCCGGCCAGACGTTCGGGCCAGCGGTCGGCCTGGTGGCGGCGCTGGGGTGTGCGGATCTCCTCCGGGGCGCGTCCTTCCAGTACCGGGCGGATCCGGTTGGCGGCGTGGTGGATCGTGTCGCCCTCGGGCATCGCTCAGGCGATCCTAGAGGGCGCACTCAGGCGGGCGCACGCGCGCGGCAGCGCACGCGCGCGGCGGCGTTCTACGCGCTCAGCGTCAACCGCCGCGGGCCGCTGCGAAAACCGAGCTCCACGAGCAGCGGCTCGCTGGGCCCGCCGAGCACGGGCGCACCATCGACGCGCTCGAGCTCGAGCTTGCGGATCCGTCCCGCTCGGACCGCGTCGGCGAGCGCGCTGAGCGCGACTCGCAGCGGCTCGCCGGAGACGAAGGTCTGCAAGCCGCGGCCGCCGGCCTCGACGTAGCAGGCGACGTCGGCGCCGACCAGCACGACGTGCGCGCCGGCCACGCGGGCGGCGCGGCGGCTCTCGCCGTCCGGCGCGCTCGGCCAGGGCAGCGCCGCGCCGAAC
>ODAK010004291.1_pt1 | contig 14612 bp, 12 predicted proteins | sample 1539591 | NCBI WGS metagenome assembly ODAK01 (sample SAMEA3539303, study PRJEB22396) | soil metagenome | biome: tundra; feature: field; material: soil | place: USA | collected 2010-05 | depth 0.15 m | reverse complement strand
TCCATGCCGTGCTCCGCGAAGGCATTTCAGGCGACCGCATTATCGCGCTCGCCGGCATTCTGAACGGCACCAGCAACTACATCCTCACGGAGATGGAGCGGCGCCGCACGCCGTTCGCGGAAATTCTCACCGAAGCGCAGGAGCTTGGCTATGCCGAAGCCGACCCCAGCGCCGATGTGGATGGCTACGACGCCCGCTCCAAACTGGCGCTGCTGGCGGCCCTCGCTTTCGGCGAACGCATCACACCCGAAGACATCTTCGTGGAGGGCATTCGCCGCATCACGCCGCAGGATTTCGACTACGCGCACCAACTCGGCCACACCATTCGCCTGGTCTGTTCGGCGCGCCAGAGCGAGTGCGGCCTGCTGCTGTCCGTGCGCCCCGCCCTGATTCCGCAATCCGCTATTCTCGCCAGCGTGAAAGGCGCGTACAACGCCGTTTGGGTGAAAGGCCTGTATGGCGCCGATACGTTCTATTACGGCCGCGGCGCGGGCTCCAGCCCCACCGGTGTTGCGGTGGTCAGCGACCTCATGCGCGTGGCCCGGGAAATCCGCGGCGGCAGCCCCGAACGCGTCTCACCCTTCGCGCACGAGCGCCTGGGCGAATACAAACCGGTGCCCATCACGAACCAGCACGTGCCTTTCTATCTGCGGTTCCGGGTGGAAGACCGGCCCGGCATCATCGCCGAACTGGCCGGCATTTTGGCGGCCAAGCAGATCAGCCTCGAAGCCGTCCTGCAACTGCCGGCTGATGAAAAACACAATCTGCCTTTCGTCATCACGGTAGAGGCGTCGAGCGAATTGGCCGTGCGCGAGGCTGTCGCTCAGATGAGCCGTCTCACCTTCCTGCGGGAGCCGCCGCTGGCGCTGCCGATAGAACCGGGATTCTGACTCGACCGTGGCCGCGCGCCAGTCCGCCGGTATTGCGCGACAGAACGGCGCATATTACCCTGAGGATATGCGGACCATCTCACTGAAGTTGCCAGATGATCTCCTGATCGAGCTCGACAACGAGGCGAAAGCGAGACGGATAACGAAATCCTCGCTTGTGCGGGAGAGTCTGGAAAAGGCGTTGCGCGGTCAGCCGTCAGCCAAAGCAGTCTCTTGTTACGACCTGGCGCGCGATCTTGCCGGCGCAGTGAAGGGTCTGCCTGCTGATCTCGCTGAGAATCCGGAATACATGGAAGGTTTGGGCCGCTAAAGAAGTGCCGGGAGATTCGACCATCCTCGACACCGGGCCCCTGGTCAGCTTTCTTGCAGCGGGCTTGACCCACCATGCGTGGGCCGTCGAGCAATGGAAGCGCCTGCGCCCGCCGCTGCTGACGTGTGAGCCTGTACTGACCGAGGCGGCCTTCCTGCTGAAACGGGAGGGACGCGAGGCCGATGCTCTTTTCGCCTTGCTGGATCGTGGAGTAATACGTGTCGCCCTCGCCGTGCAGGACGAGCAATCAGATCTGCGGGCGCTCATGAGTCGCTATCGCAGCAGGCCTATGTCGCTGGCCGATGCCTGTGTGGTTCGACTCTCGGAAATCCACGCGGCGGCAAAAATTTTCACTCTCGACTCCGATTTTCGCTTCTACCGGCGGCACGGCAATAAGGTCATCCCTTTGCTGATGCCGGAGTGAAGCTACTCCTCCACCACCGCTTCCAGCGCTCTGCAATACCGTTCCGCCGACCTCCCCAACGCCGCCTTCGCATCGCTCAGAATCTCGAACTTCGGCCACGCGCCATAAATCCGGTCGAAGGCAAACGGCTCCACCGCCTCCACAATCCTCCGCACAGCGCTTGCCGGCAGTGGAATGTAATTCGGGTACGACCGCATGAAGCTCACCCAGCGCCGGTCCGCCACCACCTGAATCACGTCGCCCGTCAGCAGCGCGCCGTCCGACCGGTGCATCACTTGGGCGCCCTCGAAGTGCCCGCCACAGCGGATCAGCGTCGTTTCCTCATCCACCCGCAGCGTCTCGCCGCGCCAGTAATGGATGCGCTTGTCCGGCCGCATCACCCACCTCGCATCGTCCTCATGAAGCAGGATCGGCACATCGCCCAGCGCCTCGCTCCACTCCACCATCGACGAATAGTAGTGCGGGTGCGAAATGGCAATCGCCTCCACCCCGCCCTCCTCGCGAATCTTCCCCACCGTCTCGTCATCCACCAGCGACACCGCGTCCCACAGCAGATTTCCGTTCTGACCCCGCACCAGCAGGCAGCGCTGCCCAATGGCGAACTTCGGTTCCGTGTGGATCGACACCAGCCCGCCCGGCAGCTCTTCCCACCGGTTCGAGTGCTTTTCCCGCAACTCTTCGAGCGTGGTCCACTGTTGCCCGTCCAGCCCGATGAACTGGCGGAAATCCTCGCAGACGGGGCAACGGGAAGCCGACTCGACGGGTACCGGAAACTGCACTCCGCAGGTGACGCAGATGGCATGGTTCACAGTCTGAGTGTAAGGCGGTCACGGGCTGCTCTCGATAAACGTCGGTGAATCCATGGATGTTATTCGCCCTTATGGCCCTGCAGGCTGGTTTTGCGTGAGAAGATGGGGCCGGAAAGGAGGCGCTCCGCTCGATGCGGCAGAAACGGTTACCGGCAGGACGGTTTTTGGCAAATCAATTCTGACGATACCTCCCGTCAAATGATTGAAAATAAAGATGCGTCTTTGGAGCCGAACCCGGCCAACCTAGGGAACCCGGCGTATCCCGGGCCAACCGCTAAACTGAGTACACCGTGACTCTCTGCTACTTCGATGCTTTCTCCGGCCTCGCCGGTGACATGCTGACGGGCGCGCTCGCCGATGCGGGCGCGGACCAGTCCGCCATCACCGCGGCCGTGCAGTCCCTGGTCCCCGAAGCGACCGTCACGTGGGAATCCGTCCTGCGCCGCGGCATCACGGCCACGAAGTTCAGGGTCACCGCGAATCAACCTGCGAAGCACCGCCATCTGAGCGGCATCCTGAAAATGATAGCCGCCGCGGATATCCCCGAGACCGCGCGTGCGCGTGCTGTCCGCGTCTTCGAAGTCCTCGGCGAGGCGGAGGCATCGGTGCATGGTGTGCCCCTCGAAAAAGTCCACTTTCACGAGGTGGGCGCGGTGGATTCTATCGCCGATATCGTCGGGACGGCGCTCGCGCTCGACCTGCTCGGCATCGATCAGATATATTGCTCGCCCATTAACGTCGGCAGCGGCACGGTGAATACGGAGCACGGGATCCTTCCGGTGCCCGCTCCCGCCACCGCGCGGCTGCTATGCGGCAAGCCGGTTTACGCGCGTGGACCGGCGCTCGAACTCACTACGCCAACCGGCGCGGCTGTGATGGCAGCACTCGCGAGGGATTTTGGCGCTATGCCGCCGATGCGCATCCGGGCCATCGGCTACGGTGCGGGCGATCATGATTTTAAAGAGCACGCCAACGTGCTGCGTGTCATCGTGGGCGCGCCCTCGGGCGCCGTTGAAACCACCACCGTGAGCGTGATCGAAGCCAATATCGACGATGCGTCTCCGCAGCTTATTGGCTACACCATGGAACTGCTGCTGGCCGCCGGGGCGCTCGATGTCGTCATCATCCCGGCGCAGATGAAGAAGAACCGTCCGGGTATTATCCTGCAGGCCGTTGTCGAGCCGGAGAAGCGCGAAGAATTGGGAGCCATTTTGTTCCGCGAGACCACCACACTCGGCATTCGCTTTTATTCCGCCGAACGCCGCGTGCAGAACCGCGAATGGATTCCTGTGAACACGCCGTGGGGCATCGTGCGCATCAAGGCCGGACCGCATGGTTTCGCGCCCGAATATGAGGATGCGCGCCGCATCGCCGAAGTCAGCGGGATGCCGCTCAAAACCGTGCTGGCAGAAGCCGCCCACGCCTATCTGAAGATAAAAGCTGAATGAAGCGAATGAAATACTACCTCACCACGCCCATCTACTACGTGAACGCCGCGCCGCACATCGGCCACACCTACACTACGCTTGCCGCCGACACCATCAAGCGGCTGAAACGCATGCAGGGCTATGCGGCGGTGCTCACTACAGGCACCGATGAGCACGGCCAGAAGGTGGAGCGTTCGGCGCAGGCCATGGGCAAATCGCCCGCCGAATTTGCCACCGTCATTTCCAACGAATTCCGCACGCTGTGGGACCGCATCGGTATCCAGTACGACCATTTCATCCGCACCACCGAGCCGCGCCACTACGCCACCGTGCAGTGGCTCTTCAATCGCTGCCTCGAACGCGGCTACATCTATAAGGGCAGCTACACCGGCCAGTATTGTGTCCCCGACGAGACGTTCCATAACGATCTGAAACCCGGCGACCCGTGCCCTGTTTGTGGCCGCCCCACCGAAACCGTTACCGAAGAGAACTACTTCTTCAAGCTCTCCGCTTTCACCGAACGCCTGCTGAAGTTTTACGACGAGAACCCGGATTTCATCCTCCCCGAAGCGCGGCGCAATGAAGTGCTGAGCTTCGTGCGCGGCGGCCTGTCGGATCTCTCCGTCAGCCGGACCACCATCACGTGGGGCATTCCGATCGAAGGCAAGCACGTCGTTTATGTCTGGTTCGACGCGCTAACCAACTACATCAGCGCCGTGCGGGATACCGACCCGGATCTGTGGCCCGCCGACCTGCATCTGGTGGGCAAGGAAATCGTCCGCTTCCATGCTGTCTTCTGGCCCGCTTTTCTGATGGCCGCCGAACTGCCGCTGCCCAAACGCATCTTTGCCCACGGCTGGCTGCTCTTTGAGAACGACAAGATGAGCAAGTCGCGCGGCAATATCGTGCGTACCGATCCCATTCGTGAAGTGATGGGCATCGAAGCGCTGCGCTACTTCCTGTTCCGCGAAGTGGTCTTCGGCCAGGACGGGGCTTTCAGTTACGACGCGCTGGTGGGCCGCTACAATTCCGAGCTGGCCAACGGTCTGGGCAATCTCGCCAGCCGCACGCTGACCATGATCAAGCAGTATCGCGACGGCGTGATTCCGGCAGCATCCACCCAACTCAGCGTGGATCATCCCCTGGCCGCCGCCGCCCGCAAGGCCATCGATGAGGCGGCGCGCGCGTTCGATGCGTTTGAGTTTTCGAAGGGCCTCGAAGCCATATGGTCCATGCTGTCTGAAGTCGACCGCTTCATCGTGGAGCAGGCCCCGTGGAAGCTGGCCAAACAGCCGGAAGCAGCACAGCAACTGAACGACGCCCTTTACGCCTCGGCGGAAACGCTGCGCATCGCGGTGGCGCTCCTCTATCCGGTGATGCCGGAATCCACGGCAAATATCTGGACGCAACTGGGCATGACGAGTGACCTCTCCACTCTGGAACTGGCGAAGCTCGACTGGGGTCAGCTTGCGCCGGGCCAGCAGATCGGCGTGATCGCGCCCGTGTTTCCGCGAATCGAAGCCAAATCGGCGATCGACCGCATGCGCGCGCTCGAAGAAGCCGAAACGGTGCGCCAGGCGAAGATCTTCGGCAAAGAAGTCCCGGCCAAGACGGAAGAACCAACCTCCGAAGGCACGTTACTCCCGCCTTCGCCGAAGATCGATATCGACGATTTCGTCAAAGTGGATATCCGCGTCGGGAAAGTGCTCACCGCCGAACGCGTGAAGGGTGCCGACAAGCTCCTGCATCTCACGGTGGATATCGGCGAGCCCGAACCGCGCACCATCGTGGCGGGTATCGCGCTGTCCTATACGCCGGAGCAGATGGTAGGCCGCAAGGTCGCGATCGTCGCCAATCTGCATCCGCGCAAGCTGCGGGGCATCGAATCGAACGGCATGATTGTAGCCGCCTCGCTCGAAGGCGCCAAGCCCGTGCTGGCCGGCTTCCTCGAAGACGTGCCGGTGGGTGCGCGGTTAAAGTAGCTCCGGCATGTTCGTCGATTCTCATTGCCATCTCGACGACCGGCGCTTCGCCGAAGATCTCGATGCTGTGCTGGAGCGCGCGGCCGCGGCAGGAGTCACCCGTATCCTGACCATCGGAACGGGCGACGGTCCTCCGGAAATCGACCGCGCGGTCCGCCTCGCCGAACGCTATCCGCAGATCAGCGCGTCGGTTGGCGTCCATCCACACGATGCCGCCAAGGTGACGGCCGAAACGTATACCGAGCTGCGGGCGCTGGCGACCCATCCAAAAGTTATAGCGTTCGGCGAAATCGGCCTCGACTACCATTACGACTTTTCGCCGCGTCCCGTGCAGCGCGAGGTCTTTGTGGAGCAACTCGGGATCGCTCGCGATGCCGGGCTCCCTATCATTATTCATACGCGCGAAGCCTGGACTGACACCATGGCGATCCTGCATGACTACGCGTGGGGTGAACACGGAAAGCTGACCGGCATTATGCACTGTTTCACCGGCACGCCGGAAGAGGCCGAAGAAGCGCTTGCCCTCGGTTTCCATCTGGCGTTTGGCGGCGTGACGACGTTCAAGACCGCCGAATCCGTCCGCGAAGCCCTCCGGCTCACCCCGGACGACCGCCTGCTGATCGAGACCGATGCCCCTTATCTGGCGCCCATTCCGCACCGCGGCAAACGCAACGAGCCGGCCCTGATGCTGGAGACTGCGCGGGTGCTGGCCGGCGTGCGGGGGGTCACCGTGGAAGAAATCGGCCGGATTACCACGGCCAACTTCGAGCGGCTTTGCAGGGTGCCGGGCGCCATTGCTCCGGGTGGTTTGCCGTCGCCAAAAGAGACCCGTTACACTGGGGGTTCCGATGGAAACTGACCGCGCAGGACAGGCGCTGACGGCAAGGGAGATTTTCGACCTTGTCAGTGAGGATCTCGCAACCGTCGAAAAGGCGATCGATGTCGAGTCGCTGGCCTCGGTCGAGACCGTCACGCGCATCAGCCATTATCTGCAGCAAAGCGGCGGCAAACGCTTGCGCCCGGCCCTGTTATTGTTGTGCGCGCGCTTCTCCGGCGGCGGTGGGAAGACTGCCATCCAGCTGGGCGCCGTGGTGGAAATGATTCACGCGGCCACCCTGGTGCACGACGATGTAATCGATGTGGCGCAGACACGCCGCGGCCGTCCATCCGCCAACGTCCAGTGGGGCAACCACACCTGCGTGCTGGCGGGCGACTGGCTCTACATGCAGGCCTTCCAGGTGGCCCTGCGCGAGCGTAACTTCCACGTGCTCGATCTGCTGATCGGCCTGACCCAGATGATGGTGGAAGGCGAACTGATTCAGCTCGACCGTATCGGGCGTATTGGCGTCACCGAAGCCGACTGCATGGAACTGGTAGATCGCAAAACGGCCTGCCTGTTTTCGGCGTGCGCGCGGCTGGGCGCTGTTTCTGCCGGAGCGACCACGGCGGCCGAAGATAAGCTGGGCGAGTTTGCCTGGAATCTCGGGATGGCATTTCAGCTCATCGACGACATGCTGGATTTCACGTCGGTGGAAGAGACGCTGGGGAAGCCAGTCGGCGGCGATCTCAAAGAAGGCAAGGTCACTCTGCCGCTGGTTTACGCGCTGGAAAGCGCCACCCCGGCCGAACGGGAAATGGTGGAACAGGTTCTGCGCGACCGCACCTACGCCGCGGTTTCCTTCGATGAGATCCTGGCTATGGTCGAACGTCACGGCGGCTTCCAGCGGACCCGCGAACGGGCGCAGCAGTTTACCGACCGTGCGCGGCAATTAGTGGCGGAGTTTCCGGAGAGCCCGTATCAGCGGGCGCTCGGCACGCTGACCGATCTGGTAACGGATCGCGATCGGTAGACAGAAAATGATTCAGCGCGGCGGCGGCCTCTTGAAGGCCAGCCAGTGAGCCCAATGACATTGGTCTTTGCTTCGGCCACACCTGAATCGTATGGCAAGGCCGCTGCCTTTAATCGTGTCGCGTACGTATATCCGATCAATGGTATCGGCTTCATAAATTCTCTCGACAAGGTTCCACCGCCCGATGCGGCGTTTAACGACAAGTGCTCGGTCAGCGATGATCGAAGACCGTACCGCTGCGGACAGCCCGAGTGAGGCAAAGAACAACGCGAGAATGGTTCCTATCGCGCTCCGGAAAACAATGACCGTGAAGAGTGCGAAAGCCCCAAACAACACAACGGCGCCCATTGTTGCGGTTTCCTCAACAACAACTCGCTGGTGATTTCGCTCGACTTCCCTGACCGAGTGACCGAACGTCCACACGTCGTTTACCCTCCGCCCTTTCCCATGTACCAGAACCGCAGCACAAACAGCGCGGTCAGCGCGTAAACCATCCAGTTCACCTCACGGAACTTCCCGCGCACGATGCGGATCAGCGTCCATGCCGAAAAGCCGAAGGCCAGCCCGTTGGCGATAGAGAACATAAGCGGGATGCCGAGCATGGTGAGGAATGCCGGGATGGCAGTGTCTGGCTCGGACCACGGGATTTCCGCGGCGGCGCTCATCATCATGCTGCCGACTATGATCAGCGCCGGCGCGGTGGCGGATTCCGGCAGCGTGCCCGCCAGCGGAGCGACGAAGAGGGCGACTCCGAACAGCAGGCCCACAACGATGGGGGTGACGCCGGGGCGTCCGCCAGCCGCCACGCCTGCAGAGCTCTCGATGTAACTGACCACCGTTGACGTGCCCGCGGTGGCGCCAGCCACGGTTGCGATGGCGTCGCTGTAAAGAATGCGGTTGATGCGCGGGATCTGCTGATTTTCGCCGAAAAGTCCCGCCTTCTTGCCCACCGCGACCAGAGTGCCGACGTTGTCGAACAGGTCGACAAAGAGGAAGACGAACACGATCTCGGCTGCGCCCAGTGAGAGCGCGCCGCGGATATCGAGTTGGAACGCGGTGGCGGCGATGTCGCGTACGCTGTAAGCCTGCGGCTGCCAATGCACTGTACCGGTGACGATTGCGAGTCCCCAGGTGGCGAGTACACCGAGCAGGATAGCGGCATGCACGCGCAGCGTAAGAAGCACCGCGGTAAGGATCAGGCCGAAGATGGCGAGCAGAGCGGTCGGACTGCGCAGGTCGCCAATCGCAACCGTGGTGGCGGCGTTCGGCACGATGATGCCGGAGGCGCGGAAGCCGATGAGCGCGATAAAGAGGCCCACACCGGCAGCGACGGCGGAGTACAGTTCGCGCGGGATGGCGCTGACGATCATCTGGCGGATGCCCACGGCTGTAAGGATCAGGAAAGCCACGCCGGAGAGAAACACCGCGCCGAGGGCCGTCTGCCAACTCACGCCCATGCCTTTGACGACGGAAAACGTGAAGTAGGCGTTGAGACCCATGCCCGGCGCGAGCGCGATGGGATAGCGCGCCACGAATCCCATCAGCAGGCTGCCCACGGCGGCGGCGAGACAAGTGGCTGCGGTGACGGCGGCGGGTGGCATGCCCGCCTGGGCCAAAATCGAGGGGTTCACGAAGATGATGTACGCCATCGTCATGAACGTGGTGAGGCCGGCGAGAATTTCCGTTCGCCAGTTGGTGCCGAGCGCGGCGAATTCGAAGTAGCGCTCGGCGCGGTCCGTGAGGCTGAGCTCTTTATCCTGCATCCGAAAGTTGACGCAGCAGCGCGCGCAGGGCGTGGCCCCTGTGGCTGACGGAAAATTTTCGTTCGTCGTCCACTTCGCCGAAGGAAGCAGCGAACGGCGGATAGTAAAAGAGCGGATCGTAGCCGAAGCCCGCCGGGCCGCGCGGCTCGTGCAGGATTTCCCCTTCCACTGCGCCGCGAAAGGTTGCCGTCACTATGCCGTTTTCCGCCAGCGCGATCACGCAGATAAAACGCCCGGTGCGCTGCGGATTATCGGCCAGACGTGTGAGCAGGAGTTGATTGTTGGCTGCGTCGGTGGCGTCCTCACCGGCGTAGCGCGCGGAGCGGACCCCTGGAGCGCCGCCCAGCGCGTCCACTTCCAGGCCGGAATCGTCGGCGAACAGCGGCCCGGGTGCGAACTGGCTGTACCAAACTGCCTTGATGCGCGCGTTTTCTTCGAACGTGGCGCCGGTCTCTTCGGGCGCTGTGATGGATTTGATGCCCGGCAGCGGTTCCACGTCAATCGCTAGCAGCCGGCCCGCGAGCTGGAACTCGCGGAGCTTGCCGGCGTTGCCCGTGGCGCAGTAGATCTTCACGCGTTCCGTTCCTCAGGTGAGGTTCACCACCGCCTGCTGCAGGGCCAGCAATTCGACAATGCCGGCGCGCGCCAGCGTCGTCATCGAGGCCATCTGCTGATCGTCGAAGGCGGCGTGTTCCGCGGTGGCCTGATACTCGACGAACTTGCCGGCGCTGGTCATCACGATGTTGGCATCCACTTCAGCGCGGGCGTCTTCTTCGTAGCAAAGGTCGAGGATGGATTCGCCATCCAGCATGCCGACGCTGACCGCGGCCACCGCGCCCGTGAGCGGCGACTTCGGCAGCACGCGGAAACGCACCAGTTGATTGAGGGCGAGGGCGAGCGCGACCCAGGCGCCGGTGATGGACGCAACCCGCGTGCCCCCGTCCGCCTGCAGCACGTCGCAATCGAGAATGATGGAGCGTTCCCCCAGTGCGGCCAGATCCACCACGGCGCGCAGGGAGCGTCCGATCAGGCGCTGGATTTCGTGGGTTCGTCCGGAAGCGCGCCCTTTGGTAACTTCGCGCGGCGTGCGCGCCGAGGTAGCACGCGGCAGCATGGAGTATTCGGCGGTGACCCAGCCTTTGCCCGTGTTGCGCAGAAACGGCGGCACGCTCGTCTCCACGCTGGCGGCACACAGCACCTGCGTGTTGCCGAACGTGATGAGCACCGAGCCTTCAGCCGTCTTCAGATAGTTCGGCGAAATTTCGACCGGGCGGAGTTCATCCGGCCGGCGGCCGTCAGGACGCATTTTTCATAACCTCATACAGGAGAAACATAGTAAACAACAGGACGAAGACGACGATGACGAGGCACGGTACGCCCGCCCTCATTTGTGGCGGCGCCGGTTCGCCGGATTTCTTTTTTACGGCCTTGAATTTACCCATTCAGGATGGCGGCTGATAATCTTACGGAGGTGATCCGGATTCGAGTGACCTTCAGTTTACTATTGGCGTCGCTGTTCCTGGCTGGATGCGGTAACCAGTTCGGCAGTGGAACGCAGGCGAAGCCGGATCTGCCTGAGTCGGTTTCGCCCGGCTGGAAACTGGGTTCGCTGATGCAAACGCCCGCACCGCCGGAGGTTCCGCAAGGCGCCACACCGCCGGTTTGCTGGAAAGCAGAGTATGCCGGTCCAGGCACTGCGCAAGTGTTCCTGTGCCGCTACGGCGTGGAAGCAACTGCGTTCGACGCGGTGCAGCGCGTGCCCGCCGAGGCGCAGGCGGTCAAATTTCAGGTGGGTCCGTGGTTCGTCCTGGTGAAGTGGAATGGCGCGGCGAAGACGGATCTCACGGCGCTCATCCGGGCCGTACAAAAGTCGCTGGCGAAAAAGTAGTCAACGCTAACCAATAATGGCTATTGCCTCCTGCGCCGGGTCCCCGTATCCTCAATAGGATCTCGCATTTTCAGGGTTCAGGACATTTTGGAGGGTACGTGAGGCTGTTTATCAGAAGTGTGTCATTTGTGGCGCCTGTTATATTCTGCGCCGCGCCGGTCTTTGTTTGTGCCGCGGCGCTCTGGGCGCAGTCGGCCGCTAACAGTGGCGAGATTGTCGGGCAGGTGACGGACGCCTCGTCGGCAGCCGTATCGGGAGCGCGCATCAATGTGCGGAACCAGAGCACGAACTTCACCCGCGGCGTAACCACGGATTCGGCAGGCCGCTATGCGGTGACCTCTGTCCCGCTGGGGCCGTACGAAGTGCAGGCGCAGGCCACCGGTATGGAGACTACCGCGCAGCAGATATTTGTCACGCTGGGGAGTTCCGTGTCAGCGCCGTTCAGGCTGTCTGTCGCTGCGAAGACGGAATCCGTCTCGGTGAGTGCGCAGGACCCCGGCCTCGAACCCACCCGCACCGCGCCGCGCTCTATCCTGACCGAACTGCAGTTGCGCGAATTGCCCTCGAACGGCCGCCGCCTGCAGAACAACGTCCTCGAAACGCCCTCCACGCTCATCGAGCCCGAGTGCCGCGGCTTCTCGGTATCCGGCCAGAAAGGCATCTTCTCCAACGTGAGCATCGATGGCGGCGATTACAACAGTACGTGGGGCTGCGGCATCCGCGGCCGTTCCGAATCGGCGCCTACGTTCAGCCTCGAAGCGCTGCAGGAATTACAGGTTGTCCGGAACACGTTTTCGGCCGAGTTCGGGCGCTCCACCGGCGGTCAGATCAATATGTCGACCAAATCGGGAGGCAACCAGCTCCATGGCTCGGCGTTCGACTTCGCGCGCAACTCGGCTCTGTCGATGGACGATGCTTTCGGGCGTCCCTCGGTGTCCAACATCCAGCAGTTCGGCGGCTCCATCGGCGGCGCCATCGTGAAAGACCGGACCTTCTTCTTCTTCTCGCCGGAATTCCAGAACGCGTCCAAGCCCGTGCAGGTAATTTATTCGCTGCTCGACAGCCAGAATCTGCGGAATACACCCGGCGCGCAGGCGCTGCTCGGCGTCGCGCCCGAAGGGACGCTGAACGCCATCAGCAACTCTCAATCGGCCATCAGCCGGATCGACCACCGCATCTCGGATATCCACTCGCTGTTCGGCCGCTTCGATTTCACCCGCGCCCTGCAGGTTAATAACCCGGGCGCAACGGCTCTCTCCACCGGCCTTGGCGTGGCGACGACCACGGGATCCACCACGAATATCGCCCTGACGTCGAATTTCCGTTTGCCGGATACCAATTACACGGGAGTGGTGCAATTGACCTCGGCATTCTCCCCGAGCCATCTGAACGAGCTGCGTTTTCAGTTCTCCCGCGAAATCCGGCCCAGAGCGTCGCAGGGAAGCGGGCCGCAGGTGACCGTGCAGAGCGCGGGTGCCACGGTGGCGCAGTACGGGCCGCCGGCTGCTGCTTCCAGTTTCGGCAGCCTCACTTATGCGTCCACCGATAACCGGTATCAGCTGGCGGATAACTTCTCGATTGTGAGCGGCGCTCACACTACTAAAATCGGCGTCGATTATACCCGCATCGCGGGCAACCTGCTGTTCAACGGCGGCGACAACGGCCTGTATACCTTCCCCAGCCTGACCGCGTATTTGGCGCGCCAGCCATCGCAATACCAGCAGTTCACCGGCACCGGGTCGCTCAATCTCACCATGCACGAAGCCGCCGTCTATGTGCAGCATGAGTGGCGGGCGCGGCCGGGGCTCACGCTGAGCGCGGGTCTGCGTTATGAAGCTGAGCTGAATCCGAATTATCTGCCTGCTACGGCGCCGCAGAAACGCTATCCGCTGGCCACGTCAATTCCCAACGATACGAAGATGTTCGCGCCGCGCGTGGGCCTGGCCTGGGATATCGGCAACAACGGACGTACTGTATTGCGGGCGGGCGGCGGCTTGTTCTACGCGCCCACTTTTATGAGCCTTCTCGCCCAGTCCATCCTGTTTAACGGCGGCAATCCGGAAACCGCGCTGACGGTGAATATTACCGACCCCACGGTCCTGGCGCGCGCGTTTCAGGCTGTAGGCATTAACCTGGCCACCGCGCCGCTGGGTTCGCTTCCGGTATTTGCACCGTCGCAGGCGGCGGTAGCATTGCCCGCCAGCACCAGCAACATTTTCTACATGGACCCGAACTTCCGCAATCCGCGCTCAGCGCAGGCACAGCTCGGCGTGGAACACCAGATCGCCAAAGGCATTTCGGTTTCCGAGAGCGCGAGTTATGTGAACACCGTGCAGATTGCACGCCAGCGCGACACCAATCTGGGTGCGCCGGTAGCGGACGCCACAGGGCGCCTGATTTTCTCGAATCCGCGGCCGCTCTCTCAGTTCGGCGTGGGACAGGTGACTGAGTCCTCCGCGCGCGCTCTGTATCGCGGCTTCACGACGGCACTGAATATCCGGCGCCGGCGGTTCACGGCGGATGCCTATTACACGTTGTCGTGGAATCTCACCAGCGACGATTCCGAGCGCGGCATCAGTTCTGTCCGTTACGACAACGTGCTCAATCTGAACAAAGAGTATGGTTATTCGAATATCGACGAGCGGAACCAGTTTGTGGCGGATGCCGTGTACTCGCTGCCCAAAGGTTTCGAACTCAGCGCTACGTCACGGCTGACGTCGGGGCGGCCGTATACGGCTATTGCAGGCACGGATCTGAACAAAGATTCCCAGAATACGGACAGGCCCATCTTCAACGGGGACGTGCTGGCGCGGAACACGTTCCGCAACACCGGCTTCAAGGACGTGAGCCTTCGCCTGCAGCGCAGCTTCGTGCTGCCGAATGAGAAGGGTCGGATCAGCATCTCGGCCGACATGTTCAACGCCTTCAACTTCGCCAATGTGCAGTTGGGCAGCGGCGGTATGGCTTACGGACCCGGCACGGTAATTCAGAACGGAACGGTGGTGCAGCAGGCGCCCAACGCTGCGTTCGGACAGCTGAGGAACAGCCAGGGCCAGTATCTGCAGAGTAACTCGGCCGGCGACGCCTTTATGGCGCAACTCGGGATAAGATATCAGTTCTGATGCTTAGTGTCGGCCGATTCGCGCTGCTTGTACTCTGGGCGGCGCACGCAATGGCCGCGCCGGGCGTGTGGCGGGCGAGTATCGAAGAGGCCAGCGCCAAGGCCCGGGCTGCGAACAAGCCGCTGCTGGTCGATTTCCGGGCCGATT
>ODAK010004287.1_pt1 | contig 14629 bp, 12 predicted proteins | sample 1539591 | NCBI WGS metagenome assembly ODAK01 (sample SAMEA3539303, study PRJEB22396) | soil metagenome | biome: tundra; feature: field; material: soil | place: USA | collected 2010-05 | depth 0.15 m | reverse complement strand
CCGACCCGGATCGTCGCCCGTCGGTGAATCGAAGAATTGAACCAGTAGTGTTAGGCTGAAGACCCGTCCAATTTTGTGACAGGTCTTCAGTTGCTGAGCGGCTTCGCGCCACCAAAGCCATTTTGCGCCGTCGTCACATAGGTCTGGCAGGTGCTACCGGAAGTTGGGCATTCGACTCCGCCATTCTTCCACGACCACCACAGCCAACTCATGGCATCCGTCGCGGCTTGGTCAATTTCGCCCTGATAGTCCTTATTGGTGTCTGCCGGGTAGTTGTCTATGCCGATCTCAATAGGGAAGCTTCGGGTCGCTGCATACTGATGAATGGCATCGACAGCAGTGATCGCTTGGTTGGGACCGACAAGCAGCCCACCTTGATACGTTTGATAGTATTTGTCCGCTGTTCCCCAATAGGCCTGCCAACCAAACATGGTCTGGGGCTCGCCATTCACGCTTACTGTGTCTACCGCACGAATCGCTTCCCCGTATTCGACAATGCAGTACAGATCGCGGCCCTGATAGTTGGCCATGATCTCGAGCGGGCTTGTATAACCCTGGCTGCGAAAGAATTGAACGTTGGTCTTGGCCGCGTCGGCCCAAGCGGCTCGCGCTGGCTCGGCGGACGCATCACCCGAACGGATGAATTCTTGACCGGCGTCGATAATGACGTTGCCGCGGTATTTGCTGACTAGATCCTTTAGCCATTGGCGGTTCCAGACAGCGAGGTAACACGAGGAAGCTGCCGAGGACGAGCAAGCCGGGGCGCCTGCCGGAGCCGTGAGTGAATAAAAGTCGCCGCCGCCGAGAGCGCTCGAAATTGCGTAGTTGTGGGCGGTGTCCCACGTGTAAAGAGAGATCCAAACGAGCATGTGGTGCGACACCGCCGAGGCCATCAAGGTATCGAAACTCGCAGGCGTCATTGCATTCGCAGCGTCGAGGGTAAACAGCATTCGCATTGCGTTTGCTCCCAGCGCTGCTATCTGATCGATTTCCTTGGTCTGATTCGCGCTGGATAGAACGTCCTCGGGCCCACGCGCGACAATGGCGTTGCCCTTGGTGTCGAGGATCTTATTACCTCGCAACTGAATGCTTCCGGTGCTCGCGATCGCGCCTCCGACGCTTCCCGTGCCACCGGTATCCGACACACTCCCTCCCCGCGCTGACGCACCCCCTGTTCCCCGGCGCCCGCCCGAGCCGACCATACCGCCACTACCGGATTGCGAGCCGCCATTGCCAACACTTGTCTCGCCGGCTCCTCCTTGTGGCGGTCCAATATTGGTCGATGTCGTGCCACCCGTCCCTGCACCATTCGTCGCATCTTGATAGGCGCAACCCGCCGTCATCGCGACGAAAGAAACGATCGCTCGGCAGGATCGCACGCGAAGAGATGTCGCTGTCATGGGACCTCCTCAGAATCGGGCTGCCAATGCACTCGCCGTAAGACAGCCGTGTGAAGCTCGCGTGCTCTCGCAAAGGTGCGCGAGCGCAGGCGAACGAGCAGAATGTTTCGGGTTAAACGAACGCGCGAATTGTTGTCTATGATAACGGCCTTCCGCAGTCCTCGCGCATTTATCTGTTCGTTTGAGGCTTGGTAAGAGCGTCATTATCACGAAATCTTCGGTTACACTGTGCGCCCGTCGTCCACCCCATGCGACAGCGGTCTTCCGCGCGCGAGGGATTGCCAGGAGACATTCGTCGGCCATCGCGCATGATGCAAAAGTGGCCCTGCGCTTCGCCATTTCGTCGCAGCCTGTGAGCTTCGCGCTAGAATGCGACCCGCGCGGGCTTCATGGTGACGATCGCAGAAATCGAAGAACTCCTCAGGCAGACCGGGCTCGGGCTTGCTTCGGTGTTCGAAATCTACCCCGACATGGTGTTTGTGGTGGATCGCGACGAGCGAGTCATCTACGTCAATCGCGTCGCCGCCGAAGCCCTTGGTCGAAAGCCCGAAGAAATCGTGGGTCGCGGTCAGGCAGAGTTCTTCCGCAATGGCCTGGGCGCTCGTCATAGCATGGCTATCCAACACGTATTTGACAGTGGCGAGCCCGTGGTCACCGAGAACCAGCAGGATCTGCACCTCCGGCCAGTTTGGATCGATACCCGGCTGATCCCTTTCCGAGACCCGGCAGGTGCCATCGTGGCGGTGGTGGGCATTGTTCGCAACGTAAGCGAGCGACGGGAAGCGCAAGAGGCTGTGGCACTGCGTGAGGCCTACCTGCGCAGCATGCTCGACAACTTTCCCTATCCCGTCTGGTTCAAGGACACCGCGGGCAAGTTCCGGGTTGTGAACCAGACGTTTGCCAGCGCCTTCGACAAGGCCCAGCCTTCGGACCTGATCGGCCTTGACGATTTCGCTATCGCCCCGCACGAGCTGGCACTGCATTACGTTTCCGACGACCAAGAGGTGATGCGGACGCGGCAAAAGAAGCTGGTCGAAGAAGAAATCCGCGTGAACGGCAAGAGCCGATGGTTCGAAACCTACAAGTCGCCCGTCCTTGACGCTGACGGCGCGCTGCTTGGCACCACCGGCTTCGCGCGTGATATTACCGATCGGCGTCGGCTGCAAGAGGATCAGCGACGGTCGCGCGAGCAGCTGCGCGCGCTCGCCGCTCACGTGGAATCAGTGCGCGAGCAGGAGCGCGTGCGTATCGCGCGCGAAATCCACGACGAGCTCGGCCAGTCGCTGACCTGCATGGGCATGGACCTGGCGTTTCTCGACAAGCACATCGATCCGGAAGACAGGGAGGTCGCCGCACGCGTGGCCGCGCTGGTCGAGCTGGTGAAAGACACGATCCGCTGCGTGCGCCGTATTTCGTCGGAGTTGCGACCGAGCATCCTTGATGACCTCGGGCTCGGCGCGGCCATCGAGTGGCTGGCCCACGATTTCGAGACGCGCACGCACATCACCTGCAAGGTCGAGGTGCCCGAAGATCTATCCTTGCCTTTCGATCGGGCGACCCCGCTATTCCGCATCTGTCAGGAAGCCCTGACGAACGTTACTCGCCACGCCAGCGCCACCCAGGTGGACATTCAACTGACCTGCACGGACACCAGGATCAACCTCGCGATCCACGACAATGGCCGCGGCATCACCGATGAGGAGATCCAGCGCCACGGTTCTTTGGGACTATTGGGCATGAAAGAACGGGTGAGCATTCTGGGCGGAACTCTCGATGTGGTCGGCAAGCCCGGCGAAGGAACGACCTTGGCCGTTCAGATCCCGGTGAAAGAGCAGCTGGCCACGCGGCCTTGAGCGCGGCCGCCGCGACCATGGCGGCCAGAGGAATGTACTTGAGGACCGGAAGCGCAGGCCCGACGCTGCCCCCGACCCGGATCGTCGCCCGTCGGTGAATCGAAGAATTGAACCAGTAGTGCTAGGATCTGTGACAAACGATGATCGATCTGCGTAGCGACACCGTGACCAAGCCTTCGATAGGCATGCGCGCGGCCATGGCCGCGGCCGACGTAGGGGACGATGTATTCGGCGAGGATCCCACGGTCAACCGCTTGCAGGAGCGGGCGGCTGCCTTGCTCGGCAAAGAGGCGGCGCTCTTCGTCCCCTCGGGCACCATGGCCAATCAGATCGCACTCAAAGTGCACTGTCAGGCGGGCGACGACGTCATCTTGGGCGAGGGAACGCACTCGATGGTCTACGAGTCGGGCGCGGCCGCCGCCTTGGCGGGCGTGCAACTTTCCGTGGTCGGACGAGGAGGTCTGTTCACAGCGGCCGACGCACAGGCCGCATTCAAAGGCGCTGACAATCCCCACCATGCGCCGACCCGCCTTATCGTCATCGAGAACACGCACAACCGGGGCGGCGGCGTGGCGTGGCCGCAGACCCAGGTGCAGGACATCGCCGCCTTTGCGCGCAGTCGCAGCCTTGGCCTGCACCTTGATGGTGCGCGGTTGTGTAACGCGGCGATTGTTGCTAGTCAGACACCGGCCGAACTGGCCACGCCCTTCGATACGGCCACGCTGTGCTTCTCGAAAGGTCTGGGAGCGCCGATAGGATCCGTCCTCGCCGGCTCCAAGGCGCTCATCAGCCGTGCCTTGCGCTTTCGCAAGATGCTTGGCGGTGGCATGCGCCAGGCGGGAATTCTCGCAGCCGCTGCGCTGTACGCGCTCGACCACAACGTGGAGCGACTGGCCGCGGACCACGCCAACGCCCACCTCATCGCCGAGCGTATAGCCAGCGCCCACGGACTGCACGTAGACCTGTCGCGCGTTCAGACCAACATCGTCATGGTGGATCTGGAACCGCCCCGTCCCAACGGAGCGGAAGCGGTCGCTCGCCTGCGCGCGCAAGGTGTCTTGTGCATGGCGCCCGGCCCGCGGCGCCTGCGCTTCGTCACCCACCTCGATGTGGATCGAGCGGCCTGCGAGCGAGCGGCGGAGGTGATTGCCACCGCGTTGTGATCGCGGCCGCACGTCCCGAATTCTTGGTATACAATGAATGCGTGAGCATCGTCGATTTCGGATTTCGCATGGCCTACCGGGCCGCCTATCAAATGATGCGCGTGTACTGGCGGGTCGCTCGCCCCACAACTCGCGGGGCGCTGGTCGCGATCTGGCAGGACGGTGAAATCCTGCTGGTCAGGAATTCCTACGTTTCCTACTACTGCGTTCCCGGCGGCTACATCAAGGGAACGGAGACGCCAGTCATGGCGGCCGTACGCGAGCTGGCCGAAGAAATCGGCGTCCGAGCGGCTCCCGAAGACCTGACGCTAGGGCTGCACGAGACTCACACCTGGGAAGGCAAGACCGATGACGTCTCCATTTTCGATGTGGAACTGAGAGAGCGACCGGTCTTCCAAGTCGACAATCGCGAGGTCGTCGATGCCGAGTTCTTCACGCCCCAATACGCGCTTGAGCTGAACTTGTTTCCACCCCTCCGCCGCCACATCGAAGCCCGACTAGCCAAGCACGCGTGATCTTCGCGGCATCCGCTCGTTACGAGACCAAGGTGGTCTTGAATCGCTTTCCCTTGATGCGGCCTTCGGACAGGCTGCGCACAGCCTTGGCGCTCTCGGACTTGCTAACGGCGACGTAGGAAAAGCGGTCGTGGATTTCGATGGCTCCCACGTGGGCGGCGGCAAGGCCACCGGCCTCGCCGGTCAAGGCGCCCAGAATATCGCCGGGACGCAACTTGTCCTTCCGTCCGCCAGCGATGCGCAGGGTTTCCATCTTCGCCTCGCGGGGCGCGCCCTTTTCGTTCCGTTCCACGCCCGCCGATCGGCCGGACGGGGCCTGCGAAAGCGGCATGCCGGTGAAGCGCTCGATCTCTTTGATGCGACCACCATCGCGCTCCGTGCACAGAGAAATGGCCAACCCTGGCTTGCCCGCGCGCCCGGTACGGCCCACGCGGTGGACGTAGACCTCAGGTTGTGACGGAAGCTCGAAATTGACGACCAGATCGAGATTGGCCACGTCCAAGCCCCGAGCCGCCACGTCGGTGGCCACCAAGATGCGGGTGCTGCCATTGCGGAACTTCGCCATGACCCGGTCGCGATCGAATTGTTCGATGTCGCCATGCAGGCTGGCGACGCTCAGTCCACGCTGGGTCAATTCCGTCTCAATACTCGCGGCCACTGACTTGAAATTGGCGAAGACAAGGGCCGACTCGTGCGGATGCTGGTCGAGGACGCTCATCAGCGCCGCGAGCTTGCCATCGCTTTTCACCCGCACCAGCCACTGACGCGTATCCGACGCCTCTTGTGCATCCGCTTCGACTCGGATGCGCACGGGCTTGGTCTGGTATTTCGCGCTCAGCGCCTCGATGGATCCAGGAAAGGTCGCCGAGAAGAGCAGCGTCTGCCGTTTGGCGGGAAGTTCCTTGAGAATGGCTTCCACTTCCTTCTGGAAGCCCATCTCGAGCATGCGATCCGCTTCGTCAAGCACCACGGTCGCGACGCCGGCCAACTGAAGATTTTCCCGCCGCAACTGATCGAGCACGCGGCCCGGGGTTCCCACCACGATGTGCGCTCCGCGGGAAAGGGCGGTGGCTTGGAAGCGAACCGGCTCGCCACCCGACAAGACGACCACCGAAAGGCCGGGATGCCGGCGGCCAAACTTGCGCAGCTCGCGGGCCACCTGCGCACTTAGCTCACGGGTTGGACATAAAACCAGCGCGCCGGTACCGCGCGTTCGCAGATCCAGTTTGTCGATGAGCGGCAAACCAAATGCGGCGGTTTTGCCGCTGCCGGTCTTCGACTGAGCCACCACGTCCTTGCCTGCAAGCAGCACCGGAATTGCTTGCGCCTGAATGGGCGTCGTCGTCGTGAAGCCGAGCTCAGAGGCCACGGTCAAGAGCGCCTTCGACAGCGCAAGCTCGCGGAAATCGGGTTTCATAGGGCAGACACCATAGCAGGTGCCACGAGGGCCATAGGACGGAACGAGTTCCACTAGCGAAGCGGCCGCCCGTAGCAGTAGAAGTCGCTCAGCGGAGGAAAACCTGTGAGTCATTCCATCCTATTGCTTAGTTCCTTCTCGATTGTGCTTGCGGCATGTGTATCACTCGACAAGCCGCAAAACGTCGCTGCCTGTGCGGAGCTCGGAACGTGTGTTGACGACGGAACGGGCGGTGTTCATGCAGCCGGTGGAACACGTGGCGAAAGCGGCGGAGCAGTCGGCGTCGTCGGCGGCGCTACGGGCGGTGTCTTCGCTTCCGGCGGCGTAGGCCCGGCGGCGGGAGGCTCGCCGGCCTCGGGCGGTAGTATGACTAGTAACGGTGGCGCTGTTTCCTTCGGCGGGAGCGACCGCACAGCCGGTGGTGCTATCGGATCTGGCGGAGCAACGACGAATGCGAGTGGCACCACCGCGACGGGCGGTGCGGCAGCAATCGGCGGTAGCGCTGCTGGCGTCGGCGGTTCGGTGGCAACCGGTGGCTCCATACCCGGTAGCGGAGGGGTAGCGGTCACGGGAGGAACCAAGGCCGGAAGCGGAGGGGTTGTGTCCACGGGGGGAACGACAGCCGGTACGGGCGGCGTGGCATCCACCGGCGGCACGATGTCACCGCCGCCGGCAATCACCCTCACCGGCGCGACGTGCACGACTGAAGTGAAAGACGCCGCCTGCACGGGCAGCGCAGTTTGCTACAGGTACTGCGGCCCCGAAAGCCAGGGCTACAAGTCCGAGACCTGCAACGGATCGAAGATCGTGGAGGGAGATTGCGCGTTCTCGACCACGACAAACTACGCCTGCTACTCGCTCACGTCGGGCTCAGCCTGCGCGATTTCCACCTGCGACCCGTGCGGCAGCTCTACGGCCTCCGGCTACAAAGACTCAACCGGTGCTGCCAAGATTGGATACTGCGTTTGTGCGAGCGGTGGAAAGTGGTCTTGCGCCAGCACCACGGCGTGGCCGTGCCCGAACGGAACCGACTGCTGACGGTGGCTCGTCCCGACGGGAGCCGAACCGCCCTGCGCATGCCACACCGAGGGGGCAATCACGAAACGCACCAGCGCAAAACCGAGCAACACTGCAAGCACGACAAGGAGCGCAAGCCAGATCCCGCGAAAGGAACGGCGCGCGGCCGCGACGCCACCTGTGCGAAGCACGTCGTGCACTTGGCGGAGCCCAAATGGCAGCTGCGTCGAACGATAGGGTCGTTCGAGCATGGATACCGCGGGCGGCAACGGCGCGGGCGGAGGTGGCGTCACCTTGCCGGTGGGATCGTGGGAAGGCGGAGCCGATACAGCGGCCGTCATCGGCGGTTTCGGCAAGGGCGGCGGCAAGGCTGTGATCGGCGCTAGAGGGCGGCCGACTGCGGCCATGGATCCCGACGGACGCGCGGGAACCGCGGCCAGGGGCGCTGACTTGCGCGCTGCCATGGATGCCGACGGCCGTGCGGGCGGTGTGGCCACATCATCGACATCGGAATCACCCGTACGCGACGCCGGTGGCGCATCCGGCTCGACGACGGAATTGGCTTCGTTGCCCGCCAGCGCATCCTGCGCTTGCGCTGCGCGCGCGTTGCGGATCCCTGACAAATCCCGCTGGTCGGAAAGCCAATGCTCGGGAGTGGCTCCCATGGTCTGGCGCAGCTCGACCGCCAGCTCCGGCGCCGAGTACAGGAGGTGGTGATCGATGGCCACCTGGCGAAGCGCGATCGCAAGCGACTCTGCGTTAGGGTAACGGTCGTTGCGATCGATGGCCAGCGCACGATCGAGCACGGTCTGCAACTCCGGCGGCAAGCCTGGACACTTGGCTTCGAGCCGCGGCACCACCTGCGCGTAAATTTTGTCGGGTGGCGTGTTGAGGTCGCCGGTGTAGATGCGCTCGCCGATGAGCGTTTCGTAGATGCTGACACCAAGGGAAAACAGATCGCTGCGCGCATCAATGGGTTGATTGCGCGCCATCTCGGGCGACATGTAGCCAACCTTGCCACGCACCCGGTAAAACACGGACGAGTACGTCGCCGCCTTGGCGATGCCAAAGTCCGACAGCTTCACTTCGCCTTCGCCTGAACAAAGAATGTTCGAGGGCGACAAGTCCCGATGGATGATGCCCAAAGGTTCGCCACTTGGCGAGCGGCGACCGTGGGCGTAGCCGAGCCCGGCGAGGATCTCGATAGCCACGTGCAGAATAGCTGGCACCGACAGGGGTTTGCGCCGGCGAGCCCGCCAGGCGATGGTGCGCAAATCCGCGCCGCGCACGTATTCCATGACGATGAACAGCCGCTCGTTCGAGTTCACCAGGTCGAACGTGCGCACGATGTTCTGGTGATCCAGTGTGGCCGAGATCTTCGCTTCGCGAAAAAACAGATCGCGAAACTCGGGCCGGCTGGTGAACTCGGGAAGTAGCTGCTTGAGGACGACTTCCTTTTCGAAACCGCCCGGGCCGATTTTCTTGCCGACATAGATCGCACCCATGCCCCCTTCTGCCAAGTACCGCTCGATGCGATACTTTCGCGACGGAGTTTGGGCTGCCATCCGGTCCACACTAGACTTCCTCTCGCCAAGACGCAACGCTACCCAATGCCCATGATATTCCCGCTGCAAAGCCTTCTTGATGTGCGGCAGAGCGCCGAGCAAGGCGCCGAGCGGACGCATGCCCTGGCGGCGGCGGAGCGATTGCGCGAGGAGGAGGAACAGCAGCGGCTTCGGGTGCGCTGGCAGAACGCCCACGCGAAAGTGGAGACGGAACGAAAGCGGCTTGCCGATACGGATCCGACAAATGCGGCGCAAGCGATTGCCCGGCAGCGCTACCTCGCCCGTCTGCGAGACGAGGCGGCGCGCCTGCAGCAGTTGGCCGACGAGCACCGGGCTAGCGCGCTTGCCACCGTCGTCGCGGCCGAAGCCGAGTCCCAGGCAGAGCTTTGCGAAGCGCACGCGGCATGCGCCGCCGTGGAGAAGCTAGAGCAGCGCGCACGCAGCGAAAAGAAGCGCGTGGCAGATCGCCGCGCGGAGGATGAGGCCGGCGACCTCGGTCACGCAAAGAAGCCGCGTACGTCGTCCAGGTGAAAGGTGCGCGGACAGCGCTCGGGCAGGCTGGCAAGCAGGGTGGCCCCGTAATTCTTGCGCACGATGCGACCGTCGAGAATCGCCACCACGCCGCGATCCTTCCGGCTGCGAATCAGGCGGCCGAAACCTTGCTTGAGCGCCAGCGCGGCGCGCGGGATCTGGTAGCTGCCGAAGGGATCGCCGCCCTCTTCGCGAATGCCTTCGATGCGCGCGGCGGTCAGTGGGTCGTCGGGCACGGCAAATGGCAAGCGATCGATCACCACCAGCGACAGGGCTTCGCCGGGCACGTCCACGCCTTCCCAAAAGCTCTGCGTGGCCAGCAGCACCGATCCGACATGCGTGCGAAGTTGATCGAGGAGCGCCTGCCGCGGCCGCTCCCCCTGCACCAGCAGCGGAAAGCTGCCATCGGCGCGAAAATGCTCTTCGGCAACGCGCATGCCACGGAAGCTGGTGAAAAGCAGCAGCGCGCGCCCGCGCGATAGGCGACACAGCTCGATCGCACGTTTGGCCGCAGCTTGGGCGAATCCATCGTGGGTGGGATCGGGCAAGTCCTCGGCGATATACAGCATCGCCTGCTCGCGGTAGCGAAAGGGCGAGGGAAAAATCGCCTCGGCGGCGGTGTCATCCAACCCCAACCGCTGGCGCATGTACGAAAACGAGCTGGCCGTGGACAGCGTCGCCGACGTGAAGATCAGCGGCCCGGGATGGGCGTCGAACGACTGCCGCAATAGAGGCGACACGTCGACCGGTGACGCTCGCAAGGTGACGTTGCGCGGAGAAAGCGAAATCCAGCGGACGGAATCTCGGCGCGCGCTGCCTACGATCTCGTCGAGGTCGGTGCGCAGAATCTCGGCCCGCTGAGACAGGCTGGCCATCACTGCAGCCTTGGCTGGCGCTGGCGTCGACGCTCGAAGCCCATCGCTGCCGTCGTCTTCGGCCAGCCGACCAAGCAGGTTCTTCGCCTCTTCCAGAACCGTGTCCAGCTCGTGGTAATGCGCCAGCACCTCGCCTTGCCATAGATCGTCGGGCATGGGCATGCGCACGTCGTCCGCATCGCTCGACCTGCGCGGGACGTGCGCGCGCAGGACCTGTCCGAGCACGTGCGCGGCCGCCTCCAGCCGACGCGCCACGGATTCCAAGCGCAGCGATGCGATGGACTCGGCAGGCGCACGCTCCACGTCGCGAGCGAGAGCAAAGATCCGCAGCGTGGACACCTGCACGCCGAAGATTTCCGTGGCCACGTCTTCGAGCTGATGGGCTTCGTCGAAGATGACGGCGTCGTGCTTGGGCAGAACCTGCGCCTCGGGAAAACGACTGCGCAGCGCCAGGTCGGCAAAGTACAGGTGGTGATTGACGACGATCACCTGCGCCTCCTGTGCGCGCTTGCGCATGCCGGTGATAAAGCAGTCGCCGACGAACGGACAACGCTTGCCGAGACGCGTTTCCGGGCTGGAAGAAATCTCGCGCCAGATCGGCGCGTCCTCGGCAACGCCGTCCAAATCCGACCGATCGCCGGTCTGCGTGCGCCCGACCCAATCGAGCACGCGCGCCGCCTCGGCGCTGGTGACGAAGGAAAGCTGGCGCTGGTGCTCGGCCAACCGCCGCAAGCACACGTAGTTGCCGATGCCCTTCATCACCGCAAAGGTGAACGGTTGGTGCAGCACCTTCATCAGGCGCGGCAGATCGCTGCGGGCGATCTGGTCTTGCAGGTTGCGCGTGCCCGTCGACACCACGACTCGCCGGCCCGACAGAATGGCCGGCACGAGGTACGCGATGGTCTTGCCCGTGCCGGTGCCCGCTTCGACCAAAAGGCGCTCGTCGAGATCGATGGCGCGGGCTACCCGCTTGGCCATGGCCAGCTGACCCGGCCGCGGCTCGTAGCCAGGCAAGGTGTCGGCCAGCGCCCCGCCCGGGCGCAAGATCTCGGCGACCGCCTCTTCGAGCAGCAAGGCTACGCTTTGTTGAAGCTGGCCGGTCCGTCGTCGGTGGCCAATCCGTCCGGCGTGACGGTCCGGAAGAAACACGACGTCGCGTTGGTGTGGCACGACGGCCCCATGGCGTCGACCACGTACAAAATGGCGTCGCCGTCGCAGTCGATGCGCACGTCGTGCACCTTCATCGAATTGCCGCTGGTGGCGCCCTTTTCCCACAGCTCGTTGCGTGAACGGCTCCAGAACGTGGCGCGCGCCTTGGTGATGGTCGCGCGCAGAGCCTCCGCGTTGGCCCAGGCTAGCATCCGAACCACGCCGGTGGCGGCATCTTGGGCGATCACGGGCACGAGGCCCTTCGAATCGAATTTGACGACGCTGAGCAGAGCTTCCGCATTTCCAAGCATGATGGCTTTCGTCTACACCAGATTCCCGCAAAAGCGAGCGAGCAAAACCGATTCGCAAGACCGATCCGCAAGACCGATCGTAAACTGAGGTCGACCATGGTGCGCAAGACCCTCGACCCGCCTGCCGACAAGAAGACCGACGAGAAGAACTACATCTCGCCGGCCGGCTACCATAAGCTGACCACCGAGCTCGACTTTTTGCAGACCAAGAAACGACCCGAGGTCGTCAGCGCCCTGTCCGACGCCGCCGCGGAGGGCGACCGTTCCGAAAACGCCGAGTACATCTATCGCAAGCGGCAGCTGCGTCAGATCGACGGCCGCATGCGCTTCCTCAGCAAGCGCCTGGACATCGCCGTGATCGTCGATGCGCGCGAGCAAAAGCGGAAGGACAAGATCTTCTTCGGCGCCACGGTTACCGTCGAGGACGAAGAGGGCGAGAGCAAAACCTTCAGCATCGTCGGCTCGGACGAGATCGACAGCGCGGGCGGCGCCATCTCATGGAAATCGCCGGTAGGCCGCGCGCTCATCAGCAAAGAAGTGGGCGATGCGGTCACCGTCCATTGGGACAAGGGCCAGCGCGAGCTGACGGTCACGAAAATCAGCTATCCGACATCCTCATAGCGATGGTAACCGCAGGTGGAGCAGGTACTCCACGTTGCCTTTGCCGCCGGTGATGGGCGACGTCGTTTCGCCGAGCACCTCGAAGCCCACCACGCGCGCCGCTGCGGCCACGTCCACGATGGCTTGCCTGCGGTCTGCCTCGTCGCGGATGATGCCGCCTTTGCCGACTTTTTCTCGGCCCACCTCGAATTGCGGTTTGACCAGCACGACCGCCGGCGAGCCCGGCACCAGCAACGCGGGAAAGACCGGCAGGACCAGCCGTAACGAGATGAATGACACGTCGGCAACCGCGAGCGTGCAGCGTTCGGGAACGCGCTCGGGCGGCATGTGGCGGATGTTGGTGCGATCGATGACCACCACGCGCGCGTCCGAGGCAATCTTCCAGTCGAGCTGGCCATGTCCGACGTCGATGCAGTAGACGCGCCGGGCTCCGCGCTGAAGCAAGCAGTCGGTGAAGCCCCCGGTGGAAGCGCCCACGTCCACCGCCACCGCGTCCGCGACGTTGACGTGAAAAACGTCCAGCGCATGCGCCAGCTTGACGCCGCCGCGCGACACGAACGGCATGGGCTCGCCGCGCATGCGAAGCACCGCACCGGGGGGAAGCACTTCGCCCGCCTTTTGCACCGGCTTGTCGCCGCAAAGGATCTGCCCCGCGAGGATCAGCGCCTGCGCCCGCTCGCGCGACGGCGCCAGCCCCTGCTCGAAAACCGCGACATCCGCCCGCAATTTTGTCGGCCGCGGCGGCGTGTCGAGCTGGTCGGATCGCTCCGAATCCGGCGCACCGCTGCCTGAATCGCCCGATTCTTTGTCCTTGCGTCCCACGGGCCAAGAATACGCCGGTTCCCCCCAGTTCACGGTTGCAAACCGGATCGCCCTAAGTACAATCCCTGGAACCCGGCTTGCCGGGTGATGGGGCTGTAGCTCAGTTGGGAGAGCGCCAGAATCGCACTCTGGAGGCCGTAAGTTCGATCCTTATCAGCTCCACCGCAGAATCGTTGACGTTTCGGAAGAGGGTGCGAGGGGCGGGAGGTGCGATTGCACCAAAGCGGCCGCGCCAGACATGATGATGGCACCGGTGTCAGCGCCCCCCCAAGACCTGACAGTCACTGTTCATGTTCTGCCGATTCGGCCGGAATCTCGGCCGCGGAATCGGCCAAAGCGAGATTTTCAGGTTGGCGCCGACTTTGCTAAAGGCTTCAGGCATGTTCGGTGAAGCGTTCTTCGAGTACCGGAACCTGATTCCCCGTCGAATCGCTCGCGGTTTGGGGATCGTCGCCACCATTCTCACGGTCGCGCTCGCAGCCACACCTGCTCACACACAAGACCTACTGGAACCGTGGCTACAAGGATCGCCTGCTCCTGATCGTTACTCAATCACCCCGGAGCAAACCGCCGATTTCGCGTACCAGCTGGGCGAGCCTGTCGAGACTGTGGCCTGGCGCCTGGCGGAGGATCCACGGCTGGTCCCACTCGCCGCTGCTGCTGTGGGGGCACGAACAGCACGCAAGAAAACCGGCCGCAACATGGTCATCGCGGGCTTCACCTTCCTCGGCGCTGGGTTGACCGCAGGCTTCATGGTGTCCATGCAAGGCCTGTGCTTCGGTAACTCTGCAGATTGCCAGGCCAAGAGCGCCGAGGCTGATCGCAATGGCGAGATCGTCATGATCGCGGGGGCGGTCGTCGGAGCGCTCCTCGCTGTCCCTGGCTTCGTCAAGATGGCTGGCCAAAGTGAGTTGGAAGACAAGGCGGTCGACTACTACTGGAGCAGGCAAATCCAACGGCCCGTGGTCTTCGCACCGGAGGCTCGCCCTTCCTGGTCCAGTGGCTCTGCCGGTAGATCGCTACCACTTTTCTCGTGGTCCTCGTCCTTCTAGCACTACTGATTCAAATTCGGACCGAGCCGGCGCGTCGCGAGGGCCTCGACCGCAACGAACGACGAGGGCGAATACTTGACGTATTTAACCGAGGAGTGAGGCAGCGGGCGAGGGCCGCAGCAGCGACGGCGAAGGGAGAATTTTGAATCAGTAGTGCTAGGCGCGGCCGTTCATGACGATGGATCGGTGACGTGTCCCAAGAACAGCCAAGTCGACGTGGGCTGGTCATAGATGCCGAAGAAGAACGGCCGATTCGCGTTGACCTGTTTCATCCCCGAGGGAAGGCCGCTTCCAGCCATCATGACGGCAGTGGCCGCCGCCGCCTCGACGCCATTCTC
>ODAK010004286.1_pt1 | contig 14629 bp, 11 predicted proteins | sample 1539591 | NCBI WGS metagenome assembly ODAK01 (sample SAMEA3539303, study PRJEB22396) | soil metagenome | biome: tundra; feature: field; material: soil | place: USA | collected 2010-05 | depth 0.15 m | reverse complement strand
CCGGTGGGTAATTTCTCTCGCATCACCGAAGTGGCGACCCGGATCGCCGGGCAGCATCACCATAAAAATGCCATGCCATGGCAATTGAGTCGTGGACGGGGATGATCACTAGCGCCGGCCTAGCTAGCTCGTTTGCCCATATTGATTCTCTTGCGCTGCCGTTGCACCAGCGGCGCGCGCGACTGGCCGGATGCGGTTACATTGGCGGGTGTATTGGTGCTTAACAGACCCGGCATCAGCAGATTGGTGATCATCGTCGCAATTTCCCTGCCGGAAAGCCTGCCATCTGGCGAGTACCACCGCGGCAGCCAGCTAATCACCCCCATTATTGTAAACACAGCTATCTTTTGATCGAGCGGACGTATCGACCCATCCTTGATTCCGTCATTTATCAACCCCACCATGCGCTTCTCGATCGAGTCACGACGCTTGACTGTCTTGATTCGATCTGCAGGGCGAAGAGCGTCAACTTCCGTCAAGACAGCGCAAGCGCCGAATTCTTCAGTCAGCGAGGTGATATTGTACATAAGGACATGGCGGAGAATCTCAGCACCTGTTGCGCCCCGTTCCTTGCCGAACTCAACTGCGCGTTCGCCGATGTCGAGTGCAAGCGTGTGGCATTCATATAAAAGTTCTTGTTTGTCTTTAATGTAGTTGTACAACGTGCCCTTGGAAACCTGTAGCGCTTCGGCGATATCGTCAAGCGAAGTGTTGTGATAACCGCATTTTCCAAAGGCGCGCCTGGCTTCTTTCAAAACAGCTTCTCGCTTGAGACGCTGTACACTTGCATTTGTTTGAAGGGTATTTTTCCAACGAGGCACGGGAGACTCCAGAACGTTTCATTACTTAATATATTCTATCATATTAGCCGTAACGTCACTTAATTGACCTAATCGTCAATTTATAGAGCACTGATTAATGCTCGAAAGAATGCGAATTGCGGACAATGGGGAACAGTCATCTCCGCGGATTGTGAACACTGATTTCGGTTGTTGGTGAACAGGTGTTTCGGTCGAACGTGAACACGTTTCCGGATTTTCAGAAATGGGTGTCCACGATGCCGAAACCGGTGGTCACGCTCCCGAACTGCAAGGGACGACAGAGATTGAAGTAAGGGGATGGCGGTAGACTGAAAATAGGTGATCAGCTGAACTCGCGCACGATCGTCAATTTTGTTCGCGCGCCAACAGCTATTGCTCACTTGAGCAGAGCGTCCCTAAATTGGGGCGCTCGCCAGAGGCCTCGTTTAGTTCAATACAATCTTTCCGATGGCCTTGCGATCAGCGAGTAGTCGCAACGCTTCTGCAGCGCGATTGAACGGCAGCAAGCGAGAAACTCTGGGTCGAAGCGCTCCCGCAACATACCAACTCGACATTTCCTGGTATCCGGCGGCAATCACGTCGGGGCGACGTTCAACTGTAAAGGTCCAATTGCTGCCGACCACGGAACATCCTTTGATTAGGATACGTCCCGTGCTCGCGGTCGCGATCCTGCCACTGGCGAAGCCGATCACAACAACGCGACCTTCGAAAGCCACGCAACGCAGCGCCGCATCGAAAGCATCGCCGCCCACCGGATCGAACACCGCGTCGACGCCTCGGCCATTCGTGAGCGCCAGCACGCGATCGCGCAGATCGACCGACTGGTAGTTGATGAGATGGTGAGCCCCGTGCTCACGGGCAACGCTCAGCTTCGCGTCTTGACTGGCGGCTGCAATGACGGTTGCGCCCAGGTGCCGTCCAACTTCCACCGCGGCGAGCCCAACACCACCTGCCGCGCCGAGCACCAGCAGAGTTTCGCCAGCTCGTAGACGTGCGCGATGCCGTAATGCAACGTAGGCCGTACCGTAGGTGACGGTGAATGCCGCACCAGTCTCAAACGTCATGCCCGCGGGCAAGAGCATCGTCGCCGCCGCCTTGGCCGCGACACGCTCTGCGTAGCCGCCGGTCACCACATACGCAGCGACGTGGTCACCGGGCTTGAATCGAACCTCGCCGCTTCCGACGGCTATCACTTCACCCGCCACCTCCATTCCGGGAATGAATGGGAATGGAGGCTTCACATGATATAGGCCGCGGATCAGCACCAGATCGGCATAGTTCACGCCCCAGGCGGCGGGGGCGATGAGAACCCCATCATTGGCAAGCCCCGGTTCAGGAGCCTCACCGAGTTCCAGCGACTCCGGATCGCCCCATGCGCTGCACAAGATCGCCCGCATCCGTCCTTACCTCCCTTGACACGCTTAAGAGACGCGCTGATCGCTGATCTTTTCATTTTATCCGATATTCAATATCCAATCTTAATTTCACATTGTGATCGGAGAGGCGAAAATCGATAATCTATCCAACCCATGATGATCCACGCGAGAAGCGAAAAAAACCAGTGGTGGCAAAGAAGCCGGCGGCATCGACGAGGCGCAGTTACACAATCTGATCGTACGTGTCGCGGCCGCGCGCGCGCAATGGTATCGGTTGTCCGGGGCGCGCCGCACTCGACTGCGCGCATTCCCGCCGCAGCGATCTCGCGCCTCGCCAGTGTTACGCCGCACCAGGAAATTGTCGTTGCGCAGGTATTCGGCCTGTTGGTAACATAACTCGGACGACTCAATGGAGGAGCGGATGGGACTGCGTGACTTCACCCTGTTTGACGTTATCGAACGCAATGCGCAACTGCACGGCGACCGGCTTGCGTTCGTTGCCAACGGTCTGCGGATCAGTCACCGCGAATACGCCCTGCGGGTCGCGCGCCTTGCGGCCGGCTTGGCGGGCATCGGGCTGGTTGCGGGCGAGCGCGTCGCGGTGCTGGCGCAAAACTGCCTGGCATACGTAGAACTGTACGGTGCCGCGGCGCGGCTCGGCCTGATCCTGGTCCCGGTGAACTGGCGCCTCAGCGCCGAAGAGATCGCCTTCGTGATCACCGACACGACGCCGAAAGCAATCATCACGGGCGCCCAGTACCTGCCGATCATAGAAGGGGCGCGCGTCAGGTTCCCGTTCGTCGAGCACTGTTTCTCGCTTGGCTCGGCAACCGGCGCCTTCGGCGCCTTCGACGATCTGGCGCGCGTTGGCGCGGCCACAGGCGCGCCGGTCACTGACGTCTCGTGCGACAGCGGTTTCGCAATCATCCATACGGCGGCCGTGGGTGGCCGGCCGCGAGGCGCGCTGCTGTCGCACGCAGGACTGCTGGCCGCGAACCTGCAACTCGCCTGTTGCTGGAATCTGTCGGTGGAAGATGTGCACCTCGCGGCTTTGCCGTTGTTTCACGCCTCCGGACTCGGCTTGATGCTGGCGGTGCAGCAGGCCGGGGGTGCCACGGTGGTATTGCCGCGTTTCGAGCCGCAGGCTGTGATGCAGGCGATCAGTTCCGAGAGGGTCAGCGTGTTTGCCGAGTTCCCGCCGATGCTGGGCACGCTGCTCGACAAGGCGGCCAAGGACGGCGACAAGATGTCCAGCCTGCGCCACGTTACCGGGCTCGACACTCCGGACACGATAAAACGCTTCGAATCCGTGTGTCCGTCGGCGCGCTTCTGGGCCGCGTACGGGCAGTGCGAACTGTCGGGCCTGGCCACCATGGCCCCGTTCCGCGACAGGCCCGGGTCGGCGGGCAAGCCGACATTGCTCAACCGTGTCTGTGTCGTCGATGATCTGGACCGACCGCTGCCGGTGGGCCATACCGGCGAGATCGTCGTACGCGGACCGATGGTGTTCGGTGGTTACTGGAACTGCGATGCCGATAACGAATTCATGTTCCGCAACGGCTGGCATCATACTGGCGACATTGGTCGTTTCGACGAAGACGGTTACCTGTGGTACGGGGGGCGTTCGCCATCGAAGGAGCTGATCAAGCCGGGTGGCGAAAACGTCTACCCCGCCGAGGTCGAGAAGGCGCTGCTCGAGCACTCCGCCATTGCCGAGGCGGTGGTGTTCGGCGTGCCCGACGCGCAGTGGGGTGAGGCGATCAAGGCGGTATGCGTCTGCCGCGCGGGGCAGACGATTGCGGCCGCGGAGCTGATCGAGTTCGTCGGCGCCCGGATCGCGCGCTTCAAGCGGCCCAAATACGTGGTGTTCAGCGCCGCGTTGCCGAAGAACGCCCAGGGGTTGCCCGATCGTGCTCGGGTCAAACAAGAATTCGTCAATGCCTCAAGCGGCCGCGGTGCCCCAACCGGCCGTCGTTCCGGCCGCGGCCGCGGCGCCGATGATGCGGGCCGACGGAACCGACCCAGACCCTCGACGGATAGACCAACGGCTACAATACTTGCACTCGGGCAGTTGAATTTCCTATCCGTATGGGAGTAAGCACCATGCCACAATCCGGAAGGGTCGTCTTCAGCAAGATGGACGAGGTGATTTTCGGCCGCCCCGCCGCCGCGGCGATCGCTGAACAGACCCGGCGGCTGAAGGCCCAGCGGGTCTTGCTGATGGTGAGCGGCACCTTGAACCGCAACACGGACGAGATCGAGAAGATTCGGCGCGCCTTGGGCGACCATTGCGTCGGCGTGTTCGACCGGATGCCGCCGCACACTCCAAGAAGCGCGGTGATCGCCGTCGCGGAACAGGCGCGCGCGGCCGGTGTGGATCTGATCGTCACCATCGGCGGCGGGTCGATCACCGACGGCGCCAAGGCGGTGCAACTCTGCCTCGCCAACGACATCCGGACGGCGGAGGCGCTGGATGATTATCGCCCGATCAAGGGACCGGACGGCACGATGGTGCCACCGCCTTGCAAGCCGCCGACGGTTCGCCAGATCAGCGTGCCGACCACACTCTCGGCCGGGGAGTTCAGCGCGCTCTCCGGCGTAACTGACGAACGCCACAAGGTGAAGGAGCTATTCCGCCATCCGCTTATAATCCCGAGCGCGGTGCTGCTCGACCCCGCAATCACCGTGCACACGCCCGAATGGCTCTGGCTCTCGACCGGCATACGCGCGGTCGATCACTGCGTCGAAGGCATCTGCTCGAAAGATGCGAATCCGTTCGCCGACGCCCAAGCGCTGCGCGGGCTGACCCTGCTGACGCGCGGGTTGAACCGGGTGAAGGCCGATCCGGCGGACATCCAAGCGCGGCTGGACTGCCAGTTCGGCTCGTGGCTTTCCATGGGGCCGCTGGCCGCCAACGTGCCAATGGGCGCCAGCCACGGCATCGGCTACGTGCTGGGCGCGCTGTTCGATATTCCGCACGGCCACACTTCCTGCATCATGCTGCCGGCGGTGATGCGCTGGAACAAACCGGCGAACGCCGACCGCCAAGCGCTGATCGCCGCCGCCATGGATCAGCCTGGCGCGGAGGCCGCGGACGTGCTGGACACTTTCATCGCCGGCCTCGGCATGCCGCGCAGCCTGCACTCGGTGAAGGTCGGCGCGGAGAGCTTCGACCGCATCGCGGCCCAGGCGATGGGCACCCCCTGGGTGCCGCGCAATCCCCGCCTCATTGCGGGGCCCGCGCAGGTGCGCGAAATTCTCGAGCTGGCGGCCTGATGGCCTGACCATATCGAAGTGCTAGGATCCGATGCCTAGTCGAGCGAGACGTCGCTGGTAGTCGATCGCAAGTAAAGCTGAGTTCGTGCCCGGGAGCGGCTGTAACGCCGCTCCCTATCCGCCGTCAGCCATCTAATACCATGCGACATCGCTCATCGACGCCCACTCCGTGCTTGTGCTGTCGTTGCCAATTCATCGAACATCTCAAAGCCCCCCCGGTCAGTAACCGGTTGCGCGTCTACATGAGGTTGCGTGCAATAATCAGTTTCTGGATGTGGCTCGTTCCCTCATAGATTTTGCACACCCGGACATCGCGGTAATAGCGTTCGACAGGGAAGTCATTGAGATACCCGTAACCACCGTGAATCTGCAAGGCATCCGAGCAGACTTTTTCTGCCATTTCGCTTGCAAAGAGCTTGGCCATCGAAGCTTCCTTCGCACAGGGAATGCCGGCTTCGCATAGCCTGGCGGCGTGGACAACGAACTGGTGTGCTACTTCCACCTGCATCGCCATTTCGGCGAGATCAAAGCTGACGGCCTGCAGCCGGATGATCGGCTCGCCATATGCTTCGCGCTCATTGGCATATTTAAGGGCCGCATCAAATGCAGCGCGCGCCACTCCGACAGCCTGCGCAGCAACCGCAACGCGTCCTTCCGACAGTGCGCTCAATGTTCTCTGATATCCGGAACCCTCCGCACCGAGAAGGTTTCCGGCCGGCACACGGCAATTCTCCAGCTGAATCTGCGCTATGTGGGCCGTATGTTGACCAAGCTTGCTCTCCACGCGGGTGACTTTATAGCCGGGCTCGCTCGGATCAACAATGAATATGCTTGTACCGCTTTTTCCGGCGGCCTTGTCGGTGATGGCAAGTACGAGGGCCACCCCCGCTTCGCTACCGTTCGATATGAATTGCTTGGTCCCATTCAATACATAATGAGACCCGTCACGGCGGCCCGACGTACGGAAGGCTGCCGTATCCGAACCTGCATGCGGTTCCGTCAACAGAAACGCGCCGATCCGCTCGCCCCGGGCCAGCGCCGGTAGATACCGGCGCATCTGCTCCTTGGTCCCCGCTCTGGCAATTGTGAGGCCCACGGAATTGTGAACGTGAATGAGCGTCCCAAACCCGGCATCTACGGCGGAAAACTCTTCGATTGCGAGGCAGTAGTCCACAAAGCTTGCGCCGGAACCCCCGTATTCGTCAGGAATATGCATGCCAAGAAATCCCAGTCCGGCAACGGCTCTCAACTCGTCGTGTGGCCATGCATGTGTCCGATCCCGCTCGGCCGCCGTCGGCGCAACCACTTCCGCCGCCACTTTCCTGGCCGAATCGCGGATCATGACTTCCTGCTCGCTCAGAAATACGGCTGATGTGTCAGTCATTTTTTCTCCTCATAGTATGCGGTGATTTTCCCGGTGCGTTGTGGTGCGGGCGGACCGTGCCAGAGACAAAACCAACCGGACGTGCCGGCAGGCGGGACGGCCATGCAACGGACTCTGATGCATGGCGCATCGCGATCGAAGCAGACTTTAAAGAAATATATTCTACTAGCTGAAAACTGATCTTACCTGTCAGTCTATTATGTTCTTGAGCTGAAGTTCCTCTCAGCGACTCGCCACCCCGGTCAAAAATCGGAACTCCTGGTTGCTAACGGTGCCGGTGACTCAATTTGCCCAAGGGCCCGCTCGTCGCGTCTGCTGCAGCGCGGGATTGGACGCTGTCGCTGGCGGTTTCGGCGACTTTGCTCAGCAGATCAGCCAAATCCTGCGGAGCGGTAACCATGGCGTCGTGCCCCGTCCGTAGCTCGTGGTAGTCGTCTATGCCATCTGCTTGCCGCGGCTTCGGTTGTCCGAGCGCTTTATCGCCGATGCAGTTGATGTAGGTGCGAGGTGCTGGCGCTAGCTTCGAACCCAGTTGCACGGTTTCCCGGAAAGTGCGGATCGGGTGCGGTGTGAGCTTCGGCATCACCCAACGCACATCCTCCTCGCGCTTCAAGCCGAGGAACTGCGCGCTCGCCGCGGCGACCGGAACGCGCCAGCCTTCGCCGCCGAGCGTCGCGTGCCCCTCTACATGCGTCTTGAGCTGAGTGGGAACGCAGTCATACAAGCACTGACCGTCGCGGGGAACGGCGGCATCAAGATAAACCAGGTGCGCGATCTTTTGGGCGGCACGGTCTGCCACTGCGGTAATGACGACCCCGGCGTAGCTATGCCCGACCAGAATGATGTCGGTGAGGTCCTCTGCCTCTAGCATCCCGAGCACATCGCCGATATGGGTCTCGAGATCGACCTCTCGGGACGCAAGATGCGCACGTTCGCCCAGACCAGTAAGCGTTGGGGTGTAGACGTCGCTGCCTGTCGCCATCAAGGCGCGCCTGACCCTGCTCCAACACCAGCCGCCGTGCCACGCGCCATGTACCAAGACGTACGTCGTCATACTGCCGCTCCTATCCGGGTTGAGGAGGCGGAGAACCTCCGCCAGCATATTCTCCACCCAATATTCGTGAGTTCCAAGTCTGGCTCGCTTATGTCTGCTTTGGTTGTCTCCGTCCCGTCGCGCCTCCGCATGGCGCCGGGTTTTTCCCCGGCAGTAACGCCAGGTTCAGTCATCGAACCCTCCTTCCCAATCATTAATCAAGTGCGGTCTGTTTTGCCGGAAAAGAAGGCGTAATAATTATATGGTAAATAAATTGACTAATGAGTATAATTTTGTCGACCCGGTATTATTCTTCAGTTTTTCGGGCGCGAGCTACTGCACGACAGGGCAACCACGAGCTCTTACAAGAGAGAACCATGAGTCTACCTCTTGACGGTATTCGAATCATTTCCATGGCCGAGCAATATCCCGGCCCTTTTGCAACGCTGCTGATGGCTGACCTTGGCGCCGACGTCATCATGGTCGAGCGCGCTTCGGGTGGCGATCCGTCAAGGCAGTTCCCGGGCTTCCATGCATCCCTGAACCGGAACAAGCGTTCCATCACGCTGGATCTGAAAAGTGACCACGGAAGAGAGGCATTGCGCAGGCTCATCAAAGACGCCGACGTGCTTATGGAGGGATTCCGTCCCGGCACCATGGCGCGGCTTGGATTCGACTATGCCGCCGTGGCTGCGCTTAATCCGCGCGTGGTCTATATGTCGATTTCCGGATTCGGGCAGACCGGCCCCTATCGCGACCGTCCGGCGCACGATCTGTCTTATCAGGCGATTACCGGTTTGCTGTTTCGTCAGGCCGCAACAGGTCAACCAGAACTTCGGCCGGATCTCGCAATCGGCGACCTTTCGTCAGCGATGTTCGCCGTAGTGGGTACGCTATCCGCTCTGCTCGATCGCGCAAGAAGCGGACGCGGCAAATACGTCGATGTGTCAATGACGGATTGCCTGGTCTCGTGGATGACAACCTTTCTCGGCCCGGTCATGAACGGCGGAGCGTGCGTTTCCATCGAGGCGGAACCTGCGTACGGGATTTTCAAGTGCGCTGACGGCAAGTTGCTGACGCTTTCCATTGCGCATGAAGACTGGTTCTGGGAGTCGTTCTGCACGCTTCTTGGCATGACCGACGTGGCCCGGCTTCAACGGCCCGAGCGGCTGGCGCAGGAACCCGAATTGCGCGACCGGATCAGCACACATCTGCTCGCAAAACCACGCAGCAATTGGGGCGAGCTTTTCGACAAGGCTAGGATACCGTGGGGACCGGTCAACTCGATCGAGGAAGTCGGGGCCGACCCTCACTTTCGCGAACGCGGTCTGTTTCATCGCATCCCCGAACGCGACGGTACGCAGGCATGGTACGTCGCTCAGCCGCTAGTATTCGACGCTTCGCGCCCGGGCCCTGCGCGCGGCGTGCCCGCCCTTGGCGCCGATACCGCCGAAGTTCTGGAATCCATTGGTTTGTCGCCGGAAAAGTAGTTTTATCCACCTGCCAGACATCAAATGTACTCTGTTATTAATGTCCAGCTACTCGGACGCAGCGCTTTCCGCAGCATGAAGATTTACATTGCGACAGGTATCAGGCGACGGACCGGCCCAGGCGCAAGCCCGTATCAGGATAATCGAGAAACAACGTGCATGCCCGGCTTCGCCCAGGAATATGATCAATTTGCGGCGAAGGGGTCGTTGCCCGCACCACTTCGCTTTGGTTCAGGTGCGTCCGCCACAAGCAAAAAAAAGCTTGAGGTAATCTGGTTCTGAACTCAAACAACACAAAGGAAATAAAGTCATGCATGTAAAAAACAAAGTGGCTATTGTCACGGGGGCGGCTTCAGGGCTGGGATATGCGTCGTGCAAGGCGCTGGCGGCCGCTGGTGCGAAAATTATCGGCGTGGACATTAACGCCGATAAACTTAAGCAACTTGCAAAAGACGTCGGCAGCAGTGTTATCACGCGCGTTGTCAACGTCGCGGATGAGCAGGACGTAAAAAACAGCATCGACGCGGCGCTCGAGAAATTCGGCGCGCTACATATCGCCGTTAACTGTGCTGGTGTTGTGGATGCCGCAAAGACGGTCTCAAAAGGCAAGCCATTCCCGCTAGACACTTGGAACAAGGTCATCGGCATCAATTTGACAGGCACTTTTAACATTGTTCGCTTTGCTGCGTTGGCAATGATCAAGAACGAGCCGGATGCTGAAAGTGGAGAACGCGGAGTCATCATTAACACCGCCTCCGGCGCTGCATGGCAGGGTCAAGTCGGTCAAGCCGCTTATAGTGCAAGCAAGGCCGGTGTCATCGGCATGACTTTGCCGGTCGCACGCGATCTCGCTCCGCAGGGCATTCGCGTTGTTGCGATTGCACCAGGAATGTTTGACACAGCCATGGCAGCGGGGCTACCGGAAACTATTCTCAGATCGATTGTGGACCGCATGATTCTCTATCCTAATCGCTTGGGTCGGCCAGAGGAATTTGCGGAACTCGTGCGTCACATTATAGAGAATAGCTATCTCAATGCCACCACACTCAATCTGGACGGTGGAGCGCGAATCTCCACTCGGTAATTTTAGCCGAACCGAATGCGCATACTCCGTTAATCAAAGTTGCACATCGAATTGGAACCCGCGGCATATTATTTTTGAAGGCATTCAAGAGAGAAGGGTCGACGCACCTTAAATTTGATTCGGAGGGAGACGATGAGTTATTCCGAGATTACTTATGAACGTCGTGGGAGGGGCGCATGGATACGACTTAGCCGCCCCGAGGCGCTGAATACACTTACACCCCGATTGGTCGGTGAGTTTGATGCTGCGCTAGATCAAGCCATTCAGGATTCTGACGTGATTGCTGTCGTCGTGACGGGGACAGGGAGGGCCTTCTGCGCCGGAGCAGACCTTAAGTTTCTCGGGGATATGCCCGCCGCGCAGCGAGCGGAGAGTACCGCCGCCTTCCTGGAATCGGTGCTCCGGCTAATGGTTCGATTGGAAAAATTATCCAAGCCGGTGATCTGTGCCGTCAATGGCATAGCGACCGGCGGCGGCATGGAACTGCTTCTTTGCTGCGATCTTGTCATCGCCACGCAGAGTGCTCGGCTTGGCGACGGCCATGCGAATTTCGGCTTGTTGCCTGGAGGTGGGGCGTCGGTACGGCTGCCGCGAAAGATCGGACCCACGCGCGCCAAGTATTTGCTGTTTACCGGCGATCTCATTCCCGCGAGCGAGTTTGTCGCCGCGGGGCTCGTCAATGAGGTAACGCCAGAGGGTGAACTCGATAACGCGGTGGAGCGCTTGATCAGTAAACTTTCCACAAAAAGCCCGATCGGACTGCGCCGCATGAAGGACCTGGTCGATGACGGCCTTGAGCAAACCAGGGACACTGCTCTTCGCCTGGAGCTTCTCGCTGGTGAACTGCACGCCTATAGCTTCGATATGCAAGAGGGCATTGCCGCATTCAACGAAAAACGCAAGCCGCAATTCAAAGGCCGCTAGCGCAGCGGTGTGCTGACCGCAGTGGGTGAGCCGGTACTGGTCGGACCGCAAGCCGAGACGACCTGATCTAATGCAAATTTCAACAAGGAGAAATTGATGAAACCGAAGGCTGCAAAGTCCATCAAGTCGTCCCAGGATGTCGGCGTGCACGTCGTCATGCGAGAGCATGTCGAGAAGGGCGGGCTGGAGCCGAAAGAATACGAAGCATTCAAGAAGGAAATATTCGAAGCAATCTGGCGCGATCTCGACCCGTTGGAAAAGGAGATCGAGGATAACGAGCACATCGATCATGCGATCGTTGATCCGCCGCTGCGCAAAATGCGTGCATTCGGTTTGCTCGTTCCGAAGCGATATGGCGGCGTCGGGCTGTCGACATCACAATATTTGCCCATCCTTGCGGAGTTCTCCAAGATCCAGGGCGGCATACGCGTCCTCGTGCATGTCCATAATTCCATGGGACACGGCCTAGCCGAGCTAGCGACCGAAGACCAACGCCAGCAAATCCTGCCGGGCGTGGCGCTGGGGAAAAAGTCGGTCGCATTCGGCTTGACCGAGCCTGAACATGGTTCGGGCATGGATATCGGCACCACGGCTGTCCGTGACGGCGATGACTACGTCATTAACGGGCGCAAATGGCTCATCACCAACTCGGATATCGCCACCCACTTCATCATCTTCGCCAAGACCGACCCGAGCGCCGGCGTGGCCGGCGTGAGCGCTATCCTAGTCGGGCGCAACACGCCCGGCTTCACGATCACGCGGCTTCCGGAAACAATGGGATGCAAGGGCGGTGAACATGGCCAACTGAGCCTGGTCAACGTACGCGTTCCGGTCACCAACGTGCTCGGCCAGGAAGGTCGAGGCATCCTCGAGATGGAAGAACTGCTGGAGATCAGCCGCGTCTTTATCGCCGCCACCTCACTTGGCACCGCCGAGCGGGCATTCGAGTTGTCGCTTGCCTTCGCTAAAAGGCGCGTAACGTTCGGCAAGCCGCTTGCCGCGCGCCAGGCGATCCAGCGCTATCTGGCGGAAATGGGTACCGACATTTATGCTCTGCGCGGCATGATCAAAGATGCGGCAATGAAGTGGGACCAGGGGCGACGCATTCCGGCCGAGGCTTCCATGTGCAAGTTGTTCGGACTGGAGGCCGTGGGCCGTGTCACGGACCGGGCGCTGCTGGTGCACGGCGGAATAGGTTATACGCGCGCACACCCGATCGAGCGCCTGTATCGGGACGCACGTCTGAACTGGCTTGAAGAAGGCCCTCCGACTGTCCAGTACGCGGTTGCCGCAGGTCAATTCCTTGCTGGCTATGAGTGGGATCGCTGATGCAGCGCGCATGCCAAGGGAAGGTGGCGTTGGTTGTCGGCGGCACGCGCGGGATCGGGCGCGCCACTGTGCTGGCGCTGGCCGAGGCAGGGGCGACAGTGATTGCGACCGGTCGTTCCCTTGAAGGCGCCCAGGCGGTAGCTGCAGAGGCAGCGCGACTGGGGGTAGAGTCGTTCCCGCTCGCATTCGACGTGTCGGATCCTGGCGCTTCGGCCAACGCTGTGGCCGAGGTGGTGCAGCGTTATGGTCGTCTGGATATAATGGTGGGCAATGCCGGCATCAGCCCGTACTGGATGAAGGCGGAGCTACTGACTCCGGCCATTTGGGACGAAATTATGGCGGTCAATCTGCGCGGGCTGTTCTTTAGCGTGCAGGCTGCCGGACGGCAGATGCTGGCGCAAGGATGCGGCAGCATCATCTCGGTCTCCTCGGTCACCGCGTCGGTTGGCGTCGTTCGCGGCTTGCCCTACACCGCATCGAAGGGAGGCCTTGATTCGATGACCCGCTCGCTGGCTGTTGAATGGGCAGGCCGCGGCGTACGCGTCAATGGCGTGGCGCCGGGCTATATCGCCACGGATCTCACGCACGACATGCGCGAGAATCCCGGGTTGACCAAATCGCTACTGAGCACGGTGCCGATGGGACGTTTCGGGCAGCCCGAGGAGGTCGCCGGCATGGTTACCTATCTGGCCTCCGACGCCGCGTCGTATGTGACCGGTCAGACCTTCATCCTCGATGGCGGCCTTGCGGCCGGCCGAGATTTGGGTCCGCGCGCAAGTCCACGGCATCAGCCTGATGCGCTTCGGTAAGGTACTGACATGACCCGGGCATTCGATGGTGTGACCGTGCCGTCGCGGACCGCTGGCTATTGACGCTGCCAAGTTTATTGACACTGCCAATTAAGAGTGTGAGTGTACTGGACGGTAAGATTTTTGTGCTGCAGCTTACATGGCGTTGCTGACCAAACACCGCAAGGCAATGGATTGCAGGCCCTCTCTACAGAAGGAGATTCGAGATGGAGGAAATTTACGTTGTCGGCATTGGCATGACGCCATTCGGACGCCATCTGGACGTTGACGTTAAGTCAATGGCCCGGCAGGCGATTGAAGCAGCGCTGGCCGACGCTGGGATGGGCAAGGACGCGGTGGAAGCAGCCTTCTTTGCCAATTCGTCGCAAGGCCATATGGAGGGGCAGCACATGATCCGGGGGCAGATCGCGCTGCGCGCCATGGGAATTGGCGGCATTCCGGTAGTGAACGTGGAAAATGCCTGTGCCGGCGGCAGCAGTGCATTCGCCCTTGCAGTCAACCACCTTCGCGCAGGCGCGGGCGACCTAGCGCTGGCAATCGGCGCCGAGAAAATGTACTCGACTGACAAGAATCGCATGTTCTCGGTGTTCGACAGCGGCTGGGACGTGGCCGAAGCCGAGCAGATCCGCGAGCGCATTCTCAAGCTGGGCCACGGCGTCGAGGTTCCCGCGGGGAGCACATCGCCGAAGCCATACAGTGTATTCATGGACGTTTATGCGGCCTTCTCGCGCGCGCACATGAAGCGCTTCGGGACGACGCAGAGGCAGCTCGCCGTCGTAGCAGCAAAAAACCATGCGCACTCGGTGCACAACCCCCTGTCGCAGTACCGGAATGCGTATACACCGGAGGAGATTCTTGCGGCACCTCCGATCAGCTATCCGTTGACGCTCCCCATGTGCTCGCCCATCTCCGATGGCGCGGCGGCTGCGATTCTTTGCACTAAAACTGCGATGAAAAAATGGAATATTGATTCCAGGCGCGCCGTCCGCGTGCTTGCTTCGGTTGTCCATACCGGGTCGGATCGCGACGAATCGGAATACGATAGGCACTGCACGGCGCTGGCTGCCAAACGCGCCTACGCGCTGGCGGGGGGAGGCCCCCGC
>ODAK010004284.1_pt1 | contig 14630 bp, 12 predicted proteins | sample 1539591 | NCBI WGS metagenome assembly ODAK01 (sample SAMEA3539303, study PRJEB22396) | soil metagenome | biome: tundra; feature: field; material: soil | place: USA | collected 2010-05 | depth 0.15 m | reverse complement strand
GCATGGTGACCGTGATCGACGTGCAGCACCTGCACAAGAGTTACGGGCAGACCGTAGCGGTTGACGATATTTCCTTCGCCGTGGCCGAGGGCGAGATATTCGGGATTCTCGGTCCCAACGGCGCGGGCAAGTCCACCACCGTGGAATGCATCGAGGGCCTGCGGGCCCCGGACCGGGGCCAGATCACGGTGCTCGGGCTGGACCCCCAGCGGGACCGGGCCGAGCTGACCCAGCGGCTGGGGGTGCAGCTGCAAGACAGCCACCTGCCCGGCCGGCTGCGGGTCGCGGAGGCGCTCGCGCTCTACAGCGCCTTCTACCGGGCTCCGGCCGACTGGCGCGCGCTGATGGACGTGCTCGGGCTGGCGGGCAAGGCCAACACCAGGTTCGGCAAGCTGTCCGGAGGCCAGAAGCAGCGGCTCTCGATCGCGCTGGCCCTGGTCGGGAACCCCCGGGTGGCGATGCTCGATGAGCTGACCACCGGGCTGGACCCGCAGGCCCGGCGGGACACCTGGGATCTGATCGAGGACGTGCGAGCGCGGGGCGTCACGATCGTGCTGGTGACCCACTTCATGGAGGAAGCCGAACGGCTCTGCGACCGGGTGGCGGTGATCGACTCGGGCCGGGTCGTGGCGGTGGACACCCCGGCCGCGCTGACCGAACGCGTCCCGACCGAGCAGCGGATCCAGTTCCGCCCGTCCGTCCCGTTCGATGACGGACTGCTGACGGTTCTGCCCGACGTGACCAGCGTCATCCACCGGGGCGATGTCGTGGTGGTCACAGGTAACAACGACGCGCTGAACGCGGTCACCTCGGTGCTGGCCCGCAACCAGATCGTGGCCCATCAGCTGCGCGTGGAGCAGGCCAGCCTAGAGGACGCGTTCGTCGCGCTGACTGGCCGGCACGCAGCGGCCACGCCCGGAACCGGTCACAACGGGCTCGTCCAGGACTAGGAGCGATGATCATGGCTGTCACGACCTTCGTACCACCCGCCGCCACCCGGGGCTCAGCGCTGGGCCGGCTCACGACCACCGAGCTGAAGCTGTTCATCCGGGAGCGCATCGGGCCCATCTGGGGAGTGGGCTTCCCGCTGCTCCTGTTGATCATCTTCGGCAGCATAGGTTCCTTCAGCAAACCGCGCCAGGTCTTCGGCGGCTTCACCGAGCTCGACATCTACGTGCCCATCCTGATCGCGTTCTCGATGGCCATACTCTCGCTCAGCGCGCTCCCATCGGTGCTGGCCGGTTACCGGGAGCAGGGCGTCCTGCGCCGCCTGAGGACCACGCCGATGGGACCGGTCCGGGTGCTCACCGCCCAGCTCGCGGTCCACCTCGCCGTCCTGGTGGTCACGGTGACCGTGATCCTGGTCGTGGCCAGGTTCGGGTATCACGTCATCGCGCCGCGCGAGCTGGGCGGTTTCGTCATCGCCGCGCTGCTGGCCGCCGTCGCGCTGCTGTCCGTCGGCCTGTTCATCGCCGCGGTCGCACCGGGCGCCCGGGTCGCCCAGGCGATCGGCACGATCCTGTTCTTCCCGATGATGTTCTTCGCCGGACTGTGGCTGCCCATCGCGCAAATGCCCGCTGCGCTGCGCCACATCAGCCACGCCACCCCGCTCGGCGCGGCGGTCCAGGCCCTGCAGGACTCCGCCCGGGGATACTGGCCGACCGCGCTGCAGCTGGTGACCCTGGCGGCCTACGCGGTGGCGTTCGGGCTGGCCGCGGCTAAATTGTTCCGCTGGGAGTAGTTTGCATAAGGAGGGCGCAGATGAGTGATCAGATGCCACTCTCCCGCCTGGGGGACGCGGGAGAGCAGCGCTTGCGTCCGGTGCTGACCGTCGGGCCGTACGTCCTGCTGGCACCGCTGGTCATCTTCACCGTGATCGCCAAGCACGCGGACGGCACTTCCCCGCTCATCGACCTGAGCCTGTGCGCGCTCGCCGCGGTGTGGATGCTGTGGATGTTCACGCTGCATCCTGCCTGGCGGGTGCGCCCGCGGATGATGGCGGTGTTCTTCACCGTGCTGGTCGTGATCATGGCGGCCCTGGTCCTCCGTGACGCCTGGTTCGGGTTCCTTGCACCCGCCGGTTACATGTACGCGTTCGGGGTCCTGCGCTGGCCGTGGCGGCTGGCCGGGGTGGCCGCGGTGGCGCTGGTGGCGGGCACCGCGCAGGTATCCAGCGTGAACAAGGCCACGCTTTTGGGCGTGCTGGTGTACCTCGCCGTCATCGCCGTGAACGTGCTCCCCCTGTGCGGCCTGGCCTGGCTCGACTACCAGTCCGACCAGCAGAGCGACCAGCGTGAGCTGGCTCTGGACGAGGTGAGCGAGGCCAACCGCAGGCTCGAGGCGACGCTAGCCGAGAACGCGGGCCTGCACGAGCAGCTGCTGACCCAGGCCAGGGAGGCCGGGGTCACCGATGAGCGGCAGCGGATGGCGCGGGAGATTCACGACACCCTGGCCCAGGGATTGACCGGAATCATTACCCAGCTGCAGGCGGCCGAGCAGGCCAGCGAGGATCCGGCTGGGTGGCGCCGGCATTTCCTGGCCGCGACCAGGCTGGCCCGGGAAAGCCTGTCCGAGGCGCGGCGGTCGGTGGACGCGCTGCGGCCTGAGCCGCTGGAGAGGGGCCGGCTGAGCGACGCGATATCGGACGTCGCCGACCACTGGTCAGCCCTGCACGGGATCGCGGTCCAGATCACCACGACCGGGGCCGCCCGGCCGATGCCGGCCGACGCCGAGCTTGCGCTGCTGCGCACAGCACAGGAAGGACTAGCCAACGTGGCCAGGCACGCGGAGGCGAGGAGAGTATGGGTGACACTGTCCTACATGGAGCATGAGGTCGCGCTGGATGTGCGCGACGACGGCAAGGGCTTTGAGCCGGCCCAGCTCGGCGACGGGGTGGCCGGAAGCCGGATCGAGGTCAGCCTGGCAGGCGGCGGGTTCGGGCTGGTCGCGATGCGGCAGCGGATCGAGAGCCTGTCGGGCACGCTGCAGGTCGAGTCGGAACCGGGGGCTGGCACGGCGATCTCGGCCTGCATCCCGGCCGCACCCGCGGAAGCCTGGGCATGAGCCACTCCGGGACCGCGGGCCAGGCCGCTGACGAGGCAGGCGCTCCGATCAGGCTGCTGATCGCGGATGATCACCCCGTGGTCAGGGACGGGCTGAGCAGCATGTTCGCGCGCGATCCGGAATTCGAAGTGCTCGGCGAGGCCGCCGACGGCGCCGAGGCCGTCCGGCTCGCCCTGGCGCTGGCGCCCGACGTGATCCTGATGGACCTGCGGATGCCCGGCACCGACGGCCTGACCGCTATCACCGAACTGGGAAAGCGAGGCAGCACCGCGCGCGTACTGGTGCTGACCACCTACGACACCGACAGCCACGTGCTGCCCGCGATCGAGGCGGGCGCGACCGGCTACCTGCTCAAGGATGCTCCCCGAGCCGACCTGCTGCGGGCGGTCCGGGCCGCGGCCCGGGGCGAAGCGGTGCTCTCGCCCTCGGTGGCCGCCCGGCTGATGAGCCGGTTCCGGGCGCCCGGCGCAGGAAGGCCCGGCCCAGGGCCGCTCAGCCAGCGGGAACTCGAGGTCCTCGAACTGGTCGCGGCCGGGACCACCAACCGGGAAGCGGCCGCCAGGCTGTTCATCAGCGAGGCCACGGTCAAGACCCACCTGCTCAACATCTACGCCAAGCTCGGGGTCAGCGACCGCGCGGCCGCCGTGGCCGAGGCGTTCAACCGGGGACTGCTCACCCCGGCCGCGCCGGAACGGCCGTAATATCGCGGCCTTACCGCCTCTCGCGGGCGGCGCGGGCCTTGTCAGCCCGCGCGTATTCGGCCAGGGCCGCGGTCACGGCGCCGGCTTCTGTCGGCAGGGCGCCCGCGCGGTCCTGCGCGGCCTGGCGCAGCCGGGCGGTTAGGGCGGGATCGGTGAGGACCGCGCGGACCGCGCCGGCGAGGCGGTCCGGGTCGCCGGAGGGGACGAGGAGGGCGGCGTCCTCGCCGGTGAGCTCGGGGGTGCCGCCGACGCGGGTGGCGACGATGGGCACGCCCGCCCGGAGCGCTTCCTGCAGGATGAGCGGCTGGCCTTCCCACACGCTGGGCAGCACGAAGACGGCGGCGGCGGCCAGCAGCGCGGGCACGTCGTCGCGCTGGCCGGGGAAACGCGCGTCGATTCCCAGCGCGGCCGCCTGGTTTTTCAGCTCGGTCTCCAGGGGACCCGCACCGGCGATGACGAGAACGGGCTCGGGCTTGATGTCCCGCCATCGGGAGGCGGCCTCGATCAGGGTGCCGAAGCCCTTCTGGGGGGCGAGCCTGCCCACGGCGAGGACCATGGGCCGGTCCGTCTCGGCGGCTGGAAGGGGCGGCGTTTCCGCGGAAACGTCCTCGGTGCGGAGGGCTAGGGCGGGGACCGGGGCGGGCCCGACCCGGCGGGCGCCTGCGGCCCGCATCCGTTCTTGCAGGTCCGGGGAGACGCACAGCACGGAGTCGGCGCGGCGCGCCACGATCAGCTCGAGCACGCGGTAGATCGCGCCGGTGACGCCGCCCGCGGCGGGCGCGTTGTGCACGGTGACGATCAGCGCGGGCCGGGCGTCATAAGTACCGGGCCGGACGAACGCCACGGCGATCGCGGTGAGCGCCCCGGCCCGCAGACCGTGGGCGTGCACCACGTCAGGGCGCCAGGCCCCGAGCAGTCGGCGCAGCCGCCGGATCGCCGCCAGGTCACGGCGCACGCGCGGCCGGTCCGCGATGTCGACGGCGGTGAAGCCCACGCCGGGGACGGTGCTGAAGCCGAAGTCGCGATCGGTCTGCGCGGGCCCGAACACCTCGACGGGCACGGCCCGGGCCGCGCCGCCGGCCGCGAGCATGCGGACGTGGCGCGCGGTGCCGCCCGTGCTTGTGCCCAGCACGAAGGCGACCTTCACGGCCGGATCACGCGGCGGACCACCGCGCGCAGGTCACCACCGTCGGCCCACGCCACCACCGCGAAGAAGGCCACAAGTACGGCCGCGCCGGCCAGCAGCGTGACGGCCACGTTGGGCAGGAAACCGCTCACCGGGATCCCGGCCGCCACCCCCAGCCCGGCCGCGGCCCCGGCCAGCGCGCCGGCCAGCCCGGCCAGGGTGGCCCGCGCGCAGCCGCGCAGCGCGGCGGCCCCGCGGGCCCGCCGAACGATCATGAGCAGCGCCACGCCGGAGCCGGTGAGCCCGATGGTCGTGCCCGCGCCGAGCCAGGGGACGACCGCCGGCGGTGACACGAACGGGAGGATCAGCAGGTCCGCCACGATCACCAGCAGCCAGCCGCCGCTGACCGCCAGGGCCGCGGCCCCGCTCCGCCCGTAGGCGTACAGCACCCGGGACAGGTTCGCCGTCAGGCCGTACCCGACGAGCCCCGGCGCGAACGCGGCCAGCGCGATCGTCAGCTGCCTGGCGTCCGCGGCCTGGCCGGCGTGGGACTGGAACACCCGCGCCAGCGGAATGCAGGTGCCTGCCATCCCCGCCACCCCCAGCCAGGATGCCACCGTCACGGCCCGGGTGGAGGTGGCGCTGGTGGCGTCGAAGCGGTCATCGCGGCTGGACAGCTCGGGGAAGACGCTGGTCGCGATGGGGACGGCCAGCACGGCGTAGGGCACGAAGAACACCGCCCAGGCGAAGCTGTAGAGCACAAGCGCACCGCTGCCGCCACGGGAGTTGGCCAGCACGATCACCACCGCCACCGAGGCGTCCTGGGCGACGAGCGTCGCGATCCCGGCGGCGGCCAGCGAGCGGACCCGCGCTCCCGCCCCGGCCGGGAACCGCAGCGCGGGCCTGAGCCGGAGCCGGAGCCGGGCGGCGGGCAGCAGCGGGGTCGCCACCAGGGCCGCGACGCCGACGGTCGTCCCGGCCGCCAGTACCACCCAGGCCAGCGTGGGCACCGGCCTGAGCATGTCCTGGTAGCCGTTCCCGGCCACGCCGAACCAGAAGTACGCGCCGATGACGACCAGGCTGGACAGCACAGGCGCCAGCGCGGGCGCGGCGAACCTGCGGTGCGACTGCAGGATGCCGTACAGCACCACAGCCAGGCCGTAGAGCAGGATCTGCGGCGCGAACACCACGAGCATCCGCGCGGCCATGGCGACCATGGCGGTCCGCGGGCACCCAGGCGCCCTGCCGATCAGCACCGACACGATCGGCCGCGCGACCAGCGCGACCAGCGCGCTGACTCCGGCGAGCAGCAGCACCGCCCAGCTCAGCAGCGCGGCGGAGGTCTGCCGCACCTGATCGCGGTCCAGGTCAGGGCCGGCCAGCACCGGCACCACCACCGCGGTGAGGGCGCCCCCCATGACGATGTCGTAGATGATGTTCGGCACCATGTTCGCGGTGGTGTAGGCGGTACCCAGGCACGAGGCCTGGACCGTATGCGCGAACACGACCTGACGGCCGAACCCGATCACGCGCGCCAGCATCGTGATGGCGCCGATCAGCACCGCCGCGCGGCCGATCCCCCCGGTCCGTCGCCGAGCACTCCCCCGCTCGGCCACGGGCACTGTCACTCGTCCGGCGGCGCGATGCCGGAATTTTCGGCCGAACGGCCGTTGGTACCCGCCCCAGTCAGCCTCATCGCGGTCCGGCGCTGCGCCGGAACCGGCACCACGGGCACCTGGTTCGCCGGCCGCCGGCCTGCCATGTCCAGCCGGCGCAGCGCCGGGGTGCGCTCGATCACCTTGGTGAAGCTGACCTTCTCGCTGGCCGCCGTCAGCCCGGCGATCCCGGCGAGCAGGGCGATCCTGGCCGGCCGGGGCAGGCCGGTGGCGCAGGCCCCGAGCATCGCGCCGAGCGCGTTCGCGCCCGCGTCACCGAGCATCGCGCGTTCGGCTAGGTCCTCAGGTAGCAGGGCCAGCGCGGCCCCCAGCGGAGCGGCGGCGCCGACGGCCCAGGGAGCGCCGGCGGCGACCGCGACCTTGATCGCGCGCCCGGGCCGCAGGTCGAACAGGTTCAGCAGGTTCGCGCCCCCGGCGATGAGCCCGGCGTTGAGGACGACATCCGCGGCCGGACCGCCGGCCACCGCCGCGGCCAGCAGGCCGGTGGCGCCGATGCCGCCCAGCTTCACCGCTCCGGTGGTCACCTCCCCGTGCCGCAGCGCGCCGAGATGACCGCGGAAGCCGCGCCGGTCCGCCGAGCCCGCCAGGTCGTCATAGGCCCCGAACGCCGCCGCTCCGACCGCGGCCAGAACCGCCGCCGCGTCGGCCCGGGGGCGGGCTGATCCGCTGATGGCCCGCACGCCCGCCTGGGCCAGCACGCCCGCGATCGCGCCGGCCGCGACCGCGGGCCCCTCGAGCAGCGTGACGGGCTCGCCCCGGTGGTTGGTCCGCGACCACGTCTTGGTGCCGCCCGGCGGACGCCGGTTCAAGGCGGCGTACGCGAGACTGGCCGTGCTCGCCGCCGTCGACCCGGCAGCCAGAGCGCTGATCAGCCGCAGGCCTGCTGACCGGGGTCGGCGAGAACCAGATCCGTGACCACTCATTTCTTCGCCTTCTTCTTCGTCGACGAGGTGGCCGTGGCGGTCGGCGACGCGGACGCGGACGCGGACGGGGACGGGGACGGGGTGGGCGCGGGGCTCGGGGCGACGGCGCTGGCGCCGTTGGCCGCGAACCCGTAACTCGCGGCCTTGCCCCCGCCGAGCATGGCGGCCAGCGCCTGGATGACCACGGTCTGCCCGGAGACCAGGTCCGCGTCATCGACGGTGGAGACCTGGTTGGCTGCGTTGTTCGAGCGCAGGACCGCGATCGGGCTGCCCGCACCCGAGCCCGCCTGCGTGCCCGCGACCACGGTGGCCGAGCTCTTGGCGGCCAGTCCGGAGACCACCGGGACGAGCACCTGGTCCAGCTGGTCCGCGCTGCCGTCGGCCGGCACGGTCTGCGGGGTCACCACGACCACCAGGCTCGCCTGGCTGGCGGGCTGCTCAGTGGTGTTGAGGAACCCGGCCTGGGCGTACGCCGCGAGCACCGACTGCGCGTCGCTGCCCTGACCGGAGCTCGGCTGGGTGCTGGCCGTCGCGGAACCGGACGGCTGGGCCGATCCGGCTGACCTGGCCAGGATCTCGCTGGCGATCAGCTGCGCGGCCTGCTCCTGATAGCTATCGCTGCTGGTCAAGGTGGCGTTGATGGACTGATTCAGATCCAGGGTGGTCTGGTTCAGGCTGTCGCGCGTGGTCGCGCTTGTGTCGAAGAACTTGGGCTGCAAGGCGATCTGCCCGGTGACGGTGGCACCCGCGTCGGCGGCCGCGGTGGTGATCCCGGCGACGGCGGCGGACGACGCGCCCGGCTCGGTGACGATCAGCAGCCGCTGGCCGGGCAGCAGGTCGCGCAGGACCGCGGGCTCGACCGCCTGGGCGAAGGACTCACCCTCGCCGGCCTGCGCCTGGGCCGTGGCCAGCTGACCGCGCGTCTGGTCATACTCGCTCTGCAGCTTGGCGGTGGTGCGGTTCAGGACGTTGTACGTGGTGCCCTGCAGCTCGGTGGAGCCGAGCACGATCCCGATCGCCAGCGCCAGGAAGACCGCCACGATGGAGACAAGGTGATAGCGAAAGTCGATCACTAGAGTTTTCCGGTCAGCCAGTAGGTGAATGAATGCCAGGTCGCTTCGACATACCTGGCCAGGATGGGGCTAGCGGGCGAGAACACGACGGCGACGAACACGGTCACCGCCGCGGCGAGCACCAGGACAAGCAGCGACCAGCTGGAGATCCGGCTCTGGTAGAGCTGGTGCACGCCCCGGGCGTTGACCAGCTTCCCCGCCACCCGCAGGTGCGTGATAAACGTGCTGGACATCCCCGGGCGGCCCTTGTCGAGAAACTCCTCGAGCGTGTGGTGCGTGCCCACCACCGCGATCAGGCTCGCCCCCTTGGCGTCGGCGACGAGCAGCGCGACATCCTCGCTCGTCCCGGGGGCCGGGCAGGTGACGGCGTCCAGGCCGAGCGCATGCACCCGGGCCAGCCCGGGCGCGCGGCCGTCGGGGTAGGCGTGCACCACGAGTTCCGCGCCGCAGCACAGCGCCTCGTCTGACACCGAGTCCATGTCACCGAAGATGGCGTCGGGCTGGTATCCGGCCTCGATCAGGGCGTCCGCACCGCCGTCGACGGCTACCATCACCGGCTTGTACTCGCGGATGTAGGGCCGCAGGGCCGCGATGTCCTCGCGGTAGTGGTAGCCGCGCACCACGACCAGGACATGCCGGTCCTGCATGTCTGTTTCCATGTCGGGCGCCGGGATGCCGTGGGTGAGCAGTTCGTGCTCTCGCCGCAGGAACTCCAGCGTGTTCTCGGCGAACGACTCGATCTGCACCGCGACCATGTCCTTGGCCTCGGCCATCGCCGCCTGGACCGACTCCTCGGTCAGCGGCGTTCCCTTGGCGACCACCGTCTCGCCGACGTACAGGGTCTCGTCGTCCAGCCGGACCGTCGTGCCGTCGGCCACCCGCACCAGCACGTCCGGCCCGGCCCCGTCGATGACCGGGATGCCCGCCTCGAGCAGCAGCTGCGGGCCCAGGTTGGGATAGCGCCCGGTAATGCTGACCGAGGCGTTGACGACGGCCGAGACCTTCCGCCTGATCAGTTCCTCGGCGCTGACCCGGTCCAGGTCGGCGTGGTCGATGATGGCGATCTCGCCGGGGTTCAGCCGCCTGGTGATGTTCTTCGTCCTGCGATCGACGCGCGCCACAGCGGTAATGCCGGGCGGCTCCCCAGCCTTACCCCGCATTACCAGCGGAATCCTCACGGACGGTACCTTCATCGAGTTACATCCTGCCAGAGCCCTTGCCCCCCGACGGCCAGGTTCGCGGCTACGGCGTGTCACCTTGCTCGCGACGAAGCGTTACGAACCTTCGTGGACGGTGCGCGCAAGCTACCACCTCAAACTGAAACTTTACTGTGAAGAGGACGCTGTGAAGAGGAATAGCCGGCGGTGCCTGGGGCAGAGGCCGGAGCAACGACGCCCCGGTGACGGAGCCTCGGGTCACGGGAGGACGATCAGGTAGTGTTGAAACCGTGATCAAGGAGGCGCGGTTTACCGAGGCCGGCGCGGAAGCGCAGGTCCACGGTATCTGCTTCAAGACAGGCCCGCCGGAACGAGTGGGCGTCGAACTAGAGTGGCTGGTCCGTGATCGCCGTGATCCCGCTTTGCCCGTACGGGCGGAACAGGTGGCGGCGGCGCTTGACGGGTTCGGATCCGCGAACCCAGCCGGCGATCACGTGAGCCAGGAGCAAGCAGGCAGGACCGTTCCGGAAATAGCTTTTCAATCTCTTCCCTCTGGCGCCTCGCTCACGGTTGAGCCTGGCGGGCAGCTTGAGCTGAGCTCGGCACCCGCGGCTACCCTCGGTGAGCTTCTTGAGGTGACCGGGCGTGACCTGGCCGCCCTCCGGGACGCGGCCGCCGCCGTCGGCCTGGAACTGTGCGGTTACGGTCTTGACCCGCTGCGCCCGCCGCGGCGCGTCCTGGACCTCCCGCGGTACGCCGCGATGGAGAAATTCTTCGACCGGCAGGGCCCGTGGGGTCGTCAGATGATGTGCGGCACCGCGTCCGTCCAGGTGTGCGTGGATGCGGGCGAGGACAGCGCCAGTGAATCCGGGTACCGCTCGCGCTGGCGGCTGCTGCACGCGATCGGGCCGGTGCTCGTGGCGGCGTTCGCTAACTCACCGCTCCGTGACGGCAAGCCCACTGGCTGGCGTTCGGCCCGGCAGCAGGTGTGGGCGAACATGGATCCTGGGCGGACCCGGGCCCCCGCGGCGGACGGTGATCCGCGCGACGCGTGGACCGCGTACGCCCTGGATGCCCAGCTCATGTGCGTCCGCGAACCCGATTCACCGGACTGGACGGCGCCGCCCGGGCTGACCTTCCGTGACTGGCTGCGCGGCGGCTCCGCCGCGCCGCCCGGCCTGCGCCCGCCCGAACCCGACGACCTAGACTATCACCTGTCCACCTTGTTCCCGCCGGTGCGCCCGCGGGGGCACATGGAACTGCGCATGATCGACGCCCAGCCCGGGGACGGGTGGATCGTGCCCGCGGCCGTCGTGGCCGCGGTGACCGGCGACGAGCGAGCCGCCGAGGCCGCGATGGCCGCCGCCGAACCGGTGTGGGCACGATCCCGCATGGCCCAGGACCTGATGGGGCCGTGGCTGCGCGCGGCCAGGTGCGGCCCCGCCGACCCGGACCTGAGCCGGGCTAGCAGGCAGTGCTTCGAGGCCGCCACCGGCGCGCTGAGCAGATCCGGCGCGCCCGCCCCGATCCAGCAGGCGGTCGCCGACTTCAACGAACGCTACGTGCTGAAAGAACGTTGTCCGGCCGATGATCAACTGGAGGAAGTGACATGACCGACCTACAGCCCGACACCGAGCGGCAGGCCGATCAGGAGACCACCGAAGCGCTGCGCGAGCTGATCGCCAGGGAACTGACGGGCGCACGGGAGCGGACATCGCTGCTCACCGACTGCGTCGACGAGGCCGACCTGATCCGGCAGCACTCGCCGCTGATGTCGCCGCTGGTCTGGGACCTCGCGCACATCGCCAACCAGGAAGAACTCTGGCTGCTTCGCGAGGTCGGCGGCCGGGAACCCCTGCACCCGGAAATCGACCCGCTCTATGACGCGTTCGAGCACCCCCGCTCCGAGCGTCCGACGCTGCCCCTGCTGCCGCCCGCGCAGGCCCGGGCCTACGGCCATGAGGTGCGCGGGCGGGTCCTGGACCTGCTCGACCGGGCCCGGTTCCGCGGCCCCGGATTCGGCGGCCCCGGATTCGGCGGCTCAGGGGCGGACGCCCGGGTCGGTGACATGTTCGGGTTCGGGATGGTCGCCCAGCATGAGGTGCAGCACGACGAGACCATGCTGATCACCCATCAGATCCGGGCCGGGGCTCCGGTGCTGGCCGCCGACCCCCCGGGCCCGGCCCCCGCCGACGCGGCCCGGCTGCCGACCGAGGTCCTCGTGCCCGGCGGCCCGTTCACCATGGGCACCTCCACCGAACCGTGGGCGCTGGACAACGAGCGGCCCGCGCACACCGTGGGCGTCGCCCCGTTCTTCCTCGACACCACGCCGGTCACCTGCGGCGCGTACGCCGAGTTCATCGCGGACGGCGGATACGACGACCCGCGCTGGTGGACCCCGGCGGGCTGGCAGCACCGGCAGCAGGCCGGGCTGTCCGCGCCGCAGTACTGGAGCAGGGACGGCGGCCAGTGGACGCGCCGGGTGTTCGGCCGGACCGAGCCGGTCGTGCCCGACGAGCCGGTGGTACACGTGTGCTGGTACGAGGCGGACGCCTACGCCCGCTGGGCCGGGCGCAGGCTGCCGACCGAGGCCGAGTGGGAGAAGGCGGCCAGGTACGATCCGGCCACCGGCCTGACCCGCAGGTATCCCTGGGGCAATGCAGATCCGCGCGCCTCGCACGCCAACCTGGGCCAGGCCTTCCTGCGCCCGGCCCCGGCCGGCTCCTACCCGGACGGCGCGGCGCCGTGCGGCGCCAGGCAGCTCATCGGGGACGTCTGGGAATGGACGAGCTCGGACTTCGGTCCGTATCCCGGCTTCCGGGCCTGGCCGTACCGTGAGTACTCCGAGGTGTTCTTCGGCCCCGAGTACAAGGTACTGCGCGGCGGCTCGTTCGCGGTCAGCCCGGTGGCCTGCCGCGGCACGTTCCGCAACTGGGATTACCCGATCAGGCGGCAGATCTTCTCCGGGTTCCGCACCGCCCGCTCAGCTGGGGCGGCTGGCCTTGCTGGGGCGGCTGGCCTTGCTGGGGCGGCTGGCCTTGCTGGGGCGGCGGGCCCGGAGACGGCCTGATGTGCAGGCACCTGGCTTACCTCGGGCCGCCAGCCACCTTGCGTTCAGTGATCATCGAGCCGTCGCACGGTCTGTATCAGCAGGCCTGGGCCCCGCGCCGGCAGCGGTACGGGACCGTGAACGCGGACGGGTACGGCGTCGGCTGGTACGTCCCCGATGACCCCGACCCCGCCAGGTACCGGAGCACCGGGCCGATCTGGGCGGACGAATCCTTCGCCGACGTCGCCCGGGTGACCAGGTCGGGCGCGCTGCTCGCGGCCGTGCGCTGCGCCACCGCGGGCACCGACCCGGGCCTGGCCGCCGTCCCCCCGTTCCGGTCAGGCCGATGGCTGTTCAGCCACAACGGCGTGATCGACGGGTGGCCGGGCTCGGTGGCCGGGCTCGCCGCGACCCTGCCCGCGGACATGCTGCTCGACCTGGCGGGCCGGGTCGACTCGGCGCTGGCCTGGGCGCTGGTGCTGTACCGGCTCCGCCGGGGCCTGCCGCCGGCCGAAGCCCTGGCCGGCACCATCGGGGCGTTGCGGGAAGCGGGGGTGACCGGCCGGTTCAACTTCCTGCTGACCGACGGCCGGGTGATCGCCGCGACCGCGGCGGGCGACACCTTGTTCTACCGGCCCGCTGGTGGCGTCATGGTCGCCTCGGAACCCTGTGACGACGAACCCGGCTGGACCGAGGTCCCCGCGAGTTCGGTCATCACCGCGACGCCCCAGCAGGTGAGCGTGGTGGAACTGGCCGCCGCGAACCTGGCCGCCGCGAACCTGGCCGCCGCGAACCTGGCGCCCGCGAACAGCCTCGACACCGGAACCACCTGGAACACCGCTACCGCTGACGGAAGGATCCCGACCCGATGACATCCCTGGACCGCCGGCTGCCGGCTGGCTTCCTCGCCGAAGCGCTGCGCGACGACGCGCGGGCCGGCCTGAGCGCGGACCCGAAATCGCTGCCGCCCAAGTGGTTCTACGACGCGCAGGGCAGCGCGCTGTTCGACAAGATCACCGAGCTGCCCGAGTACTACCCGACCCAGGCCGAACGGGAGATCCTGCGGGCGAACGCGGCCGAGATCGCCAGCCAGACGCGGGCCCGGACCCTGGTAGAACTCGGCTCGGGATCTTCGGAGAAGACCAGGCTGCTGCTCGACGCGCTGCGGGCCACGGGCACACTGCGCTGCTACGTACCCGTCGACGTGAGCGAGCCGGCCTTGCTCGCGGCGGGAGACGCGCTGTCCGCCGAGTACCCCGGGCTGGACGTGCGCGCCGTGGTGTCGGACTTCGAGGAACACCTCGGCCTGCCCGCCGACGGCGACGCGCCCGCCCCGCGGCTAGTCGCCTTTCTCGGCAGCACCATCGGGAACCTGCTCCCTGACCAGCGGGCATCGTTCCTGGCCCGGGTGCGCGCGGAACTGCGGCCCGGTGACTTCTTCCTGCTCGGCACCGACCTGGTCAAGGACCCCGCGACGCTGGTCGCCGCGTACGACGACAGCTCCGGCGTGACCGCCGATTTCAACCTGAACGTGCTCGCGGTGCTGAACGCCGAGCTCGGCGCCGACTTCGACCGGGACGCGTTCGAGCACGTGGCCGTCTGGGATCCGGCCGCTGAGTGGATCGAGATGCGGCTGCGCTCGCTGCGCGCGCAGACGGTGCACCTGCCGGCCATCGGGCTGACGGTGAGCTTCGGCGAGAACGAGGAGATGCGCACCGAGGTGTCCGCCAAGTTCCGCCCGGCCGGAGTGGAAGCCGAGCTCGCGGCGGCCGGGCTGGCGATGCGGTCGTGGTGGACCGATGCCGCGGTGCGGTTCGGGCTGTCGCTCTCAGTCCCCGCCTGAGCCGTTCCCGCCTGAGCCG
>ODAK010004283.1_pt1 | contig 14634 bp, 14 predicted proteins | sample 1539591 | NCBI WGS metagenome assembly ODAK01 (sample SAMEA3539303, study PRJEB22396) | soil metagenome | biome: tundra; feature: field; material: soil | place: USA | collected 2010-05 | depth 0.15 m | reverse complement strand
TGAAGGATCGGCACTTGTTCCTGCCCCGCGGCACTGACATCCCCGACATCCTCGGTTCGATCTGTCACGCCAATATCGATCTGGCAAAGATCGCGGCGCAATGGGAGCGCATCGTGCACCTCATCGCCTCCGTGCACAGCGGTCACACCAGTGCGATCAACGTGCTGGCGCGCTTTGGCTCTGCTGCGCCTGGCGATCCACTCTATGAAGCCTTGGCGCATCTGGGTCGCCTGCTGCGCACGGTCTTCCTGGCCGACTACTTCGTCAATGAGGCCTTTCGTCGAGAGCTGCTGCGCGTGCTCAACCGCGGCGAGTCCGTCAATGCCTTGAAGCGCTCGATCTACGTCGGACGCGTGGCCAGCTACCAGGCCAAGCAGCACGATGAAATGCAGGCCGTCGCCGACGCCTTGAGCTTGCTGGCCAACCTCGTCATGGCCTGGAATACGATGAAAATGCAGGCGGTGCTGGATCGCTGGAACGCGCGCCGCTCAAGCGTTGTACCGCCCGAGCTGATCGGTCGCATCGCGCCCACCCGCACGGAAGGCATCAACCTGCGTGGCGTGTTCCGCTTCCCTGTCGAGCAGTACGCCGACCAGTTGCTGCCGTCACTGGCGGCATCGAAATCACGGGTTGTCGGCGCCTGAAGAGCCCAAAATGCGCCGCGAAATGGATCTTCTGCAGTGAACAGCGGAGCCCATCAAATCAATGAATTACGGAGTCATACCCTGGAATCTCCCGAGAAAACGGGGGGTCTCCTAGCGGCACTTTTGGCACGCAAATCAAGGGGGAGGCCTAAAAGGACCGCGTCGCGCTATAGGACGTGAGCGGCAGCGTGTTGACAATACCGCTCCAGTTGGGTGTCGTAGCCAATGTGGCAGCGCTATTCGCGGCGGTGTCGGTTGCCGGTGCATTAGCGGAAAGCCTCGCCACCCCACCCTGCGTATGCCTTGGCGTCAGCTGCCCGCTCCAGCGTTGAGGATGCACGCTCATGGCCTTGGCCCACACGCGGTAGCCAGCCGCGTCCGTGACTTGATCCGGCCGCGGCGGCAAGCCGTAAGCGGCCAGTTCCTCGTCCGCGGGGGCCAATGCATCGAAGCCATCCGGGGGAGCGAGAAATGTGCGAATTCCCTCCATATTGGTCGGGATGGTCGCCGACGCCGCGTAAACCGCTCGCGCAGCCTCATTGTTAGCACTGGCCAAGCCGGCAACGCTGCACATCAGCGGCAACTTCACCGAAGAACGCACGGCTGAATGGGTCAATTGAATTACTCCCTCAGATTGGCAAGCGCCAGAACGTGATGACACTGTAGGAAGTGCCGCGCTCGCCAACAATCCTCCAAACTGGGGGGGTCACCTAATCTGGGGGCACCGGCGCTTCACGGCGCTCGGCCGCCATTGCCGACACGAATACGGTAAAGTCGATACCGTGGCGCGCCGATCCTATTTGACCAATGTGCAGATATCGCGCTTTATCGCGGCGCTGATGGTCTTATTCGCTCATCTGGTGCATGAGACGCAAGATCATAGAGTTCCTCTGATGCCAAGTGTTACAGAGAACACCGGAATCATATGGGGAACCGGCGTCGATGTTTTCTTCATCGTCAGCGGCTTTATCATGTACTACCTCACCAGTGAGAACTTCGGCTCGCGATCGTACGCTGCGGAGTTTCTGAAGCGGCGAATTGTAAGGGTGGTGCCGTTATATTGGCTGTTTACCGCTTTGATGCTGGTGGCGTTGTGGCAATTCCACGGATTGCTTCGCCATACAGACGCCCCGCTATCGACCGTGATCGCCTCGTTCCTGTTCTTCCCCGTTACACGCGCCGACGGTCAAATTCAACCCATTCTGATATTGGGATGGACGCTCGAGTATGAAATGTTCTTCTATGGCTGCTTCGCGGTCGCGCTATTAAACAGGAAAAGCGTGGGGCTCAGCGCCCTCGTGGTGGCCTTCGTCGCGTTTGTGACCGTCGGCCGGTTCATTCCCGATCTGGTCACACCGCTGAGATTTTGTTCGAGCCCGATCATCGTCGAATTTCTATTGGGCATACTCCTGGCCCATCTATATCTGCGCAGAGTGAGGGTAGGGTTTTTTGCTCAAGGCGCGTTGCTCGCGATTGCATTCGTGCTCATGGCGATCATGGGTCACTTTCAGTATTTGGATCGCTGGATTTGGGGCGGCTTGCCGGCCTTCGTGTTGGTTTTCGGACTGACTCTCGGACCTCAGTGGAAAGTCCAGGCCCTGGCGATCGGCGGGGACGCATCCTATTCATTTTATCTTTCCCATCCGTTCACTCTGAACGCTGTCGCCATGCTCTGGACGAAGACCCATCTGCCGCTCAACGGCTGGGTTTACGTAGGGGTCGGGATGATCGTGTGTCTGGCGGTCGCGTTGGGCGTCTATCGTTTTGTCGAGTTGCCCATGCTGGGCGTGCTTCGGCGCCGGTTTGAGCCCACTTGGGCCGAGGTGTCGGCTTGACCTGTGAATAATCGATGTTTTAGCGCAAGCCGCTGCGCCACGGCAGAGGGCATGCATAGCAGCAACACGGTCCATCCCGAGAGTAGGAATTTCCTAATCCATCCCCAGTCAGGCCAGCGCCAGATGGAAACGAGCGTAAACCACAAGAGTTTTGACGCTGACGGCACGGCCGCGTCCGGGGCGTCGCCGCCAAATCGAATGCACATGGCAATGATGCGGCACTCCCAGGGCGCCATCAGCAATGGTGTGCGCACCGGCAATGCACGCTGAACGAGCTGCGCTTCGACAAAGCCTTTGGTGGATTTGATGCGTTCGAACTCCTGCCAGAGTCCCTGCGGCGCGTTATTGAGCAATAGTTCTTTCTCGCCCGTACGCCGGTGCAACCGGTACGCGCCGAGTGTCTTTGCCAGAGATATCACCTCACCATACATCGGAGCCAGCATTATCGGCACCGTATCCGCGGCGGTTTGCCATATCCGCTCATCCATTGGCATCACGGCCTGGAGGAATTCCGAGGCAAAGGCATTGCCCGAGCCGGGTGGTGAACCGTAGGTGCCAAATTCGCGAAGTACCTTCAGGGCGTCACGATCATGCATCGATCGAGGCACGTAGCGTCCCAGCGGCTCGCCCTTCTCGTTCACCAAAGCCAGCCGGAACTGCACCTTGGACGCGCCCGCTCGCCAGCCGGCAGCCACCTCGGCCACCGCATTTGGATACAGCCAGTCGTCCGCATCGAGAAAGATGACGATCTCGCCTGTAGCACGCTCGAAGCCACTGTTGTAGGCTGAACCTTGGCCGCCGTTTGTCTTAGCAACCAGCGTTATGGCGCTGGCATACTCACGCACTACCGTTAACGAACCATCCAGAGATCCGTCGTCCACAACGATGACTTCTACATTTTCGTAAGACTGCTGAAGTGCTGAATCGATGGCGCATCCGACGAATCTATCGTAGTTGTAGTTATTGATGATGACGCTCACGCGCATTGGCGATGTTCTCTTAGGCGTGTCGATACTGCGCAAGTATTACTGTGCGCGCCGCGAATTACCATGAGAGATAAGCCGCGTTGCGACGATGTCTGTGCATTTTTCAAGCTGGTGGCCGTGGCGATGCTGCGTTCATAGGCGGCCAATGAAACTGGTGTTTCTGGCCCATACCGCCATGGGAGGCGATTTCGTAGTTGGTTCGCACCAACTCGCAAAGGTGCTGGCGCGCAAGGGCCACCAGGTCATCCACATCGGCGCGCCGCTATCGATTCCGCATTTGAGTCTACTTGCCAGCAAGCCATTCGTCAGGCGACGCCTTAAAAGGTGGATGCGGGGCGGAGAACTGATCGACGGTGTTACCGATGTTGCTCCCTTGACCGCTTTGCCAGGGCGAGTCGCACAGTATTCGGCCGCCCTGGCGGGCGCATACTCCCGTCATATGCTGGCCGGACCGCTGCAAGGTCTCGCCGCGCTGGGTTTGGATACGGCCGACTGTGTGATCCTGGACGATCCGCGTTTTGTGGGGCTGGCCACGCGCAAACCTGGACGAACATTGATCTACCGCGCCACGGACCTGTATGCGCAAATGCACCGCGATCCAGACATGGTCGAGATCGAGCGGATCATCTGCGCGCGTGCCGACGTCCTGGTGGCAGATCGATCGCTGCGGCGCTCAGCACACCCAATATCACCTCACCGGGCGCTATTGACTATGCGGAACTTCCTCAATTGCTCAGGCAGTGCGCCGTAGGCCTGCTACCCATGTCATCAGATCCGGCGAACGACGGCCGTAGTCCGATGAAGTTATATGAGTACGTGGCGGCGGGTCTGTCCATAGCGGCCACGTCCACTGTGGAATTGCGCCGTCACAGCTTGGCAACGCTCTGTCTGTCCGGGAAAGGAACGCCATTCGCTACGGCGGTATCACAGGCCTTCGATTGCGCTCGCGACCTTTCGCTGCTCAACGCGGCTCGCGCTGCTGCGAGCAACGAGGACTGGGCGATCAAAGCCGATACCCTGCTTGAGCTCGTGGGCCGTGGCGACTGATCGGGCATCACTTGACGACCGCGTGCACTGGACCCACTCTAACCCGCTATGCAGATAGTCGTCCGACAGACCAGTGGACTGGGAAATCAACTCTTTCAATATGCCGCCGGACGATACCTCGCCAAGAAATACGCCGCCTCTTTGCGCATTGCGCACGAGCTACCTCAGAATCTCGCCCTACATGGATGGTCCCGGCCGGTCCTGTTACAAAAGTTTGCGATATCCGCTCAAATTGGGCAGGTAAACCCATTCGACCGCCTGGTACTTTCGACGCAACCGCACTTTGCGCTGGCGGGACAAATTGCCCGAGCGGCAGGTAAGATTCAAGTGATCCGCCAGGAGCCGGACGCGTTCCTGCTCCGTCATGACTTTCAGGTGCCGGATGGGTCACGTATTGTGTATCTCTTGGGCTATTGGCAGACTCACTCGATAGTTCGCGAGGTCGAGGCGGAGCTGCGGGCCGAACTCTCGCTGGTCGAGCCGCTCGGCGAGGCCAGTCAGAGAATGGCGCAGCGGATCGCTGCGACCAAGACCTCGGTGTCCATACATCTGCGCCGCGGTGACTATCTCACGGTATTTGGCGCCAAGGCCGTGCTGCCTGCCGCCTACTATGATCGCGCGATCGAAGTTATGATGGAAAGATTCCCCGACAGCACTTTTTTCATATTCTCGGACGATGTGCCTTATGCAAAGGAATGGGCGGCGCGCAATCCCAGGTTTGTGCTGGTCGATCATAACGATGCCGCGACCGCCCACGAAGACCTGCGGCTCATGGCCCTTTGCCAGCACCACGTGATAGCCAACAGCACATTTTCCTGGTGGGGCGCATGGCTCAATCCGCGCTCCGACAAGCAGGTTGTCGCCCCGGCCAACTGGCTGGGCTTTGAGACCAGCAAGACGGATATCGCGCTTCCGGGTTGGACTCTGATCTGACCAAGCCAGCTGCCACTGCAAGTACCGGCGACCCGCGCTACGGGAGGTTCGCAGCGACCGCAAAGCTCTTGACGACCTTTCTGGCCGGACACGGTGTCCTGCAGGCGTTGAATATTTTCACCGGGCTTTTCCTGCTGCGTCAGCTGAGTATAGAAGGCTACGCGGAATACAGTCTCGCGCTCGCCTTTCAAACCACGGCCATCTCGCTCACAAATCTGGGTCTCACGGACAGCATTATTCCCTTGGTTGGCTCTCGGGCGGCAGACCACAAGCTCGTTGGAACATATGTTCAGGCGGCGAGGCTTCTGAGGACCAGGCTTTTTCTCGTGGTGGCTCCGTGCTGCGCGGGCGCCTTTTTGCTCATTGTGCGCGGGCATCAATGGACCGATTCGTCGGTGCTGATACTCCTGTTCTCGATTCTTGCGTCTTTGTATTTCAGTGTCTCGGTGTCCTGTTGGTCCGCGCCGCTGATTCTGAATCGCCGGCTCTATGACTATTATCTCGGACAGTGGATTTCCAGCGCCGCACGTCTTGGCGTTTACGTCCTGGCAAGTGCCGGCAACCTGCTGAGCGCCGTCTTCGCCTCGCTGACCGGGGTGGCGAGCATTCTCCTCAATGGGATCATCGTCAAAGCACGTGCCGCCGAATTCGTGGAGCTGCCCACCCAGGTCGACAAGTCGGCCAACAGAGAAGTACTGCGATGCATGCTGCCGATGATGCCGGCCGCTTTATTCACGTCGTTCCAACCGCAGGTGGCGTTGCTTCTGGTCAGCATATTCGGGCAGACGCTTCAGATCGCGCAGATAGCGGCGCTCAGCAGAATCGCCCAGCTGTTTGTGATCTTCAGCACATTCAGCACTCTGGTCGTAGAGCCGTACATTGCGCGCCTCCCTCCCGGCAGACTGTTATTGGCCTACATACGCGTCGTGGGTTGCGCCATTTTTGTCGGCGGCATCCTGACCTTACTGTCGTTCATATTTCCACAAGCGCTGTTATGGATCCTTGGACCTAAATACGCAGATCTGGACAATGTGGTTGGTTGGGTCGTGCTGTCCTCCGCTCTAAGCACCACGGCGAACGTCATTTGGGTCATGAACCGGGGGCGGCGATGGTTATTCTGGCGAGGCAGCTTTCTGGAAATCGGTGGCCTGATCGTGTTCCAAACGGCTTACGTCGTCATGGTCGGCGTTCGCACCACCTTTAGCGCGGCCCTTTTCATGTTGGCGGCGAGTGGCGCGCACCTGGTTGCGCACGCCTATGTGATGGTTTACGGTCTCATGAAGCATCGGCAACTCTCGGCCTCGGCGTAATGCTTGCGCTCGAATTCGTCGTGATCAGCCTGCCTACCTCGGCGGACCGGCGGCAATTGGTCTCCCATAGACTGCGTCAACTGCGTTGGCCTTGGCGCTTTTTCGATGCACACACGGCGAGTGAGAATGTCCTACCGTATGATCCCGCGCGCGCGCTCGTGCGACGCGGATATAAGTTGAGCCCAGCGGAGATTGGCTGCTTCAGTTCTCACATCCAATGCCTGCGTGAGCATGCCGGTTCGGCGGCCTCATCGCCGGAGTTCATGGTCGTTCTCGAAGATGATGTCTTGCTGGATGAGCGCTTTGATTTCGGCGCACTGCCGACACTGATGAGTCAACTCGATATTCACTATTTGAAGCTTTATTCGCGATTTCTGACCCGATTCCGATACCTTGGCCGCATTGGCCAGAGGGGTCTGTATCGCTTTGTCGTTCCACCCTATGGCTCCCAAGCGTATGTGATTTCCAAGGTGGGAGCCCGGCGCCTCGTCAGCGCGGCTAAAAGGATCGAGCGGCCGATCGATGACGAGATGGATCGCTATTGGGTTAATGGTCTGCCCACATATGTGCTGTTTCCGTTTCCGGTGCTAGAGTCGGAATTGGGCAGCACGATCGCCAAGGGCTCAGCGCAGCTGACACTTTTACAGGGAATTGAGTCACGGGCCTTCATCTGGGCGGACAAAGTGCCGCGGGAGTACGCGAATCTGCGACTGCTCCTCCGCGACCGGATTACGAGAGATAAAGTTCTCGGCTTGGCCGGCCTGGCATAGCCGCTGAGCGGCCTATTCAAAATGAAGATGGCCAACTCTCAGTGTCCAAGAAGTGTTGCCGGCTTTGGTACCGCCGCCACCGCGTGGATGATCGTGCTGCTAATTGGTGGCGTGCTGCTGCGAGTGGCAGAACTGCATCGCAGCTACTGGAGTGATGAGTTGGCCACTTTGACGCAGGTCAGCCAACCTTCCATTGCGGCGATGATTGAAGCCATACGAGGTGATGTACACCCACCGCTCTATAATCTCCTCGTTTACGGATGGGTGCGACTGTTCGGCTACTCCGAAGTGGTAACGCGGTCACTGTCTTTGCTATTTGGAGTCGCCGCTATCTTCACACCTCTACTCGCGCGCGCCTCGCTTTCCCCATTAGAGAAGCTTCTTAGTAAGGTGCCCCTCCCATAGCGGAGGGTAGACGCCGCCGGGTCATGACGGGGCGCCAGGTGCTCCCCCGTCTACGACCAGCGCGCCCTTGCGCGCGGGCGCGCGATGAAATTGCATCATCCTGGCGACCAGTGATCGTCTTGCGGGTGCCTCCAACCAGACATAGCCAAGATATCCCAGGCATATGGTCGATAGCACTTCCGCCAACAGGATCAGGCGTGCATGGTTAGCGGTCGGTGCAATCGCCAGATGATGTACGATTTGACTGGCGATGATCTGAACGAACATATGAAGCATGTAAATCGAATAAGAAATTTCACCGAGAAAAACCAAGACGGCATTGCCAAATGCCCAATCCACCAGCCGGCCTCCCCGATAGAGACCTATCATCAAAAGCAGGATTGCGGGAAGCAGCAAGACGAGCGCCGCGGGCGGTAGCAGCAGTGTCAACACGATGCCGCTCAAGCCGAGAAATGTGGGGAGGTTACCGGCAGCCGGACTGCGCGAGGCGACTACCAGTCTGTAGGTGGCGTACCCCGCGAAAAACTCGGGAATGATTCGCAAAGCGCCGTCCGCGTTGACCTGCATGAGATCGCCGTCGCGCAATGCCAGGACGTAGGCGACGAACAGCATCCAGACAATCATGGACACGGCCATGGCCTGCGCTGCAGAAAGCTTTTTCATTAGGACGACGCACACGGGAAACACCGCCAGGTACGCAAACCATTCGGCACTGACTGACCACGACGGAGTGTTCCAACTCAAGCGCCTGGTAAGGCCCCAGGCGTGTACGAGCAGCAGGTTACAAATCGCCGACCACCAGTCGTTGACCACCAGCCCATGGAATTGATAACTCGTCTGGGAGGCGACCTCCCAGGACACAAACATAACCAGGAAGGTTGCCAGATGGAGCGGATAGATACGCGCGAATCTTCGGATCAGGAAGTCGCCGAATGAATTCCAATTGAACCCTTCGTTGGCAAAGCGCGGTGCGTAGTTGATTGCTAGAATCAACCCGCTCAAGACGAAGAAAATGTCGACGCCGTAGGCGCCCCCGCCAATGACCGGACCCAGGTTCAGCGTGGAGACGACCGCCGTTGACTGAAAGTGGAACAGCGCGACCCACAAGGCAGCAAATCCGCGAATGCCGGTTAGGTTTTTGATTTGCATCGACGCGTGTATGTTACTTCACCTGCTCGGGCGCCGCGGGTTGCGCGGGCACCGGTGGATCCATCTTCCATTTGCCATGTACTTTTGTCCAAAACACGGGCGAGCCATTGTCGGGCAGATCCGCTGCAGTCCAGTCAAAGGCGGTCCCGGCATCTGTGGCCTCAGCAATACCCTCCGCCCAGTTCCGCACCAGGGGCTCCAGCTTCCAGGCGATGAGCCATTCCTTCGCGTCCATTCTCCCGGTCACGGCATATCCGCTAGCCGAGACGCGATAGGAGTGCACGTCGGTACCGTGTTTCAGCAAAGGAGCCATGCGCGAAGCGGCGAGATAGGCAGGCTTGGGGGAAAGGCCCGTGCGCAAAAGACCGAAGCGTTGCTCCGCGTCCGTGTCACTCGCGCCATCATCGATCAGGTCGTACCACCACACACCGGCAATCCACGGACGTGCCCGAACCAGTGCGAGGAAGCGGATCAGGTAGTCGGCGGCCTGTTCATCGGGCACCCCGAGGTTCCCGACGTTGGTGGGCCAACCCATTTCCGTAATGAGAACCGGTATGTCGCGATTGGGGGCGGCCTCACGCATCGCCTGCCGAAGGAAATCGAGAAAGCGAATCGCGATTTCCGGATTTGAATGAAGGTGGAACAGCGTGTAACTGTGCACGGAAAATGCGTCCAGGTACTGAAGGCCGCCGGCATTGAATAGCGCCTTGCTCCAGGCAAAGTCCGTGCCGGCGACGGCTCCGCCGATGACGCTCGCCTTCGGATTTTCGGCCTTAATGGCCTGGTAAACCCGCTTCAGCAAGCGAGAATAGGCGACGGCGTCCCCAGTCGGCTGCTTCGGCTTCGATCCAAACCCAGCACTCCATTCATTCCACACTTCATATTGATCGACCCGCTTGCCGAAATGCCTGACCACGTAGCGTACGTAGCGCTCGAATGCGTCAAGGGCCTCGTCAGAAACCACCAGGCCGCCGTTATCGTAAAAATCATTGCCATAGTCCAGGATCAGTAGCGGGCGGCCGCCTGCTTGATGCACCGCCTTCACGGCGCGATCCAAATCGTCGAAGCTGCCTGGAAACTGAAGCACGCCGCGTTTGGCCTCAACCGCGCCCCAGAACAGGTCATCCCGAAACGAGTCAAATCCGGCTGTGTTCAGCGCTGAGACGACGGAGCTCGCATTGCTCCGGTTAAGAGCCAGATGGACACAGGCGCCAAATTGAAAGGAACCCGCGTCGGCGTGGTCGATCTGCGCCAATTGGGCCGTGAACAGGAACAACGCGGTCCATAACAGCGGTCTCTTCGCCGACGCCCATCGCGAATAAGCCACGTCGCTCAGCCGCCGCTAATGGGGGCGCCCGGCGAAAGGGCTCAGCCGATTGGTGCCAAAATCGGTATGCCAGCTCATCGCCGCTGGTCTGGGCGTAGGTATGGTTCTTCGATACAGCTCGCTCAACGAACGGTGTGCGGCCTCGCTGGTCCAACTGCGACTGAATCGCTCCGCTGCCGACAGGCCCATTTGCTTCAGGCGCTCGGGAGCAAGACTTCGGATCGAGTTGACCAACGCACTGGCGTCGTTGGGCGGAATCAGGATGCCCGTTTCGCCGTCCTCGACGATCTCGGGCAGACCCCCGACATTGCTCGCTATGATCGGCAGTCCCGCGCGCATGGCCTCCAACGCGACCAGCGGAAAGCCCTCCCAACGGGACGGCATGACGATAACTTCGGCGCTGCGATAGTAGGATTCGAGCGCCGAAGGCGTCATCCAACCGGCGTAGCGAGCATTGGGCGGCAAAGCGCCCAGAGTCGTGTGCAACGAATCGCCGACGATGTATGCGAACGCATCGTCTCCGAGCTGCCGCAGCGCCTCAAACAGCACATCGACGCCCTTCTGCCGATCGAAGCGGCCCACGAATAGCAACCGCCGCGCGTCTGGCGGCCAATCCAGGATCAATGGCTCGGCCTCAGGCCGCTGCCTGGGCAGCCCGTTCTGAACCACCACCAATTTCTCGGAGGGTATGCCAGCTTGAACGGCCGAGAGCCGCTCGTGCCTCGAGACGCAGACGATGGCCTCGCACCAGTGGGCGCTGAGCCGCTCAAATCCCTGCACCAAAAGTTTCCCCAAAGGCGACAAGTCGCGGAAAAAAGCCCAGCCATGCGGGCAAAACACCACCGCAGCGTCAGAGCGCAGCAAGGCCAAAAGCGGCCTGAGCACCGCGCCAGCGAAAGTCGAATGGATATGCACGATGTCGGGCGGTTGCATCCTGACCAGCCGGTAGGCCGCCGCGGCCGCCCGCCCGACATTGAGAATCCGATTGGACCCGTCCTGAAAATTCACGACTTTTACGCCCGCGGGCAATGGCAGCTCGGCAGCCTGGCTGGCCGGAATGACCACGGTAATGCAGCCGGCGCCGAAACTTTGTCGCTGCAACTCTATTAAGTCGCGTAAATGGGTACAGATGCCGCCCTTGATGACCTCGGCCACGTGCAGGACGCTGATGTTCCGGCGCATGGGCCCGGTAGTCCGGGCCGGCGGACTGCCAGTCAATGTGTCGGCATCAAGCATAGAGCGAGCCCGCCGCGCTTCGTGCCAGGATGTCCTCGAGCTGTTTTGCCGCCGTCGACCAGCTGAATCTGCGCGTACGCGCGTAACCCGCCTCCCTAAGCTCGCCACGCAGTTCCCGCGACATCAGGACGCGCTGTACCTGTCGAGCGATATCAGCCGGATCCGCTGGATCGCAGTAGATCGCCGCATCACCGCACACCTCGGGAATGGACGAGGTGTTGGAGGCCACCACGGGGCAACCGCAGTGCATGGCTTCCAGTGGCGGAATGCCAAAGCCTTCGTAAAACGAAGGATAGATAAAACACAGGGCATTCTCGTACAACGCGCGCAGTTCGCCGTCGGTCACGTATCCTGCAAGCACCAGATTTCGGCCCGAGAGGCTCACCCCGGCGAAGACCCGGCTGTTGCCGCCTCCCGCGGCCACGACTTTGACGTCGTGCCCTGCCAGCATGGAGGCCGCCTTGGCGATGCCAGCGAAGTTTTTGTTCGGGCTACGATTGCCGACAGCGAGCACATACGGCTGATCCACCAAGGTAAGTCGCTCGAGCACGCGGCGGTCGCTTTGGGCGCGCAAAATGTGTTCGCCACCTTCGTAGATGATCTCGATTCGGGCGGCCGCCCTGCCGCCGATATGTCGCATCAATTCCGAAGCCGAAAATTTCGAGACGGTCGCGACCACGTGCGCTCGTTTCATGAGACCGGCGAACAGCCATCGATACCAGTTTCTGTAGGCAAAACCGAATACCCATGGGTTCGCCACCGTATTGGCGTCGTGCAGTACCACCAGCTGTCGCTTATGCAGTAGAGGGCCGCTGCTACACAGATTGAGCATCATCTCGTCACGGCAGTAGCGGGGCAGATCCAGCTGCTCCCAAGCGTGGCCATTGAGCGCCCCCACGGTTTGTACCGGCAGACCGAAGGCCTCGGTGTCGACGGCGCGCGCGCGGTCGGGCATGACGGCTCGTATTGGACGGCGCTGCTGCGGCAACCAGGCGCGCAGCAGTTCAAGGGCAAAACGGTCCACGCCGCTGGGCTTGCGGGTCAGGAAGCGTCCGTTGATGACGACGCGCGAAGTCATCCCCTGAGTGTCTCACCAGGGTAGCGCTGGTTAGGCAAGCACTTCGCTCCTGACTGGCGAACCCAAGGCGCTGGTTCGCCCAGCTGCAGGTGCTGACAACGCCTTAGGAACTGACAGCAGCCCGCAGGCCAGACCGCAAAGCACCCACGCGTACGGCAACGCGAGATCGGGAATACTGAGCACCCAAACGATACCCAGGGCCAGGATCGCCAATCCGAACGCCCGGCCCAACGGGTCACGGCGTTTCAGGCACGCCCGTACCAGGGTGGTCAAGAACCCAATCAGACATACCAATCCCGGGATACCGACCGTCGCCGCAAGAGTCATCGGCAGCCCCGAGACGCGAGAACTGCCCACGCCAACCCCGAGCCCCCAGGAGTCCCGCACCGTGTCCAGCGCGACCCAATTGGTGCGTGCTCTATCGATCCCCGATGTGGTCGAGAGCTTGTCGGTCAGGAAACTGCTGGTGATGGCGCCCTGCATCGAGACCAGATCAACCAGATAGGCGGAGCCCGCCGCGAGCGCGAACAGTGTCAGCACCAGCGTAGACTTTCCGTCTGCCTGGCTGCCATAGATCAGCACTGCCACCGGAAACAGCAGCAGCAGGCCGGCGTATGCGCTGCTCGAGGTCGAGATCAGCAAGCAGAACAGCAAAAGACTGCCGACCGCCCGATAGCGCAGGCCGATGCCAAACAGTGCGAAGGCGCTCAGGAAATGGAACCCCAGCAGGGATGGCTCGAGAAACGTTGCCGACATTCGGTGAATTCCGAACGCCGTCTGCTGGTACAGCTGTCCGACGCCGATGTTGGAGTTGATCACCGCGCTTGGCCAGGGCCATGAGAACTGGTAGGCCGCAACCTGATAGAGCCCCAAAACTGCCGAGATGGATACCCCGACGGCCAGTCCGCGCAGCGCCTCGCGGATGGTGACGGCGCCTGAGCGTATGGACCATCGGCAGATCAGAAAAAGCGACAGATTGCACAGCAGGTAAAGCGACTGGATCGAATTGCGGCCCGAGGGATGTACCCGCTCCACAAAGACCGTGTCCAGACCATAAGCCGGAGGCATGACGCGTGCGTGGCCCTCAAACAGCCGCGGCAGAAGCGCTGCACCGATAACGCCGATGATCGTAAATACGGTCAGCCAGACTACCGGCGCCGTAGAGGCGTCCTTGGGGTGATCCAACCCACGCTGTCGCAGCTTCGACAGGACAACGTGAACCAGACCGATGAACATCAGCCCGTAGGCCGGCATCAAGCCGCTAACGCGTCCGCCGGCAGTGATCAGCAGCGGCGCCGCCGACTGGAAGAACACCGCGATGCCGGTCGCGAACATCCAGTGCCGGACTCCGCAGCAGGCGACCAACATCAGCACCAGGAAAACCAGAGCGAAAGGAGTGACTTGGATCATGCACGTCTGCCAACGTCAACTGCAGATGACCGTACCCAAGAGCGTCGCGGACGTGGGTACGAGCAAGGATCTCGCCTGCTCGACGTCGGCCACTTTGGTAGCGTGGCGCCGCATGGCCAGCAGGCAGCCGCCGGTACGAGCCACGATGGTCTGTGCGTCGGCGTAGTCCAGCAGTGGCGGCGTGTCAACGATGATCACGTCATAGCCTTCGGGCGCGGTTTCCATCAAATAGGAAAAGCTCACGCGCTGCAGAAGCTCCTGGGGGTTGGGTGGGATGGGACCGGTACACAGAACAGACAGGTTGTCGAACAAGTCGATCGGCGACAACGCATCCGCAAACGGCATCCTTTCTGCCAAAACGGTCGACAGGCCGGTCTCCGTCCGCAATCCGAATAATTGGTGCTGGCGCGGAGTGCGGAAATTGGCGTCGATGAGCAGCGTTCGTTCCCCCACCTGCGCGAATACGATCGCCAGATTGGCCGCAATGGCGCTGGCGCCTTCCCC
>ODAK010004282.1_pt1 | contig 14634 bp, 16 predicted proteins | sample 1539591 | NCBI WGS metagenome assembly ODAK01 (sample SAMEA3539303, study PRJEB22396) | soil metagenome | biome: tundra; feature: field; material: soil | place: USA | collected 2010-05 | depth 0.15 m | reverse complement strand
CCCCATACTTGGGGATTGCCCCCGCAGTGGTTGCCAGAAAAGTGGCGTACCTGCCAGAATCGGGACCATCAGGTAAATTCGGAATCGCTTCATTTCTTCTCCGCACGATTTTCGCGAAGGATTCCCGCTTCTCCATCGATGTTTCGATCACCGACCAAGACGTACACCCCGTTAATCACTACTCCGTATGCTAGTTCGAGCACATTCGGGGGACGGCTTTTTGGCAAGTTCGGTTCCGGACCTGTTCGGTGAACCACGAAGTGGATACCTTGGACTTTATCCAGCCATTGGACAATTGCTTCGCCGATTTTCCATGACCGTGAAACAATATCGCGATTGGCAGGAAACGTTACAAAGTCGTATGAATACGGGTCTGGTGTCCATACTTCGATACCCGGCTTAAAGATTCGCCATTCCTGCGTTGCACCAGCGCCCGCAGGCCATTTGAGCGTTGTAGCCCATTCAGCGCCATTGAGTCGCTGTCGGCGGTTTGTTCGAGGTATATGCGGATGTCCTTTGTGTCGAGTCCTTTTAAGGCCTCCACGTTTTGCGGATCGGCCAAGTGCCGTCGAAGGCTGATCGCTTGGCGCAAGGCTAGATTATCGGCTTCCAGCTTGGCGGCAGCTTCGTTTGCCGCTGATATCTTTGCCCCGGCTTCCAGTTTGTATCGCTCCAGCGCCTGGCCGCTTTCTACAGCCTCTCGTTTCTGCGTAAGTACAACAGCGGTCGTGGTGACGACAGCCGCTATTGCCGAAAGCGCTACAAACCCGAGAGAAAGCAGCATCCAAAAGTTCCACCAGTCTGAATTGTGGCCTAGCAAATACATGGACCTCGTTGCGACGGTGGTGTTATGTATCTGTGCATTTTCAGCTTCCGGAATAGTCGTTTGCCTTCTGTGGGTCTGTCTCGATTATCGCCACTCCCGCGATGCGCCGCAGGGTATCACGAGGGCAAGCGATGCGGAGGAGGGCGGGGCCTCCGCCCACCCGTTTTTTTACGAAACGCCCGTTATCGGAAGCGGGGAGGGGAAGTGCCGGGAAAATTCGCGCCGCAGAGAAAACACGGGGGGCTTACGGGGTAAGAACGGCGAGCTCGGGAAACACCTTGAAGTCGTCAACGTTGAATGTGTATATCCGCTGCACCCCATTGGCCTGCATCGTCGCCACGATCTGCAAATCGAATATGTCTCCGCCGGTGACGGGATGACGGCGAAGCAAATCCATCCACCCTTCCACCGTGCGGGCTGGAATTGGCAGCACATGAAGAAACACGAGCAGGCCAGCTACAGCGCGTAGGGCGTCGTCAGGGGTGCGCGGGTTGGGGACACGCCGCGCGTTGGTCACGATGGAATAAAACTCGCACAGTATTTGCGAGGTCACATAGAGCGTTGTGGACGAGTCACGGGCCGCATCGAGCAGGGCGTCCGCGTCCATTGCATAGACCAGAACATTCGCGTCGATGAGTCCGGCTCAACGGACATCGTCGTAGATGTCGCGCCGGTGGAGCGGGCCCGTCACTCCGAGATGCCAGACCGGCAATTCGGGAGCGGTGCCGGCAACGTGGGCTGTTACCCCACGCTCGCTCATGAGCCGTTCCAGCAACGCATCCACGGAAATACCTTGCCTCCTCGCTTCATCGGTGAGGCGGGCTTCGGTTTCATGTGAGATTTCGATACTCATAGAACTGCTCCTTCCTTTCAGGGTACGCCAGCGGCTGCTTCAGCGCCAAACCTTGCGCTGGAAGATCGTGATAGCCTCGGGCGTGATGAAGGCAATAAGCGCTTTCACAGTTGCACTGGCTCTTGCATCGGTGGGTTTTGCGCAAAATCCGGAAGACGCGCTGCGAGAAAAAATCGCCGGCGTTCGATACGCGCCCATCGCGGCGGCCGCGCAGGTTCAGGGGGACGTGCGTCTGCGCATCGACTCCGGCAAAGTTACTTTTCTCTCGGGCCCTCCGCTGTTGGCGGGTACCGCAATCGAAAGTGCCAAAGCATTCGGATCCACGCAGGGCGAAGCCAACCTCGACGTCACGTATCACTTTGCTTTGATGAAGACCGCCGAGGTTCCCACATCGACCATTGTCAGGAGAGGCGACGCTTTCGACCGGGTTGTATTGCGCGTGTTGGGAATCAGGACGGAAAAGGTTGTTGTCGATCACCAATGTCAGAAGGCCGTTCCTCCGGCGAACATTTTCAAAGTTGCCGGAACCGTCATAGAAGTCTGGATTTACGGGAGTGCGGGGTGTCTTATGACCTCTGGTTACGTGATGGTCCCTCAGCGCGGCTAAACTGAATCATGCCGCCCGAGCGCAGCGACGATGGCGTCGATCTCACTCTCATCCGCTGGATGCTCTCTTTGACCCCGCGCCAACGCCTGGACGTCTTGCAGGATCAGGTAGACTCATTGCTCACGCTCCGTGCAAAGTTCGAATCCCAGGTTCCTCGAAATACTGAAAGTCCTGACCCGGCATCGCGTTGAATTTATCGTAGTGGGCGGGGTCAGCGCGGTGCTTCACGGCGCTCCGGTTACCACCTTCGATGTCGACGTGGTCCATGCCCGAAATCGGGAAAATATCGCGCGGTTGTTGGCCGCGCTGGAGGAGCTTGACTCGGTTTATCGTGCCCAGCCCGAGCGGCAGTTGCCAGGCCACCAGCTTCTGTTGACGAAATTCGGCCCGCTCGACGTGCTCGGGATGATAGGAAAGTCGCGGACTTGGGAGGATCTCCAGGATCACTCACGAACGATTGAGATCGAACCGGCATTATCCTGCGCCAAAAGATGTCGCGGTTCTGCCGGTGCTGCGACAAGCGCTCAGGCAACGGTCTGAACCGGAGCCTTGAAACTCCGTTCACAAGCGGCGAAAAGATTTCTTACTCGATACGCACAAACAACTTACCGGCGATTCGCCGACTTCACAAAGCCGGCTTTTCGCGGCCCGTCTGCTACCTTCCAGTTGAGAAGCCGGACGTTCCTGTGATGTGCCGGCGCACCTTTCAACTCCAATTCTTGCTGGCGAAGACGACTGGTCACCTTATCGGTGGACAGGCGCTCAGCTTGAACGGGCCGATCGTCAAGGTCCTGGGGTTGAACGTCAGAAGAACAGGCCCTGGAGACCGGGCGGGGTAAACAATCCGGCGCGTGCCTGCGCGTTATCAGGTATTGGAGCGCTCCAAACGCACCTAACGTTCGGCAGCGCCGGTGATTCTGTCACCGGCGCCACCTGACGCACGAAATACCGATTCACCGCGAGACAACTGCGTCACCACCAATCCCAACTCCGCTCCAGCCCGATACCCACGCACCACTCCGTATCAGGCACCAGTCCGATACGTTCCAGCCCTGTAACCCCAAGCGTAAGCGCGGGGAAATCCTTCGCAGTGTAATATCTAATTCGCCCTCGCAGGGCGAATTTTAGCTCCCTGTTAAGAGAGACTGATGACCAACTTACCTGCGCTGCTCTTCGCCGCGCCCGATCTGAACGCGCGGCTCACCGCGCTTGAAAACGCCACCAGGAGCGCCCAATCCGCGGGCGACAACGCCTGGATGCTCGTCAGCGCCGCACTCGTCCTCATGATGACCGGCCCCGGCCTCGCCCTCTTCTACGGCGGCCTCGTCCGTCGCAAGAACGTCCTCTCCACGATGATGCACAGCTTCCTCATGATGGGTCTCGTCACCGTGATCTGGGCAATCGTCGGCTACAGCCTCGTCTTCAGCGAAGGCTCTCCCTTCATCGGCGGCTTCCACTATCTCTTCCTCAATAACGTCGGCACCGACCCCAACGCCGACTACGCCGCCACCATCCCTCACCTCACATGGATGGTCTACCAGCTCATGTTCGCGATCATCACCCCCGCGCTCATCTCCGGTGCCTATGCCGAGCGCATCAAGTTCAGTGCCATGGCCCTCTTCACCGTGCTTTGGGTCTTCGTCGTCTACTTCCCCATGGCCCACATGGTCTGGGGCAAAGGCGGCCTGCTCAACGCCTATCTCGGCGGCAGCATTCCGACCTTCGATTTCGCCGGCGGCACCGTTGTCCACATCACCTCCGGCGTCTCGGCGCTCGTCTGCGCGCTTTATCTCGGTAAGCGCGTGGGCTATCCGCAGGAAGCCATGAAACCCCACAGCCTCGTGCTCAGCGTAATCGGCGCTTGTCTCCTCTGGGTCGGCTGGTTCGGCTTCAACGCCGGCAGCGCCGCCGCGGCCAGCGGCCTCGCTTCCAGCGCCTTTGTCGCCACCCACTTCGCTGCCGCCGCGGCCGCTCTCGGCTGGATGGGCAGCGAATGGCTGAGGGAACGTAAAGCCAGCATGCTCGGCGGCATCTCCGGCGCAGTCGCCGGACTCGTCGCCATCACGCCCGCTTCCGGCTTTGTAAAACCCATGCCCGCACTGCTAATCGGCCTGCTCGCCGGGATATTCTGCTTCCTGATGGTCACCACAGTGAAACACATGTTCGGGTACGACGACACGCTCGATGCATTTGGTGTCCACGGCGCGGGCGGCACACTCGGCGCGATCCTCACCGGCGTCTTTGCAACGAACGCCATCAACAACGCCCCGATCAACGGCAAAGTGATTCCACTCGGCCTTGTAGACGGCAATCCCGGACAAATTTTCAACCAGGGAATCGGTGTCGCGATCGCCATCGCGCTCGCCGCTGTCGGGACATTCGTTATCCTCAAGGTTTGCGACGTCGTCGTTGGAGTGCGGGTGGACCACGATGCCGAGGAACAGGGTCTCGATCTCAGCCAGCACGGTGAAGAAGGCTACTTCCTCGAAGCGTAATACGGAGACAATATGAAAAAAATCGAAGCGGTTGTCCAGCCGTTCAAGATGGAAGAAGTCAAAGAAGCGCTCAAGAACATCGGCATCGATGGCATGACCATCAGCGAAGTGCGTGGACACGGCCGCCAGAAGGGCCATAAAGAGGTTTACCGCGGTCAGGAATACAACGTGGATCTCCTGCCCAAGGTGAAGTTCGAACTCGTCATTCAGGATTCCCGCCTGGAAGAAGTTGTTGACTGCGTCACCAACGCCGCGCGCTCCGGCAAAATAGGCGATGGCAAGATCTTCGTCTACGATGTTGCCGAGGCCATCCGCATCCGCAACGGCGACCGCGGCGAATCGGCGGTCTAGTTCTCGGACGGCTTCTCAGCAGAATCAATCACCACGACATCGACGGGCGCCCTCTCGGCGGTCAGCTTCAGCCCCAGCTGTTCCTGCAGCGCAGTGAACAAATCCGGATCGTTTGGATCGCTCGACAATTTGTCTCCGTTGCCTCGAAACTGACTCGGGTCGGGGCGCCACTTCAGATCGAAATCGTAGTGCGCCGTCAATCCGGTCTTATTCAGCACAGGCCGATCCAGAATGATCTTCTGGAGTCCTGCCGCCAGAAACTGAGTGGTCGTGTCGCGGCCAGGGATCAGCGCTCCGCGAATCAGCATCGACTCTTTGGCGCCGCCGTCACCCTCGGTCCGCACTTTCATCTTCGGGCCGCCCTTCGCCACGGTAAGCACGTAGACCGGCAACTCTTTGGTGTCGTGATGCACCTTCAGCTGGAACCGATCCGCCAGCAGCGATTGCATCATCACATTGATCTGGTCCGGCGTGGACTGTTTCATCGTGGTGCCGACGATGTCATATCGTTCCGTTTCCGCCCACTTCGGTCCATCGGCGATCTGGCGGTTATCCACCTGGTAAGCCATGCCAACCAGATCCTCCAGCGTGAAACCCCGAGCCTCGAACCGGCCAGGCGGAAAGCCCGCCAGAATGCCGCCGAACGCAGGATCGGTCAGCTTGATGGTTGCCACTTCGAACGACGGACGGGTCTGCCCGAAAGCCGCTGCAACCCCAAACGTAAACGCGGGGAAAAGCAAAATTTTCTTCACTTGTTCTCCTCCATTCGCAGCACCCTGATTTCGCCAGGCATTACAGTGAACTCCTGCCCGCGACGGAACCAGCTTTCCAGTACACCGGGCATATCCACGCGGTCCGAATCCGCCGTGCTCAAGCGGTGCGGGCCGGGTGCAGCAGCGCCAGTTCACCTCTCACAATCTGATAATCCGGAAACCCTTCGACCATCTCCAGCGGCTACCGCGCCATCACCACCCGGTCCGCCTCTACACTCACACGCGCCGGCGTATTTTTCGTGGCATCGAGGCTGAAGCCGACGGGCGGCAGTCGGTTGTGTACCTTCTCCCGCCAGCCGTCCGCGCACTCGCACTCCACATTCTCGGTCAACTCGAAACCGCTCTCGAACGCCAGATCGAACTCGTCATCGCTGCCCTCCACGACGTGTAAATCCGTCGTCGCGAAGCGGGCAGGGGATCGTCCGCGGGCTTCACCGGGACAACTTCACAGGCTGGCCTGTTCGGTCCCCACGCGAACCCGCCGTAGGAGTGTGGCCCCAGGGCCATACCGACCACTATGTAATCACCGGGCGAAAGATTCGCCAGCGTGAACGCGCTCCCGCAGGGGACTTGCACCATGCCTCCTTCGGCGCATTGAGACAGCAGTACGCTCGACCGAACGCGCCCCATCGCAATTTTCGACAGGTTGATGGTGCCCAGTTCCACGCCGCCTCCCACCACGAGCCGCAGCGCCGTCTCCGGATCGCCCATCGGCGCCGGAGCCTTCGCGGTATAGTCCGCCAGTCTGCCTGCGACGGGGGTGTTCGCTGCCGGCGTTTTCCAGACCTCGAGCAGATAATCTCCCGGCGCGGTCTTCAGCCGGAACGCACCCTTCCTGAAGTCGGCCAGCGGCTTTTGTGTCTTGCCGTCCTTCAACACGCCCGTTATAGCGGCGGCGCGCGCAATCGATACCGTGACCTCGCGCTCCACGGCGGGCGCAGCGCTGTCGAAGTCGCTTTGGTTGAGTTTCAGGGAAGGTTGCTGCGAAGAACTGGAGAACCGCAGTTCGACCGATGCGGCTTCGACTGGCAGGTGCGTCTCGTCGTCAACCACCACGCCGCGAATCGACACCGCCAGCCAGAGTAGAAGAAGGTTAGCCAACACCTTCGAATCAATATAACGCTAAACGAAGCCGATCGCCCGCCCTGCGCACCCGATCCCGAGCCACAGCATCAGCGAAAGGCCGCCCACAAGCAGCCCCGTGCCTCGCGGCACATCGTCTTGTTTGCTCACGCGGCGCACCACGGTGAAGTGGAAGACCAGCGCAATAATCAGCAGTTCGACCTTGATCCAGAACGCTGGATTGTTAAAGGTCTTGATCGCTTCCGAAAGATAAAGCAGCGTGCCCGACAGCAGAATCACCACGATGCTCGTGTTGAGATACGGCGACACTTCGCGAGCGATGTTGGATACGGTCCACCCAGGCATCAGCACTCCCATCAGCCGCAGGCTGAGCACCACGATGCACCCGTACAGCATGGTCAGCGCCAGGATGTGGATGGTTTCGATCATAGGAAATTCCCACGTCCCGCCGCTCACCCAGTGGCCCAGAAACGAGCTGTCGCACCACTTGAAAAATGGATAAAGAAACTGTAGTTTCATGTTTGGCCTCTGGTCTGATCTCGTTAGGAACTGTAGGCGAACTGCCGCCCCAGCCAGATAATCGTCGCCCACAACACCAGCGAAAAAGCTCCTGCCATTCGCGCCTTCGAGGGCGGACTCAGATCGAGATCCCACTGTTTCATCCGCCGGTAAATCCCCAGGTGAAAGAACAGCGCATTGAGGCCGGCCAGTATCAGGAACAGAAGCTTAAACCGGAACCACACATTGCTGTAAGACTTCGCCGCTTCCGACCAGAACAGCAGCCCGCCGGTAATAAACACGACGATGAAACCGCCGATCGTGAACGGAAGCAGCGCGCCCATCACTTTGGACGCCGGATCTTTCTTCATCACCAGCCCAAGCAGCCGCAGATCGGTAAGCGCGATCGTTCCTGCCGACACCCCTATCGCCAGGAGATGCGTCCCTTCGATCAGCGGGAACATCAGCGTCGACTCACGGATCGCGACGCTGATATCGGTGTTGTTGAGCCATTGACAAAGTTCGTATACGGCGTTCATTTGACGTGGCAACTGTGCAAGCAGCCTGCCCACGCCCAAAGGCCTGTTTTCCGCCTTTTTTAAGAGAGCGGCGACTCGGGCGCGCGCTAAATGCCGCAACATTTGCGCCGCCCCGCGCAGGCCGTTGTCCCAGGGTGCTCGCTGTTTCCGCTGATATCAGCGAAAATCCAATCGAAGGAGAAAAACCATGGCTGCGAAAGACCGTTTAGAGGCACTTCGTAAAATAGGGCGCCGCCCCGGCGTCATTCAGATCGTCCCGCCGCGTAATTCCGTCCGCCAGGCACATATCGCCAAAGAGGATCTCGGCAATCACGAACTCATCAACCGCCCGCTGGCCTCACCCACGGGGCCGGGCGGCGCAGCCGGATTCCATAACGTGGCTGGCAGTCAACTCGCCGCTCCCGAAGTCACCAACATCTACATGGGACCCTTCTGGGGCGACCAGGCCCTGGTCGAAGGGTTCAGCAAAGCCATCCTCGAAAACGGCTATCTGGATCCCCTGCGTGATCTCGGCTACGGCACTGGCCCCGGCACCTACAAAGGAATGATCGACGGACCCGCGCTCGCTGCGGGTTCCATGTTCAGCGACGCCGACGCGCAGGCCGCCGTCCAGGCGCTGCTCAACGCTGGCACCCTGCAGGCCAATGCCAACAGCCTGTTCGTGCTGATCCTGGCCGACGGGGTCACTTCGACACTGGATGCGGACCAGTCATGCAAGGCCTTTTGCGGCTATCACGATGCCTTCACCTGGAACAAACTGGAAGTCGCGTATGCCGTGCTGCCGTCTTCTCTTTGCACAGGCTGTGGCGGGATGATCACCGACTTCACCGCCGTGTACGCGCACGAACTCGCCGAGGCATCGACCGATAAGGTGCCAGGCCAGGGCTGGGTCGCAGCCGACGGCGAAGAAAACGGCGACCTGGAAGCCTGGATTCTGTTTGGCTGGGGTCCGCCCGAAGCCCCCAAACGCTACACCGTGCAGGGCTACTACACCAACGAGCGCGGCAACTCGGTGGGAGCCTGGCACGCATAACCTGCGCGACGGCTATTTGCGAACGGCTTTTCTGTCGCCCGTGGCTGCATGGAAGATAAAGCCATTGGCGGTGAACTGGAGCAGGGCACCGTCGGTGCGCGAAATCAGGACATCGTCTTTGTCGGCGACGAGAGGTAGTTTCAGCGGGTTTGAGCCGATCTGGAGAAAGAGAAGCTCGCCTTCGAGCGTGATGCGAGCCGGCTCGCCCCGCTCGAATTCGTAAGCGCCGGCATATTTCGAAAGAGCGTCGCGGGAGATTTTGTTGCCTTCGCCGCCGACTACATGCGGCACCGAGCGATCGTTCTCGCAGACGCTCTCGATGAGATCTGTATCGGGCGTCAGCGTCTTCGTCAGCTTCAGTGAAAACGGTTTGGTGAAAGTCTTCGGATCGTCGATAGTAATTTCGAGGTCGAGATGACCGAAGTCGCGGCGATGGTAGCGCTCGGTGATGCGCAGCGCTTCGGTGTGCGGATGGCCTTCGATATCCAGCCAGCCCCGGTCGTTGAAACCGGAAGTATCGACGATCAGCGTATCGCCCTGCCAGCGTCCGGCGGAGTAGCCGAGCCAGCTGGGGTTGGGGTCGACCGGAAGCGGGCGGCCGTCGGTGAAGATCGTCCGGTGGACGCTGTTAGTGGTGCCCTGATACAGCATCACGATGACGCCCGGGGTCTGGACGATGCGCGAAACATCGACCGAGTGGTAGTAGACGAAGGGGTCGGGAAGGCAACTGGCGCGTGGACTGTCCCTCGCCATGTCGAGGACCCGCTTCTGATAAACGGCCTCGGCCCAGGGCTGGATGTCGCCGGGCTTCAGATCGCGGGCGATGTTGCGGTCGTAAGCGCCGGCGCCGGGTCCGTTCCAGACGCCGGTGAGGTCGGGTTTGCCATCAGCGGTTCGCGGCGCGGGGGCCGAGAGATTCGGTTTGCCGCTGGCCAGACGCGGGATGCCTGGGGCCGGGTAGTCGAGCCACTGCCCCTGCGCCCCGGTTGTAAGGCCGATCAGGACCAGAATCTGCAGCGTGTGGCGCACTTGTATTCAGATTCTAAACCAGCTGAATGCGACCCGCCCCGCGCAGTCTGCTTATTGTTTTTCGTACACGGTGACGGATGGCGCGCCGCCCGAGGGCAGTTTCGTGGTTTCGGTCAGAGTTTTGCCGTCGGCCGAGAGTTCAATCGTAGTCGTCCCGCTGACCGTTCCTTCGCGGGTGCCGGTGTTTTCGATCTTATTTGGGCTGATCAGACGTGCGGTGATCATGGTGCCGGAAATGACGGCGGGTCCGGTCACTGCGTTCGGTTTGCCGTCGAAGGTCACGGTGTCGACGACGCCACGGTCGCTGGTGACTTTAACGCCATTTGCTCCGAGCGCTTCCACTTTGACCTGCGCGGGCCGGCTGGTGTGAATGGTTTCTGGTTTCCAGGTGCCGGGAAGTCCTTTTCCGTCGCCGGACGCTCTCATGAACATCACGGTGGTGACGTCGTTGTCCGGACGTTCGGTGATCTCGGTGAGCATCTTGCCGTCTGAGGTCAGTGAGATGCGCCGGGTCGTGAGAAGCTTGCCATTCTCGTAGATTCTGCGCTCGAAATGAGTGGCGTCGATTTGCTTCCACTCGATGGTGTTTTTGGAATTGTCGATCGCGTAGGCCTTCGCGCCGAAATTAACGGGCTGCACGAGCGGTTTCCCTTCGGGTCCGCGCAGTTCTTCGAGCTGTGCGCCGGTCTGGCGGAAACGCAGAGGAACGGAAGCGCCGATCTGCCGCTTCGCCTCGTTTTCTTTCCAGGTGCCGATGAACTTCGGGTTTAGGGTGGCGGAGGTCTGCGCAAAACACAGCCCGCCGGTCAGGGACAGCGCTGCGAAAGCAGCGGCGGAAACGAAAAATCTACTTAAGTTCACTTTGCACCTCGATGAACGAGGGTATTGTGAACCTTGATCTGTGTCAAGCAGCGTGAAATCTTTGTTGCAGGTGCGTCGCTGATCCCGCTTACTTGCGCGAACTTTGATTCTCGGCCAGCAGCCGTTCCACGGTAGCGACGAATTCTTCTTTGTCGCGGCGATACAGTTCCCCGCTGCCAGGTCCGGGGAAACCGGCGTGGACGGATTTCACCAGACCGTCGCGGCCGACGAAGAAGGTGGTCGGCCATGCATCCCAGTTCACGGCCTGCGTCAGCTTCTCTTTCGCGCTGCTGGTTTCGCCGCCCAGAAGCACCGTGTATTTAATACCGTATTCCTTGATAAACGCACGCAGACGCGTCGGATTCTGCAACTGCTCGGCTTCTTCAAACGAGAGCGCAACGATTTCGAGGCCCTGGCCCCGGTATTTGTTGTAGAGCTCAGCAAGGAACGGCGCTTCATCGTGGCAGTTCGGGCACCAGCTGCCGGTGATGTTGATCAGAACCACCTTGTTCTTAAAACGCGCATCCGTATTGGAGACGAGCTTGCCGTTGAGATCGGGGAAGCTGAAGGGGAAGGGCTGCGCGGGATCTTTCACCGAAGTGTGCTGGTTGGGGTCGGTGGGTTCCGCAAGATTTTTTGCCCGCACTTCTTCAGGGCGGACGGCGGTAATCGCGCCGTCGTGGTGTTGGCCGTTGAGCTCGAGCGAAAGGCGGCCGTCGCTTTCCGGCGTAATGACAAGCAGCGATGGCCGCGCGCCGGAGAAGTGGCTGAGCACGAACTTGCCGTCATGATAATGACCTGTCAAGGTGCCAGTGTCGCCGTCGACACGCAGAATCGCTCCTGAAACCTCGGCGCCTTTCTGCTGCACGATCAGGTTCCAGGCCTTCTCCCCTTTGCTGCTCTTGACGTCTTCCAACACCCAGAGACCGGAGATATCGGGCGGCTTCACGCCGGAAGGTTTGCGATCGACCGCGGGTACCGCATGGATGGGCAGTCCTTTTCCTCGCTGCACGTATTCGCCATCGAGTACGCCGTCTTTCAGCGTCAACTTCAGGACGGAAGCGTAGCTGTCGAAGTTCAGCACCAGCGAACCGTTTTCAAACGAGCCGCTGTTCGAGACCTCCTTATCGTCACCGTTGAAGAACCAGCCTTTCACGTTCGAGCCGGTGCCAGAGAAACCGACTTTGAAGGGGATAGCGGTGCCGTTGAGGTCGAGAGTTCCATCCCAGAGCCCTGTGAGGGACTGCGCCCAGATTCCCGGAATGATGAGGAGTGCCGCGGCTGTGAGTTTAGCGATTCGCATTAGTCTTCCTTGTTGATCGACAATAGGAGATTTTGTCCGGGAAGTCAGTGGGCGGTTGACGGCTTGGAATAAATCATCCTATAGTTGATAGATTTAATCGTAATCACTAACAGACGTAGAAATCAGGAGATCAATGGGCAATAATATACTTGACTGACAGTCGGGATATGACTACGCTAGTAGAGACAGGCCGGTGTGAGAAGTTCCCCCGCGATCCGCACTATCTGTGCGTCGAACCCAAGCGGGCGGCAGCGCAATCTTCGATGAGGCGCTGTCGCCTTAATCACTAATGAAGAAACTACGATCCTTTTGGCGCAGGCTCCTGTTCAGCGATGTCAGCGCGTATCTGAGCTACCACCGGACGCAGCAAGCAGGACAGCGAGCCAGTGAGCGTGAGGAGCGCTGGTATGGCGGGATATTTGGCGACTGCCCCTGCCAAAGTATACAGTGGCGCGGTTTGCAGACTACCTGCAACCGTAGTGATGAGATGTGGATTGCCGTGGTCGTCGGCGTGCTTCGTGAGTATCGGAAAAGTTGCAGGATGGGCGAGTGTACGCAGACCGTGTCACCCAGGCAATAGCCCAGTACCGACATAATGTCAGAAACTATACAACGCGATCTCTGCCGGAGGGCGTTCTGGGTACGGGCGAAGTGACGATTCGCATTAAACGACACTGGTAGTGGCGTGACAGGCCGGGCAAGAACAGCGGGAGGCTTAGTGCGTGACAAGAGACTTGGCTAGATATTAATTAAAAATGGTTAATGTTTTTCTATGTTTGCTTTTTGTTCGCCTGTATTACTATATGCTGTATTCCATAGTGAGATTGCCTTAGTAGCTCTTCAGTAGCGCTAACGCAACATGCCAAAGTTAAAAATCAAGTAAATCTTTTGCCGCTACTTAGGTCAACCAACATAATATGCTAGTTGGGTTGGATTGAAGGCTCCAGTGTGGCAATTTAAGCCGCTGAAAGCAATAGGGTTTTTGTGGCATTATCAAGGCATGAAGCGAACGCCCGAATACATCGAAGGCCCCGAAGCGTTCACGCGGTTCCGAACGGCGATGCAGAAAATTGTGACGGTATCGCGCGACGAAATCAATAGGCGGATTGAGGTAGAACGTAAAGAGTCCGCGCTCAACCCACATCGGAGAGGTCCGAAGCGGAAATCCTCCGGCCCCGCTTCTGCCTCATAGCCTCTTTTTTAGACAGCATCCGTTTGACCCTCCTTGCCCGGTTAACTGCTTGTACGTTAACCGCTTGCCCACAATCTGCCGCATCGCCGTAACGAAACGGTCGCTATCAGTCAGCAGTTCGCCGTCCGCGTCCTTGCGGTTGTTAAAACGAAACGCCTGTTCATCTAAATACCGAAATAGATGGAACGGCTCCACGCTCACATAGGTACCGCCTAGAGTTCGCTTTAGCAGGCTCCAGAAGCTCTCCATGCCGTTAGTGTGGACGTTGCCGTTAACGTACTCTACGGCGTGATTAACGACGTTGTGAACGAACTGGTCTTTGTCGTACCAGCCCTGCGAAAACTCATCCGTGTGGATCTCTGTACCCTTGGCGATGTTCTCGATTACGTGCGGTCCGATGCTCACTTTCTTGCGGTCGCCAATTACTGCTGTTTTCACTCGGCCCTTGCGCTCCAGCATGCCAAGCACGATGGTTTTGTTAGCGCCCGTGCGATCTCCCCCGGCCTGCACTTTGGCTTTACGTCCCTTGTGCATGTTGCGGACCTTGCCGCCGATGAAGGTTTCGTCGATCTCTACTTCACCTCCGAGTTTTCCGCCGGTGTTTTCGTCCTGCATCGCCAGCCGAGCGCGCTGCAACATGAACCACGCCGTCTTCTGCGTAACGCCAGTGGCCCGGTGAATCTCCCAGGAAGAGACGCCGTTTTTGCAGTTGACCAGCATCCAAACAACCGGGAGCCATTTTTCCAGACTGATCGGAGAGTCCTCGAAGATGGTTCCGACCTTCAGGCTGAACTTCTGTTGAGCGTGTTTCTCATAACACTTGAACACGCGGGCATTCGGAAGGTAGGAGACGTTCTCCGATCCGCAGCGCGGGCACCGTACCACGCCGTCAGGCCACCGCAACACAGACATAAACTGGAGGCAGTTTTCGTAGTTCTGAAAGTGGCTAACTGCTTCCAGTAGAGTGGTTGGGAGGATTTGTCCGGCTTCCATATAACCACTTTACCGCAAAGAGCGCTGTCAGTTAAGTATATTATTGCCGATCAATGGCAGAACCAACAGCCCCGCAGACCGCCTTGGGAGATGTAGCCGCCCGGCAACTCGCCAACGCAACGAAGACCGTTCCGCAGATGTCAAGCATCTCTCCGAGATGGTTGACGCACCTGCTGCAGTGGGTGCCTGTGGAGGCGG
>ODAK010004280.1_pt1 | contig 14640 bp, 11 predicted proteins | sample 1539591 | NCBI WGS metagenome assembly ODAK01 (sample SAMEA3539303, study PRJEB22396) | soil metagenome | biome: tundra; feature: field; material: soil | place: USA | collected 2010-05 | depth 0.15 m | reverse complement strand
CGTCCGCGGACAGATTCAGACCATGCATACCGCTTACCTCGGCCTGCTGGGAGGCTTGGCATTCTCCATCATCCTGGTGTACTTGCTCATTGTGGTGAACTTCCAATCGTGGCTGGATCCTTTCATCATCATTTCCGCGCTGCCGGCATCGCTCGCGGGGATTGCCTGGTTCTTGTTTGTGACTCGCACCACCATCAGCGTGCCTGCACTGATCGGCTCGATCATGTGCGTGGGCGTGGGCACCGCCAACAGCATTTTGGTGGTGAGCTTTGCCAAAGAGCAGATGGCCGAAGGAAAGAGTGCCATCGAAGCTGCGCTGCAAGCGGGCTTTACGCGCTTCCGTCCGGTGCTAATGACCGCCCTCGCCATGATCATCGGCATGGTGCCGATGGCGCTGGGATTGGGCGAAGGCGGCGAGCAGAATGCTCCGCTGGGACGAGCCGTGATTGGCGGCCTGCTATTCGCGACCGGGGCGACTTTGTTTTTCGTGCCTATCTTTTTCAGTGTGCTGCGCGGGCTGCGATTGCGCTCCGTGCTGAACGAACCCAAGCATTAAGTTGTTCGTAAAATCGGCAAATAGGCCCTCTAGGAGTTTTTCATGAAGGTGGAAGAGCAAAACGAGCAAGGCAGAATTGCTACCGGCACGCCGGAGCCAGGTCGTCCGCGTCGTCGCAGTTGGTGGATTGCATTGCTTGCGCTCGCAGTGGTGGTCGTGATTGTGGTTTTTACCATCCTGCCGCGAATTCAGGCGCGTAACACGCTCGCCAAAGAAACGCAGGAAATGGCCATTCCCAGCGTCTCTGTGGTCCATCCGCGGCACACGGGACCCGTGCAGGAGGTTGTTCTTCCGGCGAATGTGCAAGCCTATATTGATGCTCCCATCTACGCTCGAACTAACGGCTATCTCCAGCGCTGGTATGTGGATATTGGCGCCCATGTGAAGTCGGGGCAACTCCTGGCTGAAATTGACACTCCAGAGGTAAACCAGCAACTACGGCAAGCTCTTGCCGATTTGGCCACGGCACAGGCCAACGTGCATCTCGCGCAAATTACCGCAGAACGTTACACCGATCTGCTAAAGACGGATTCAGTTTCTAAGCAGGATGTTGACAACGCCGAGAGTGACTATGCAGCCAAGAAAAGCGCGGTGCAGTCTTCGCAAGCCAACGTGAAGCGGCTCGAGGACTTGCAGTCGTTCGAGAAAATCTATGCGCCTTTCGATGGAGTAATCACCGCCCGCAATACTGATATTGGCGCTTTGATTGATCCGGGCAGCAGTGGTGGCACGCGGACTGAGCTCTTTCACATTGCGCAACCGGGCAAATTGCGCGTCTATGTCAACGTGCCGGAAGCTTACTCCCAGGCGGCCAAGCCGGGCTTGACGGCCGATTTGACGTTGGCGGAATTTCCCGATCGCCGTTTTCAGGGTAAACTGGTTCGTACCGCGAATGCCATTGATCTCAACACTCGCACCTTGCTGGTGGAGATTTCGGTTAACAATCCGACTGGCGAACTGCTCACTGGGGCCTACTGCCAAGTTCATTTGAAGCTGCCAACGGCACAATCGTCGTTCACGATTCCAGTGGATACGCTGCTATTCCGCAGTGAGGGTCTTCGCGTGGTCGTAGTGAACAACAACAAGGCTGAGCTTAGGCCAATCACGATTGGTCATGACCTCGGTTCCGAAGTGGAAGTCGTTGCGGGATTGACTGGGGACGAGAGTGTGGTGATCAATCCTCCGGACTCCATCGAGTCTGGAGAAAACGTGCGTGTTGTTCAGCCATTGGCAGGAGGCGTTGCCCAGTGATACTGCTTGAGCGCAGTGTTCTTGAGAGCAAAAGATTGCTGCGAGTGTTGATTGCCGGGCCTGTTCTTTCGGTCTTTCTGATTTTGAGCGGTTGCGCGGTGGGTCCGCACTATTCGCGGCCGTCGCCTCCGGTGGCCCCGGCTTATAAAGAAACTCCCGAGAACTGGAAGCAGGCGCAGCCGGCCGACCAACTTACGCACGGCAAGTGGTGGGAAATTTACCAGGACGCAGGACTCATCGCGCTGGAAGAAAAGATTGACGTTTCCAACCAGAGTCTCAAGGCCGCGCAGGCCCAGTTCCAGCAAGCTCGAGCCCTGGTCGCCTTCAATCGAGCAAGTTACTTTCCCATGGTAACGACGGGCCCTTCGGCCTCCCGCGACCGGCTTTCGAAGAATCGCCCCTTGCTGGGGGCCACGACTAACTACACCGACCTGGTTCTTCCCTTGGATGTCTCTTACGAACCCGACTTATGGGGCCGGGTGCGTCGCACCGTCGAAGCCGCCCGTGCCAACGCGCAAGCCAGCGCCGCCGATCTCGAATCCGTGCGACTCAGCCTTCATGCCGAACTAGCCATGGATTATTTCGAGGCCCGTGCGTTGGATGCGGAGGTCCAGCTTCTGAACTCCACCGTGACTGCCTACGAAAAAGCCCTTGAGCTTACCAATAACCGCTATCGGGGTGGGATTGCATCGCAGGTGGACGTTGCCCAGGCACAGACTCAGCTGGAAACCACACGGGCTCAAGCCACGGATCTAACCGCTCAGCGGGCTGCCTATGAGCACGCCATCGCAGTGCTGGTGGGCGAACCTCCGGCCGATTTCGCGCTTCCTATGACCCCGTTGAATGCAGTGCCTCCGGTTATTCCGCCGGGTTTACCTTCGGATCTGCTGGAGCGCCGTCCGGATATAGCCGCCGCTGAGCGCCGCATGGTAGCCGCGAATGCGCAAATTGGCGTGGCGCGGGCAGCCTACTTTCCGGCTCTGACGCTGTCAGCTAGTGGCGGTTTCGAGGGAACTTCGATCTCCAATTGGCTCACTGGTCCCAGCGGCTTTGCAGCAGCAGGCCTGAGTGCGCTGCAGACTATCTTCGACGCGGGGCAGCGACACGCCGTCTCCCAGCAGGCTCAGGCTGCCTATGACGAATCTGTCGCCAACTACCGCCAGGACGTGCTCACCGCGTTTCTAGAAGTGGAAGACAATTTGGCTGCGTTGCGCATTCTGGAAAACGAAGCAAAGACGGAAGACGCAGCTGTAGCGGCAGCCGAGCACTCGCTGGCTCTGTCCAACAACCGCTATCGCGGCGGAGTGGCTACCTACTTGGAAGTGATCACGGCGCAGAGTGCGGCCTTATCCGACGAGCGAACCGCGGTTGAGCTCTCCGGCCGCCGCATGACAGATAGCGTTCTGCTCATCAAGGCCCTGGGTGGAGGTTGGAGCACGGCTAGTTTGCCGTCCGCGCAAAGTCTGACAAGTTCTCCTCCCGCCCCCAGTCCGTAACGAAGTTGCGAGAAGCGAAGCATGTCGGCTTTTGGGATGGTGCCTAGTTGGCTGACTTTCTATCCCATTGCAAAACTAACGACTTGATATCTGGCTCCCGGAGATTGTTGGAGTCCGCGTAATACACCAGAAAGATTTTTCCGTCACTTCTCAGCAGTGGCCAACAATATCCGCCGTCGATCGGTAAACCGGTATAGGTGTCAAGTACGGTGCGATCTGCAAACGTAAGACCGCCATCGTAGGAAGCAAAGGCGACCATCTCATTTGGTGATTTCGTAGTGTCATACTGACGTCCAAATAGCAGGAGCGCAGTTCGCGTCTGAACCAATTGTGGGTCCTGAAGTACTCCAACTTGTGCTGTATAGTCGACCTGGCTACTCCACGTGAGTCCAAAATCGTTCGAAAAATGCCCCCACGTATTCAGATTGAGGTCGTCTCTGCTAATCGCCAACAGGCTCGTTGCTCCAACCTGAGCTATCCCGGTTTCATTGATGCCCACATCATTTGTCTGCCTGATCTCCGACAGAAGCGACCATGTTGATCCATTGTCGACAGAAGTCCAAAGGTTCGCATTACTCGATCCGTCACTTTGTGAGCCATAAGCTACGGAATACACTGTGCCGTTCACGGTGAGAACTCCAGGAGAAAAAGCGGCAGTTTCGCTTACGGGCGTGCTAAAAAATGTGAACGCTCCCCAGGTCAGACCATCGTCATTGGAGAGACTGTACGCAGCACCCGATGTTCCATCGGGATCAAGTTTGCCAAACGTGATCATTAGTCTGCCGTCCGGCATCAATGCCAGTCCGGGATCAGGCTGCGAGGTATCGAAATACGCGACCTCAGGACTCCATGTTTTACCGCTATCCCGGCTTCGCCTGAGAATTACAAGGGGAGTGTTGACATGTGCGCTTCCTTTTCTGTAGGAGAGAATCCAGTCCCCATCGGCGGCCTTGGCGATAGACGGGAAGCCATTGTAAGATCCATCGCTTTCTATTATTTGTCTACCGGTAATCGATGGTCGAATCTCCTGCAGGAGTTGCTGGCAAGACGCTGCAAGACATTGATATACAGAGAATGAGCAGCAGCGAGATCGCTTTCATTTTGAGTATCCTCTAGAGGGTGGAGGCGCTGCTGCAGATACCGTCGGCGGTCGTTTGGTATCCGCTAAGAATCAGCACCCGCACCGTCGGCTGCAAAACAGATATAAACGTCCGGCCTAATTCCGGTGGCCTGCGTGTAGCTTTCCGCAATCTTGGTGGCAAAAGCTTTGGCGTCGGAAGCATTTACCAGATTCACCGTGCAGCCGCCAAAGCCGCCGCCTGTCATGCGCCCGCCCCAAAATCCGGGGAGGTCGTCGGCGTTTTCCACCATCAGGTCGAGCTCCCGGCAACTGACTTCGTAGAGATCGCGCAAGCTGCGGTGCGACTCGCCCATTAGTTTGCCGAAGCCATGTAGCTCGCCCTGAGCCAAACATTCAGACCCATCGAGGGTTCGCTGATTTTCGCCGATCACGTGGGCGCATCGTTTGTAGACGTTGTCGGGCAATTCCCTGGCATGTTCGTCAAGTTGCTCCGCCGATACGTCGCGAAGGGCGCGAATGTCCGGATACCACTTCGACAAAACCTTTACGCCCTCTTCGCACTCTGCGCGACGGCGGTTGTACTCCCCACCAGAAAGTTCATGCTTGACCATCGTATTGCAGATGACCAGACGCGCCGCAGGGGCCATGGGAACGAGCTTGAAATCGAGCGAACGGCAGTCAAGCAGCAAAGCATGGTCTGCCCTACCGAGGCACGAAATGAACTGATCCATGATGCCGCAGCGTGCCCCGACGAATTCATTCTCGGCACGCTGGCAAAGCTTTGCCAACTCCGGCAGTGGCAGCTTCGCTCCCGACAAGCTCAAAAGAGCAGACGCGGTTGCCACTTCAATAGCTGCCGATGAGCTAAGACCGGCGCCGATCGGAACGTCACTGCTAATGAGTAAACTAGCTCCAGGAAGGGAAAATCCTGCCCGCCGCAGCATCACCGCAACGCCCAGCGCGTAATCGCACCAATCCCCCAGCCGCTGCGGGGGAAGATTGACCGCGTCGAATTCAAACAGCTGCCCAAAGTTCTCAGACTTCATAAACAGCCTGCTGTCTGATCGCGGAGAGACAGCCACATGCACAGAAAAGCCGAGCGCACACGGCATCACGAAGCCGTCATTGTAATCAGTGTGTTCGCCTATGAGGTTGACGCGGCCGGGGGCATGAAAAATCTTAGGCTTGGTGCCGTAGAGATTCTTGAAGCGCTCGCCCAACTCTGCGGAATTCATTCGGGGATTCCCTTACAATAGATAAGTCTCGCAATAACAATCGCGAGGTCTGGCCGTTCATTGTACTAACACTCCGACTAAATTGTTGAAGCTCGATCAAGATCCGCATCGCAGGTTCAATCCGCTCAGCGGCGAGTGGGTATTGGTTTCTCCCCATCGCACCCAGCGTCCCTGGCAGGGGCAAGTCGAGAAGACTGCGACCGCGCGGGAACCGCACTACGATCCCACCTGTTACTTGTGTCCGGGGAATGAAAGAGCGGGTGGGGTGCGCAATCCGCATTACAACAGCACGTTTGTGTTCGACAATGATTTTGCAGCCCTAAAGCTGGAGACCGCACAGGAACGTCTTAACGTCGAAAACAAGGGGCTACTCGTCGCCGAGGGCGAGCCCGGCGTTTGCCGAGTCATCTGTTTTTCGCCTCGACATGATCTCACGTTCGCAAGCATGGAACTCAGGGACATTGAAGAAGTCATCCGCGTCTGGACAGCGCAATTTCAGGAATTAGGCGGCATGCCGCAAATCAACCACGTGCAGATTTTTGAGAATCGTGGCGCGATGATGGGAGCGAGTAATCCGCATCCGCACTGTCAGATCTGGGCAACGGCCTCCATCCCCGAAGCTCCGGCGAAGGAGTTGACCTCGCAGAAAGGCTATTTCGGCAAGCACGGAAGGTGCCTACTGTGCGACTACGTCCAACTTGAAGGGCAGGAAAAGACCCGCGTAGTTTGTGCCAACGAAAGCTTTGTCGCTTTGGTGCCTTTCTGGGCGGTTTGGCCTTTCGAGTTACTGATTTGCAGCCGGCGGCATTTGGGCGACCTGGGCGATTTCAGTAAGGAAGAAGTGGGTCAGCTATCCCGGACTCTGAAGCGGGTGACTTCTGCGTATGACAGAGTTTTCGGCACGCCTTTCCCGTATTCCATGGGATTTCATCAGTCACCCACGGACGGCGAGCGCCATCCAGAGTGGCATTTCCACGCGCACTTTTATCCTCCGCTCTTGCGCTCGGCAACCGTTCGGAAGTTTATGGTCGGTTTCGAAATGTTAGGAACGCCGCAGCGGGACATCACCGCGGAGAGTGCGGCAGAACGCCTGCGTCTGATGTGTGAGGGTGCACCCCTGTAAATATCGCCCCAAGATATTCCGGGAGGATGGTGTTTCAGTTCTGCCAAACTCGACGATTTCGAGAGGTGATTTGCGTTCTCGGCGGCCTTTGCTGGAGTTCTTGGCGATCTCCGCGGTTTAAAGCTTTTTTGCCGGAAGAGAATCAAACGTTACACCGCGGAGGACGCTGAAAACAGCCGCCGAGGATGCTGCGAAGTTTGGCAAAGAGCAAACTGAGACGCTACCTGGGTGGCATTGACATTTACGTCCTGCAATTCTTACTATAAATTTTACCGCAAATTATTCGTTCGTCACGGAGCAGTTCAATAAGCTGGTGCTCGATCCGCCTGGCAAAAATGCATATGATTCAAGTTCACGAGCTGACCAAGAACTACGCGCGCGCCACCGCGGTAGATCACATTTCCTTCGAGGTTGAAAAGGGCCAGATTGTCGGCTTCCTCGGCCCAAACGGGGCAGGGAAGACGACCACCATGCGCATGCTGACCTGCTTTCTCCCACCGACGGCAGGCACCGCGACGGTCGCCGGCTTCGATGTGCTGGAGAAGCCGATGGAGGTCAAGAAGCGCATCGGATATCTCCCCGAGACTCCTCCTCTTTATCTTGAAATGCATGCCGAAGAATATTTGAGTTTTGTCGGCAAGCTAAAGGGACTTAGCGGCGCCGAACTTGCCAAACGGATTGACTACGTTTGCGGGCGCTGCGCCATCGCCGATGTAAGGAAGAAGTTACTCGGCAAACTCTCCAAGGGCTATCGGCAGCGGGTTGGGCTGGCGCAGGCCATTATTCACAATCCGGATGTGCTGATTCTGGATGAACCCACCGCCGGATTGGATCCCAAGCAGATCAATGAGACTCGCGATCTCATCAAAAGTCTCGCTGGCGATCACACCATTATTTTAAGCACCCACATCCTCTCCGAAGTTGAGCAGACGTGCCAGCAGGTGCTTATCATCAACAAGGGCAAGTTGGTGGCTACGGATTCGGTGCAGAACCTGCAGAATCGTGTGCGCGGCACGGAATCGTTACTAGTAGAAGTCGCCGGACGTAATGGTGCTCTCGATTCGACTGCTGTCCAGCATAGGCTGGAGCAAGTTGGCGGCGTTAGCCGCGTGCTTCTCCGGGAGAGCCGTGACAATCGCGGAATTTTTGAAATCGAAAGCCAAAAAGGTTTTCTGCGCGGAGACTTGGCGCGCGCCGTTGTTGAATCAGGCTGGGATCTCAACGAACTTCGGCCTACCGCCGTAAGCCTCGAAGAAATCTTCCTGCAATTGACCGGGGCAGAAGCTACAAGTGCAGCGACCGCAAGCAGAGGGGATCGGTCATGAGGAATGTTTGGATCATTTTCCGCAAGGAGATGCGCAGCTATTTCGTTTCGCCCATCGCCTATTTCCTGTTGGCGATGTTCGCGCTCGTATCGGCATTCTTTTTTGGAATCTATCTCCGAGGTTTTATCGAGTACGGTATGGAGACGCAAATGACGGGGCAGACGGCCCCCATGAACCTCAACGAGCAAGTCATAAGGCCTCTTCTATCGAATGCGAGCGTCTTGGGCCTGTTCTTCATCCCGATGATCACCATGCGGCTTTTTGCGGAGGAGAAGCGCAACGGAACCATCGAGTTGTTGACGACCTCGCCTATCCGCGATGTTGAGATCGTTCTCGGCAAGTGGCTGGCTGCTCTGGGGCTTTACGTTTGCATGTTGCTGTTCCCGGCGCTCAATTTTGTTTTCCTTTTCAAGTACGGAAATCCCGATTGGAAGCCTGTGGTCATTGGCTTCCTCGGTTTGCTGCTGCAAGTTGGAGGGCTGTTGGCGATTGGAATGTTCATTTCCACGTTGACCAAGAATCAGATCATCGCCGCGGCGCTGACCTTCAGCCTCTTCGTAGCGCTGTGGGTGATCTCGGCGGTGAGCGAATTCAACACCGCGTCTTGGGCACAGGCAGTCTCGTACACCTCGATTGTCACTCATCTTGAACCATTTGAAAGGGGCATGATTGATTCCAAGGACGCAGTGTTTTATTTAAGCATGATCTTTCTGGGATTATTCCTCAGCCTGCGTTCCATGGAATCTCTGCGGTGGAGGTCCTAAGTGAACCTGGAATTGCTCAAAGCGCGACAGACCAAATACGCAGCGTTCGCGACGGTTTACGTCTTGGTTGTTCTCGCTGTCGTCGTAGTGGCCAATGTCCTGGCGGACCGTTACAACAAGTCTTACGACGGGACCGCCAACAAGCGCTATAGCCTCTCTGAGCAGACCGCGAAGATCGTGAAAGGGCTGAAGCAGGACGCTACCATTACTTATTTCGATGTGCCCCGAGGATTCCAGCACGCGAAGGACCTGCTGGATGAGTATGCGAATCTCTCCCCAAAACTTCATGTGAAGTATGTGGATGTGGACAAAGAGCCCCAACTGGCTCGCGCTGCTGGCATCAAGAACGACGGCGTCGCGCTGGTACAAGTTGGCGATCGCAAAGAAGAAGCGAGAAGCATGACGGAAGAGGGTGTGACCGGAGCCTTTATCCGCGACTTGAAGAACACGACGCGCACTGTCTGTTTTGTAACCGGCAGCGGCGAACATCAAATTGATGATAGCGGCCGCAATGGTTATTCGGCTTTCGACAGTCTTCTCGGCAAGGATGAATACACGGCGAAGTCTATCAATCTGCTGCAAAGCGCTGAAGTGCCGGGCGACTGCACCGTCCTGGTGGTCGGCGGCCCTAGCGGTGATTACCAGCAGCCGGAAGTGGATGCCATTCAGAAATACGTGGAGAGTGGCGGCCGGGCATTGTTGATGCTTGACCCTCCGCTGAAAATGGGGCACGGCGATATCGCCGATAATGATGCGCTTGTCAACCTGTTGCAGAACTGGGGCGTGACGGCTGAGAAGGATCTGATTCTCGATTTGAATCCCATTGGGAAGTTAGTTGGCGTGGGTCCTGAAGTTGCACTCGTCTCCCGTTACGATCCGCACCCCATCGTCGAGGGAATGAAAGGCTCTGCCACCGGATTTCCGCTCGCGCGTTCTTTGGAGATTAAAAACACAGACAAGACCACGGTAACCAAGCTGTTCAGTTCCTCCGAATCCAGCCTGGCTACCTCGAAATTAGATTCTCCGGCGGTGAATCCCAACGATCTCCAAAATAAAAAAGGCCCACTGACGCTCGCTGTTGCCGGCACTCTGAACACGGGCAAGAAAAATTCGCAGGGCCGTTTCGTGGTAGTGGGCAGCTCGTTGTGGGCGGCCAACACTTTCATTCGCTTTAACGGCAACCGGGATCTGGCGCTGAACGCCATCAATTGGCTCTCCTCCGACGAGGACCTGATTTCGATTCGTCCGAAAGAACCGGAAGATCGGCGCATTACCATGACTGGCGCGCAATTCAATTGGGTACGTACCATCAGTCAGTTTCTGCTGCCCTTGATCGTGGTGATCACCGGTTTCTCAGTTTGGTGGGAGAGAAGGTAGGACGGATTTTGTTGTGTCCGAACATGCCGGGAAATTCGAGATGAAGATTCGCGGGCTGATCGTAGCGGCTGCGGTTCTGGCGGCGCTGACCGGCGCTCTGTACTGGTCCAATGACCACAAATCCACTGAGACGGCCCAGCCCCCCGCCGATCTTCTCCCCAAGATTCTTGCTCTCAAAGAAGGGGACATCGTTGGTATCGCGATCAAGAAAAAGGATGCCGACGAGGTCGTTCTGAAGAAGGACGGAAACAATTGGCGCATCACCGCGCCCCAGGCACTCGTGGCGGACCAATCCGCGGTGTCCGGCATGGTCTCGCCGCTGGCGACGCTCGACGCGCAGCGACTGGTGGAAGACAAAGCCAGTGACCTGAATCAATATGGATTGTCCGATCCATCTTTAGCCGTCAGCATCACCGAAAAGAACTACCAGACGCAGCAGTTGTTAATTGGGGACAGCACCCCCAGCGGCAATGGTGTTTACGCCAAGCTCGGTGGTGATCCGCGTGTCTTTACCATGGCGAGCTTTAACGGAAGCACTTTGCACAAAAGCCTGAATGACTTGCGTGACAAGCGGCTCATCACGGCTGATGCGGATAAAATCAGCCGGATTGATCTCGTCACCAAGCAGGAGAACATTGAATTCGACCGCGATAAAGATCAGTGGCAGATTTTGAAACCCAAACCGATGCGTGCCGATGGCTCGCAGGTGGATGACCTTGTGCGTGCCCTTACGGACGCTAAGATGGATCTCAGCTCCGGAGATCCCAAGAAGAACGTTCCCGCCTTTGCTTCCGGCACGCCGGTCGCATCCGTGAAAATCACCACGGAATCAGGCACGCAGGACCTCCAGCTTCGCAAAAGCAAAGATGACTACTACGCGAAGTCAAGCATCGTGGGTGGGGTGTACAAGGTCTCCGGCAGCCTGGGGCAACAGTTCGCTAAGAAGTTGGACGACTTCCGCAACAAGAAGCTCTTCGATTTCGGTCTAGGGGAGCCCAATAAAATCGAAATGCACGATGGGGCAAAAGCCTACTTCTTTACACACAGCGGTGAAGATTGGTGGTCAGCGGAGGGGAAAAAGCTGGATGCGGATGGCGTCGAGCAACTGGCTGGTAAGCTCCGCGATCTGCAAGCCAGTAGGTTTGCCGATTCCGAGTTTACGACTCCCGCGCTCGAGATAACCGTCACGTCCAGCGACGGCAAGCGGATCGAGAAGATACTGGTTTCCAAGGCTGCCAGCGGCAAGGACTACATTGCAGAGCGCCAGAACGAACCCACTCCGTATCTGTTAGACGAAAGCGCAGTTGCGGACCTGCAGAAATTGGCCAGCGATGTGAAGCTGGCGGGCGCGCCGAAGAAGTGAATCCACGGTTCAACTAACTTCGGCGGCCGAAATCTAATTTTCCCAAACCTTGGTGGCTTTCTTTGCCGTTAGCTGTTCCTTCTTCAGCATGCGGGCTGTATCGCCAAGCGGCACGGCTATAGTTTTGGGCGCGACTTCCCATAGCGGTCTCTCTCCCTGAGCAGAGAGGGAGTCCGACCTTTCCATGATGTTTTGCATGGGGCCCATTCCTTCCTGGCTCGCGTGCGCCGGATGGCTGGGAACCTGAACTACCACGGGTTCGTTGCTCATCACCCCGCCGCCGCTAACCACCTGCGCTAGCGCCGCTGAGGTAGCAAGAAAACAGAACACAACTACAAGGGTCTTCATGGCTTGTCTCCAACCTGAAAAGATCGTGCAACAGGTCCTTGGGTTCGGCCGCCGTTGCTCGGCCGCTGCACCCCTATTTCTGCAATCCCCGTACCAAATCGGACCCGCTGATTTCGTTGCTTGCAGGGAAAGACCTAGCGGATTAGGCAATTCTTTGCACAATTGTGGTGGATATGTGACTCGTGGTGCATTGTCGGGCTCGCCGTGGCCCAATCTCCGGTGCGGGGGGCGCGGGCCAGTTCATCCAGTCGCGATCTCGCCCTTTTGTGTTGTACGTACAATACAGGAGTTACTTACAGGCGAAGGCTTTTGTCTCCTTTCGCCCCATGACACGGTTCAAAGCGTTGGGAAAGTCGGACTGGCTGAAGTAGGCCGTCTCCCGTAGCCGCTTGGGTGCGGGCCGAAAGGTCAGTCGGTTCGGGAGGCCCGGGACGGTCTTGCGGGCAAGCTCGGAGAGCGCAAATCTTCCGGCTCAACCACACGGCCGGTTCGGCTCATGGTAGAGCAATCAAACTCATAGGCCGCTCCGCAAATCAGGCACACCTGATAGTCCTGGCCATGCACGCCGGTGTGCGGCCACGAAAAGCGATGCCGGCAACACTTCTGTAGGATCCGCTTAAAGAATTGCACGGTCATGCTGGTCCCGGCCTTTGGCCCGGTGGATCGGAGTGGCGTACTGGTCCCCACATGAATGCTCCCCTGTGTCGAGAAATGGACGGAAATTCCTAGCCAGCCCCAGCTTACTCGAAACCGCCTCGATCAGCGCGCACGCTAGTTCATAGGGGGTGAGTGAAGGGCCAGCCTTTAGTCTCATTACCCGGCTTGGCGCTCGCCAAAGCCCGATTCGGTTGCGTCTGTTAGGCAGCTTTACCCTGTCCGATCGGCCACAGGGTAACGTGCTGCGGACGTGGACCACAGTGGCCAATCGAACGTTCTCCAGAGATACCACTGGGTCAATGCTTTTGGGCCAACTCGCGGTAACGTATTCCAATACGGCACAACAGCCCATTTCGGGTCTGGCAACGCATTCCGTCGCAGAGAGGGACAACCTATGCACACCGCAATTTCACCCGATACGCTACGGCGCAGTTCGAGGGTTCCGCTTGCTCTCCCCATCCTCGTCACCAGCATGGCGCCCAACATTGACTTCTCCGAAGTTTGTGAAACGCTGGTCGTCAATGCGCACGGTTGTGCGGTGCGCTCGCCGATGAAGCTTGAACCCGGAGTTCCCGTCTACTTTCACAGCATGGAAGGACGGCAAACCACGGCCCATGTGGTGGACTGCCAGCCCCTAGGATCGGATCATCAGAGCTGGATGGTGGGCGCGCGTCTGGACCAGCCGGACAATTTTTGGGGAGTGAACCCCTGCCCGAAGGATTGGACGGGAGTGCCGCTCATGCCGGCCGCGAACGACTCCCAGAGTTCCCGAAAGTTGGCCAAGGACCTCAATGCCCTGCACCGGGGTGCGTCCTCATTGAAGGTCGTCCCTGCCAAGAGCATTGTCAGCGAGCAACTCTCCGAGGAGCGCTTGCGGACTTTGATTTCGGAAATTGTCCAGCCGCTCCATGCGGAACTAACCAGCCTGCGAGAAAGAATGGCGCGTCCTGAACCCAAGCGCAGCCAGTTCGAGGTGTCTCTCTCTTACATTCCACCAGAAGTCGAAGAGAAGATATGGCTGCGTCTCCGGCAGGATTTGGGAGCGCAGGTCCTGCAGCACGCCAGCCAGCAGGCGGAACAGGTGCTCGGAGCCGCCAAAGCAACCATTGAGCAGAAGGTAGCAGGCGCCCAGCAAGAGTTTCGGCAGCAACTCACACAGGAATTGCAAGCAGTTGAGACGCGCGCGCACCGTCTTTCTGATGAGATGGACGATGGCATCCGGCAACAACTCCGCGCCGGACTGGAGAAATTCCAGGAGCACGCATCCCAAGCGGGAACCCACCTCGCGCTGCGCAGCGAAGAGTTCTTCCAGGCCCTGCAACAGCGCCTGGGCGAAGAGCATGCGGTACGTTTGCGCGAAGTAGAACAGGTTCAGACCGCCATCACGGCGGAATCGTCGCGCCAACAGGAGCTCATTAGCGAACTGGGCAACCGGGTCGGCAGGCTGGACGAGTTTGCCCGCCGGCTTGAGTCAGATCTGGACATGCGTCTGGCACAAATGTCGAGTGATGTCGTGTCCCGCACCCGCACTCAACTTGAAAGTAACGTAGGCGTGATTCTAAAGCAGATGGAAACCCGCAACGCAGCGGAACTGGGGAACCAACTCCATTCAGCCTGTGGACAGCTAAAGATGATGCAGCAGGAAATCGAAACTTCGGTTTCCGATTCGTTACGCGCGCATGCCGAGGAGACTGTGCGATCTTTCGAGCAGGCGATGGACGAACTGGCCGGGCACGCCGTGGGTCGCTGGCGGCGAGCTTTGGCCCGCGACTTGGGCTCCGTGGCCAGGATTCTGGGCGACGAAGTTCGGTTGGAGGTTGTGTCCGACGGCACCAACAAGTAACTGGCAGGCTGAACCTTGCCCCAGCGCGAGTGTTGAGTCCTTTGAAATGCCGTCCGTTTAGGCTCGTGCGTCTAGTCTCGTGGAAACCTGGGGGGGACGTCTGTTCCCGGATTTCTGCGATAGCTTCTTCTCCTCGCCCAAGTTTCTAGCCGTTACTACGGCCTCCCGCCGCCAATACCCAGGTCTCGAAAACCGCGAGACCTGGGGCACCCGGCAGGAAC
>ODAK010004279.1_pt1 | contig 14642 bp, 13 predicted proteins | sample 1539591 | NCBI WGS metagenome assembly ODAK01 (sample SAMEA3539303, study PRJEB22396) | soil metagenome | biome: tundra; feature: field; material: soil | place: USA | collected 2010-05 | depth 0.15 m | reverse complement strand
ATGGAATGCCGTTGCGAACTGCCCGCCGGCAGGTAATCAAAGGATGCGAACTCCGTATCCGAAAGCGCATGCCACCCGCCGATGCCTGTTGTAGCGATCGGACGAACCGTGAGACGCATCAAGCCCCGGAGATGCTGCGCCGCGGCGTTCGCCCCGGGCGAGAGCAGCGCCGCTCGATCCACCTCCTCGGTGAAGTCAGCTCCGCGCGCCGAAACCAGTTCGGCTCCAGGCGCGAATGCAGGATGTTCGATACCCTCCATCACCGCCGTGACAATGTATCGTCTTCTCCCTGACGCGTCCTCATAGAAACCGGCCCGAAACGGCAGAAACGCGACGGCCCCTTGAAAGTATTCCGGCAGGGCGTAAGCCGTATGTGGATCTCGCACAGTGGCGAAAATTTTCAGCATCTCGAAGTGAAAGGCCAGGTCGGAAAGGCCCTCCGCTCCCAGGCGAACGCGCGCTCTGAGCACACCGATGCGTTCCAGCGGATCGACGGGCGGCTCGGCATCCTTGAAATCCCGCTGCTTGAAATAGAGATGCGGGTAAAGATCGCGAATCAGGATCTCCGCCTGGTCAAGAATGACGCAGCGATCCTCGATGGTGAGCGCCGGATTCAGGGCAGGATCTTCAGCAGCTTTCAGAAAATAGGCCAGGGACGTGACCGTAAGGTCGGTCAGGCCAGGTTTGTCACGGTCTGCAATCAGAAGATCCCATGCGCGCCGGGTCAGTTCGAATGAGTCCGGGGAAGGTCCTGGCACGGCGGAAGTGCCCATAGGGTCCTGCTCCATCAGGAAGTCGAATTCCCATTGATTATAGGGCAAGAAAATTCTGAGGGCCGCGGCTGCGCGAGTGGAACTTAAAGTTCGGCGAGGCCACCGTCTGCGAACAACTCGGCGCCAACAATCAGAGAGGCATCGTCTGACGAGAGAAAGAGTGCCGCGCGCGCGATTTCTTCCGCGGTGCCCATGCGCTTCAATGCGATACTCGCGGACATGCCCTTTTGCATCTCGGCGATAGCTGCTTCGGGCAACCCCATCTTGGCGAATATAGGGGTCACGACCGGACCCGGACTGAGCGTATTGACCCGGATGCCGCGGGGAGCAAGTTCCGTCGCCAACGTTCTGCCGAAGGATCGCACCGCGGCTTTCGTCGCCGCGTAAACCGATGAGCCCGCGAACCCTTTCTTGCTGCCGACAGACGCCGTCAGCAGAACCGAACCGCCGCTCGGAATCAGCGGAAGCGCGGCCTGCACGGTGAAAAACAGGCCCTTCACGTTGATATCGAAATGCTCATCGAAGGTTGCTTCCTGAATCTCTCCGAACGGCTGAAATTTCGCGATGCCAGCGTTCGCAAAAAGAATATCGATGCGCCCGAACTTCTGGCGGATGACATCCATCAGGCTGTTTATTTCCTGAAGCCGGCTGGTGTCGGAGACAATTGCGATGGCGCTCGGTCCGAGTTCCTTTTGTGCCGCGTCGATGGCTTCAGCATTCCGGCCGGTGAGTATGACCTGCGCGCCTTCCTGCTGAAACAGTTTCGCGGTCGCGAGACCGATGCCCGTGGAGCCGCCCGTAATAAGCGCAATCTTTCCATCCAGTTTTCCCATTTGCGGAGGAGATGACACAAAGCACTCGCTGGATTCCTTTTACATTGCTTCGTCATACTGCAACACCACAGTCGCGATAAACTGAGTCTTTCCGAAATCAAAGGTGAGAAACGAATGACGCCAGTGGAAGTATTGCAGTATGCAAAAGAAAACGGAGCCCGGCAGGTGGACGTCCGGTTCTCTGACATTCCCGGGCTGCAACACCACATTTCCTATCCGATTGGGGAACTGAGCGAAGCGGCGTTTACGGACGGCTTCGGCATTGATGGCTCCAGTATCCGCGGCTGGGCGGCAATCAATGAGAGCGACATGCTGCTCATTCCGGATTCCGAGACGGCATTCATGGACCCGTTCATGGAAACGCCGACGCTGGTGATGATCGGCGACGTGCGCGACCCGCTGACACGGCAGAACTACGAACGCGACCCGCGATGGATCGCGCACAAGGCAGAACTCTATCTCAAGAGTTCCGGCGTGGGCGACACCGCCTACTTCGGCGCCGAAGCCGAATTTTTTATCTTCGATAACATTCGTTTCGATCAGAACGCTCATTCCGGCTTCTACTTCATCGACGCGGAAGAAGGCCGCTGGAACTCCGGCCGCGAGACGAACAACCTGGGATACAGGCCTCGCTACAAAGAAGGCTATTTTCCCGTTCCGCCTACCGACCACTATCAGGACCTGCGCGCAGAAATGGTCAACACTATGGAGCGGTGCGGGCTTGTGATCGAGTGCCACCACCATGAAGTCGCCAGCGCGGGACAGAGTGAGATCGATCAACGCTTTAACACCCTCGTAAAGTCCGCCGACAACATGACGCTGTACAAATACATCGTCCGCAACGTGGCGAACCAGTATGGCAAGACTGTCACCTTCATGCCGAAGCCGATCTTCGGAGATAACGGCAGCGGCATGCACGTTCACCAATCGATCTGGAAGGCGGGCAAGCCGCTTTTCGCCGGCGACGGCTATGCCGGTCTCAGCCAGATGGCGCTGCACTATATCGGAGGCCTGCTTAAGCACGCACGGGCGCTCTCCGCGATCATTGCTCCGACGACAAACAGCTACAAGCGCCTGGTGCCCGGCTACGAGGCACCTGTAAACCTGGCGTATTCGCGACGCAACCGTTCGGCAGCAGTTCGAATTCCGATGTATTCGGCGAGCCCCAAAGCGAAGCGCGTGGAATTCCGTCCGCCAGACCCTTCCTGCAATCCTTATCTCGGCTTTGCGGCCCTCATGATGGCAGGCCTCGACGGAGTGGTGAACCGGCTGGAACCAGGCGAACCCCTTGATAAAGATATTTACGACCTTTCTCCGGAAGAAATGAAGTCTGTGCCTTCCATGCCGGGCTCTCTGGAGGAGGCGCTCAGCTGCCTCGAAGAAGATCACCAGTTCCTGCTCAAAGGAGATGTGTTCACCGAGGAACTCCTCGAGACCTTCATCGAATATAAAAGGAAGGCCGAGGCGGAAGCGGTGCGACTGCGCCCACATCCCTATGAGTTTTCTTTGTATTACGACATTTAAACAGCCACGCGGACGGGTGTTCAGCGGTTGTACCTAAATTCTTCCGATAGAGCCAATTAAACTTCTCTATAGGCCGGGTTAAACCCATTGCTTGCAATGCGCTGTCGCGTCACCAGATTAAACTATCCGCCTCATTCAAATAATCTATTTCCGACTGTTCTCACACGAAACTTACACTGGATATTCACCCAGAACAAAAGTGGTGCCATGTTAGTATCACTTTTACTTATTCAAGGAGAATATTCGAATGCGATTACCGCTGTGCATCCTTGCCCTGGCGTTCTCTGCGTGGGCTGCAGACATCGATACACCGCAACCGGTTGACGTTGCGGATCAGGCTGCGGCTCCGGCGCCGGCGCCTCAAACGCCGGCTCCGACGGATGCAGCAAAGCCAGCTGATGCGACACCTCCCGCGCCCCCACCGAAGTACGATGGCTGGGTCTTCAGCGGTCTCGCTGACGGATACGTCACGGCAAACTTCAATCACCCTTACGGCGCGAGCAACCAGCTTCAGAACTTCGACATCAACTACGGGCAGCCGGAGATGAGCCTGGTGAAGTTCACCATCGACAAATCGGACAAGATGTTCGGTATCCACATCGATACCGGCTTTGGCGAAACCATGCGGACGATCCACGCAGGTGACGCAGCCGCCATCGACCATCAGGCTTTGCGGTACTTCGAGCAGATGTATTTGATCGCCAAGCCGAATCACACGCATGGCACGGAAATCGATTTCGGTCAGTTCGTGACCTCAGCCGGGGCGGAAGTTATCGAAGCCAACTCGAACTTCAACTACTCCCGTTCGCTGCTCTTCGCTCTGGCAATTCCCTACTATCACTTTGGTTTCCGAACCAGCACTCCGATCACGAAAGTATGGAGCGCCGGTATTCAGGTAGTCAACGCGTGGAACACAGTGTGGGGTAATAACGACCTGAAAAACATCGGCATCACCTCTGTTGTTACTTTGCCGAAGTACACATGGTCCGTCAACTATTACGAAGGCCCGAATCATCTGGGCACATCGTCCGGCAAGCGCAACCTGCTCGACTCTACCCTGCTGCTGACACCGAATTCGATGTTCAACTTCTACGTCAACGCGGACTACGGGAGGGACAACCATATCGCGGGCGGCGGTTACGATGACTGGTACGGCCTGGCCGGTGCACTGCACGTCCAGCTTACAAAGAAATTCGCAATTTCCCCCAGAGCTGAATTCTTCAACGACGCCACCGGCTTTGCCACCGGCCAGAAGCAGGTCTTGAAGGAAGGCACGATCACCGGTGAATACAAGTACAACGATCATCTGATCGCCCGGGCTGAGTTCCGTCATGACGCCTCGGATCACAAGTACTTCAACCGCAGCAGCAACGGCCAGCCGCTGGTGGACTCCATGAACACAGTCACACTGGGTATCATGGCGATCCTCGGACCGCTGAAATAGATCTTCAGCAGCACTCCTGGCAGGGCCAAAGGCTCTGTTTTTCACCGCCGACGAAACCTTTTTCGGGTTTCGTCGGCGGTCGTGTTTTCAGGGCGTCCGCCAGGGCTGGAGGTCGATCCTCAGGGCAAAGGTTTGCCTTCAGTTTTCCTTTGCCTGCGACAATTCAGTAGAGTGAACAAATTATCGGTAATCGGAATACTTTTTCTCGCCGCGGTCTTTGAAGCAGGTGGTGATGCGCTGGTTCGCCTGGGACTTCGTCCGCAACAGGGAATGGGTCGCTGGCTCGCTTTTGTGGGAGGCGCCGCAGTACTTTTTGCCTATAGCCTTATCGTCAATACGCCCGACTGGGACTTCGGCAGACTGATCGGGCTCTATGTCGTTTTCTTTTTCATCACAGCGCAGTTGACGTCGTGGCTGATTTTTCATCAGAACCCATCACCGGCAACTCTACTGGGTGGCGCGCTCATTCTCGCCGGAGGGGTAGTGCTTGGAGTCTCCAACGCCTGAACGTCGTCTCAGGCCTTACGCGCAATCCACAGGAGAAGGGAAAAAATCACGATCGGGACCAATGCCAGCAGGATGTAATTGAGAATTTTCCTCGGCGTGCCTGATTTGCGCTGCTTCCAGTCCTGCAGTTCGGGACGTTGCGCGATACCTACCTGGTCCTGATGTTCGAGATCCCAGGCAAACTCACGCGCTGTTGCATAGCGATTCTTGGGATCCCGCTCCAGCGCCCGGTAAATGATCTCCTGCAGGGCCGGCGATATGGAAGGCTCGATCTCGCGTGGTGGTTCCGGGCTGTTCAGAAGCCGGTCGTTCATGATCAGGAACGGGTTGTTACCGGTAAACGGAACGCGGCCGGTCAGCATCTCGTAGAGCATCACGCCAGCGGCGTAGATGTCGCTGCGTCCATCGCCTCTTTTGCCCTTTACCTGTTCAGGCGAAATATAATCCGGCGTTCCCATGACATTCGACAGCTTGGCGAAAGTGAGACGCCGTGAGCCTTCATTGGCGGCAATGCCGAAATCGATCAGCTTAATCCGGTCTTCCGGGTCGATCATAATGTTCTCGGGCTTCAGGTCCCGATGCACAACGCCGTGAGAGTGAATGTAATCGAGCGCCTCGCAGATGCGCGCCATGATCCGGGAAGCACGCTCGGCGGAAAACTTACGTTGTCTGCTGATCAGCTGACGGAGAAGTTCTCCGTCGACCCACTCCATCACCATGTATATCCGGCTGTGACGCGGGTCTTTGAAGACTTTCATAACGCCCGGATGCTCGAGTTTCTCGCCGATCTCCTGTTCCCGTTTGAAGCGATCGAAGAGCTGCGGATCGGCCTCCATTTCCGGGTGAGGGATTTTGATAGCGACGATACGGTTGTTCTGCATATCGGTCGCGCGAAAAATCGAAGCCATCCCGCTGCGGGCAACGAGGTTTTCAATGCGGTAATGGTCGAGGAGATCGCCAGGATTTAGTGCGGTCATTGAGATGGGTCTTTAACGAATGTCAGCGCAGCTTATATGGGCGTCCGCGGTACATGCCCATCCGTTCCACATCGCGTACGCGGATCAACTGGACGCTCACATTATCGCCGCCGTCTTTTTGATTTGCAAGGTCGACAAGCTTGCGCGCGGCGACCGTGAGATCGGGATTCCACTTGACGATCTCGCCGATTTCCGCGCCCGAAACGGGGCCGTGCAGACCGTCTGAACAGAGCAGCAGTATGTCGTCCACATGTACCTGCCTGTCGCCGATCTCGACATTCACAAAAAGGTCATTCCCCAGCGACCGGCTCAGCAGGTGGCGGGTCTCGGCTTCGGCCGCTTCGCTTTCCGAAAGCAGTCCAAGTCTCACCTGTTCGGCCACCACGGTATGATCGCGCGTGATTTGAAGCGCTGCGCCACGCCGAATCAGGTAGCAACGGGAATCGCCCACATGCGCAACCACCACGCGATCATAGCGGAGAGCACACGCCACAACGGTAGTAGCCATTCGCGAACCGCCCGGACTCGCGGCCCTGCCCATCTCATAAATCTTTGTATTGGCCGACTGCACCAGCCGCGGCATCAAAACTGTGTGCGCTTCTCCGCGGGGGGCAGCACGAAAACCAGCAATGAGTGTTTCGACCGCCGTTTGGGATGCGACCTCGCCCCGTTCTTCGCCGCCCACCCCGTCAGCCACGACAAACAGCCATCCATGGGTGCGGCCCTCGGTTTCTGAAGCAGGAGAAATATGGCCGGAATAGTCCTCATTGTGGTCGCGCACACGACCCACATCGGACAATTGGGCAAACTCAAGACTCAACATGGAAGAAACGGGGGAGGGGCTGGATCTCGCGGCTCCTGCAAACATGATCCCTCGGCTTGGTTGAAAAGCGAAAAACACTCTGGAACAAAAACTTCCCCTCACCTGCGATCAGGGTTTTAGCCCGAAAGTAAGTGAGGGGACCAATGAATCGACTTGATTTTGGACTAAGCGACAGCCCGGCCGGTAACCAGCGTTGTTCTCCCCTTCTTCTTGCTGGACGCCATGAAGTAAATCCCGCCGTAAATGCCCCAGACAGCGGCGATACCCAGTGCAAGTAAGGGCTCCATCTTCGTGCCATATCCCATGAATGGTCCGATCAGGTAGAACGCCATGCAACCCAGATTTGCGACAAGTCCGAACATGGGAATGAACAGGTGCTTGATCGGGTTGTACAACGCGTGGTTATGAAACGCCACCATACAGATGACGCAGCTAAGTGCGTAGAGAACGAACGTTCCGAAGTTGGAAGCGAGGGTGACTGTCAGCAGGCTGTTGGGCATCGCGGCCATCACGTCGTGCGACGGATAACCGACGCTGGAGAAGAAGCCCTGCGGGAGAGCCTTGATGGCTGTGTCGGCCATCGCTGCGCCATCGCCAAAGAGCATCGCGACAGAGATGCAGCCGATGACAGCGGAGATCGTGGCCAGAGTCCAGATGGCCCGGTGGGGGGTCAGGTTCTCTTTGTGAAGCATGCCCAGATTTCCGCCGATTTCATCGTCCTTGCCCATGGCATAGGTCACGCGGGCACCCGTGTTCATGCACGAAAGCGTGGTGCCGATAAGAGCGAGAAGAACCGTGAAGGCTTCCACCAGCATGAAGAGCCGGCCGCCGCCCTGACCGAAGAAATGATTGCCGAGAATGACCATCATGTCGCCGATCGGAGCCGAGGAACCCGACGCGTTCTGCATCGTGTAGCCACTGTTAAGGAAGTAATCCGCCGCGAAATACTCGATCAGATAACAGAAGGCCCCCTGCACCAGCAACGAGGTGACAACCGCTATCGGCACGTCACGCTTGGCGTTTTTCGCCTCACCGCCCATCGCCGTCACCGATTCGAAGCCGACCAGAATCAGAATCGCGACCGTCGCCTGAATGAACATCCAGGCGAAATTGTGCATACCGACTACTGATCCGGCAGTCGGATGTGTAAGGAAGTTACCCTTTTCATCTTTCTCGGGATAAGCAATCATGAACGGCACAGCCTTGCCGGCAGCATCGAGCTTCGGCTTGGGAATCCCAGCAGAATCACGAACGATGTTGTCGGTGGTGGCGCCGTTGGCCGTCACCTTTTCGGTTTGAAACTCGTAGGTGTAAGCGTCGCCCGAAGTGGAATCAAACTGCCAGGCCGGGGTTCCCGCCGGATGCGTGGAGCGATAGCTGAAGGCCATCACGGCAAACACCAGCAGAGCGGAAATCTGAATCACGTTGATGGCAATGCTGACAGCCGTTGAGCCAGCGACGCCGCGATGCGCGATGTAAGCAACCGCGAACGAGAACACGACCGCAACCAGCATCATAAACATCGGGCCGGGATTGGTGGCGCTCATGGCGGATGGCCAGAGGGTGCCGACGACATAGCCGCAGATGATACCGGTAACGCCCACCATCACGCCAGGATATATCCAGTAGTAAAGGTGCGAACCCCAGCCGACGATGAACTTCGAAAGCCGCGCGTATTTCCACGCTTTTTCATGGTTCAGAAACGACTGTTCGGCGAAGTAGTAAGAGCTGCCCGTCCCAGGATACAACTTGGCCATTTCGGCGTAACACACGGCCGTGGCCAGACAGAGCAGCAACGCAAAGACGATTCCTATCCACATCGATGGGGCTGTAGCGCCTTCCACCGCCTGCGGAGCGAATGTCAACCAGAGGAATGCACCCGGCGCAATCAGCGCCATGGCATTCATCGTAAGGCCTGTGAGGCCCAATGTTGCTTTCATTTCAGGGGCTTGGTCTGCCATAAGCTGTCCTTATGTTGAAGTCCTTATCTATTTAAATTTCGGGCCACAAGCCGAGACATGCGGGGTCCGGTCCTCTTATACTCACAGCGTTGATCCGCAAAGAGAAACTCAAAATTCTTATGGCGGATATAGACCTTTTGGATAAGGATTCAAAAAGGAAGTCGTGAAGGCCGCGTGAGGCTGTCTTTTGTGTTACTTTGAGCTATCGGCGGACCCTTTCGGTTCCCCCGGAAATCACATGAAAATAGCGGGTTTTTTCTTGCTTCTGGCCGGCTGGGTACTGGTTTTGGCCGCCATTGCGCTGCTCGCCGCCGCTGGTGCGAGAGCCGCTTTTCTACTTGCCGGCATCGGCGTGGAGATTCTCGGACTCGTGCTTTTTGCACGCGCGCATTTGACCCCAGGGGAAGAGGCCTGAACTCGTGCCGGTTGTGCATTTTTCCGAAATCCAGACGGCCGCGTGTATTGTCTTCCTGCTCCTGATACCTCTGGCGGGGGCGGGCCTCGCGCTGATCAATGCGGGCCTGGGAAGATCCCGCAACGCCGCGCACTCCATGATGGCGGCCCTCTGTGTTTTATCCGTGGCCGCCTGCATGTATTTCATTTGCGGCAGGGCTTTCCAGGGCTACGCAGGAGGGCTCGCTCATACCATCTCTGTTGCTGGTAAGACCGGAGTAAAACCGTGGGACTGGCTGGGCGCGGAACCATGGTTCTTCCGTGGCCTGCCAATGAACGCTCTCGACCAGAACGCGGCTCCGGCCTTCCTCTATGCCTGGTTTGGCATCCTGGCCGCGGGGCTCGCGGGGCTGATCCCACTCGGCAGCGGCGCCGATCGCTGGAGGCTTGGCGCCATATGCGCCTCCACCGCGATTCTTGCCGGACTAACCTTCCCCCTGTTTTCGCACTGGGCCTGGGGCGGCGGCTGGCTGGCGCAACTTGGAATGAATTATGGCTTAGGGCGCGGGTATCTGGACGCCGGCGGCGCCGGGCCGATTCACGCCCTCGGCGGCTTGACCGCACTCAGCATCACCTGGATTCTCGGCGCGCGCCGCGGAAAATACACCTCCGAAGGCTTGCCCATGGCAATACCCGGCCACAACGCGGTCCTGGTGCTCTTCGGATGCATGATGGCTTTCGCCGGATGGCTTGGACTGAACTGCGCGGGTGCCATGCTCTTTGCCGGGGTGGAAGCGGGCCGGGCGCCTTTACTCGCAGTGAATACACTTCTTGCGGCTTCATCGTCAGCTTTAGTCACGGCGGTCATAACCAGACTACGCTTCGGGAAAACCGATGCTTCGCTGACCGCGAATGGTTGGGTTGCCGGACTTGTGGCCAGCAGTGCTGCCTCCGCATTCGTGCCGCCGGCAGCGATTCTTATCGTCGGGCTTGTGGCGGGCGCGCTTGTCACCCTTTCAGTGGAACTACTTGACCTTCTGCTTGAAGTGGACGATCCGGGCGGCTCCATCTCCGTGCACGCGGTCGGGGGACTCTGGGGCGTCCTGTCCGTCGGTTTGTTCGGACGGCTCGAAGGAGGCGGTCCTGGCCAGCTTCTTGCCCAGGTGGTGGGTATCGCCACTCTGATTGGCTTTGTTTTGCCATTCAGCTATGGCCTGAACCTGCTGCTCAACCGTTTCATGCCGCAGCGCGTGGCCGTCGAAGGCGAGCATCAGGGCATGGACCTTTACGAGCTGGGTGCCGGCGCTTATCCCGAATTCGTAACTCACACCGACGAATTCATGCGCTGATAACATGCCTCTGCCGCTGCTGATGCTCATCGTCTTCGGCGCGGCCAGAGTCCTGGCGGAACTGTTCGAAAACCTCAACCTGCCCGGAATCGCGGGCGAGATTCTGGCGGGTGTCATCATCGGCCCCAGCCTGCTTGGCTGGGTGCAGCCCAGCGGCCTCGTGCTTGACCTTGCCGACCTTGGCGTGATGTTCCTTCTCTTCCGTGTCGGCCTCGAAATCAAATCGTCCGAATTGACGAAGATCGGCGGACGCGCCGCACTTGTCGCCGCGGGCGGAGTCATATTCTCCATCGCGCTTTCGTGGGCCGTCCTTTCGCTCTGGGGCATTCACTCCATGGCAGCGGTTTTCATGAGCGCCGCCACTGCCGCTACCAGTGCCGGGATCAGCGCGGAAGTTCTGTCCCGGCGCGGACTGCTCAATCACCAGGCAAGCCGCATCATCCTGGCCGCGGCTGTCATCGACGATGTCTGCGGCCTGCTCGTTCTCTCTGTTATCAGCGGCGTTGCGAAAGGCGGCGTAAAAACGGCGTCCATCGCATGGACCGTAATCCTGGCGATTAGGTTTCATCGCACTTGTCGCGACGTGGGGTACAAAAGCGATGCAGCGCCTGTTTCCACGGGTCGGCACCGGCATGCGGCTCGCCGAAGCCGAATTTTCGGTTTCTATCATGCTGCTTTTCGGCCTGGCACTGATCTCCGCCTATACCGGAATCGCGGCAATTGTCGGAGCCTTCCTGGCCGGGATGGCTCTCGCGGAATCCGTTGACAACCGCGTCAGAACCCTTGTCCGGGGCGCGGCGGAATTGCTGGTGCCATTCTTCCTCGTAGGAATCGGCCTGCGTGTCAACGCCGCGGCATTACACTCGCCGGCGCTGCTCGGCCTTGCGGCCGTGCTGGTGATTAACTCAGTCGCAGGGAAATTGGCAGGTTGCGGTGTTGGCGCTCTTTCGCTGGGCAGGACCGAAGCGTTTCGCGTAGGCGCCGGTATGGTGCCTCGCGGCGAAGTCACCATGGTTGTCGCCCAACTCGCGCTCACCATGGGAATTATCGGACAGGAACTCTTCGGCGTTGTCGTTCTCGTAGCCGTAGCGACCGCGCTTCTTGCCCCGCTCATTATTAGCATCGCTTTCCGGGAAAGAGTGGGTAACACAATGGAATAAAGCCTGCGCCTCGGGACAGCACAGGCACTGACCTTTGTCACGCCGGACTGCGATCAGGCATCTTTGTAGACTTCAGCGCCACCGCGACCGCTGTTTCTGACGTCAAGGCATGGCCAGCCTGTGGCGCGGGAGGACGTCGAACGGCGAGTGGAAAACTGGCCCCCGATTTCGATCTCATGACCCGCCCCGAAAAATACCGTACCGCGCGGTAAACTGTAACAAGTCCTTCCGTGGCGGAATGGCGGAACTGGCAGACGCACCAGACTCAAAATCTGGCGAAGTTCACTCTTCGTGAGGGTTCGACCCCCTCTTCCGCCACCAACCTGATTTCCGCGCAGGCCTGCGCCTGGCGGAAACCGCCACAAATACCGGGGTCGCTCCTGTAATATGCATGATTCCGTATGCCACCGCAGCGCGCGATGCTCTGCAAATTGTTGCTGGCATTGACCCAGGCACCCGATATATTCATAAGTGAGACCACAAGCAACTCCAGAAGGACACCTGCACGGCGATCTCCTGTCGATTTGGGGTGGCGGCGCTGGAGTTGCCCTCAAAAGTACCGTAGTTTAGCGTGCAATTCTCGCAGGGTTGTTGCGTCAAAACCGCTGTCAAATCGACGTCAGATCATGTAGTCGCCCGAGGACGATACCGATTCGCGACTGGCTTGCCGCATCGGGAAGAAGGAAACCGGGAAGTGCGTCGATGAAGCCGGCATTAGCAAGCAATTGTGCGATCTCACGGCGCACATACTCGTCAAGATCGGCTCCCGTCTCTCGCACTTCAACGGTAAGAGTATCGCGCCCGTCAACAACTGACACGATGTCTTCCAGATTGTGACGCGCAGGAAAATCTCCACCTCCGCGCCCCTTGAACGCTTCGAGCTTTGTCGCAACGAAATACGGAGCGGTGACCATCCGAATCTCAAGATCGTCGTGGAGTTTTTTCGTTACCGACGCTTTCATTGCGGCTTTGTACCAGCGGTTCGAAAATCCCGGAATTTTCTCGTCGAGCGGCATAACATCGAGGATCGTCGCGCCCTGAATCCAGCGACACAGAGGCACGCCCTCGCTGGTGTCCTCATTGAATCCGAGACTGCGCAGGCGATCACCGAACTCGGCGTATCTGCGTAAGACGTGATCTCGGCGATTGCGTCCACATCGATCGTTCCGCGCGGCTCGCCGGCCGCTTCGTCAGTGATCAGGAGGCCAGTTACACATCCTCCGACAAATACTAATTCAGGCAGGAGCGGGCGAAAGAGCATCGGCGGCGGCGATGAGTTGATCAAGGTTTGGATCGCGCATTTGCCTTTTCGAAGCGACGATGAAGTTCCTGTTCGGCGTACTTCCGCTCGCGCGCACGCCCGTCCCGGAGCGCGTTGGCTAAGGCCAGGTATTCGTAGAATGCAGGGTCGCGCATAGCGGCGCCCGCCGCGGTCTTGTACAGGGGCTCGAATGCAATGCCGCGCTCTTTTCCCTGGGGATATGGCCACACTGGAATCGGCTCGTTGCCCTGTCCAATTACATCTCGCAATGGTTCGGCGGCGTACGAGGTGGGAACGCCGCGGGTAAATTCCCCCCGGTCGGCTGGGAACGCATACTTCAGTCCGTGCACCAGGAACTCCTCCAGCGCCGCGAGGTTGGGGCGGTTCTGAAGTTCAGGCCCGTGGATCAGCCTCGCTGATTGGGCGCGTTTCACGGATGCATGAACTTCAGATGGGCTCATCGCCAGTTCGGTGGCTAGCTGCGCGTATGGTCCCCGAAACCCGGAGGCCACGATCTTCAGCACCACGTAAACGTCCTGTGGCTTCAGAACCATATTTTCATTCTACATTCGCGAATCGCGAATGCGGCGTTACCCCTCGCCTTCCAAACAGAACACAAGAGTGAGCGAGATGCCTCCCTCCTCGATACGAACAGCACAGATTCTGTGTCGGGTTTTTTGCGGAAAAGGCCTTCTTAACTTATGGGGAACAATTCACCGATGACACCGCAGTTTTCATTTCCACCGCGCCGCCGGTTCGGGGGCGATCTCCATTCAGACGAATCCGCACTCGACGGAGGGCGTCTCGAACTTCGTTACTGCTGATTCAGAAGGAAATATTCTGGCGGTGAGGGTGGGATTCGAACCCACGGAACCCGTGAAGGTTCAACGGTTTTCGAGACCGCCCGATTCAACCGCTCTCGCACCTCACCGTGCCACCTCCTAATCTATCTAATTTTCCCTAAACATGCAAAAACGCCCAACCCCACCGCTCCACCGCATCATCGATAATCGGATAACATGCCGCGTATTCTACTGGTTGCGGCCACTACGGGTTATCAGACCCGCTCTTTCGCCGCCGCCGCTCGCCGGCAAGGCATAGACGTTCTGCTGGCCACCGACCGCTGTCATATCCTCGAGGATCCCTGGCGCGACAACGCCATTCCCATCAAATTCGAGGAACCCGAGGCCGCCGCCGGGTCGATGAGCCAACTGACCGTCGACGGCATAGTCGCAGTTGCCGATCGTCCGACCGTGGTCGCAGCCCTGACGGCGCAGAAACTGGGCTTGCCATACCATCCACCGAACGCGGTCGCAGCCTGCCGTGACAAGCACCGCATGCGCAGGATTTTCGACGAGGCCGGTTTGCCTGTCCCCCGGCACTTCCGCGTCTCGTTAGCCTCCGATCCCCACAAGATCGCAAACGAAACTGGTTTTCCGTGCGTCCTGAAACCGCTTGGTCTTTCCGCCAGTCGTGGCGTAATCCGCGCCAACAACGCAGCCGAATTCATCTCCGCTTTCGAGCGCATTCGCCATATCCTCGAACAACCGGAAATCCGCCAACTTCACGATGCGGCCAACAGTTCGATCCAGATCGAGCAGTATATCGAAGGCCGGGAATTTTCTCTCGAAGGCCTG
>ODAK010004276.1_pt1 | contig 14650 bp, 10 predicted proteins | sample 1539591 | NCBI WGS metagenome assembly ODAK01 (sample SAMEA3539303, study PRJEB22396) | soil metagenome | biome: tundra; feature: field; material: soil | place: USA | collected 2010-05 | depth 0.15 m | reverse complement strand
CAGGCAGCCCCGGATGGACGTGGAGGTGCTCGAAGAGCTCGTGCCGCGAGACGTCACGGTCAATTGGCAGCGAGTAGGAAACGACGTGCAAGGGACTATCCTCGTAGGAAAAGAGGCGGTGTCCATCGAGCGTTTCTAGCCATGCTTCATGGCAGGTCCATTTTTCCGGTACGAGCCAGGTCCAGCATTCGGTTCCCGTGGGATATTCGTGAACGGTCATTGGCACTTGCGTGGATAGTGCACGCAGCGCCGCATCGTAGCCATCAGATACGATATCCCGCGGCAATTTCCAGAGCGCGGAAATCAGCTCCTCCATGGATGCATTCTGTGGAAAATGAATGCGGGCGTCCGTGCCGCTGGTCCGGTCATTCTCTAGTTCGACCGGATCACCGGCCGGTCCCCGGGCCGTGACCCACGGATCTCGGGTGATCTCCCGACTAATTAATTCGTAGAAACTCCTACAATCGATGGATACGACTTCGCCTAACCCGACACCGGCGACACGGCACCTTCCTTCAGATTGAGCCATCTTTTCCAAACGTGTTCCATCCGGAAAACCATTTTCAGCCTGAATAGGCACGCTCGAAATCCATCCTTGTTTGCTCAACTTGCCGTTCTGCCCAACGCGACCGGTGAATAGCTTTTTGTACCTGAAGGGCACCCCTTCGGCCTCTTCAACATAGTGAATAAATGGTGCCTCGCCCAGACCGACACCGATGCCGCAAATCTTCCCGCCCGATTTCATAAGGCGCTCATGCAGGCAGTCCTTCCCATAGCTGGTATTCGGCAGTTGGCTGAGGAGTTTCCCTGCGGTAGGCCCCAAACCTGCGACGGAAAAGATCGGATCGGCTGATCGCACAACCCCCGGAACGCGCCGGAAGTACTCGAGAAACTCCAGAGAAGAACTCCATGCTCCTTCAATGATCGGCGTGGCTTGGACGTCAAAATCCTCATTCCTATGAAAGGAAAAAGAGAATGCCGGCAGCAGAATGGTGCCTTCGGGCCCGATCACCTCTCGCATCGCTGAATAAAGCAACTCGCACATCTCGCGCCCGTCCGACCCGCACTCCGACGGACCCAAAGTGAGGTGGGATACCTGGAAAAACACCGTGTCTCCTGGGCACAGACCGATCAGCTTCAAGCCATTGACGAGGTCGGTCCCGCCGTAAATAATTCTGCTCGGAGACATGCAGGTCGTTTCAGAGCACATACGAACAATCATCTGGCAACATTTTCATTGCGTCGTGTTTTGTAGAGATGTCCTTCGATCTGCGACGTAAAGTGCAGTGTTTGTCGGTGTGATCACTGGGTGCACGTCCCAGCCTGACTGCAAGGTATTCACGATCAACTGCTTTTCGCAAAAGTCACTCGGCTGCTCGAGATGCGAAAAGACCAACCAGAGCCGATCATCGTGTGGATCAATCGACCCAAGTACTTCAGGGATATATTCCTCGGCGTCTTTGTGAAATTTTCCATAGATGAAGCGAGGGTCCCTTCCCTGCAGATAAAAGTCTACAGCTTCGACTGCGTCGTGATTCACCCAAACCTGATCATTTGGTCGGCTCGATCTAGCCAGCTCTCTAAGGATGCTCTGTGTGTCTTCGAACTCTCCGTACGGCCACAGCCTAAGCATGCCGCGGTAACCGGAGAAAAAGATGAGGGCTATAAAGGCAACGGCTACTACCGACCGCTGAGATCCTTTAAGCCGTTGTAGGAGATCGGCAAAAACGACTCCCGCGAACAGGATTACCACAGGAGCCAGAAACAAACATTGACGAATTCCACCGTAAGGATAAAGCTTCACTATCGAAGCACACATAGTGATCGAGACAGAAGTGAATAACAGCAGTGTAATCGTATCTAATCTCCGAGTGCGCACCTGCTCAACGCAGAAGATGATTGCGCCAATGGCTAGACACACGGCGACCAACTGCCCAGGAATAAAGAAACTAAGTAATCCCTTCGAGTTTGTAGCCAAGAAGCGCACCAGGCTCATTGTCTTGGGGTCAAAGTAGTTCGCCGCCAGGTACGACTGGCCTTGCCCTGCATGAAACTGATACCGAACAGTCAGAACAAAGGACAATAGCCCTCCACCGGCAAGAAAGACGGATGCGATTACCACGTGGAACGGTCTGAAACAAGTGTCGCGAGTCAACAAGAGGCGGAGGACGATTGTGCTCAGAATGGCAAATGCGAAGAACAGCAGCCCATATTGGACAAGGGGGGCAAAGAATAGAATCGCATACAGTAAAGCAGGATGACGGCTTCGAGACCCCGCGGCTTCCCATCTTAGAAGACAGTAAATTAGACTTGCCGCGAGCAGAACAGCGAGAGAGTATTCGCGCACTTCCTGTGCGTACCGGATCTGTGAGGCCGAAACCGCCAGGATCGATGCTGAAAACTGCGCGGCATTCCGGCTTACCTTGGCGCGAATCATGGCCAGCATCACGAAAACCGCGAGAAGGCTTGCCAGCACAGAGGGCGTGCGAACTGCTACAGCGCTCCTTCCGACTTTCTCCACCAGATACAGAATGAAGGGGTGTACAACGGGTGCGCTGCCCCGCAATCGTGTTGCATCTAACATGTGCGTCAATGTGCCGCGCGAAGTATTCGCAGTGAGAGCTTCATCAAACCACAGGCTGCGGCCGCCCAGATGATAAATGCGCAGGGCTGCCCCGACTGTGAGCACAAGCAGCGCGGCGACTAGAAAGAACGACCGGCGGGATGAAACTGTTTTCATTTCGCGCGGTTCCGCCAGGGTAGCAGTCAGCAATTCAGACATTTGCTATAACTTTCTGGTTCATCTATGTGCTCAGTTGGAGGCCCTAACGTTTTTTCGGACATCCGCAGCGCGAGTCTGGCTATCCAGGGACGCCTATTTTGCCAATTCCACCAGAGCGGCAATCACCCTGTCCTGCTCAGACTCAGTGAGACCAACCGAACAAGGCAGACTCAAGCCCCGCCGGGCCAGTTGCTCGGCCACCGGCAGCGCCACCATGTTTTTCGAGGCATGGGCAGGAGACTGATGAATCGGCTGCCAGAGTGGCCGGCATTGGATCTTTTTTGAATCTAGCGTGCGCATCAATCGGCGGGAATCCATGCGGAACTTATCCTCCTCGATGAGGATGGTGTACATCCAGAAGGTACTCGCAGCCCACGGGGCATTTCTCATCGGTACGATGCCCGGCAAGTTCTGGAGTTTTTCGGTATAGCGGGCGGCGACCTTCCGCTTGGCGGCAACATAGGCAGCCAACTGCTCCATTTGCGCGCAACCGACCGCCGCCAGCAGATTGGTCAGACGATAGTTGTAACCCACCTCTCCGTGGACGTATTCGATCGGATCGTCCTTGGCCTGGGTGGTGAGATACTTGGCCTTCTGCGCCCATTCCTCGTTGTTTGTGACGAGCATCCCGCCGCCGCCGGTGGTGATGATCTTGTTGCCGTTGAAACTGAAACAGGCGACGTCTCCGAGACAGCCCAAGCCGCGCCCTTTGTAAGTCGCACCCAAACCCTCGGTGGCGTCTTCAATTACTTTCAGGCCGAATTTTCTCGCGACGGCCAGGATGGGATCCAGGTCAACGGGATGACCGAGGACATGAACGGGAATCACTGCCGTGACGCGGCGTCCGCTGCTCCGGTTGTACAGCGTGCCGTCGCTCCAACGACAGTCCCGCTCCAGGAATTCCACGACCCGCGCGGGATCCATCTGCCAGTAGGAGGGCTCGGCATCAATGAACACCGGCCAGGCACCCGCATAACGGATGGCATTGACGGGTGCGATGAATGTCAGGGTGGAGACGAGCACCTCGTCCTCGGGCTGCACTCCGGCCACCAGGAGTGCGATATGCAGCGCCGACGTGCCGTTCACAGTGGCCACGGCACGCTTCGTCCCGGCTTGCTGCGCTACCATCTGCTCGAACCGGTCCACATAGGCGCCCACCGATGAAACCCAGTTGGTATCGAGGCATTCCTTCACATAACGCCACTCGTTACCTCGGATTTCCGGTACAACGAGGGGGATAAAGCCCTCGGCCGGCGGCGCTCCCGGAGCGATTGTTTCAGGCGATTTCATTTAAGTTGTGCCGAGGCAATTTGAACGCAGAAGGCGATCAGATAACCACAAATGACAAAGAACACATCAACGGCCACATAGCCGCTAGCGACACCCAAGGCCGCATGATTCTTAATTCCACGGAGAAGAATCAAACGATGATTACAACCAGAAAACCGGTAAGTGTCCCTAAGCAGCATGTTCTATGCTTTGGAACTCGTTATGGCAGAGCAATGTAACGGGTTCGCGCCAGATCCGGTTGCGGCCCATCTGTATGATGATCCGCCCTATCCCGGTGTTTGTGGTTCCGTAGCGCAGTATCAGCGCTGCCATCTCTTCCCTCTTGGCGTCCGAAAAGCCAAATTGGTACATCACCGAGCTACTGAACCTAAACTGCGAGAGAGGCATGGAGAGCGGGCTTCGCATCCAGGCTGCGATATCATAACGCAATGAGATGCGGGGACTATCCTCGTTGCGGTCACTGCCCCAAATATTGTGCACACGTCCACCGCAGAACGCTTGGATATCGGAGAACATTGCCGACATCTCGATGTCACTGTGGATATTGTCGCCGAGCATGATGCCGGCCGTCTGGAAGACGTACTTAACCCAATCATCCATTACTGTCAAGCTCATGGCCGAGTGAGTCTGAATGAGATTGATGCCGATTTCCTCGTTACGCAGCTTCTCGTAATTGTTTTCGGCGCATACATACGTCCGGAGCTCCTCTTCAGAGTCCCACAGCTCTTCTTTTGTCAGCCGGACAAACGAGTTGAAGATTGTCTGGATTGAAGGCGGGGCCGACGCAATGCAGGCAACCAATCTCTGGAGCAGCCCGATGATAGAAACATTCTTTTGCCGCAATAGTCTTAGTAATGGGCTGAATCCGCCGCCGTTATAGACGACCGCGACCATCAAATGCAGCTTTCTGGCTTCTTGGTAGTCCTCAAATGACATTGTACTCGTGGAACCGACGATCTCTTCGATCTCAACCGCGATGCGCCCGTTTCGGAGTCGCGCGAAGTCGCGCGGCAAGATTCGGAAATGCGAACCAATCTTATACGTCTCCCGACTGGAGGCAGTATTGAGTTCGGTGCCGTTCAGCAACATGCAAGTATAGGTATCGATGACGTCGATTCCGGCCTCCATAACGTCCGAGAGCGATTTGACATGCCGTTCATAGGAATCGCCAGGCAGACCTAGGATGAGTTCCGAGAGTGTCGGCAGGCCGAGTTCCTGATACACGCTCGCCAGAGCCATCATCTGAGAGGTGCTGATGTTATCGCGCTTGATCTCCTGGAGGACAACCGAGTCCATCGACTGCACAGACATCCACATCGATATCGAGCCATTCAGTTTTCGAAGCGCTTTGGCAATGCGTTCTTTCTTGTTCTTGCCAGTAGAGGCGAAAATCGAGCGCGGCCAGTTCTGCCTTTGTTGAATTCTTTCGATATGTTCGACGATTTCGTAGTCCCGCTCGTACATCGCAAAATTCGGGTCGGCGAACATCAGATTCGAGATGAGGTTTGGAGCTCTCTGTACGGCGGCTGCAATATAGTCCAGTTCTGCCTTCACCCGTTCAATACTGAAGTGGTTCACCTTCGAAATAAGTTGGTTTCCCTCGTGGCAAAAGGTACACGAGAACGGACACCCCCGGTTGGTTTCCATCATCGGGGAGAGCTTGCCGTCGAAAAACTTGTCCATGTGGCCAGTGAGGTACGGAGACGGAATGTCGTCAAGGTTCCGTCGACGCGCAAGCATGGTCCCCTTCATGATTTCCGTATCACTCAGGCGGTGAACGAACCCATCGATTGGGGTCGATTTCATCTTCTCGCGGTCAGCACCGGTCTCCAACGCTCGAGCCACCAGCGCCGCGAATGCTTCTTCGCCTTCCAGGTAGGCGTAGAAGTCGATTAGAGGACAACGTTTGACGAAGTGGCTACGAGCCTCATCTTCAAGAGGTATATTCGGACCGCCCATCACGCAGATCGTCCGGGGAGAAACCGCGCGAGTCATTCTAAAGAACTCCAACCCCAGATTGAAATTCCATGGGTAGTTACTCAGACCCAGGATGTCGGGTGGCTTCTCATGGATGTCCTGTTCCAGATCCTCGATATATTTGAACAGTCTTAGATCGATCTCCTTGCCAAAAGCTTTCTCTGCATAGGCGGCGATGAAGCCGATATTGAGGGGAAACGCGTCGGTGGCAAGGGACAACGTCGTATAAGTGAGGTCGCCTAAATAGATGCTAAGGGGCCTCTGTACTCGTAAGCGGCTTCCATTAGTCATCAGAGTCACCATGGTTTCACGGCATCAATGATTGACCCGTCTCTTGCAGATCTAAGCACCGGCTGATGCCGTCTGAGTTCTCGTCTTGAATCGCCTGATCGACCCGGCCGACGTTCTGTTGGTGCATTTTAGCGTGAAAAACCTGTCCAGTAAAGTTGCTAAGGGCCGAAACGAGCTCGGATTAAGTTAATTACGATATTTCCCGTCTCCGAAGTTTCCGACGACATTCTCTTGCACTAATTGTGCAACCTCTGCGATGCCTTGGGCAACGGTGCGGGTCGTCTTAAATCCCAGCTGATTCGTGATCCGCGCAAAAGAAACCCGGTAGTCCCGCGGGTCCTCAGTTTTGTGCACAAACTCGACCAGTGCATCTGGCGCATGTGGGCGGATCATCTCAACCAGTTGTTGTTTTTGGAAATTCTGATCTGTCGCCCCTACATTGAACACACAACCGCCGACATTTGCTGTCGCCGAGCTAAGGACTAGTTGAATTGCCCGCGCGGCGTCCCACACATGTATGTAGGGGCGCCAGAATTGCTCGCCAAACACCTTAAGGTGCTTTTTGGTCAACATCTCCATGGTGAATTCGTTCACCGTCAAGTCGAAGCGCATCCGCGGTGATACTCCGTAAACGGTGGAGAACCGCAATGGCGTCGGACACCAGCCATTGTTGCGACCGCTCCGTAACAACGCAATTTCCACGGCCACTTTGGTCTCGGCGTAGAGGGAGACTGGCCTCAACTCAGATTCCTCATCCACGTATTGATTGGCATCCTTCATCTTGCCGTAATTACTGCAAGTCGAGGCGAAGATGAATCGTCCGACCCCCGCGTGCTGGCTCTCCTCGATCAATGCAAGCGAAGCGTCGAGGTTCGTTGTGCGAGCCAGATCCGGCTGGCGGGAACAAGCCGGATCGCCGACCACGGCCGCCAAGTGGACCACCGCATCCCGACCCGCCACGGCGGTTCGCACCGTCGTGCGATCCCGAATGTCTCCGCGAACGAATTCAAATCCTGGGTGACACCAGACACCGAGGAGTGATTCGCCCCCATACGCCAGATGGTCCAGCACACGAACCTGATGTCCGGACCCAAGCAATAGTGGAGCAAGCGTGGAACCCACGTAACCCGCGCCGCCTGTAATCAATATCTTCGTGTTAAATCCTTCCTTTCAGTACATCCTCCTGTGCCTTCTGATAATCCTCGTGGCGGCCGACATCGATCCAGTATTCCATGATGGGAAAACCTACCACCGGCCGTCCGGCTTCAAGCAATTTCTGTATCAGGTCGGTCATGTCGAACGGCCGCCCTTCCGGAATGTAGTCACAGGCTGACGGTTCAAGCAGATAGGTTCCTGCATTGATAAAGAAACTGAGTGAGGGCTTTTCCTGAAGCCTCGTGATTCGCACATCCTCGCATTCCACGATGCCAAAGGGTACCTGCATGTCGTATTTGCGAACTCCTACGGTGAGCACCGCCCCATGCTTCCGGTGGTACACCAGCATTTCCTGGAAGGGAACCCCGGTGAGAACGTCACCGTTGATGACTAGAAACGGGCCATCGGGCCTTTTCATCTGCTTCAGCCCGCCCGCAGTGCCCATGGGATGATCTTCCTTCAAATAATTCAACCGGACCCCGAAATCTTCGCCATCCCCAAAATGGTTCAGTATGGACTCCGGGAGATAGTGCGTGGTCAGGTTTACATCGCGGATCCCGGAGCGCCGGAGCTGTTGAATGGTCAGTTCCAACAAGGGGCGGTCCCCTACGGGCAGCATGGGTTTCGGCACACTTTCCGTCAGCGGGAGCAGGCGCTTCCCGTATCCGCCCACCATGATCACGGCCGAAAGATCAAAGCGCACATCCGGTACCAGGTCTTTGCGCAATAGAAACTCCACCACGCGGTTCTCTGCATCGACCACCGGCAAGTGATGGATGTCATGCTGATTCATGAGATGCAGCGCTTCCCCCGTGCGAATGGAGCGCGGCGCGATCACCGGTTTCCGGCTGGCAATCGTAAGACAGGGGGCATCCATGGATTTGCCCTGCAGGATGGCCCGGCGAATGTCGCCGTCGGTCAATAAACCGCAGAGAATCCGGTCGATTGTGCACAATACCAAAGCCCCCGTACCCGCCTTATCCAGAAGAGCGATAGCCTCAGCAATTGAGGTTGTGGGGGAAATAACAACGCTTTCGAGACGGTGCTGCGCGGTTGTTTCGAACTCAACCTCGGCTCCCAGATCCCGGCGCAGAATGAAATCATGGAGTATTCCGTTCGCGTCCACCACGGGCAGATGATTGATGTCATGACGGTTCATCAGCCGGAGCGCCTCGGCGGAGGCAACTGGCTGCAGGGCCGCAATCGGTTCCAGGGTGGAGATCGAGACACATGGCTTATCCAGCATCCGGGAATTAAGAATCGCTCGGCGAAGATCACCGTCCGTCAGGAGACCGACAAGCTTCCGGTCGCTGGAGCACAGGACCAGCGCCCCGGTACCAGCCTTGTCCAGGCGCGCAATGGCCTCCGAAATGGAAGCAGACGGGGAGATGATGACGCTTTCAAGGCGTGTTTCGTGACTGGCATGCGTCATAATAAGCAAACGATATGAATCTATCGTCCCTTCAGTTACGAGAAGAGATCGAACCGCGGCTCAGTGGGTCGCCCCGCAGTTAAATCATCAGAGTGGACAGGGCAGGGAGTTCAGGCTGGCCCGGGCACTAGATCGAGGCAGATTCCAGTGCTGTCTGGAAATCTTTGCTGTCGCCGGGTTCATCACCGCCACAGTCGTCGTTCCGAAGGCGTTGTTCGCCGCGACTCCAATCGCATTCACTGCAGTCAATGGGAATGTTTCTTCATCAAAAACGTACTGCCACTGGTGGAACGGCGTATCGATATCAAAGTTGTCGAAATGATAGGTTCCCTCAACCGTCCTCAATGCGAGCCACGGCTGCGGACCGAAGGTTGGCGTGGTGGAATGTACCTTGAGAACGTGAGTGGAATCGTTGACCCGTTGGATCTTCAATTCAAGCTCGCAGGGAGGGAGGGGCGCTAGGTTCAACGCAGACCGCATTGCCGTCACGGCTTCACAAAACAGGAAAGGCACGTCAGGGAAATCGTTGGCAACCCGCTGGAGCAGTTCCCGGACAGCGTTGATGTCCGGACCCATGTTCCGGAAATCATGATTCGTTATGGCGAGGATCACCGGCTTACCTTCCGCCGCCTCCTTGAACGCCTGCCGCACATCTTGCTCGTTGAGCAGCCGGTAGCGCGTTCCTACATTCAGGCAGCGGGCGATCCATCGGCGGCAATTGCCCGGAACCTGATAGTCGTCGGCGGAGGGATGATAGGGCTCCCACGTGGCCGGCGCGCGACGCCAGTCGCCGAAACGACCGCCGAGCAGCCCGAACTGGGCTCCATCCACTCCGTTGTCCACCATGGCCTGGCTCGAGAAATCGAACGGAATATGCTGTTCCAGAAACCAATGGCTGTCCGGCCGGATGACGTGAAACCCCGGACGATGCGCGGCCGGAAACCAATGATGATCGATTACCCGGCGGGACAAGATCTGGTGCAGACTGTCGGATGATGACCACCAGTGAGTAGCGCAGCGGTGGGCTTCCCGACGGAACGAATGGGGATGATAGTGGAAATGCAGTCCATCCTGCGATGAGCCGTTTTCACGGATCAGCCCGCGATAATGTTCAAAGATATTGTGATATCCAATATCCCTGCGCCGCGGATTCATATCGTAATCGACGTGATCAACGCAGAACCAGTTGTAGATCCAACCCGCCCCGGCGGAATCGCGAACCTGCATCCGAAATGATTCCCGCATCAGATCGGCCAGCATGGCATCAACCTTGTCCCAAGTGTCGTTATAGGCCAGCAAATGAGGATCCACCACCTTTTGAACGGCGGCCTCCAGCCCGCCCAGATCCACTTTCCCGGCCTGCAGACGGCGCAGCAAATCGACGCTCGGTTCTAGTTCGAGATGAAAGATCGCGCGCAACCGTTCAAAGGTCACATCGACCGACTCGTGCAGCGGTCCTTCGGTGTCGACGCAATGTGCGATATAAACGGTTTTTTTTGTCACGCGATTCTGTCCTACCGGGGCGCAATCCGCCTTGCCACCGATCTGGCCGGAACGCCAACGACGGTAACTCCCGCCGGCACATCGCCAATCACGACCGCCCCCGCCCCAACAATGCTGGCGGCTCCGACCTTGATGCCTTGGATGATGCTGGCCCCGGTTCCGATGTGGGCTCCTTTCCCGACGTGGACATGACCGGACAATGTGACCCCCGGCGCGATGTGCGCGTGAGCGTCGATCGAGCAGTCGTGGTCGACGCGGGCCCCTGTGTTGATGATCACATTTGCCCCCAAACAGCTTCCCGGTTGCACCACAGCTCCCGCCATGACCTGGACGCCATCCTCAATATGTACTTCGGGAGCGATTATGGCGGACGGATGGATCACGGTCTCAAAAATATATTGTCTCTCCCGGAACTTTTCATAGACCGCCCGGCGCGAAACCGTGGAATCGATCGAGCCCACACCGTTTACCAGCCGCACTTGGTCCGGCGGATGAAGAAAAACCGCGCCGTCGTCGCCAAGGTGCGCAATGCCCAGCAAAGGGGGCAGCGAGGGTTTCAGGTCGACGAAGCCGAGAACTCTCCGATGTTGCAGGAGCAGCATGCTGACCAGTACCTTGGCGTGACCACCTCCTCCAACCACAATCACTGGCAGGTTCAAGGTGTAGTCCTCATCGATTACTGCAGGTGGTTCCAATGAAGAACCTGGTCGGCGGCCACGTCAGATGCCAACCGGCGGCCGAGGACATAGGTTATTTCGTTGGGGGCGATCCCGGTCCCGGGGCGCTTGGCGTCGAGGTCGGCCTCGGTTAGCATGTGGCCTCGTTCCAGTTTTCGCCTGGCGACGAGACTCCGGCGGAATTTCTTCCGCTTTTCCATCTCAGCCGCACTGACCATCCGTCTGGCTCCCCCTAGCGCGGAGAAAATATTCCTTCCCTCTGCGGCGATGGTCCGCAGTTGCTCGGGGTTGGCCGAGATAGCGTGGTCCCATCCGGCCATTCCCTGATCGAGGGTGAAATGTTTTTCGATGACACAGGCGCCTATCGCGATTGCGGCGAGGGGGATGACGGTGCCCAGGGTATGGTCGCTGAATCCCACCGGCACATCGAATGCTTGCTCCAGAGTCGCCATATTCCGCAGATGAATTGTGTTGTATTCCGGAGGATAGATTGAAACGCAATGCAGCAGCACGATCTGTTCATTGCCCTCGGCGCGAACAGTTTCAACGGCTTGCTCTATTTCCGCCAGAGTCGCCATGCCGGTCGAAATGACCACCGGCCGTTGTTTGCGGGCCACGTACTTCAGCAGGGGCAGATGCACGACGTCCATCGAGGCAATCTTGAAAAATGGCACCGCCAGCTTTTCAAGGAGATCAACCTCTTCCATCGAGAAAGGGGTCGAGCAGAAGGCAATGCCCCGGGCCCGGCAGTGGGCATGGGCTTCAAGATGCTGGTCAGCGGTTAACTGGTAGGCTGTCACCATCTCCCGTAACGAGCCGAAATGCTTTTTCTTGTCCGAATACTCAGTATTGCGGGCATACTCTTCTTCGGCAATGAGCGAGGTGTCGGTCCACGATTGGAACTTGACCGCGTGCGCGCTCGCCGCTGCGGCCGCATCGATCAGTCGGCGGCAAAGGTTCATATCGCCGTTATGATTGGATCCCACCTCGGCGATAATGTAAGGGGGATGGCCGGGCCCGATTTCCACGTCTCCAAATTTGATGGTTTTCATATTCAAAGTTTCCCCTAACTCCACATATGCCCTAAGGCCGGATAGGCAACGCAAGACCACCAAAGCGGCGGCGGGTGCAGGGCGTTGAGGGCTTCCACGTAGTCGTCCAACTGCGCAGGATGAAGGACAATGCGCAGGTGGAATTCTTCGACCTCTCTTGTCACTCTCCTGAGTGCGTCGTACCGGTCAGCCACGTAATCTGACCTGGGTTCCGCGAGCAAAAGCTGAAAATGTCGCCGTACCAACGCAGTATCGGAGATGACCTGATCCCGGCTGAACGGGAATCTGACCCGAGCTGTATTGGCAGGATGCTGCCGATAATCCATTCGAGGCACACGATCAAAGGCCAGCCTGGCGCCCAAGAGCCAGGCCCGGCTCGCAAGGAACCAGTCCGCCAGGACTGCGCCAGCCGGGATCGGCAAACACCGCCGTAGAAGGTCGGAACGAAAGGCCGAGTTGGAGAAACCAAAGACATTGTTCCGCGGAAACACGTCCTCGGGTCCTAGCTGCGGCGGCAGATCAAACGTCAAGTCGAGATCTTTCCCTTGCTGATCTACAAGGCACAACGCACAGCCCGCAAGTTCGCTAGCCTGTAAAACCGCCCGGGCTGCCGAAACGCGTGAGGGACGGAGCAAATCATCGCTGTCTACAAGCACCACCCCGGAGCAAATTTCCACAATCCGGGCTAGAGCCTGCTGCCTGATCTGTGCGGGGGTGGCTCCGGAAGGAGCCGCCACCCAGTTCGCCTTCAGATCGGATCCCAGCATGTTCTCGACGGATTCGCTTCTCAGTTTATCCAGGCCTATCCAGAGTTGGAACTCCTGATCCGTCTGTTGGCGGAGAGAGCGGTACCAATCCACCAGATAAGCCTCAACGCCGGGATAAATCGTCGTGTAAACGGCGAGAGTCCCACCAAAATCTGCCAGTGTTGGGGTCCCTTCCTAGCGCCTGTCCGCGGTTGGGCTATGATTGCTGCCTGCTCTGCGCCATCGATTCATCAATTCCGCAAGTAGGCGGTCTGATTTTCCGGGGCCCGGTGCCAGATATGCCTTGCTATGCATACTCCCCGCTGTCTTCCGGCCGGAATAACGGAAGCCTGACAAGAACCTCGGCCATGGCCCAGTCCTCAAAGGTATCAATATCAATACCCCGCTGCCAGGGGATTTCCCACCCCGTTCTGTTCTCCAAATGGAATGTCCTTGTCCGGCGCAAAACCCCAGTCCGGGCCCACCAGATGGCGCCGGTGGGGCAAAAAAGCTCCGGCAGGTCCTGGCTGCGCGCGGTCATTTGCTCTTTAAAAACTGGTTCCAATTCATGCCGTTCATTTTGACGCATGGCCCACCAGGGATTCTGCCAGCCGTAACGCACCACTGAAATCTGCGATTCAGCGCCGGTTTTTTCAAACTGCCTGTAGCTATCGCTGACATCACCTGCGGTTCGCAATGGGCAACACGGCATCAGCTGGGCCACCAAATGAAATTTGTCACCGACGGGATCAAGCCGGAGCAGCGCGTCGGCTGTGACCGAAGACACCGGGGTAAAATCATCGGCTAGGTTCTCGTCACGCAGAAAAGGAACCTCGGCGCTGTATTGCCGGGCGATCTCGGCAATTTCCTGACTGTCGGTGCTGACCACCACGCGTTCAAATAGGCCGCTCTCGCGGGCCGCGGCAATGGTGTATGCAATGATTGGCTTGCCGACCAGAGGCCTCAGGTTCTTGCCCGGGATTCGCTTCGAACCGCCGCGAGCTGGAATTATTGCGATGATTGTTCCTGCCATGATTGGAGTTTCGGCGGGTTCTGAATAATGGGAAACGAGTAAGTCTTACGCGGCCAGATCGAGTTTGAGACGTGACCCCGCCGTTTTATAGGTCGTGCTATTTTCGGAGATGCACTAGGGACACAGGAGCAATTGTCCCGTCGGGCAGGCACCATTCATAAGGCACCACAACCGGGGTTGAGTGGGAAGCCCGCGACAAAAATTCTCCCTTGTAGCCGTATTCCGCAAGATCTCCCACTACGCTGAAATAGGCGACTTCCTGGTAGTTAACAATCATGTCATTGCCGTTTTTTGTCCTGACCGACATTTTGACAGAGTAACTTTGTGGGAAAAGGGGCAGGGATTTGAACCGGCAGGCAAGCTTCCCTGTGCCAGCCAGGGCTTCGGGCCGGTGTCCGTCAAGCAGCATATTGGCCGTAAAACAAGAGCCATTGATCCCCTGCACACCGAGCACAACATAGGGCTCCTCCAGGCGCTTCTGCGCGTCATAGCTTATCTCGACGATCAAATCCTCCCCTGGGGGAAACTGGCTGCTTTCCTCCCCTCGGTCGTTTCTTAACACGACCTTCTGAATGATCAGTCCATAATCCGGATTCGCGCAAGAAAAAGAGAGCTCCTTGGAGGTGCTGTTGAAATAGTCCTCGACAATTTCATCCACCTTTCCGTCTTTATGCAGCCGGCCGTCCTTCAGCCAGACAACCCTTTGGCATAA